>Ga0307507_10001371_pt1 | contig 54614 bp, 54 predicted proteins | sample 7_EM_MG_FD_207223 | JGI IMG/M metagenome (GOLD analysis project Ga0307507, IMG submission 207223) | Populus trichocarpa ectomycorrhiza microbial communities from riparian zone in the Pacific Northwest, United States - 7_EM | ecosystem: Host-associated > Plants > Roots > Unclassified | place... | reverse complement strand
CGGCGGCAAGGGACAACTCCACCAGGGCCTTGACGGGACCTTCGGCGCACAGCAGCGCGTCGGTCAGCTCGAACAGCGCGTCCTCACGGGCGTACAGGCTGGCGTAGAGGTCGCGGCGGAACCGGGACAACACGCCGAACGAATCGACAGCCGGACAGGCCGGGATGACACTGGACACGGCGACCGCCTTCGTCACGCAGGGTGCTTAGATCACTCCCAGCGTGCACGGCGGTCGCCGCCTGCGTCCTGGAAAACACCAGTTCACCTGCGAAAACACCCAGAGACGTAAAAGAACAAGCCAAGAGCTTGTTGTCTTTCCGAACATGGCCTTTGAGCTGGGAAAATAGTTCGGCTTTGGGTGTGTGAAGCGGTGTCGGTGGTGGCAGCCTCCTGGTGACGGTTTGCTCGATGCGCACGAGGTGTCGGTGCGCGCGAGGGTCGAAGCGCTGCGCGAGCAGGCCGCCCGGGTGGCCGTGGAACTCGGCGGTGCTGAGCTCGCGCTCGAGCACGTCGCGATCACGCGGGCGACCCTCGCGCTGGTCGCCGCGGGCGGCCCGGCACAAGGGCAGGGCGCGCAGAGTGCTGATGCGCGGGGGCGCGGCGTGTCCGAACCCTCGCTGGTGCCGGCATGGCGCAGGGATCTGACCGAGGCGCACCTGCCCGCCGGCTACCGGGACCTGTGGCGGGCGGTGGCCGGTGCGCCGGGGCCGGTGCGTGCGCAGCAGCTCGCGGCCGCCCTGGGGCTGGAGGTGACGGCGGCGAAGGTCGAGGCTCTGCGCTCCAGGCTCAAGCGCCTGGTGGCACGCGGCTGGATCGCCGAGCCCGCACCGGGGGCGTTCGCGCTCGCCTCTACGGGGCCTGCTTGGCCAGGCGGCGGGTCATGACCAGGACCATCGCCCAGTACACCATCGCCTCGTGGGAGTCGTGGCGACGCTCGTAGTCGCGCACGCAGCGCCGTCGCCGGGTGATCCAGGCCAGCGTGCGCTCGACCACCCACCTTCGGGGAACCACGACGAACCCTGACACGTCATCGGGGCGCTTGACGATCTGCAGGCGCAGCGCGAGTTCCTCGCGCGCCCAGCAGAGCAGGGCGCCCGCGTAGGCGCCGTCGGCCCACACCAGCGCCACGCGCAGGCACGCGGCGCGCAGACGCTCAAGCAGCGGCATGGCGCCGTCGCGGTCCTGCACCCCGGCGCCGGTGACCAGCTCCGTCACAAGCAGACCGAGCACGTCGACCGCGACGTGCCGCTTGGTGCCGTTCACCCGCTGACCGTTATCCCGGCGCCGGGATAATTGTTCGCGTCCTTGCCGGTCACGGCGGCCGGGACGTTGACCGCGGCGTGCAGGCTCTGGGTGTCCACCGCCACCGCCGACGGGTCCTCGGTGCGCCCGGCCCGCTCCCGCACCTGGGCACGCAGCAGATCGTGGATCACCTGGTCCAGGCCCTCGTCGCGCCACCGGTAGAAGTAGTACTTCACCGCCGTCGCCGGCGGGAACTCGGTCGGCAGCAGGGACCACTGACAACCCGACCGGTTCTGGTAGAAGATCGCGTCGAGGATCGCGCGCATCTCGTAGCGGCCGGTATGACCGGACACCGAGGGATGCGCCGCCTTCCACGCCGTGATCACCGGCTCGATCAGCGCCCACTGCTCGTCGGCCGTGTCGGTGTAGTAGCCGCGCCGCTCGCTCATCGCTCCAGTTCAGCGTCCCGCCCGCAGCGGGGGTGCCAGATCCGGCCCACGTCACCGGAACGCGTGATACCGAAACCACCACGAGACGGTAGAACTCTCGCAAGCCAACCGCCTGATCAAGCCCAAAGACAAATCAGACATCAACTTTCAGTCCGCCCTCTCAGCGAGTCCATCGGGCACGCCGGACACGCCGACATCCTGCGCGAAGGGCTCGACGGCCGGACCGGTTCATTCGCCAAATTCGAGAAGCCGATCGACGAAGAAGACCGCGCCGCCTACTGCGCGAAGATCGAGCAGGACGCCAGGACGGCCACGCGAAGTAAGGCTTAACCACAGTCGCGCCATCGTGGCCCCGCCGAAGGTGGAGCCACGATGCATCTACGCCACACGCAGGCATGGTCATTGAAATGCCAACAAACCGGGGCGCATCCAGAGCAGATCCGGCCGATTTCACAGATCCTTACCTTCTTCTTTGGGTGTGCTGGCCCAGTCGTAAGGTGTCGGCAGCCCAGGGGTGCCGGGTGTGGCTCTCACAGACGCGCCACTCGTGGCTCATGAGGATTGGCCGCCCGGCGCCCCGCGACGACTCAGCCGCTTATTGGGACGCGCGAACACATCGCTGTGTAAGGACACGTCGGCGCGGTCGTCTGTTGGGACCGTGTACGAGACGACTTCGGAGGTGACCGTGCCGCAGATCTGGGCCGGTGTTGACGCGGGCAAGGCCCACCACCACTGCGTGGTGATCGACGGACAGGGTGGGAAGCTGCTGTCGCGGCGGGTCGCCAACGACGAGCAGGCGCTGCTGGAACTGATTGCTGATGTCCGCGCCCTGGACCCGGACGCGCAGTGGGCCATCGATCTCAACAGCGGCGGCGCGGCTTTACTGATCGCGCTTCTGCTCGGCTCCGGACAGAAGTTGTTCTACATCCCCGGGCGCACCGTCCACCACGCTTCCGGGGCCTACCGCGGCGATGGCAAGACCGATGCCAAGGACGCGGCCGTCATCGCCGACCAAGCCCGGATGCGCCGCGACCTGCAGCCGCTGCGGGTTGAGGAGGACATCGCGGGCGACCTTCGGATTCTCACCGCCCGCCGCTACAACCTGGCCGCCGACCGGACCCGGGCGATCAACAGGCTGCGCGCGCAGCTGCTCGAGTACTTCCCGGCGTTGGAACGGGCATTTGACTACAGCGTCTCCAAGGCGGCGTTGCGACTGCTGACCGGCTACCAGACCCCTAGCGGACTGCGCCGGATGGGCCAGGCCCGGCTGGCGGGCTGGCTCAAAGCTCGCGGGGTGCGCAACGCGCCGTCGGTGGCGGCCACCGCGCTCGAGGCGGCCGACGCTCAACACTCCACAGTCCCCGGCGAAGCTCTGGCCGCCGCCATGGTGGTGCGCCTCGCCAAAGAGGTGATGGATCTGGACAAGGAAATCGCCGAGATCGCGAGGCTGATCGAGGCCCGATACTGCGAGCACCGCCACGCCGAGGTGATCGCCAGCATGCCCGGCTTCGGCCCCCTGCTCGGCGCTGAGTTCATCGCCCTGACGGGTGGCAACTTGGACGCGTTCGCCAGCCCTGACCGGCTAGCCGCCGTGGCCGGCCTGGCACCGGTGCCCCGCGACTCGGGCCGAGTCAGCGGCAATCTGCGCCGGCCACGCCGTTACAGCCGGCGGCTTCTGCGCGTTTTCTACATCTCCGCCCAGGTAGCGGCAGTCCACTGCCCGGTATCCAAGCAGTTCTACGAACGTAAACGAGCGGAGGGCAAGGGCCACAAACAGGCCATCCTGGCCCTGGCCAGGCATCGCCTCAACGTCCTGTGGGCGTTGATCCGCGACAACCGAAAATTCGAGCCCCACCCGCCGACTCCCCTACCCGCAGCGACCTGACGCACTCACTGCGCGTTACTGCCGCGTCAGGCAACGTTTACCCTGTCCGTACAACGGCGCATGCGTGGCACGATCGACCCGCGTCGAGGAGGATGGGTTCGCCGACGGACCCTTTGTCGGGTGCGCTGGAGGGCCATTGCGATGACCGGAATCGAAGCTTCGGCCTCTCCCGCTGCCTTGCCGGGCTGGTTCGGACCTAGAGCCAGCCCGGATGACCCGGCTGTCTCGGCCCTGATCGCCCGCGTCGCGCGCGGGGCCGGATGGGCAGATATCGGCGGTGGGTTCAACCTCAACCTGCGGATAGACGCTGAGCCGCCGGTTGTCCTGCGGGTTCACAGGCCCTGGGTCCGCCGCGGGCGGGTCGCGGGACTGCGGCGCCTGCGCGAGCGGCTCGGGCGGACGCAAGTGCGCGTCGCTCGGCCGATTCCGATTTCCGGCCGCGACCTGCTGAGGGTCGCTGATCGTTGGGCTGAGATCGAGGAGTTCATCGATCACGTGCAGCCACGGGCGGACGAGGACTCCTACCTCCGCCTGTTCGAGGAGCTCGGACGCCTTCACACCGCGCTCAAAGCAGTCTGGGAGCCCAGTGCGCCCGAACCCCTCGACGACCACAGAACCTTCGGCCAACTGCGTTACTCGGTCGGCTTCACACGCCGCAGGCTCGGGCCCCGCAGCGAGCCGCTCGTGCATCGGATGCGCCAACTGACCGGCGAGCTCTCCAAGCTCCGCAAGGAGGTCGAACTGCCATGCACTGCGATTCATGGGGACTACAAATTGGGCAACGCGGGAGAACTGTCAGACGGCTCATGGGTCACCTTCGACCTGGATTTCGCGAGGGTCAGGGAGCGGCTGTACGACATCGCGGCCAGCCTGCACCACGTCGCACAGGACGGCGCATTGCTCGAGCCGCGACGACTGCTCGACGCCTACGAAAGCACGGCTGCGGAACCGCTCACTCGCGACGAGCACCGATGGCTCCCCGGGGCTCTAGCCCTTGTACCCCTGCACTGGGCTGCCACCGCAGGGCTCGTGGGCGACGGCATCCACGAGGCCGAGAGCGCAATGACCGCCGCCGAGGCCTGGTGGTCGCGCCGGGCTGAACTCTCGTCGTAGTCCGGCGGCCTCGCTAGGGGACTGGTTGCGAGGCTAGAGAACCGCACGGTATCGCTCCAAGCTGAACTGCCCCAGATCGCCGGATGGCAGTCACGCCGCCAACGAGGCAAACGTTGCCTGCCACGGCACCGTCTAGCTCCGCTTGACAACATCATTGGGAATCCTCATCAGGGGTTACGTTGATCATGGTGGGTGGCTGCCCCGCCTGCCCGCTTCAGCAGCCGCGCGCCCTGCGCGGCGTGGTAGGCAGGAGGCAGTCGATGTCCGTCACCCGACGTAGGTTGGCCGATGGTCCTGAGGGCCGGGAGCGGTTCCATTTCCTGGTGCAGTGGCGTGATCGCCACGGTATCCAGCACGCGCGCATGTTCGCGACGTTCGAGGAGGCGGTCGGCTACGACGGCGCGGTAAAGGCGGGGCGCGTGGCGCGTGATGTACCGACCCGGGCCGTGCCGATCACGTTCGGACAGTACGCGGCCCGGTGGCTGCGCGCCAAGCAGCGCACCAAGCGCAGCGGCACGTCCACTGTGTACGAGTGCGAACTGCGCTGCCACGTGCTGCCGTACTTCGCCCACACGCCTCTGGTGGCCATCCGCCGCCGGAACGTGCAGGACTGGGTCGACACCCTGGCCGCGTCGGGGCTCGCGCCGGCCACGGTGGGCCACTGCTACCGGGCGGTGTTCAAGTCCGTCATCAACACCGCGGTCCTCGACGGGCTGCTGGAGGTCAGCCCGTGCCACCGGATCGAGCAGCCCGAGCCGCGCCCGCAACGCTTCGACCCGCTCACCGCGGCGCAGGTCACCGTGATCGCCCGGCAGGCGCCGGAGTGCTACCGGGCGTTGATCCTGGTCGCGGCGGCGTGCGGGACCAGGTTCGGCGAGAGCGCGGGCCTGGGCCGCAGCCATGTGCTGATCGAACCGCGACTGCTGGCCGTCGACCGGCAACTGGATCGACACAACAGCTGCCCGAGCCCGGCGCGCACCTCATCGTGCGCCTATGCGGCCTGCTGTGGCGCGAGGTTCGCCCCGCCCAAGTCGGCCGCCGGGGTACGGAGCATCCCGCTGCCCGATCTCGCGCTGCAGGCGCTGGCAGACCACGTAGAGCGCATACCCCCGGCGCCGTGCGGACTGCTGTTCACCACGCCCACAGGCAAGGCCCTGAACCCCGCCAACTGGCGTGCCCGGGTATGGAGGCCCCTGATCCACGCGATACCGCAGGTGCCTGACACCACCACGTACCACCACCTGCGCCACACCTACGCCTCGCTGCTGGGCGACGCGGGGCTGGCCGCCACCGAGATCGCCGCCCGGCTCGGACACGCCAGCACCGGCCAATCCGAAGCCTACGTCCACCCCTATCCCGACCCCGACGAAGGCAAAGCCACCCGCGACGCCATCGACCAGGCCCTCAACGGCCGCCCCCGGGACGGTTCCCCGGCACCGGTCAACACCCCGATGACCCGACCTACCCGACCTTGACCGCAACCGGTGTGACGGTAAGGAAGACTGCGTCGTCGTCTGCCCCTACGACGTGTTCGAAGTGCGCAAGCTCACCGACCAGGAACGCGAGGGCATGTCCCTTCTCGGCTCCCTGAAATCGTGGGCGCACGGCCATCGCCAGGCAGTCGTGGTCAAACCGATGGACTGCCACGCGTGCGGCCTGTGCGTGAAGGCCTGTCCCGAGGAAGCGATCACCCTTCGCCGCAACAAGGACGGCCGGCAGGCTGCCTGAAGAAACCCGGCGTCCCCCTCCTCCTCGACCGTGCGGCCGATCAGGGAACCTTAGTACTCCGTCCGCCACAGTCGGCCGCCGCACGATTACTGTTGCGGGCAACCGCAGGTGCAAGCTTCGTGAAACGAACCGGGTCTGCCTCGTATACGGTCGATGTACGCACACAATGGAATTGCAGGCTTCTAATATGTATGCAGTGCTGTTGGTCCGCCCGGTCCGGGGCGGTGCGTGCCCGCGATGAGGATCTCGCGGCGGATGCGTTGGCTCGGGGGAGTGGCGGCGATCGCGGCCGTCGGCGCGAGTGTGATCGTCGCGAGCGTGACCGCGTCGGACGACCTCGTGCGAACCCGGGCGCAGTTCGTCGCGGGCACGAGCGAGGGCTCGACGCCCGTGTTGCTGGACACCACGCTCTACCTTCCGGCGAGCACCCCGGCCCCGGCCGTCCTGCTGGCGCACGGCTTCGGCGGCTCGAAGGACGATCTCGATTCCGAGGCGCGTTCGCTGGCCGGGCACGGTTATGTCGTGCTCGCCTACAGCGCCCGCGGATTCGGCCGGTCGGGCGGCCTGATCCATCTGGACTCCCCGTCCTACGAGGTGGCCGACGCGAGCAAGCTGATCAGCTATCTGGCCGGCGTCCCACAGGTGTCGAAGGACACGGCGGGGGATCCGCGGGTGGCGGTCGCGGGCTCCTCCTACGGCGGAGGTCTCGCTCTGCTTCTGGTCGCCTACGACAAGCGGGTGGATGCGGTCGCGGCTGACATCACGTGGAACGACCTGACGCAGGCTCTGTTCCCGAACGCGGCGGGCACCGGGCCCGGGGTGTTCAAGAAGATGTGGGCGTCTGAACTGTTCGCGGCCGGATCTGGCGCGGGCGGCGGCGCCTGCGGCCGCTTCGCTCCCGAGCTGTGCGCCGCCTACCAGCGAGCGGCGCAGACCGGGGAGCCGGACGCGACGATCGTGTCCTTACTCAATGCGGCGAGCCCGGCTGGTGTGCTCGACCGTGTCACCGTCCCCACCCTGCTGAGCCAGGGGGAGCAGGACTCGCTGTTCCCGCTGGGCCAGGCAGACGCGAACGCGCGGGACATCGCCGCGCACGGCACTCCAGTCAAGGTGATCTGGCGGGCCGGGGGACACGATGTCAGCACGTCGCCGCCGCTCACGAGCTACCTGGAGAACTGGTTCGACCCGATCCTGCTGCACCGTGGCAGCCTCGACACCTCGTTCCAGGTCGCGGTGCCCGGATCCGGGATCTCCACAGCCACCGGGCAGACCGTGTCGCGCACCATCCGCGTCGACGGCGGGTATCCGGGCCGACGAATCGACCAGGTGGCGCTGTCCGGCGCCGCCCGCACCATCTACGCCCCAGCCGGAGGCAGTCCGGCGGCCGTCACCGCTCTGCCCGGACTCGGCGACCTGTTGTCCGCCGCGGGCTCGCTGACGGGCACTCAGTCCCTGGGTACACTGCCGGGCCAGGTCGCCTCGTTCGCGTCCCCGCCGCTGCCCGCGGCTGTGCTGCTTGCAGGCTCGTCGACGGTGGACATCCGTGTGACGGTGCAGGGGACGGCGGACGCGACGTTGTTCGCATCCCTGCACGATGTCGCCCCGGACGGCACGGACACGTTGCCCGAAGGGCTGGTCGCGCCGCTGCGACTGACCGGGCTGACTGCGGGGATCGCCACGACGGTCAAGGTCACGCTGCCGGCAGCGGTAGTCGAGGTGGCCGCGGGGCATCGACTGGTCCTTGACGTCGCGACGACCGACTTGGCCTACCAGTTGCCCAGCGCACCGCGGGCATACACGATCGCCCTGTCCGGCGGTGGCGGTGGCCTGCAGGTGGCGACGGTGCAGGGAACCGCGGACACCGCCGGTCCGCCGTGGATCTGGCTGCTCGTCGGCGTGGCCGCGATGGGACTCGTCGTGGGCGGCGTGTCGATTGCGTCGCTGCGGCGCAGGCGCCGCCGCGCTGTGCTTCCGGAACTGGCGGACGTACCGGTCGAGGTCAAGGGCCTCATCAAGGAATACGCCGACGGCTACCGGGCCGTGGACGACGTCAGCTTCCGGGTCGAACGCGGACAGGTCGTCGGGCTGCTCGGGCCCAACGGCGCGGGCAAGACGACGGTGCTGCGCGTGCTCATGGGCCTGATTTGGCCCACCGCGGGCAGCGTGTACGTGTTCGGTGAACCGGTCGAGGCCGGAGCGCCGGTGCTCTCCCGCATCGGAGCGTTCGTGGAAGGCCCCGGGCTCCTGCCGCACCTATCCGGCCGCGACAACCTGCGCCTGTACTGGGCCGCGACCGGCCGCCCGCCCGAGGACGCCGAGATGGATACGGCGCTGGACATCGCCGGACTCGGCGAGTCGATCGACCGCAGGGTCAAGACGTACAGCCAGGGCATGCGCCAGCGGCTCGCGATCGCCCAGGCCATGCTCGGACTGCCCGAACTGCTCGTCTTGGACGAGCCGACCAACGGCCTGGACCCGCCGCAGATCGCCGAGATGCGCGAAGTGCTGCGCGACTACGCCGCGACCGGCCGGACAGTGGTGATCTCCAGCCATCTGCTGGCCGAGGTCGAGCAGACCTGCACGCACGTGATCGTCATGCACCGCGGCATGCTCGTCGCGGCCGGATCCGTGGCCGAGATCGCCGGATCAGGCCCGACGCAACTCGCGGTCGACGACCCCGAGAGGGCCGCGGAGGTACTGGCCGCGGCGGGCATCGAGGCGCGGCCGGTGTCGGCCCGCCGCTCGCTGGAGGACGTATTCCTGGAAATGGTGGGCGAGCCGCAATGACCGACCCAGTGGTCCACTCCGTCGTCGGCGAGCGTCCCGCGGCGACGCACCGCGGCGTGCACGACAGGCTGCGGCAGACGCCCCCGGCCCGCGAGACCGGCTTCCGCGCCGAGCGCACCCTGCGCCTGGGCGTAGAGTTCGTGCGACAGGTGCGCCGCCGGCGCACCCAGCTCGCCGGGCTCGTCCTGCTTGTGCTGCCGGTGATCATCGCGCTCGCGTTCAAGGCCAGCTCGCCGGGCGGCTCGTCGGGAACGTCGCGGGCCGGTTCCAGCGGATCCGAAGCGGTGCTGGTCACCCTGGCGACCAAGGGCGCCACCAACTTCGCGCTGTTCACCGAGTTCGCCTCGACAGGCTTCCTGCTCGTCGTCATCGTCGCCCTGTTCTGCGGCGACGCCGTGGCCAGCGAAGCGAACTGGTCCTCGCTGCGTTACCTGCTGGCGATCCCCGTGCCGCGAGCCCGGCTGCTGCGGCAGAAGCTGATCGTCGCCCTCACCCTCAGCCTCGGGGCCAACCTGCTGCTGCCCGCCTGGTCCTACCTCGTGGGTGGCGTGTTCTACGGCTGGGCGCCGGGCCAGTCCCCGCTGGGAGGGACGTTCACCACGGGCGCCGCGCTGGAACGGTTGTTGATCATCGTGGGCTACGCAGGAATTCAATCGCTGTTCGTGGCCGCACTGGCCTTCCTGCTCAGCGTCCTGACCGACGCGCCGCTCGGCGCCGTCGGCGGAGCCACCCTGCTCGTGGTGATCTCCAACATCCTCGACTCGATCACCGCGCTGGGCGACTACCGCCAATACCTGCCGACGCACTACCAGTACTCGTGGCTCGACGCGCTCGGCAAGAGCGTCACGTGGGACGACATGACGCGCGGCACCGGAGTGGCCCTGACCTACGCGGCAGTCTTCTTCGCCTTCACGTGGTGGCGCTTCAACGGCAAGGACATCGTCAGCTGAACCGCTAGGCCGCAGTTGATCGCGCTGGCCGGACACGCCCCTGTGGCCACGGGCGGTGAACGTTTCGAGCTTTCCGGCACCGACACTGGTGCACCCATAGGCTCCGGTCACCGCGCTCCTCCATACCGCAGGTTGGCCAGCCTGTTGAACAGCGCGGCTGCGATCAAGACGGCGCCGAGGGCGAGGAGTTGGTACTGGGAGCCTGGGTCTCCGACGAAGGCAAGCAGGATCCCGGCGCTGAGCCACACGACGAGCAGGTTGGCGAGCACGATGCCGGCGACGCGGCCGATGCCGCCGGTGATCGCGGGCAGGGCCATACTGTTGCCGGAAGTGCCCACGTCGGGCCGGGCCGAGGCGAACTGGGCGACGGTGACCACGGCGACCAGGCCGGAGATTGACCAAGCTGTACCGGCGAACTGGGGCCAGAACTCAGCTGAACTGGAGCCAGAACCACTGGTGATCTCCAGGCTGTGGAGACCTGTGAGAGGCGGCCATAACCGATGCAACGCAAGAGCAGGAACTCCTGGACGAGCTGTACTCCGATTTCGAGAACGCCGGCCTGAACCCGCTGTGGACACAGGCTGGGGACCTTATGCCGAGCTCACCGCGCCCCACGGCGGTGGCTCATTTGTGGCGCTGGGCGGAACTGCTGCCTATCGCGGAACGCTCTGGTGAGTTGATGCCGGTGGGGCGCGGCGGTGAGCGGCGCGCGATCGCCCTGGCGAACCCGGCACTGGGCGGAATGCCGTTCGCCACGCCCACGCTGTGGGCGGCTATCCAATACCTCGGTCCGCGCGAGGTCGCGCCCTCGCATAGGCATACCCAGGGCGCGTTCCGGTTCGTGGTCGACGGCGAGGGCGAGGGCGTCTGGACGAACGTCGACGGTGACGCGGTCGCCATGCGCCGGGGTGATCTCCTGCTGACGCCGAGCTGGGCGTTCCACGAGCACCAGAACGTCACCGACCGACCCATGTCCTGGCTCGACGGGCTCGACATCCCCTTGGTGAACAAGCTGGACGCGCGCTTTTCGAGTTCGGACCCGACGAGCTCTCGACCCGCCAGGCCCCGCCTCGCTCCCGCGGGGAGCGCCCGTGGGCGCACCCGGGCCTGCGTGCGATCGGCCGGCCCGGCCAGGCGAACTTGCCGCAGGCCGCCTACCGGTGGGAGCACACTGACGCGGCGCTGTCCGCCCAGCTCGAACTCGAGGATGAGGGCATGCCGAGCACGCTGGAGCCCGGCCACGCGGGGTGCGCTTCTCCAACCCCACCAAGGGCGAGGACGCACTGGTGACCATGCGCACCGAGATGCACCGGCTGCGCCCTGGCGCGACCACGGCACCGGTGCGCAAGGTCGGATCCGCGGTATGGCAGGTCTTCGAGGGCGAGGCCGTGGCCACGGTGGGGGAGAGGTCTTCGGGTCCGGCAAGGGAGACCTGTTCGTCGTTCCGTCCTGGAACGAGGCCACCATCACGGCCCGCGGCAGCGTCGACCTGTTCCGTTTCAGCGACAAGCCCGTGTACGAGGCGCTCGGCCTGGCCCGCACCTCACGGGGAGCGCACGCATGAAGCCTGCCACCATCAGAACCGCTACCGGAACGCGCGGTACGCATCGACGAGGACGTGGCCGTGGACTCGGGCGCGGACGACCTGGTTGCCTTCCTTCGCCGACCTGGCTGGCAGCAGGCCGCTGCCGCCGTGGACGGGGAACGCTACCGCGTCAACGAACTCGACTACGCCCCCGAGAATGTCGTGTGCGTCGGCCTGAACTACCGCAGCTACATCCTCGAGATGGGCCGAGAGGTTCCGGCCCATCCCACCGTGTTCTCCAAATACGCAAGAGCGCTGGTCGGCCTGCACGACGACGTTGTCCTGCCGACCGTCTCCATGCAGGTGGACGGGGAGGCGGAACTCGCGGTCATCATCGGGGCCGAAGTGTGGCACGTCGACCCGGACGAAGCGCGAGCAGCGATCGCCGGCTACAGCGTGCTGAACGACGTGACCGTCCGGGACTGGCAGAAGCGCACGACCCAATAGCACCAAGGCAAGACGTTCGAGTACACCACTCCGATCGGCCCATGGCTGGTGACGGCTGACGATCCCGCTCTGCCCGGCGCCGGATTGGAGATGGTTTGCGAGGTGGACGGGGACGTCGTTCAGAAGACGAAGACCGATGATCTGGTGTTCTCGTCCGCGGACCTCGTCGCGTACGTCACTCAGATCCTGACGCCGGTGCCCGGCGACGTGATCGCCACCGGCACGCCCGGCGGCGTCGGCCACGCGCGCAAGCCCCCTCACTACCTCGTCGACGGATCGCTGCTCGTGACCCGAATCGAAGGCCTGGGTGAATGCCGCAACATCTGCCGGAGTGAGCGGCGATGAGCCGTCGGCACCTCGAAGCCGACGACCGGCCCGGCGGTCACCAATCGGGGTGCGCGAAGCGGGGACGACTCCACGGGGTTTCCCATAAACCACGAAACGAGCTGAAGGGACAGCAGAGTGGGAAAGACCATGATGGCGGTCCGCCTTTTCGAACACGGCGGGCCCGAGGCGCTCCAGTACATAGAAGTGCCGATTCCAGAGATCGGTCCGGACGAGATCTTGATGCGCGTGCACGCCACGGCCGTGAACAGCTGGGATCTCCGCTACCGCGCGGGCAACCTGCCGCAGCCACTCCCGGGGCGGCCGCCGTGGCCGCTGCCGTTTCAGCTTGGACGCGACGCGGCCGGTGAGATCGCTGCCACCGGCGAAAACGTCGCCAAGTGGCGCCCCGGCGACCGGGCGGTGCAACTCCCGCACCCACCCTGCCGGAACTGTGCCCTGTGCGTGCGCGGGCTCGAAAATCTGTGCATTGATACCGTCTACCCCGGGCACCAGGTCTTCGGCGGATATGCCGAGTACGTCGTCCGCCACCAGGACGCGATCGCTCCCATCCCGGACGGCGTCGATTTCCACACGGCGGCCGCCACCATGTGGAGCTACACCACCCCGCTCAATTGTGCGCGTCAAGCACCGGTCGGTCCCGGCGACACGGTCCTCATCACCGGTGCCGGCGGAGGCATGGCGATCGCCTGCGCCCAACTGGCGAAGCTGAGCGGAGCCACCGTCGTCGGCACCACGACCAAGCCGGACCGGGACGACGCGCTAAGGAAACTCGGCTACGACCACATCGTGCACTCCACCGATCCCCGGCTGCCCGCCCAGGTCAGGGAGCTGTCAGGCGGCCTGGGCGCCGACGCCGTGTGGGCCTGTGCCGGCGGGAACGACTTCTTCCAGCTCCCCGTCGTGCGCTCGACTCGGAGGCACGGTCGTCGTCCTCGGCACACCGGCCAGCCAGGGATCCCGACTTGAGCTGGACGCGTTCGCGCTCATCGCCGGGCAGGTGAGGATCGCCAGTGTGCGCGGCGCGACCCTGCGGGACCAGAAGCTGTGCTTGGAACTGCTGGCTGTAGGAAAGATCAACCCGATCATCGACCGGGTCTACCCGCTGGCCGAGGCGGCCGAGGCGCACTCGTACCTGGAAGGCCAACGGCAGATCGGTAAAGTGCTCCTCCTGCCGTGACACCGCCACTGACGCCATCGGAAGGCGTAGTCAACACGGCACGGGCGGAGCACGCGCGACATGAGCACTGGCCGCTCGCGGCCTTGGACCCGGTCCCGCCGTCCAAGACCAACCAACCACTGGATGAAGTAAGCATGCGTATCTTCGCAGTCGAAGAGGCGTTCCCGGTTCCCGGTGCGGTCCGACAGGAGGGCGCGATCCGGGCGGGTTTCGCGGTGCCCGGCGCGACGTCGCAGGAATGGTTCCGGCGCCTGGCCGACCTCGGCGAACTGCGGCTCGCCGACATGGACGAGCATGGTATGGACATGCAGGTGCTGTCGCTGAGCACGCCGGGCCTGGAAGTGATCGAAGACCCCGCCGAAGCCGTGACCGCTGCCCAGCAGGTCAACGACTACCTGGCCAAGGCCGTCGCCGCGCATCCGACCCGGTTCGCCGGGTTCGCCGCGCTACCGCTGCAGGACCCGAAGGCGGCGGTGAGCGAGCTGCGCCGGGCGGTGGAAGAGCTCGGCTTCAAGGGCGTGCTGTACAACGACCATGTACGGGGCCACTACCTGGAAGAGCCGCAGTTCCGGCCGGTCTGGGCAGAACTGGAACGCCTCGGTGTGACCCTGTACCTGCACCCGGCCGCCGTGCCGGCCGACAACTGGCACGTCTTCGACGGCCATCCGGTGCTGGTGGGGCCGTCGTGGGGCTGGACCGCGACCGTGGGCGCCCACGCCCTCCGGCTGATCTACGGGGCAGTGTTCGACGAGTTCCCCGGCGCGACGCTGACCCTGGGTCACATGGGGGAGCTGTTGCCGTTCCAGATGGCCCGGCTCGACAGCCGTTTCGACCAAGTCGACGCCGAATACCGGACACAGCACCTGCCCTCGCTCAGCGAGCCCGAGAGCAGCAGGTTCATCCAGCCGCCGCGCATCGTGCCCTCGCCACCGCTGGCCAGCGTTCGTCCGTCCGGGCTGAACGCCACGGCGAAGACCTCTCGAGGGGATCGGGTGTCAGGCGCCGGGGCAGTGCGGACCGGGTGCGCCGGGTCTGCGAGATCCCACAGGGTCACGGCTCCCTCCTGTCCCACCCCGGCGGGAGGTGAGGTGATCACGAGGCCGCTGGCGGCGGCCAGCAGCCGCCCGTGCGGGCTGAACGCCACCGCGCGCACGGCGGGGGGGAAGTCGAGTGCCCGACGATGCCCCGCAGCCAGGACGCTGCCATGCAGCGGGTGCGCCGGGTCGGTGACGTCCCATAGCAGTGTCCTGTCGCCGCCGCCCGAAGCCAGTAGCCGCCCGTCCGGGCTGAACGCCACGGCGTGCACGACTGCGCCGTGACCGGTGAGGGTGGTGACGAGCTTCGAGGAGGGCGGCGGAGGTGGTTGCCTCGTGAATGCCACGGCAGCAGTCTGCCGCGTCGCACGGCTCTCGGGTGGTTCGTTGGGCTTCGGCCGGTGTCCTCGCGCGGGGTTGGCCGTTCGTGATTCATGGATTTTCGATTGTCCTCACAAACAACGAATGATCACGCGGTGGCCACTCGCGTGCACCGCTGTCTCATCTGCGCCCTGCGACAACCATTTCGCATATCAGGTCACGAACTGTCACTGCCGTACCAAGGGAGGAACCGGCGATGCTGGTTGGTCAGCGGCATGGTCCGTTGGGAATCTCCACGGCTGGAGCGACGGCGTTCGGGACTATGAGGAACCTGGCCTTGGCCCATGGCTCCTGACAGGTGCACGGTGGGGTGAGGCGCGTCGGCTGACGCTCAGGCCCGGTGGCGTCGGTGGGTTCGGCGTAGTTCGTCGGCGCCCCAGACGATGAAGGGGAAGGGTGCGACGGTGGCCAGTTGGGCGGGGCCGAGGGCGGCGGTGCCGAACAGGGAGTGTAGGGCGGGTAGGTAGATCAGGGTGGCGGCGAACAATAGGGCGGCGCCGATCCCGACCAGCAGCGGCCGATTGGTGAACACTCCGACCGAGCGCAGTGAGGCGTGGTCGGTGCGGGCGGCGAAGGCGGCGCCGATCTGGCAGGTGACGATCCCGAGCCACGCGGTGGTGGAGGCCTGCAGGTAGGCGTGGTGCAGCGGGGTGTTGGCGCCGACCGGGTTGCCGGGGTGCCAGCCTGCGCGGGTCAGGGTGAGGAAGTACCCGCCCATCACCAGGGCGGCGGAGATGACGCCGAGGAACCCCCACGCGCGCATCAGCAGGGCGCGGTCGATCACGGCGTCTGTGCGTTTGCGCGGTGGGCGGTCCATCAGGCCGGGTTCGGCGGGCTCGCGGGAGAGCGCGAGCGCGGGCAGGGTGTCGGTGCCCAGGTCGATGGCGAGGATCTGCATGACGGTCAGCGGTAGCGGCACCAGTCCGCCGCACAGGGCGAAGACCAGGAACGGGACGAGTTCCGGCAGCAGGTGCGCGAAGATGTAGAGGATGAACTTGCGGACATTGTCGTAGACGCGGCGGCCGGCTTCGATCGCGGCGATGATGCTGGCGAAGTCGTCGTCGGTCAGCACCATGGTGGCGGCCTGCCGGGCCACTTCGGTGCCGGAGCGGCCCATGGCGATGCCGATGTCGGCGCGGCGCAGGGCGGGGGCGTCGTTGACCCCGTCGCCGGTCATGGCGACCACGTGGCCCGCCGCGCGCAGGGCGTCGGCGATACGGAGTTTGACCTCGGGGGCGCTGCGGGCGAAGACCAGTTCCTGACCCGAGGCGAGCAGCGTGTCGAGCTCTGCTTCGCTCATGGTCTCCAGCGCGCCGTCGGTGATCACGCGGGCGCCGTCCGGTCCGCCGATGCCGACGCGCCGGGCGATCTGCGCGGCGGTCAGGCCGTTGTCGCCGGTGACCACGTGCACGCGGATGCCCGCGCGGTGCGCCCGCTCGATCGCGTCGGGCACGTGGGCGCGCGGCGGATCGAGCATGGCCACCAGACCCAGCAGGCACAGCCCCTCCTCCACGGCCGTGCGAGCGACCGGTACGGGCTCACCGGGGGCCGAGGAGCGGCGGGCTACGGCCAGCACGCGCAGGCCGCGGCCTGCGAAGTCCTCCACGGCCCGGCCGATCCGTGCGTGGTCGTCCTGGGTCAGGGGCCTGTCGCGCTCGCCGTCGCGCAGGTGGCCGCTCTGGGCCAGGACCACCTCCGGGGCGCCTTTGACGTGCGCGGTCCAGCCCGTCGCGGCGCGCTCCTCGCCGGTATCCGTCTGGTCCGTGCCGGCGTCGACGGTGGTCATCAGCTTCAGGCGCGGATCGAAGTGGAACAGGACCCGGCGACGCGCGTCGCGCTCGGCGGTGCGCAGCGGCTCGCCGAGGCGGTCGGCGACCTCCAGCAGGGCCAGCTCGGTCGGGTCGCCGAGCGCGGGCAGGCCCGGCCCGGGGGAGGGCGCGGCCGTGGTGCACGCCGCGGCCGAACGCATCAGCGCTCGAATGCTCGGGGGCGCGGCGCCGGGTGCGGCGGCGTCGGTGTCCAGGTCCGTGTCGGCGGTCCACAGCCGGGTGACGCGCATCCGGTTCTCGGTGAGCGTCCCGGTCTTGTCGGTGCAGATCACCGTGGTCGAGCCCAGGGTCTCCACTGCGGACAGGCGTTTGACCACCGCGCCGCGCCGGGCCAGGTCGCGTACCCCGACGGCGAGGGCGAGGGTGATCGTGGGCAGCAGGCCCTCCGGGACGTTGGCCACCAGCAGGCCGACCGCGAAGCTGACCGCCGCGCCGATCGAGAGCCCGGCGAGCAGGCCCAGTGGCAGGAACGCGATCGCCGCGCCGAGGCCCACCGCGGCGATCAGCCAGGCGACCCGCTTGACCTGGTGTTCCAGCGGGCTTTCGTCGCGCTGTACCCGCTGGCTCAGCGCGGCGACCCGGCCCAGTTCGGTGTGCATGCCGGTGGCGGTCACGATGGCGTGCGCGTCGCCGCCGGTGCACACCGTTCCGCTGAACACCAGATCGCGGCTGTAGAGCAGCGGGCCGTCGGTGTCCAGCAGGTCGGCCGCCCGGTATACGGGAACGGATTCCCCGGTCAGGGTGGACAGGTCGACCTGCACGCTGCCGGTGGACAGCCGGGCGTCCGCGCAGACCCGCTCGCCCTCCTCGAGCACGAGCAGGTCCCCGGGGACCAGGTCGCCGGCGGCCACCTCCTGCTGCGTGCCGTCGCGGATCACCCGGGCGCGGTCGGGCAGGAACGCGGCCAATGCCTCCACGGCGCGTTCCGCCTGCATCTCCTGCACGAACGCGAACACCGCGTTGAGAACGATGACCGCCGCGATCGCCGCGGCCAGGCCGGGTGTGCCGGTGACCCCGGACAGTACCGCGGCCAGCGCGAGCAGCAGTGCGAGCGGGTGGGTGAACTGGCGCAGCAGTTCGCCGGGCCAGCGCCGCCCGCCGCGCCGTACCAGGGTGTTGGGCCCGTAGACGATCAGCCGCCTGGCCGCCTCGCGGCTCGAGAGCCCGTCCGGGGCGCTGCCCAGGTCGGCGAACAGGGCGATCAGCGGCTCACGCGGGTCGGCGGTGAGCACCACGGTCACCGTGCCGGCCGCGTCGATCGGCGGGTGCGGTGTCGTCTGCTGGGACATGAGACCTCGAATCGACGTGGCTCGACTGCGCACGGCGCGGGACGCCCTTTCGAGCGTTCGCCGGTTACGGTCCGCGCCCCAGTGCCCAATGGCCCGCCGAGGAAAGGCCTCCGGCCCGGCCTCAGTGCACTCGCGACTCATCGGCGCGGGCCGAACGGCCGCGTCGATCGTCGGGGAAGGGCGGGCCGTACGCACCTGCCGCAGGGCTCGGGCCGGGGCCACGCTCGAAGGCGGGGGCGGGGCGACAGTTACGCCCTGCCCGCAGCCTAAGGGGGCTTCCATGAACACGACACGTAAAGCAGAGGTCGCACTCGCACCGATTGCCGCGCTTGTTCTGGCGGTGCTGGGCGGCTGCGCCAGCGGTGTCGCCCAGCCGGGGGCGGCACCCTCCTCGGCCCCGTCCGCGTCCGCGAGCCCCACCGCGACGGCATCGCCGAGCCTCACCCCGAGCGTCACCCCGTCGGCCTCGACGCCTGCGCCGCGCACGAGCGCGCCGGCCCCGTTCGACAGGGTGGTGCTCTCCCGCGTCGCGTACCAGTGGGCCTGGCCGAACATGCCCGGTCCCGGTCGCGTGACACACACGTACTCGGTGCCGCCGGTTCCGCAGCTGGTGCGGATCGGCGTCGGCGACCACCTGCGCGACCCCGGGGAGCGGCCGTTCAACCGGATGTCGTTCACCTTCACCACGGCGTTCCCCGGCTACCGGTTCCAGTACACCGACACTTTGACCGGCGACGCCAGCGGCAAGGTCATCCCGCTCAAGGGCCCGGGCGTGCTGACGATCGTGTTCACCCAGGTACAGGCGCACACGGCTGACGGCACGCGCTCGTCGATCACCGTGCAGCCCGGCCGCGACCTCGGGCTGGTGCGCATGGTCGACTACGCGCAGGCCGGGGACTTCGAGGGCGTGCTGACCTACGGTGTCGGCATAGCCTGGCCGATCCCGCACTCCAACCCGCAGATCCCGGTGCGCGTCTACGAGGTCGAGACGGTTACCCCGAGCGGCCAGCACCTCTACACCGTCGCCCTCGACGTGGACGCCGCCAACCCCACCGGACGGTGACCTTCGGCCGGTCCGGCCAGGGCAGCACGGCCCTGCCCCGATCGGACCGGCGCCTTGAGGATGATCGGTACCCGACCGGATCGAGAGCGGGCGCCATGAGCGGATTGCACGGGACGCTGCAGCGGTTCCGATCGGCCGGAGCGCCCGGTCCGCCGACCGCGGGCGCCGTTCCCGCCGACCGACAGGCCGAGGAGGCCGCCGAACTGGTGCCGGTCTTCGCGCTCCTGGACGAGGCGCAGCTCGAGGCGCGCGAGATCCGTGCCCACGGCGACGCCTCGGCCGCCGAGATCCGGGCAACGGCCGTGTGCGAGGCGGAAGCCGTCGTCCAGGAGGCATTGGATCGCGCTGTGTCCGTGCGGGACGAAAGCAGGCAGCAGGCTCGCGCGCTCGCCGAGGCGCGGGTCGAGGCGATGCTCGCGGGCGCGCGGGAAGAAGCCGCGGCGATCGGTCGGCGCGCGAGGCAGCGCATCGACGAGTGCGTGCGGCGAATCGTCGCGGAAGCCGTCGCACAGCTCGGCGGCGGGGACGAGCCGGCCGGGCAGCCTTCGGCGGATGAGGCGCCGATCAGGGTGCGGCGGATCCTATGAGCGCTGGGTGGGTGGCGGGGGCCGTGCGGGCCCGATCGCTGCTCAGCCGCAGGCCGGGGGAGGCCGGGGCGCGGTCGCTGGCTGCGCAGCCGTCGGCGCGGGCCGCCGTGCACTGCCTGGCCGACACGGCCTACGGGCGCTTCCTGCCGGAAGCTGCGACGCTGGAGCAGGCCGAACGCGCGGTCGGCGACACGGTGCTGTGGAACCTTCGGGTCCTGGCCGGCTGGGTGCCGCACCGGGGACTGGCCATGCTGCGCGTGCTCGCCGCGGACTTCGAGATCTCCAACCTCGTCGATCATGTGCGGGTGCTGTCGGGCCAGTGCGCTCCCGAGCCCTACCGGCTGGGCGCACTGGCCTGCGCCTGGGACAAGGCCGCCGCGACCGAGTCGCCGGCCGAGCTGCGGCGGGTGCTGGCCGCGTCGCGGTGGGGCGATCCCGGTACGGACGCGCCGGCCGCGCTCGTGGCGGGCCTGCGGCTGTCCGCCGCGAGCCGACTGGCCGCGCTGGACCGCACGACGCAGTGCTGGGGCGCCGGCTCTGCCGCCCTGCTGATCGCGCGCGGGCGATTCCTGGCCGGCCGTGTGCACGAGCACGCCCTGGCTGGACGCGCCCGTCCGCTGCTCGGCGAGCGCGCGGTGAGAGCCGGCGAGTGGAACGCGTACAAGGCCGCGCTGCCGACCCGTACCGCGGGCTGGGTTCTCGACGGCGTCGACGACCCGCGGGAGCTGTGGTCGGCCGAGGCCAGCTGGTGGAATCGAGTTGCTCAGGACGCCGCGGTCATGGCGCGCGCGGCCGGCTTCGACGCGGAGCCGGTGCTGGGCTGCGCCATGCTGCTGCTCTCAGACGCGCACGCGGCGCGCGCCGCTCTCGAACGGACGGCGCGAGGCGGCCGAGGCCGGCGACCGGGACTGGCGCGAGGACGCTGCCAGGGCCGCGACCTGGGCGGCCCGGGGGCTGGCGGCCGGCGGGAGGGACGCGCTGCGCCAGGCCCTGCCCTCCGGGCCCGCGCGCGTCGTGATCCGGGACGCGGTGTCCATGGGCGTGCGCTACCCCGCGAGCGCCGAGTGCGAGACGCCGACGCGGGAGTCGGCGTCCACCGAGCCCGGGAACGCAGCGCTCATCTGCGCGCAACAGGCCTACGAGACCGCCGTGCGGTCGGGGGCGCAGGCGGCGGCGGCCCGGGTCGCTGCGGCCATCGTCGATCAGGCTGTGGCCACCACGCGCAGGCAACTGCGGGCACTGCGGCGGCACTGGATCCCGCGGCTGCACGAGGCGCTCGCGCTGCTGGAGTTCATCCTCGAACAGAGCGACTTCGAGGACGGGGTACGCCGAAGGCATGCCGCGGCTCCCGGACGAAATATTCAGGACGAATGACTCTAGATATGGACAGATACTGGAGAGACGCTCAGATCCATCGGAACTAGGAAGGCAGGCGGGCACCATGAGCGGCACCGAGTCCGAGAGCCATCAGGCCGGCCAGGAAGCTCGCCGGGACACCGTCGGCCACGTGACACAGTCCGGTTCCACGAGCCGCTATGACGCGCTCCTGCGCTACCTGCGCGGCCTCTACGTGCGCGGCGACAACGCGAAGACCGAACCGAAGAAGCAGGGCGAAGCGGGCGAGCAGCCCACCACCGAGGCCAAGACGAACCGCTGAGCGTGCCCGCAACTTCGGTGCGCACGAGCACGGGCTTGAGGGAATCGGCGACGGCGGCGCCGCTCGACCTGCGGCGTGACGAGGCCGTGATGCACAGCACTGTGCGTGATGTGATGACCCGCCAGGTTGCCACAGTGGTCCGGTCCACGCCGTACAAGGACATCGTGCGGGTCCTGTTTGAGCACCGGATCAGCGCGGTGCCGGTGCTCGACGAGGCGGGCCGGGTGGACGGGATCGTCTCGGAGGCGGACCTGATCGAGAAGGAGGCGCTGCGGGCCGACGAGCGGCGCGAGGTCCGGGAGCCGTCGGCCCGGCGTCCGTATCGCGGCTACGACAGGGCGCACGCCGTGTCAGCAGGCACCCTGATGACCAGCCCGGCGGTCACCATCACCCAGGGCTCCGGGCTCGGCACCGCGGCGCGCCTGATGCGCAAGCACGCGGTCAAGCGCCTGCCCGTGGTCGACGGCGTGGGCCGCCTGGTCGGCATTGTGAGCAGAGCCGACCTGCTGACCCCGTATCTGCGCCTGGACATCGACATCCACAACGAGATCGTGCGCGAGGTGCTGATCCGCGCGATGAGCGTGGATCAGCAGGCGGTCGAGGTACGGGTGCGCGACGGCGTGGTGACGCTGACCGGCCGCGTGGGCAACGAATACGTCGCCTGCGACACTGCGCACCTGGCCCGCGAGGTGGACGGCGTCGTCGAAGTGGTCGACAGGCTGACTCCGTCGCTACGCGCGAATCCGTACCGGGAGCGGAGTTCACTGATCACGCCGGCGCCCCGTAGCCGCAGGTGATCGCGGCCGCGTGCTGAGGTTCTCAGCGCGCGTTATGCCAGGGCTCAGTGCGGTGAGTCTGAGAACCGGTGGGCTACCAGCCGGTGCGTGTGTGGAGGTGTCGGCCGCGCCGTGTTCCGTGTGCGGCGGTGTGGCTGCCGGGCTGTGTCGGCTCGACGACTGCGTCGGGGCCGGGGAACACGAGGCGGGTGTGTCCGCCCGGGAACTCCACCAGGTACGGGGGAGCGCCGTCGGCGCCGCGGGTCTCGATGATCTGGCCGTACGTGTCGGGGGCAGCAGTCTGGTTGGTGTGGATGTGCAGCCGGTCGCCGACTCGCGCGTGCATGGGGTCCACCTCTCTCGGTTGCGGGGGGGGTACAAGGCGATTGCACCCCGGAACGGGCTGTCGGCCAACCGGCCAAAGGTCCCGTTTTCCCGCGCGAAGGGAACGGTCGCGCCTTTGCATAGCAGGTCCTTGATAGTGCTCCCACCGGATTGCCCGCGCGGAATGGGTCGCAGGCCCCTGTCGGAATCGGGTGGTCGGGGCCGCGGTGGCTGCATGAAGGATGTGCTCGTCCACCTGGCCGCGGCTCTTGTGGCATCGCGGGGTGTCGCGCACGCTGCGGCGACCGGGGCGGTGGTGGCCGGGTTCCGGCCGGTCACCGAGGACAACCGGCGGATCATCACGCAGCGGTGGTCGGCTGAGTCGCTGGCGGTGTTGACCGGGCTGACGCGGGCCAGGCCCCCGTGGTCTGGTTCAAGGTCCGCCCGCTGCTGTTCTCCTCGGCGGCCGCCGTGTTGCTCGCGGTCGGTTTCGGGTAGCCGCCGGGCGGGATGGATATCGAACCGGCCGAAAGTTCGCTGTGCGCCATTCGGGCTCAAGGCGACTTCGGACACGTCATCATCGGCCGCGTGGGCTCAAGTGCGAGCGGGGTGCCGCACTGCGCGAACTGTGGCTGAGGGCGGCGACCCACCGAAATGTGTCGCGGGTCAGCCGTCCGATCGTCATCAGCGTGGCGACGGTCGCCCAGAGCAGTATCCCGACAAAGATGAACACGAGAGGCATGATCTTCTCGACCTCCTCGGTCTGGCGGTACCGGTCTGAAGGAACCGGAGTGCGCGAGGGCGGTTTGAATGCCCTGCTCTTCCATCGTGGCAGTGGCAGGGGAGTGCGCATGAGCCGAAGTGCCCCATCCCGGGATTCCTTCGGCCTGAGCACGCCGGCGGCCCGGTGTCGCCGTGGTCTATGCGTGCGCGGGCTTGCGGTGGGCGGTGCCGGCCAGCCAGAGGGCGAAGTTGTGCTCGGTGGGCTGCGTGCCGGAATTCTCCGGCCGGCCGTACCAGTCGTCGAGGAAGTCGGCGAGATGCGCGGAGACCAGATGGTGCAGCATTCGATCGGACATGACAACCACTCCTGTGAGGCGTTTCGGCGGTGGTCGTGCGGGCGGCGGTCGGTTTGCGCCGTGTGTGCGACGATCCCTGTGAGCAACCTCTCACCGGCCACCTTCCTGTTCGAGGTGCCTTCGGCCCGAACCTTGCGGGACCGATGGCGCGCGTGAACCGGGATCCGCAGGGCCTTGGTCGAGTCGCCCTGCCATCGTCTGGCTACGGCGGCGATGAGCGGCTGTGCGCCGCGCGGGAGGAAACAGGCGGAACGATCGCGTGGCCACCTGCGAGAAGGCACCGCCGCGGCGGGGAATCGGCCCTCGTCGCACTCGGCGGGGCGGGGTCGTTCGAAGTTTCACCCAGGCCGTTGTTCCTGCACCCGTCTCCGCTGGTTCGAGCACACGGCTCAGGGCCTTGTGCTCCTGCCACGCGGGCCCAAGGTCCCAGATCGCGCACGACGGTCGGAACAGCCACGGGCATCGGCAGCCGGCCCGGCCGCGTCAAGGTTCCGGCAAAGCGGCGGGACGTTCGCTTTCCAGCCATGGGACTTTGGGCGGGGCAACTGCCCAAGGGCGTGCAGGAGCGATGTTCAGACGCGCTCGCTCCGGCCTGTTCGGGACACGGGACTACGGCGGCATGGTGTACCGGACACGGCCCGTGGCGCCGGGTCAGCCGACGCTGCGCGGTGTGACTATCACGCCGTTGTTGGACTCAGTTACTTCACCGAGCCGGACGCCCTGCGCGGTGATGCCGGAGACGTATACGCCGAACTCCGTGTCGGTGCTGTTCGCGGGTCGGCTGAAGGCGAAGGTGTAGGCCCTGGCGACACCGGGTGCCGGGGTCGGCACGTCGACGGCTGTGCCGCCGCCCGTGGCCGGGTGCGTCGGAGGCGATGCCGCTCCGTCGAGCTGCACGTTGCCTGGTGTGCCGAGGGAGAACACGATCGAGAGGTGGTCGGGGATCGCGCCGGAGAGGTAGGAGACGGTCACGCTCAGGGTGCCGTGTCGTATCCCGTCGGGTGCCGGGCCGAACACCAGGTCGCCCGTGGTCACCGTGGTTTCGGTGACGTTCGGGTTGACGGGGAACATGGTTGGTCCGCCGACCTGGTGGAAGCTGTGTCCGTTCCAGGCGTAGGAGCGCCACTGCCACAGCACCGGAGTCTCGTCGCCGCAGCAGCCCGCGTAGTCGCCGACGCGTGCGTTGACCGCGCCGTTCGGCTGGACGGAGTAGGTGGTCCTGGCGATCTGGCGGATCGGTCCGGTGGTGGCCAGGACGGTGCCGAGGGTGATGATCCGCCCGGAGCGGTCGCGGTCGAAGGCGACCAGTTGCTGGTTGCCGCTCTGGCTGCCGGCGAAGAGTGCGGCCACGGTCTCCTGGGCGCCGTCGCGGTCCACGTCGTCGTAGACGATGTGATCGATGCTGATGTGCAGGACGGAGAGATGGGTCGAGTCCGGCGGTATGGTCACCCCGCCGTTGGTGAACTTCACCGGGCCGGACAGGCCGGGCCTGACGACGGGACAGGCGTCGCCGGTCTCATTCGGTGATGATGGCTTGGAGGATGTCGGTGCGGGCGGCGCGGCGGCCGGGCAGGATCGCGGCGAACGCGGCCGCGACGGCGGCCGCGCCGACGAAGGAGAGCAGGGTGGCGCAGCACGAGCACCAAGGCGCAGTTGCCCCCGGCGAGCCCGGTGACCAGCACGGCCGACCACAGCGGCGCTGCGCGGGGGAGCGGTGTCGTGATCACCGAGAGCGCGGTGTCCAGCAGCGCGTGCTCGTCGCCGGGCTCGGGGCACGAGACCGCGCGCACGTGGTCGCCGATGTCGAACTCGGGATCATCGACCCAGATCGGGCCGCCGCAGCCGAAGGACGCTCGCACCAGCCGCTGGCGCAGGCGCGGCACGGCGGGGACACGTTCGGCGAGCGGGCGCTGCACCTGTGACAGGCTCAGTTGCCCGCCCCGCCCGAAGCTGAGCAGGACCCTGAACTGCATCGGGCTCCTGTGCGCCGTCCATCGCCGGACACGCCCGGTCTAACGCGCTCGCGCGCTCGATCGCCGGACGGCCCGGCCACGAGGACGTACCGTTCACACGCGCGATAGCGTCAGTCAACAAGCCGTAGCACCCCAGGCTCAGAGCCGAAGGTCACCGTCCTGACGGGGCGGGCTTACACGGTGAGGACGACCTTGCCTGCGGCGTGGCCCTGGGCGAGGTAGCGGATCGCGTCGGGCGCATCGGTGAGGGCGTAGGTGCGGTCGATGACCGGGGTGACCTCCCCGGACTCGATGAGCCGGGTCAGGGATTCGAGGTCTGCGGCGTTCTCCTTGGCGATCAGGCCTCGCAGGCGCTGCCCGATGAACATCGAGACCAGCGGCGCGCGCAGTTGCCGGTCGAAGCCGCCCAGTACCCGTCCGCCGCCGTGTTCGCCGCCGACCAGGACCAGCGTGCCGTGCGACGTCATCGCGCGCCGCAGCAGGGAGAGCGGCCGGTTGCCGGCCGTGTCGATGACCACGTCGTAGCGTGCGCCGGTGGAGTCGACCTCGGCGTGCGTGTAGTCGATGACGTCCTCGGCGCCGAGGGAACGCACCAGGTCGGCCTTCGGCCCGGCGCACACTGCGGTGACAGCGGCGCCGTACGCCTTCGCGATCTGCACGGCGAACGAGCCCACGCCCCCGGCGGCCCCGATGACCATGACCCTCGCCCCCGGTTGCACGCCCCCGCAGTCGCGCACGGCCTGAAGCGCCGTCACCCCGGAGATCGGCACCGCTGCAGCCTGCTCGAAGGAGAGGCTCGACGGCTTGGCAGACAGCCGCCCCTCTTGCACCGCCGCGTATTCGGCGAACGAGCCGTTCTCACACGTCCCGTACACCTCATCCCCGTCGCGGAACCGCGTCACGCGTCGGCCGACCGCCTCCACCACCCCGGCCAGGTCGCGTCCGCACACCGCCACCTTCGGTGTGCGCAGCCCGAAGCCCATGGCGCGCACCAGGTACGGCCTGCCGGTCATCAGGTGCCATACGCCCGGATCCACACCCGCGGCGCACACCCGCACGAGCACCTCGTGCTCACCGATCGGGGGCCGGACGATCTCTCGAAGCTCAAGCAGGTCGGCCGAGCCGTACATGTCCTGAACGATCGCCTTCATCGCGTCACCCCGGGGTTGGTCTCGGAATGCCGCGCGGGCCTCGCCGCAGCGCGGCATCTTCATACTCTCGGTCAGCACACCAGAGGTTGGCGCTCCCGGGAAGTGCCATAGCGCCCCTCCACGGTCGGTCTCGGTGGGCGGTGTCGGTGACGCACGGCCCTGGCCGTCGGCTCGCGCGCCGGGTGCACTGGGGGCATGGCACTCGATATCCGCAATGTTCCGGCGTCGCGGCCCGGGCAGAGCCCGCCGTCACCGCGGCGTTGGCTTGCGCTGACGGTCTTGTGTGTGGCGCTGCTGATGGTGAATCTCGACAATACGGTCCTGAATGTGGCGCTGCCGACGCTGGTGCGCGATCTGCACGCCACCTCCAGCCAGTTGCAGTGGATCGTGGACGGGTATGTCGTGGTGTTCGCCGGGCTGCTGCTGGTCGCGGGCAGCCTGGCGGACCGGGTCGGACGCAAGCGCACGTTCCTGGCCGGGCTGGTCGCCTTCGCGGCCGGTTCCGGGTGGGCCGCGTTCTCCGGCTCGGTGGGCATGCTCATCGCCGCCCGGGCGAGCATGGGCGTGGGCGGCGCCTTGATGATGCCTTCGACCCTGGCCATCATCACGGACCTGTTCCGGGATCCGGGCGAGCGCCAGCGTGCGCTCGGGCTGTGGGCCGGGACCAGCGGCGTGGGCATCGCGCTCGGCCCGATCATCGGCGGGGCACTGCTCGCGCACTTCTGGTGGGGGTCGGTGTTCCTGATCAACGTGCCGATCGCCGTGCTCGGGCTGGCGTGCGCGATCCCGCTGGTGCCGGACTCGAGGAACCCGGCCGCGTTGCGCCCCGACTACGTCGGCTCGTTGTTGTCGGTCGTCGGCCTGACCCTGCTGGTCTGGTCGATCATCGAGGCGCCGGTGCACGGCTGGTCCTCGGCCCGGGTGCTCGGCGCGGGCACGGCGGCCCTGGTGGTGTTGGCCGGGTTCGCGGCGTGGGAGCGGGCCAGCTCGCACCCGATGCTCAACCTGGGGTTCTTGCGCGCCAGGAGCTTCTCCGTCGCGGTCGGCTCGATGGGGTTGGTGATGTTCGGGTTGTTCGGCGCGCTGTTCATCCTGACCCAGTTCCTGCAGTTCGACCTCGGCTACACGGCCCTGCAGGCGGGTGTGCGCATCCTGCCGACCGCCGGGGCGATCGCCGTAATCGCGCCGCTGTCCGCGCTGCTCGTGCGCAAGGCCGGCGCCAAGCTGACCGTGGGCTGCGGCCTACTGCTGATCGCCCTCGGCCTGTGGGCCCTGTCCGGGACCTCGGTCACATCCACCTACAGCGACACGGTGACGGGCATGGTCATGCTGGGTGTCGGGGCGGGTCTGGCCATCCCGGCGGCCACCGCCTCGGTGATGGGCTCGCTGCCCCGGGAGCATGCCGGGGTCGGCTCGGCGACGCAGGGCACGTTCTTCCAGGTCGGCGGGGCGCTCGGGGTGGCGGTCATCGGCAGCCTGCTTTCCACCCGTTACCAGGGCCGGATGACCGGCGCGTTGGCCCCCTACCGCCTTCCGCATCCGGTCGAGAGCACGATCCTCGGCTCGATCGGCGGCGCGCAGGGCGTGGCCGCCCGGGTGGGCGGGGACTCAGGCCGGCTGCTGGGCCAAGCCGCGCGCTCTGCCTTCATCAGCGGCGCGGACCTGGGGCTCCTGGCCGCGGCCGGCATGGCGGCGGCCGGAGGCTTCCTCGCCCTCGCGGCGCTGCCCGCCCGGCCACCCGCCGTCCACGCCCCTGGGCCGGTCCTGCGGAGATGACACAGCGCAGGATGCACGCGCTGCGCGCGGCGGCCGTCCGGGTGTTGCGGGCGGGTGCACCCGGGTCAATCCGACACCTGCCACCCTCGTTCTCGCCCCACTCGAGCACAAGATGATCGCGTGATTGCCGCTGAACTCGGCCCGATTACTCAGGGCACTAGTAGATCCCTGACATATGGCCCTACCGGCGTCCTCGGTGGGTGACAGCGTGGACGGTAGATGGCCTGGTTCGCTCGATGTGAACCGGCCCCGCCGACGGGTCGGCCCGGCGCCCCTGTGCGGCATCCGGCCCGCTCGGCGTGCCTGTTCAGGCCGCCTGTGCACTTGGGGGTGCGCGATGTCCAACTCGCCCGCGATCGAACTGCCGCCCGCAGCCCCGCCGTCCCCGCCACCGGCCGACCACCGCAGAAGGCGGCGGATCGCCCTGATCGCAGGGGCCGCCGCGCTCGTGCTGGCGGTACCGCCGACGCTGTATCTCACGCTGCGTACCGAGTCGGGGCACTCGACCGCGGCCGTCCCCTCAACCAGTCCGCAGGCCACGATGACGAGTTCACCCACCGCGACCGCCGCCCCGACCGGTACTCCGGCCGCGCCGCCCGGCGCGACCACCGCCCCGGCCACGCCCGCTCCGGACGGGCGGATCACGCTCGCCACGCTGAAGAACGCCACTCTGGACATCCCGGCGTGGCCGAACGACGACGTGCCCGGCCTGGCCGGACCGGTGAAGTTCACCGACGGCAAGGTGTACATACCGGCGGACACTGCCTATCCCGCGGGACGGTTCATGGTCATCGAACGGATCGTCTACGGTGACGTGGACCGCGACGGCGCCCAGGAGACGGTGGCCTCCATCGGCGCGTACATCCAGGGCGGCAGCCAGCAGTTGATCGCCTTCGACCGGGACCGGTCCGGCCGGATCATCACACTCGGCGCCGTGGCCGCCACCACCGGGCCGGTACGGTCGATCGACGCGAGCAGCTACTCCGTCGCCGCGAACGGCGTGGTCACCGCCAGAGTCGCGGACTACCAGGGCTGCTGTGGCGACCGGACACCGACTCTGTGGCAGTGGCGCTCCTACGGCTGGAACGGCCAGAGGTTCCACCAGGCGGGCGGACCGACCGCGTTCCCGGACAACCCGAACGTGACCGAGACCAGCCTGGCCTCGAGCGGCCTGGTCCTGGGCCCGGTGGTCGACGGAGCGCGGCACGGCGTGCTGACCGTCACGGTGGCCTACCTCTACGGCACGGTCCCCGACCATCTCTCGATCCGGTTCTACACGGCTCTGCAACGTGACGGTTCCGCCTGGCCGCCGGTATACGCCGTGACGAACGGGTTCGCCGTCGACGTGCCGACCCCGGCACTCGGCGCCACCAAGACGTACACCTTCGCGTTCAGCGGGCCGGTGAACAGCGCCGGCCAGGACTTCAGGCTGAACGTGGGCGGCAGCGACAAGAGCGACGGAGCGTTGCTCAGTGAGGCCAACCCGTACAACAGCTATCTGCAGACCACTATCCGCACGAGCGACTGACGCAGCCAGCCTGTCAGCCGGGCGCAGGCGGTCGGGGCCCGTGTCCGGGTCGCCCCGGCGAGCCCAAATGGCCGTCGGGATGCAGGATGCGTCCGACTCGGTCAGGGGGTGTCGGGCGCCGAGCAGGATCTCGGGGGAGATGTCGATGCCGTAGTCGTGGCCAGGCACCAGGTATTCGATGAACCGCCGGCCCGCGCGTAGATTGTGCCCGTACTGACATGTCGTCAGGGGCGCATGCGCAGCCCGTTTACCGGTGGTGTATCCACGGTGGCTGGACTGCATCAGGGCACAGCTGTCGTGCGAGGGCGTTTCACCTGTCTCTGTACCTGCCGACTCCTGTGCGCGCCGGAAGTGCAGGCCTTCGGCGTGGAAGGTGGGGACCTGCGGCAGTGCCTCGCCGTCACGGCCGTGCTGATGGCCGGATGCGGCGGGTCCACGAGCACGAGCCCGCAGGCCGGGGGAACCCCGACGATCGCGACCGGCACGGTTGCGGGTGCGCCCGGTACACCCGGGCGAACCGCCACGGCCGCTGGAAACTCCACGCGGAGCTCAGGGGGTTCCAATGCGACTGCGGCCGGAACACCACGCTGCCACACCCGAGATCTCGCGGGATCCTTCACTGTCGTCGTCGGCAGCGCCGGCATGGGGGACATCGACTACGCTGCCACGCTGACCAACGCCGCCTCGCACTCGTGCACGCTCTACGGGTACCCCGGTCTGCTGCTGCTCGACGCGAAGTACGCTCCGCTGCCGACCGACGCGCTGCGGATACCAGATCCCGCCAAACGTCTGATCATTCTTCCTGCGGGCGGCATTGCAACGGCGTTCGGCCGCTTCACCCCGGACGTGCCTGGTGTCGGCGACAACACCACAGTGCCACCGGGCGGGGTCTGGGTCTGCCAGCCCACCGCGGTCCACATTCAGATCATCCCGCCCGACGAGACCACGCACCTCGTGGTGAAGGTCACCCCGCCGACCTCGGTGTGCCAGAGCGGCCTGATGCAGGTCTCCGCGTTCGCGCCCGGCGCCAAGTGGCCACCACGGCCCTGAGCCGGCCAGCGCCGCGCCAGCTGGTTCCTGGACCGCCACGGGGGGTGTGGATTGCTGGGAGTGGCTTCGTAGGTCAAGCAGTGAGTTGGTAGCGGGCTTGGTGGTTGCGCTGGTGCTCTTGGCCCGGATGGTAGGTCCGGTAGCGGTCGAAGTCGCCGTTGGCGAGCAGGGCGCGCAGTCTCAGGACGGCTTCGGCGCCGGCCAGTGACCATCGGGCTCCGGTGATGTCCAAGCGGTCGCCGATCAGGTGGCGGCAGGCACTTTCCACGATGCCCGTGGCGATCGGCCATCCTGCGGCCAGGGCGGTGTCGTAGCCCAGGTAGCCGCCCTTGTTCCTGAGGTAGCCGACGGTCTCGGCGATCTTCTTGCGGTTCTCGGCGTCCAGGTGTCGGTCGGCGGCTTCGGCGTCGAGCCGGTTCGCGACGTCGGCCGCGCGGCCGTTGAGCACGGCCAGGGCGTGCTCGGCCACGACGGCCGTGGCCCGATCGGCGTCAGGGTGCAGGACGCGGACGGCTTGGTGCAGGTATTGCAGCACATGGATGAAGTCGATCAGGATGTGGATCTCCTTGCCGCGTTTCGCGGCCTCGGCGTTGATCGCGTCGATGTGCGCGTTCGCGCCGTCGATCAGGACGACCCAGGTTCGGAGGTGTTCGGGGTCGCGGGCCTCGGCCTGGTCGAAGACCCGGGCGATGACGTCTGGCGGGTTGTCGGCGATGGATACGGTGAGCCACTTGCGGACGGCTTTGGGCCCGGGCCGCTTGGCGCGGTCCTTCTTCCGGCGTTTCTTCCGGGGTTTCGTGGTCGGCGGTTTGGCCAGGGTGATGATGTCGTGCGGGCGGCGGGGCGCGGGGTCGGCGTCGTAGACCGCGCCGATGGTGGCCATGCGCTTTCGGTGCTGGCGGTCGCCGACTTCCAGCCGGCCGCGGCGTCGCGCTCGGCCTTCTTGCGGGTGTCCTCGCGCAGGTCGGCTGGGCGCATGATGACGCCTTTGGCGTTGGCCGAGATCACCAGGAGCGTGTCGTCGCTGCTCGGCATCGGCGCGGTGCGGTCGTAGAAGGCGTCGAAGTCGACCGCCGCGCCGATCGCCATCGCGTGCACGGCTGCTGGGGCGGCGGTCGGGGCGCCGCAGGCCCGGGCCAGGGCGTCGGCGGCGCCGGCGAAACTGCCGCGCGCGGGCTCGATCGCCGCGGCCTTGGCGACCTGGTGGGAGTGCAGTCTGGGCGGCAGGTTCAGCTCGGTGTCGGCGGGATAGAGGTTCTCGGCTCCCGGCGTCGTGGTGGTGTCAAAGATCCCGTTCGCTGAAGCGCAGGTGGTGGGCGACCACGTCGGCGGCGACTTCGGCGGTCAGCCTGTCATCGGCGAAGGCGCGGGCGCGCAGCCGTACCAGCGCCTCGGCCAAGCTCACCCAGAGCTGCACGCTGATCATGCCGGTGGCCTGGTGTACCTGCGCGCGGTAGGTCGCCGGGCGGGCCAAGCCCGGAGTCGGTCCGTCTGCCGTGCCGGTGGGGGGTTTGGGGTGGGCGACCAGGACGGTGATCGCGTCGGCCAGGGCCAGGGCGTCGGCCAGTGCGCCGTCCGGCAGCGGGCCGGGCGCGGCGCGATGGGCGAACAGCACGCCGACGCTGATCGCCCCGATCCGCAGCGGCAGCGCGAAGACCGCGCGCACTGCGAGATCCACGGCGGCGGGAACGAACGCGGGCCAGCGGGCCGCCGTCTCCAGCAGATCCGGCACCAGTAGCATCACCCCGGCGTCGACGGCATCGAGCCCTGGGCCCTGGCCGAGGGTGAACTGCATGTCCTCCAGTTCGGTGCTGATCTTCTGCTGGCCCCAGGCCAGCACGATGCCCGAGGGGCCGGTGCCCAGTCCGGCGTAGATCCCGTCGACTCCCAGCGCGGCGGCGGCTTGCGCGGCCACCGCCTGCGGCACGGTGGCGCCGCACTGGCCGTCGTCGTGCAGCAGCGCCAGTGCCACGGCCATTCTGTCGCTGACCACGTGCCGGCACCGCCTCTCGAATATCAGGGTTATGGCTTATCGGCGCAGGCTGCGCCGCCCTCCGCCGGTCACCAGGTGCTCGGCGCCGAGCAGGACGGCCGAGCCGGCGATCGCGGTGATCCAGGTGGAGAGGTTGAAGAAGCCCTGCACGCTGTGGATGTGGAAGAGCTTGGTGGCCAGCCAGCCGCCGAGCAGGGCCCCGGCGATGCCGATCAGGCAGGTGATGAACAGGCCGTGCGACTCACGGCTGCCGATGAGGTGTTCGGCGATGATGCCCAGCACGATCCAGGCGATCACGCCCATGACGGCTCCCAGGTGAGACGGCAGTGTTCGAAGAACGCTGCACATCCGCCGCGCGGTCATCGCACCGCCGGTCGCCGAATCCGGCCCGGACGCATCGCCGAGAGTGGAACCGGCCGCCGTGTGAAAACCTCGACCCGGCGCAGAGGAACCGCGACTGCTGCGGATGTTCGCGCCGCCGGGGTCCGGGGTGGTGCTTTGGGGATACCGCCCCGAATATCGCTCAACAGGGAACAACGGCCCGGACAGTGGACCCGAATCGACGGCCGGTCCGCCACCGTGGAACACGGCGCGCAACAGTCCGAGGGGCACAGCAATCCAGGTCCTTAGACCGGTTTCCCCCGTAGCGGGTTCGCGTATCGTGCAAGTAGTCCATGACGCTCCGGACCTCGGCGCCGTGAATCCCGGCGCGGGAGGCGTCAGTCACGCGTGCTCCGCGCTCGACCCGGCCGCGTGCTGTAAGGCCCTCGGTGCTCCGCACTCTCCAGCGTGAGGCCGTGCATGGACGTCATGCTCACCAGAGCAGAGCACTACCTCCACGTGATCACCGTGCGCGGCGACATCGACCCGGCCACCGCCGGCGAACTCCTGGCGCGTCCACAACTGCTGCCCGCGCCTGCGAGCAGGCCGGTCGCGCGGGACCTGTCCCAGGTCACCTTCATCAACCGGACCGGCCTACGTGCTCTGATGGCCGGCCGTTTTCCTGCCAGTCGCCGCTGCACGGCAGTTCCCGGGGATCGGCGACTGGTACGGCCGGTCATGGACACGCGACGACGTGGCGCGTGAGGAAGAACTCGACGAGGAGAAACGATGATGAGCGAGACGACTAGGTTCACGATCGGCAACGCGGTGTTGTGCAACGACGGCGTCTGCGGACACCTGCGGCGCGTGGTCGTCGACCCGATCGCGTGCGCCTTGACTCACCTGGTGGTCGAACCGGGGCACGGGGCGACCGGGCGTTTGGTGCCGGTCGGCCTGGTGGACTCTGCGGACGGCTGGATCCGGCTGCGCTGCTCCCACGCCCGGTTCGAGCGGCTCGAGGCCGCCGAGGAGACCCGCTTCCTGCCCGGTGGCGGCGGGGACCACGGATACCGGCAGGGCCAGATGGTCTCCTGGCCGTACTACGGGCTCGGCCCGGGCGGCGGAATGCTCGGCGGGGTGGGGGGCCTGGGAGGCAGGGACCTGGGCCCGGACGCCGGTTCCCGAACCATCACCCGCGACCGCGTCCCCGTGGGCGAGGTGCAGGTACGCCGCGGCGAGCACGTGCACGCCACAGACGGGGCCATCGGGCGCGTACGGGGGCTGGTCATCGACCGCGCGGACCACCACGTCACCCATGTACTGCTCGACGAGGGCCACCTGTGGGGTCACAAGCAGGTCGCCATCCCGATCGGCTCCGTGACCGGGGTCGAGGACGGCGTGCGGCTGGACCTGACCAAGGACGAGGTACGCGACCTGCCGCCGATCGACCTCGACCCGCCGCAGTGACCTGGCCGCACCCGGGCGCGGCTGCGTCGCCCGTGCGGTCTTCACCCTGTCCGGTTCCAGCCGGGTGACCGGGCCTGCCGCGCCCGGTCACCCGGCCGAAGCGGGCCAGGGCGTCGGCGGCCAAGCACTGCACCGCGCCCTCGTCGGCGTGGACAGCGCCGCGCACATTCATCGTCTTTAGGGCATCGGAGGTAATCATGCACATCGGTGGAGTACTGCTCGTGGTCTGGCTGCTCATCGGCGCCCTGGCAAGTGGCCAACGCCACTATTACGACGGCGGTAGCGCCAACTGCGCAAAGACCGGCACCGTAGCTGTCACGATCCTGGCGGGTCCGCTCAACTATCTCGGAGCAAACCCGAAGGTCACCTGCAGCATGCCCCGACCCGGCACATGAGCCGGCCGGCTTCCTCCCTGATCGCCCGAACCGCGCCGAGTGGCCCGCGTTCTGCGACGAGGCGGCGTGCGGCACCACACCGATCCGCACGGCCGCGTGCGAAGTGCCACCGACCGCTGCCCCCGGCCGCCCCGAGCGCCGGGCAAGCCGCCGCTCGCCGTGCGACTCCGGCCGAGAGCTCAGGCCGCAATGCCCGAAGTTCCCTACCCCGCCCTCCGCGGGCACCACTTGACCAATGCCCTGAGATGGGCGACCTTGACATGCTCCATATGGCAACAGTCCCGTAGTTTTCAAGAGCCGGCGCCAGGTGCGTCGCATCCGCCATGTGTCCATGTCCTCCTCGCCTCAGGTTCGCTCGGAGTCTCTGCCGACCGACCGCTCAGGGCACCTGGCCGCTCTCCTCCCATTCGGCGTAGGCGCCGAACTGCCTGTCCTCGCCCTCGCCGAACGTGATGACCCGTTTGACCCGGTAGCCGCCCCTGGTCAGCGGGCCGGCAGCCTGGGTGTGGGTGATCAGATCGCCCTCGGTCGGCCGTGTGGTGCGCCAGTGGGTGCGCCGGTCCTCCGGTCCGCCCCGGGCGTAGTGGATCGTGCCGCTCATCGACGACTCCCTCATGAGGCTGTGCTCGACACCGTCCGGCGTGTTCGTTGTGTCAGCCGGGCGTGGGCACCGTCCATGTCAGTGTCGTGCCGCCGGCGTCGCGGGGTGCGGCGGTGAAGGTGCCGCCGAGTTGTTCGGCGCGTTCGCGCAGGTTGGCCAGGCCGCTGCGCCGCCCGCCGTCCGGGATGCCGACCCCGTCGTCGGCCACGGTCAGGGTCACCGCCGCGGTGTCGGCCGCCAGGTCCACCTCGACGGTGGTGGCGTGCGCGTGGCGGGCCGCGTTCGAGAGGGCCTCGCGCAGCACCGCGAGCAGATGTTGCGCGGCTTGCTCGCCGATCAGGGTGTCGACCGGGCCGGCGAACCGCACCGAGGGCGGGAACCCGAGCACCGCGGTGGCCCGCTCGCACACCGCGATCACCTCGGCGCGCACACTCGGAGCATCCTCGTCCAGGTCGTGGGCGTGCAGGGAGAAGATCGTGGAGCGGATCACCTTGATCGTCTCGTCCAGGTCCGCCACCGACTGGGCGATGCGCCGTGCCACCGCGGGCTTCTCGGTGATCTTGTACGCGGTCTGCAGCGCCATCGAGGTCGCGAACAGCCGCTGGATAGCCAGGTCGTGCAGGTCCCGCCCGATCCTGTCGCGGTCGGAGTAGAGGGAGAGCAGTTCGCTGTCCTTGCGCCGCTGCGCCAGCTCCAGCACGACGGCGGCCTGCACCGCGAGTTCGGTGGTCAGCTCCGCCAGCTGCGGGTCGAACGGCTGCTCTCCAGCGCGGCGTGACAGGGACACCGCGCCGCGCGCCGCTCCCCCCGAGCCCAGCGGCGTGATCAGGGCCGGGCCCAGGCCGAACGCGGCGGCGCTCTCGCGGTCCGCCCGATCGTCCTGGCACACGTCCGCGACCAGCGCGCTGTGCCCGGACTTGTACACGCGCCCGAGCAGGGTGCTCTCGATCCCGACCACAGTGCCCACCAGCCGCTCGGCGCCGTCCCCGTCGCCCGCCGCGATCAGCAGGCCCGCGCCCTGCGGGTCGGGCACCGCGACCAGCGCCAGATCCGCGCGGGTGAAGGCGCGCACCCGGCGCACGAACACGGACATCACCTCGTCGGCGGAACGCTCGTCCGAGAGCAGGGCGCGCCCCAGCTCCCCGGTGATCTCCAGCCACTCCTGGCGGCACTGCGCCTCGGCGTACAGGCGCTGGGCGTCCTCGAACAGCCGCGCGTTGTCGATCGCCACCCCGGCCGCCGCGGCCAGCGCGGTGAGCACCGCCTCGTCGTCCGCGTCGAACGGCACGCCGCCGTTCTTCTCCGTCAGGTACAGGTTGCCGAACACCTGCTCGCGCACCCGCACCGGCGCCCCGAGGAACGAGTGCATCGGCGGATGGTTCGCGGGAAACCCGTAGGACTGCGGATGGGCGGACAAATCCTCGGTGCGCAGCGGCACCGGGTGCCGGATCAACTCGCCGAGCAGCCCGTGCCCCTCGGGATACGCCCCGATCGCCGCGATCTGCGCCTCGCTCATCCCGGAGGTGATGAACCGCGACAGCTTGCGGTCCCCGCCGACCACCCCCAGAGCCCCGTAGCGGGCATCGACCAGCGCCGTGGCCGCCTGCACGATCTTCGCAAGCGCAGCCTCCAGGTCCAGGCCGGAGCCGATGGCAACCACGGCCTCCAGCAGTTGGCGCACCCGGTCACGGGAGGAGCGCACCGAGGACAAGCGCCCCTGTAGTTCGTCGAGCAGCTCATCGATGTGCAACTGCGGCAGGATCCGCGCGAAATCAACGCCGGAGGGCTGCGACATTGCCGTTCCCCCCTGCACGGGCCCGGTACGAAGCAGCGGGTGCCACAGGTGGGCCGCTCAGCGGTGTCGGCGGTTGCGGGCGGTGGTTGCCGCGGCCCGGATCTCTCGGCCTGCCTTCGCCCTGAGCGCGAACCAAAGCCTCGGCCGTGCGCTCATGCAGCATGCAACTGCCCATGTCCCGCACTCCTTTGATCCGTCCCCACGCACGGGGCGGTATGCAGAACGCTGCCGGGGGCTGGGACAGATGCACCGCTGTACTGTGCAAGCTACTCGCACAATTGTCCGCTTCCTACGCTTCGGGGTGTGAACATTCGCCGCTAGCGCCGACAGGCCGGGAGACCCGCCGCGTCAGGCCGCAGCCGGGGCCGGGTCCAGTGCGTGCGCGACGGTGTCGAACACCGGCAGCACCCCGGTCAGGCGCGTGATCGCCAACACCCGGCGCACCCGCGGCAGCGCGGCCGCCAGGCGCAACCAGCCGCAGTGCGCCTCGGCCCGGAGCTGCGCTCTGATCAAGACGCTGAGGCCGGAGGCGTCGCAGAACCCCAGATCCGCCACGTCCAGCACGATGCGGTGGTGGCCCGCGCCGGACAGCTCAAGCAATTGTCGATCGAGCTGCTGTGCGGTGAAGACGTCCAGTTCGCCGGATACCGCCAGCACCAGGACGCCGTCCTGCCAGCGCACACGCCGCACCATCAGCAGCAACTGCTCTGTCACCAGGGACCTCGGGCTCTGTAGGGCAACTGCGGACGCGAGCAGTACCCGAGGTCTGGGGGCAGCATCGAAAGCCTACGCAGCGTAACGATGGTTGTGCCAGATTTTCCGACGCACCGCCCGCTGCGCGCCACCGCCGCGATCCGCACGCAGCCCGACGATCCGAACGGGACGTTCGGCCGGCCCGCGCCGGGCCGCGCGGCCCTGCCTCGCCGAGGCTGAGGGCGCCACTGTGAGCAGTGCGGACCGAGTGCCGCACCCCTGGCGCATGCCGGGCCGCTGCGGCGCCACGCGCGTGGCACTCGCCCCGAGACACGTTGGAGGATTCGATGAAGGCGCTGGTTTACGGTGGTCCCGGTCTGAAGGAGTGGACCGAGGTCCCCGATCCGACGATCACAGATCCGCGTGACGCGGTCATTCGGGTGGACGCGGTGACCATCTGCGGTACCGACCTGCACATCCTGGGCGGGGACGTGCCGACGGTCGCCCCCGGGCGGATCCTGGGCCATGAGGCGGTGGGCACCGTGGTCGAGGTCGGTGGCGCGGTGAGCACGCTGGTGCCGGGCGATCGAGTGTTGGCCTCGTGTATCTCCGCGTGCGGGACGTGCCGGTACTGCCGTGCGGGTAGCTACGGGCAGTGCCTGGGCGGCGGGGGCTGGATCCTGGGGCACAAGGTCGACGGGGTGCAGGCCCAGTACGCCAGGATCCCGTTCGCCGAGCTGTCCACCTACAAGCTCTCCCCGCACACCAGCGACGAGGCCGCCGTGCTGCTGGCCGACATCCTGCCCACCTCCTACGAGGTCGGCGTCCTGAACGGCCGAGTGCGTCCCGGCGACACCGTGGTCATCGTCGGCGCCGGCCCGATCGGGCTGGCCGCGATCCTCACGGCCCGGCTCTACTCCCCGTCACACGTCATCGTGATCGACAAGGCCGAGTCCCGGCTGCAGGCCGCCAAGCAGTTCGGCGCGGACATCACCCTGCAGCCCGACGCCGACCCGCTGCAGGTGGTGCGCGCGGTCACCGGCGGCCTGGGCGCGGACGTGGCCATGGAGGCGGTCGGCACCCCCGCCACCTTCGAGCTGTGCACCACCCTGGTGCGCCCCGGCGGACGGATCGCCAACATCGGCGTGCACGGCAAGAGCGCGACCCTGCACCTGGAAGAGCTGTGGATCCGCAACATCACCATCACCACCGGGCTGGTCGACACCAACACCACCCCGGACCTGCTGCGGATGCTGGAGGCCGGACAGCTGGACGTGGGCCACATGGTCACCCACCGCTTCGCTCTCGACGACTTCGCCGAGGCGTACGGGGTGTTCGCGGACCCTGCCCACACCGGCGCCCTCAAAGTCGTCCTGACCCGCCACTGACCACCGCAACGCCGGCTCGCCGCCCGGACACGAGGCGCCGGGCAGCGGGCCGGCGCCCCCGCGGCGCGGCCACCGGGCCGCACCGTTACTCGTGAAAGAAGAGGAACCATGAAGGTTCTGATCACCGCCGTCGTGATCGTCGCGATCCTGTGCCTGCTCGGCATCGCCCTGTCCATAAAGATCGTCAAGCAGTACGAGCAGGGCGTGCTCTTCCGCTTCGGCCGGGTGCTCGGTGCGCGCCAGCCCGGCTTCCGCATGATCATCCCGTTCGCCGACATCCTGCACCGGGTCTCGCTGCGGATCGTGACGATGCCCATCCAGTCCCAGGGCATCATCACCCGCGACAACGTCAGCGTGGACGTCTCCGCGGTCGCGTACTACCGCGTCGTGGACGCGGTCAAGTCAGTGGTCGCCATCGAGAACGTACGCGCCGCCATCGACCAGATCGCCCAGACCACCCTGCGCAAGGTCGTCGGACAGCACACCCTGGACGAGACGCTGTCCGAGACCGACCGCATCAACCTCGACATCCGCCAGATCCTGGACGTCACCACCGTGGAGTGGGGCGTGGAGGTCACCCTGGTGGAGCTCAAAGACATCCAGCTGCCCGAGAGCATGAAGCGCGCCATGGCCCGCCAGGCCGAGGCCGAGCGGGAGAAGAGAGCCAAGATCATCAACGCGGAAGGCGAGTCCCTGGCCGCCGCAGCCCTCGGCGACGCCTCCGACACCATGATGGCCCACCCCCTCGCCCTGCAACTGCGCAACCTACAGAGCCTCGTGGAGATCGGCGTGGACAAGAACACCACCGTGGTGTTCCCCGCACCCCTGATGACCACCATCGCCGAACTCGGCGCCTTCCTCGCCCGCGAAGCCGCTGCCGCCGGTCCGGGCGCTCAGGCGCAGCCGTCCAGCGCGGCCCGCACGCCGGTCCGGGTGGCCGCGGCGAACACGGCGCCGGAACTGGACGAAGTGCTATCCGGGCGCTGATTGCGCCGGGCGCCCGTCCGGATCGGTGTGTTGCACCGATCCGGACGGGCGCACTGCATCTACCAGTTGTATCGAGCAGCGCGGCATGCGCTTGGCCCGTCGGGGTGTGCGTGGTCGCGCCAGGGCTGTGGTTTCACGGCTCCTGGCGGTGGGTGATCCGGAGCTTGGACTGCTTGTGCGGGAGTTCCTCCCAGTCCTTCATGAACTCGGCGGCCAGGTCGTACTTGTCGGCCAAGGCGGTCAGGGTTTCGGTGCGGTAGTAGAAGTCCTCCCACAGGACGTGGTGTTCGGCGCTCTCGGTGCGGTCGAAGGTGAAGTCGAAGTGGCCGTCGGGGTGCAGGATCCGCCCGACGTGTTCGAGGCACTGTTCGATCACGTGCAGCGGGGAGTGGGAGAAGACGCTGTGGGCGTGGATGACGTCGAAGTGGGCGTCGGGCAGGAACGCGAAGGTCAGGTCGTCGACGAGGGTCAGGTGGGGCAGCTTGTCCTGCAAGGCGTGTTCGGCCAGGGTGCGTTGGGCGCCGAGTAGAATGTCGGGGGAGATGTCGATGCCGTAGTAGCGCTGCGGCTCCAGGTAGTCGATGAACCGCCAGCCTGCGCGCAGGTTTCCGCAGCCGATCTCCAGCATCCGGTCGTCCGGCTTGAGGCCGTGGGCGGTCAGGTAGTCGAACTGCATCTGGCCCAAAGCGAGCCAGCGTTCGTGGTTCTTGCTGCCGACCGCCGCCTCGGGGCTGCGTGCGGTATCCGAGCGCATCACGGCGCGGTAGTAGGCGACGTGGTCGCGGCTGGTCAGGTGCAGCTTCACGTCGCGGGCCAGTCGGCGCAGGTGGGCCGGGACTCGGCCGGGGTGCTGCAGCGCGTAGCGTGCTTGGTGGAGCGGGTTGGCGCGGTTGGGCATGGCAACCTCCAGTCGCCTCAAACTGGGTCACCAGCCGGTGGTGCCTTCGTCGTGCTGACGCGTCGTCAGGGACGCGTGCACAGCCCGTATACCGGTGGTGCATCCACGGTGGCCGGACTGTATCAGGGCACAGCGCCACGCGAGGTCGTTTCGCCCGTGTCAGTGCCCGCCGAGGGGCGTGCGTGCCGGGATTGGAGACGTTCGGCGCGTGATGTGGGGACTGACGGCAGGGTTCTGTCGGCGCGAGCGCGACTAACGTCGCAAGCAGCGACGCGGCCCGGGCCAGACGCTTGGGTGCGCGGCGCGCTTGGGGGGATCGCCATGAGAGCGACACGAAGTACCGACACCAGTCCTCCGCGTTCCGCGGCGCGTACGCGCGCGTGGGCCGCGTTCGCCTTCGCCGCGGCACTGCTGGTCGGCGCGTGCGCGAGCGTCAACAGTCCGGGCGCTGCTGGGAGTCCCGCGCCGCCGAGCACATCCGCGTCGGCGTCGGCACCGTCCGGCGTACCGAATGGCCCGAGCGCGACGCCCAGCACGTCGCCGCCCGTGGTGCACGGCCCGTCGGCGGGCGACCAACTCGCCGGGTTCTTCGCCGCCGCCGGGCGCGTGGACCGGCAGATCAGCGCGACCGCCGCCCTGGTCAACAGCGGGTTCGGCGCCCAGAGCATCGCGTTCACGCCGGACACCGCCGCGGCGGTGCTGGCGCTCGACCTGCGCTCCTTGGTCGTCGCCATGCCGGGTGCGATGCCCGCCGTTCTGCAGCGGCAGGTGCTGCTGGTCTTCAGCGAGCTGACCTCGCGTGGCGATGCCCTCAAAGCGATCCTGGAATACCAGCACGAACAGATTCCCCGCGACAGCGCCTCCGCCCGCTTCCTGATCCGAAACCTGGGCCAGGGAGCCCCTGCGGCCGCGCGCTACCCGGCCGACCTGGCCGCCACTCGGAGGCTGGCCGCCTCGCTCTCCCCGTTCGCGGCGGTCGCACCCGACGCGCGTGCCAGCGCGGCGATCGCGGTCCAAGCCCACTACATCATAGGGATGAACGGCGGCTGCGCTTCCACCGGCGGCTGGATCGAGACCACCCCGATCCCCCTCGTCTGGAAGCACGGCGTCGACTTCATGGGGCAGCGCACTGACGGCACCATCGGCGGCATCATCTTCCGCGCCGACTACACGTCCGCATCCGGCTGGCAGATCTTCATCAACGCCTGCTGAGACGCACGCACCACCGGCTCCCGCCCCGACCGGTGACAAACCCGCACTGCTCAGACGCGGCGGCGGGAAGATCGCCGCATGCCGGGCGGGACGTTCGGCCCGAGGGCGCCAGGTCCCTGAGCGATGGCAGGCCCCGTCCTTCGCAGCAGGCTGAAAGTCGACCCGCTCCACATCTGCCCCGAGACCCCGGGCCGTCGGCGCAGCACCCGCACCGGCGCAGCCCGCCGCCGTCCCCGTGCCGCACCACATGCTGAGGCTTCACCCATCGGGCGCCCTGGGAGGTCGCCATGACACTGACAAACGTCTCGACGGCGCGTGTACTGACCGCACTCGGCTGCCTCGCCATCGCGGTCGCACTGACGACCGGATGCGGCGGGTCCACGAGCCCGAGCCCGCAGGCGGGCGGAGCGTCGATGAACGCGACCGCAACGGTTCCCGGTACATCCGGGCCAACCGCCACGGGCGTCGGAACCCCGGCCCCGAGCACGGGGCGCGCGGATGCGACCGCGGCCGGGATACCCCCCGCTGCCATACCCGAGATCTCGCAGGATCCTTCACCGTCGTCGTCGGCAGCGCCGGCATGGGGAACATCGACTACGCCATCACGCTGACCAACATCGCGCCCCACCCGTGCACGCTCTACGGATACCCCGGACTACTACTTCTCGATATGCGCAGTGCACCGCTGCCGACCAACGTGCTCCGGATACCGGATTCAGCCAAACGTCTGATCACTCTCCCTCCAGGCGGCATCGCAACGGCGTTCGGCCGCTTCACCCCGGACGTGCCTGGCGCCGGCGACAACACCACAGTGCCGTCGACCGGGGCATGGGCCTGCCAACCCACCGCCGTCTACACCCGGATCACCCCGCCCGACGAGACCACGCACCTCGTCGTGAAGGTCACCCCGCCGACCCCGGTTTGCCAGAGCGGCCTGATACAGGTCTCCGCGTTCGCGCCCGGCGCCGAGTGGCCGCCACAGCCCTGAGCCCGACAAGCGACGGGCGGCGACCCGAGCGCGTCGGGGAGTCTACCGGCGGCATAGGGCCGGGAGGGATCCGGGCGAGTGTGAGGCGTTGGAATCTACCGGCTGCCTGGGCGGGTGGCAGATGGCCACGTTCACTCGATGCCCTCCGCTTCGGTCAGCGGTCTGAGTCTTTGCCCTGGGGGATACCGGTCGTATCGCGCGATGGTGGCGGTGCCGCACGGATCGGAGGCACGTGATGACCAACGCTCCCACCCTCGAGTTCCCGTCCGCGCCCACGCAACCCCCGCCGTCAAATCACCGGCGCGGCCGCAGGCGGTGGGTCGGCTGGGTCGCCGGGCTCGCCGTCCTGGTGCTGATCGGCGCTTTGACGCTGTACTTCGCGACACGCAGCGGTACCGCACAGCCCGCTGCAACCGGCCCTTCGGCGATTGCGTCGTCGACGACCAGCGCACCTGCCGTCGTGCTGGGCACGTCTCCCGGCCCAGCGCCGAGCAGCACAGCTCATCAGTCATCGAGCACTCCCGCCAACCCCGCGCCGAACGGCCGGATCCCGCTCGCGACGCTGAAGAACGCCACCCTGGACATCCCGGCGTGGCCGGCCGACAACATGCGCGGTCCGTCCGGGCCGATCACCTTCACCGGCGGCGCGTTCACGGTCCCGCCTGACGCGGGCTACTGGCCCGATCTGCATATGACCATCGAACGGGTCGCCTACGGAGACGTCGACCGCGACGGCATGCAGGAGACCGTGGCCACGATCCACCTGCTCGTCGGCACCGGCAGCCAGCAGGTCATCGCCTTCGACCGGGACACGACCGGACGGATCGTCACCCTGGGCGCCGTGCTCTCCACGACCGGGCGGATCCGCGCGATCGACCCGGCCACCGTCCACGTCCAGGCGAACGGCGCCGTGACCGCGAAGGTCGCCGACTACGAGGCATGCTGCGGCGACCAGACGCCCCAGCTGTGGCAGTGGCGCACCTTCGGCTGGAACGGCCGCGCCTTCCGCCAGGTGGGCGGACCGACCGTGTTCCCGGTCAACCCGGCGGTCAGCGCAGTCGCGATCCGCGTCGGTGACCTGGTGCTCGGCCCCGCGATCGGCGGCATACAGCACGGCACGCTCACCGTCTCGGTCAGCTTCGTGTACGGCGCGGTCCCGGACCGCATGCGGGTCACGTTCTTCAACCTGCCCGCAGGCCTGCAGCCCGACGGCGACGCCTGGCCGCCGACGTACCTGTGGAACCTCGAGCCCGCCGTCGACGTACGGCCCACCCCGGCCGGTACCTGGGTGACCTACACCTTCGCCTTCAGCCAGCGCCAAGACGGCCCCACCGCCGGCATGGCGGTGGGCCTGATGGGCCTGGACGAGCAGAGGAACATGATCAACGACCCCGACCTCTACGACAACCTCAAGCCGGTCACCATCCGAACGGCCGACTGAAGCCGCGCTCGGGCTGATACCGGGAACCGCCTCACGGTCAGCCGCGGCGCTCCGGCCATGGGCCGGATCTGACGCGCCGCGCGGCCACGAGATCGCAGTGTGCTGGTTACCTCTCATCCATCCGCCGCTGCCCGGACCCGAACTGCCGGAAGTGCGAGACGCAGAGAGGAGCGCAGGGTCGTGGCGACAAGAGGTTCATCGGCGGTGGGACGGATGAGGTGATGAGGTACTGGCTGGCTAGCCGGCGGTGAGTGCTTCGTCGACCAGTGCCTGCAGGCGGGCGCGCTTGTCCTGTAGCTGCTGGTACTGGGCCTGCCAGGCGGTATATGCGCGCCGGTGCCGGCGGCCGGGCTTGGCCGCCCGCCAGCTGTCCATCGCGAGCTGCCAGCACATGTCCTCCACCGCGACCACCAGCAGGGTCGGGCAGTCGGCGACCACGGCCGCCGGGATGTGGGCGCCGATCGAGGCGAACCGCAGGTTCCACGGGTCCTTCGGCCCGCGCCGGGTGCGGTGCCGCCTGCGGCGCGACGTGGCGCGGGCGGGCGGGGAGTCGGCCGCGGGGCGGGTGCCGTCGAAGCTGTCCATCGCTGCCTCCCGGCGCTGGTGCCACGCCGCCCGCTGGTGGGACGAACGACACCATCAGTGTCCTGCGCCGCACCGGGGGCGGGCAGTGCCGATGGTCCCGGGCGCCGGGTGCCGGTCGGCGGGAGCTTCGATGCGGGAAGGATCCCGTCGCGTGACCGCCTGCACCACCGCTGGCCCGCCGCGCCAAGCCTGCCGTCGTGCCAGGAATGGAGACACCTGCCAGTCCTGCGTGACGCGGGACCTTCCGCGTTCGTCAGGAGCGGATCGCCTCGCCATGATGGCGGTATGAGGGGGCTGAGGAATCCGGTGACCGGCGGCCCGTCCGGCGCCGGGCGGGGGCTTGTGGCCGCGTCGGTGATCGCGGCCGGAGGTTCGGCGGGCCTGTCGGCGTGGTCGTTGCCGGGGGCCTGGGTGGCGGTCATCGCGGCGGTCGGCGCAGCAGTAGGGGGATTTGGTCGGCGCAGGGGTTGGCCCACCGCGACGCCGCGAGGGTCGCAGTCGAACAACTGTCGCATCACGTGTACCTGGATGAGTGCGGCCGTCTGCCCAAAGTCGCGCGGTGCAGCGATCCGCTGGTGATGGGGGTGCATCCGGCGGCGGGAGTTGGGGGCGACCCGGGCGGCCGGGTGCCGCCTTTCGTACGGCGTGATGTGAGCGAGGCATTGGCGTCCGCGCTGGGGCCGGGTCGGTTCGTGTTGATCGTGGGGGAGTCGACGGCAGGTAAGACGCGGGCGGCCTATGAGGCGGTCCGCACCCTGCGCGGATCGTGGCGGCTGATCGACCCGATCGACCGGCAGGCGATTGACGCGGCGGTGCGGGTGGCGCAGCGGGTCCGGCAGCCGTGCGTGGTGTGGCTCGATGACCTGGAGCGGTTCCTGGGTACCGGCGGGCTGACCCGGGCCGAGCTGCAGGGCCTTCTGCACGGTCGCGTCCGGGAGCACTGTGTGGTGGCCACGATGCGCACCGAGGAATACGCGCGCTTCACCCACGCCGCCCGGCGCGGACGCGATCGGCTCAGTGCGGACGCGCAGCGTGCGGGTGAGGACGTGCTGCGCCTGGCTCAGCAGATCCGACCGGACCGCTCGTGGTCGCCCGCGGAGGTGCGGCGCGCCACCGCGTACGGTTCGGATCCGCGCATGCGCGAGGCCGTCGGCCACGCGCATACCTTCGGCATCGCGGAATACCTCGCCCCAAGCTGCTGCACGACTGGCAGGATGCCTGGGCGCCGGGCACGCACCCGTACGGCGCCGCCTTGGTCGAGGCTGCTGTACTGGCCCGGCGGTGCGGTATCCACCGGCCGCCGCCCGACGACGTGCTTAGCAGAGCCGCCGCGTCCGTGCTTGACGCGCGCGGCGGGGTGCTGCTGCGCCCCGAGCCCTTGGCGGAGGCACTGGACTGGGGACCACCGCGCTGCACGCGACCAGCAGCCTGCTGCTGCCCGACGCCGGCGGCGGGTACCGGGCCTTCGACTACCTGATCGACGCACTGCCCAAGCGCGCTCCCCTCGGTGCGGCGCTGACGGTCTTCATCCAGTTCGCCACTCCGGACGAAGCGATCGATCTCGGGGAACTCGCCTACGGCTGGTTCCTGTACGACCAGGCCGAGGCGGCCTTTCGCCGGGCACTGGATCATCCTCTGGCCGAGCGGCGCGATTACGCACTGGACTGGCTCACGGGAACCGTCGATGCGCGGCACGGTGGACAGCGGGCGCTCGAGTTCGTCACCGGCATCGTGCGCGAGCGCGCCGAGCGGCTGGGCGAGGAGCACCCTGACACGGTGACGGCGCGCCTGGCGCGGACCTGGCACATGTGCATCTGTGGCGATCGAGTCGGAGCGCTGTCCACGTGTGTGAATCTCCTGGCATCGATCGAGCGCACCGGTGGCCCCGACGCGCATAGGACTCTGCTTAACCGCCGTGCGATCGCCATATTCCGCGGGGAGCTCGGGCAATGGGCCGATGCGGCTCGCGAGTTCCACCAACTGGCCGAGGACTGGTCGCGGATCTCGGGTCCCGAGAGCCGTTGGACCATTTCGTGCCGCGTGTGGCACGCCGACGCCGTGCAGGAGCTGGATGGATACGCTGCGTCGATCCGTCTGCTACGCGACCTGCTGCGCAGTCTCGGCGACCGAGTGGGCGGGCAGGATCGCGACGCGGCCCGCTACGCCCTGGCCCACCAACTCGGCGAATCAGGGGAGTACGCGGAGGCTGCTGCTCTGTGGCGGGAGCTTGGAGCCGAGTGCCGGCAGCGCTACGGGGTCGGGCACGCGCAAACACTGCGCGTACAGTGCCACCTCGCCACCTCGCCACGTGCCTGGGCCACGGCGGCGACCCGGCGGCCGCGGTCGCCATACTTGAGGAGGTCATACGGGCTCGTGCCGACACCGGAGATGAAGACGTGGACGTCGACGCGCTCTACTACCGTCGGCGTCTGGCCACCTGGATCGGTATGGCCGGCGACTCCGAGCTGGCAGCCACACGGCTACGCGACCTCACCGCCCTCAGCACGCGCCTTCGCGGACCCACCGATCCGATGTCACTCGCCTGCCGCAGCCGTGCCGCCTACTGGACCGCGGTCGGCGGCGAGATCGACCGCGCCGTCCACGAACTCGGCACAGTGCTGCAGCTGCTCGAAGCCATATGCGGCCCAACGGACCAGGACACCCGCACCTGCCGGGAACAACGCGACCACTGGCGCGGCATCACCCGCGATCGAACCCGGCACCCACGGCCGTGACCCAGGCGACCGGTGACGTCATGCAAGCGGCTGCTCATGCGTGCGCGAAGCAAAAACCTTGCGCTGCTCGAAAACGAGCACGCCTCTCGCCGGGCACAGCGGCCGAGAGCCACCGCGAACCCGCACCACGCCCATGGAGCCAGGCGGCCTACAAGCCGGTTCGTGATCCGTGACCTTGGCGGGCAGCTCACCGCCGCCTTCGCTGCCACCATGTGTATCAGTGTGCTCAGGAGGCGCATGGGCTCCACAGGCGTATGCGATCCGCGAGAGGGTGATCAGTGTCCTGATCGTGGGCTACGCTCCGGCGCCCTGATGCTGGGCGAGCGCCATCAGCGCCAAACACCGGACGAACGACTCGCCAACGATCGGCTCCGGCGGCGGATGGACGCCGAATCCCATTGTCTGAGCCTCACGGCGCACCGACGGCACTGCAGCCGGCGTTGTTTTCGAGGCCGACTGCCAGTCTGGCCGGGGAGGACGGAGCACAGTCGATGGCCGCTGCATCCCGGCCGGAGCCTGACCGCCGGGGTGTGGCAGCTGTGAGGCTGTGCGAGCGGACAGCGGCGCACAGGGGACCTTCGGCGCCAAAGCGTCAGGACCCTGAGCCGTGGCGTGTGGCCGGTCCGCCGCAGCACAGTGGGGATAGAGGTTCCATCACAGACCCGAAGCCAGGCTTTCGACTGCTGGGTCCGGCCTGCGGGGTGCGCCGTATCACCGACGGAGCCAGCCGGACTCTGACGCCTGGGAGGCTGCGCATGAAGATCACCGGCTCATCGGAAACGCTCGCTTTCGCAGCACTCGGCCTCGCGAGCACGGCTGTGCTCGCCACCGGGTGCGGCTCCACCTCCACGACGAGCCCGTCCTCGGGCAGCGCGGCGGCGAGCGCGGCCACGACAAGCCCGCCGGTCACGGCGACGGCCACGGGATCCGCCCCGGGCTCCACCCCCTCGGCCCGTGGCACCGGCGGCGCGGCCACGACCGTGGCGCCGGCCGGGACACCGCGCTGCCACACACGAGACCTGTCCGGCTCCTTCGCCTATGTGAACGGCAGCGGCGCCGCGGGCAGTGCGATGTACAACATCGAACTCGTCAACAAGACCACGCACCCGTGCACGATCTACGGCTACCCCGGACTGCTGCTACTCGACACCCGCCACACTGCGGCGCCGACCAACGTCGTGCGGGTCCCGCAGTCCTTCGAACAGCGGATCACCCTGCGTCCCGGCAATCCCGCATCGGCGACCGCCCGCATCTGGCACGGCGCCGACCTTCGCGGCAACACGCCGACATCGACATTCACGCCACCGTCCGACGGCTGCCAGCCGACCTCCGTGTACATCGAGATCACTCCGCCGGACGAGACCACCCACCTCGTCGTGGCCGTAGACCCGCCGAACGCGATCTGTTTCGGTGGCACCCTGCGTGTCTCCGCCTTCGTCGCCGGACCCGTGGGCTCGCCCCCGGGGTGAGGGGACACCGCACCGCGACGGATACCCGACCGCCGACCGCCGGTTCCGTGCTCTGGGCCTCGAATTCGAATTTCGAGCGTATCGGGGACACCCACCTCCCACCCGTCTCGCCGTCCGGGGCCAGGTGCCCTCGGGCATTTGCAGCCTTCACTTCTGACTTTCCGCGATGAGCCGGTGCCGATGCGTCGGCACGGGCGCGACGGACATGGCACGAGCACGGGAAGGGCGGCAGCCCATGGCATCCGCACACGCCGTGGACGGCGACAAAGGCTTCAGCCCTCCCCGGCGTCGGCGGCCTGCCGGGAGCCACCGGCCAAGGTCCGTGCCATCTCCTCCGCCCAGATGTCAATGCTCTTCCAATCCCGGAAGTCGCCGTAGCGTCCGCCCAGCAGTTTGACGACGATGCGGGACGGCCACGGGTACTGGTCGCGGTGGATCACGCCGGTCAGGATCCGATGCTCGCGCACGTCGAGGGAGTCCTGGAGTTGCGCGATTCCCCGTGGGGTCGGGTACCGAGCTGCCAACCGGCGGCCGATCGGGCCGTGCAGTGAATCCTTGGAACCGACGCTGAACAACCAGACCGGCCGCTGCGCGAGGTCGGCTTGACGAGTGCGTACGAACGCGACGGCCTGCGGGAGCCAGGACATGTCACGGACGGCGCTGCCGAGTATGAAGGCCTCGTACTGCCTGGTGCTGCCGACTTGGTCGAGGGAGCACACGTCGTTCTCGATGCCGTGTTCGGTGAGCGTGCGGCCGATGTGCTCGGCGATCTCTCGGGTCGACCCGAGCATGCTGGCGTATCCGATCAGCACTGCCATGGCGGCCGCACCTCCTGGTCCGCGGCCCCGTCCGATACGGCACCTGGCTCAGAGGCTCCTCCTGGGCATCCCTGCCGGCCAGGGGCGAAGGTCGCGTTTCGCGCAGCAAGTGCGCAGGCGGTCGGCCCGCCCGGGTTTCCGGGGTCGGCGACGGGCTTCGTACGTACCTGACTCGCTCGTGCGGACCGCACCGGCACGCTGTCTGCGCTCGACAGCACGATTGCGCCCAGCGCGTGGCCGCTCCGGTGACGGCGAAGTGTTCGACCGGGGCCAGGTGACCGCCGGTGGCGACCGCCGGTGGCCACCTGGCCAGCCAGAGGAGGACGGTGCGATCCGGAGCGGGCATCTGGATCGGCAGGCTGTTGTCCAGGCCGGTGATCGGATCGCCGGCCTTGACCGGGGAGGTGAGTGTCAAGGTCGTGTCCTCTGAGCCGACCACCTTCTGGCGAGCGTGCTGGTGGGCGCCCACCTGCCCCAGGTGCAGCACCGCGGCGCTCGCATCCTGACCGGCGGGAGCGCGGCAGCCGACGCCGACCCTCGCATCGCAGCCCTGCACACTCGTGCCCACGACCTCGGCGATCCCCGGGCAACCGAGCTATCCCCGGGTGAAGGAGGGTGCCCTCTGCCCCGGATCCGGATGCCAGGGCTGGTGCCCACCGGCGCGGTACGCCTGCTCCCACACGTACGCGTCGGTGAGCGAGGCGAACGGGAAGAGCGGGAAGCCGCCCGTCAGGCCGGATGCTCGAACGGGCGCGGCGGCATGCCCGATGTACTCGACGAGGTCCCAGGAGTGCTTCTTCGGCACATCGGCCGGCAACGCCCGCACGCAAACCGCGGCCACCCGTCTCGGCTCAGGACACTGAAACAGTCACCCCAAACCGTCCGTCAACGTCCGCAGATCCGCATCCCGTCCGGCCGGGTTCTCCACCCTCTGGCATCACCACGCCAGGGCTGACGGAACATCAACTCAGCTGGGTTCCGAGACCTGAGATTGCGGTACCTGGCCTCAACTTCGGCCCACGGGCGATAGGGTACTCTCCGAGCAAAAGCGATTGCTCCAGGTGGTCAGCAATAGCGGCGGGTGCATCGCAGTAGGCTGCGCTGCCGGGCTCAATGCGGGTTTCGACGCCCTGTCCGCGCATCAACCCACTACCCGGTGAATACGGCGCCAGCCGAGTTGGTGCGTCCGACTGGTACACCTCAATACAAGGGCCGGCCTCGGTCGTCAGTCGAAGATCCGGTGGACCGTGCGGCGGCCAATTGGTTGACGTGCCGCCGAAGTCTTGAACGCGGCGTGCGCAATTGGTTGCAGCGCCGTCCGTTCGGAGGGGAGATGCTCATGCGCGACCGGGCGAGCGTCGGGTATCGGCCGCGGTGCGCGGCGCGATGGCGGCGATGCGCTGCCGCGCGAACATCCGCGGTCAGGCCACACACGTGAGTGGGGGCCGGGTCGGCGGCGCGCTTGAGCGGGTCAAAGCCGGGGGTGACCAGACGCGCGCGGAGTGGCACGGCGCGGCGGCGCCATGGCGGCGTCCTGTCGTCGGGCTGTTGCTGGTCGCGATCGCCTTCACGGCCGTACAGGTCATTGCGGTGCCGCTGCGGTTGCCCTTGGGCTGGGACGAGGTGGTCTACGCGAGCCAGGCGAGTGTGCACGCGCCCTCCGCGTACTTCAGCGCCCCGCGCGCCCGGGGTATCAGTGTACTGGCTACGCCTGCCGTGGCGTTGACCTCCTCGACGATGGTCCTGCGGGCGTGGATGTCACTGCTGGCGGGCGCGGGATTGGTGGCCGCGTACTGGCCGTGGCGGCGCCTGCTGCCGGGGCCGGTCGTGGTAGGGGCGGCCGCGTGCTTCGCCAGTCTGTGGGTCGTGCAGTTCTACGCCGACGAGGTGATGCCCAACCTGTACGTGGCCTACGGAACCGTCGCGGCGGTGGGCTGGTTCCTGCACGCGGTCTCCGGGCCGCAGCGCACCCGTGGCGCCCTGCTCGCTCTGGCGGCGAGCATCGCGTTCACCGCCCTGGTACGTCCAGCCGACGCCGTGTTTCTCGCGCTCGCTCTGCTTGCGGCCGCGCTCGCGGTACGCGCCTGGCGGCAGCTCCGGGGGGTGCTCGCCGTCCTGGGCGGTCTGGCCGCAGGGCTGCTGCCCTGGATCGTCGAGGCATACGCGCGTTTCGGCGGACCGCTGGCCCGGCTTCGCGGCGGCAGCGACGCCCAGGGCGGCATGCACTGGACGCTGGCGGGCGTGAGCACGCAACTGCGCGCCCTCAACGGTCCGATGCTGTGCCGGCCGTGTGAGAAGACCTGGGCGTATCCCGCGCTGTCGCTGTGGTGGTTCGCGACACCCGTCCTCGCCGCAGCGGGGCTGCTGCTGGCCGCCCGCGCACGCCGTGCGGCCCCTGCCCGCCTCGCCGTGCTCGCCCTGCCCACGGCCTGCGCCCTCGCGGTTTCGGTTCAGTACCTGTTCCTGCTCGACTACGCGGCCCCCCGCTTCCTGATGCCCGTCTACGCGCTGCTCGCGCTGCCCGTCGCGGCGTGTGCCGTCGGCATCGCCAGGGCGGCCCCCGACCGGTGGCGGCCCGCCGTGGCCGCGGTACTGACCCTCGTGTTCACCGCGCACGTCGCCAGCCAGTACCTGGTTCTACACCGGCGCACCGCAGACCAGACTCGGTCCCGCGCCGCGCTGGTCCAGATCGCGGACCGATTGGCCGGCGCCGGACTGCGCCCGCCGTGCACTTTGACGGGAGCCGACCCGGTACAGATGGCCTACTACGCAGGCTGCTCCTCGCAGACACCCACCGGCACGTCCGCCTTCACCGCGACCTCGACAGTTCGCCAAGCCGTCGCCGAGCCGGCCGGCCAGAGTCCACCCGACTATACGCGCGACTGGACAACCTGCTCGATCACCCTGCCCGACTCGACGGTGTGGCACCTCTACCTCGCCCCGTCACCCGGCTTTTCCTGGCACTGCTGACGACACCGCGCATGCCGAATACTTTATTGGTGCAGGTAGCAGGCTTGGGGCGAAGTCCGCGCACATCGATGGCGGTCTTGTGCGAGGGTCTCGGTGTTCATGATCCCTTGTACCACCCGCTGTGGTTGTGCCGCACGGAAATACGATTCAGGCGTCTGGCCTGCGGCTCTTCGCAATTGCTAGGCAGTGACCTGATACTCGTTCGTGAGGCCGCCTGGCACCGGTCTTCGGCGGATGCGCGCTGTATCCAGGTCGATGGCGGTGGCGACTTGCTGGTCGGGGTCGTGATCCGGGACGCGTTGGCCGATTCCCTGGTGCGGGCGTGCCGTGTTGTAGTGCAGCGCGTACTCGGCCAGGACGGTGCGCAGGTGTGCCTGGTTGATGATCAGGATTCGGTCGAGCAGTTCCCGGCGCAGGGTCCCGATCAGGCGCTCGCAGAGCGCGTTCGCCCGGGGCGCCTGCGGCGGGCTCTTCAGGATCTGCAGGCCGCAGGACTCGAAGAGGGCATCGAACTGGTCGGTGAACTGCCCGCCGCGGTCACGGATGAGGAACCTCATCTCCTCCAGGCGCTTGCCCAGCGCCATCGCGAGGTTGCGGGCCTGCTGTGCGGTCCACGCGCCGTCGGGATGCGCTGTGATCCCGGCGATGTG
>Ga0307507_10001370_pt1 | contig 54615 bp, 46 predicted proteins | sample 7_EM_MG_FD_207223 | JGI IMG/M metagenome (GOLD analysis project Ga0307507, IMG submission 207223) | Populus trichocarpa ectomycorrhiza microbial communities from riparian zone in the Pacific Northwest, United States - 7_EM | ecosystem: Host-associated > Plants > Roots > Unclassified | place... | reverse complement strand
CCCTCCCTGAGGTGGCAGCATATTCTAACGCTGGCCACTCTGATACTATCAACATGTCCCCATACAAAGCGGTGTATGGTCGAGACTACCCCCTCTTAAATACCTACCGAGTCTACCCTTCTGCGGTTCCTGCCTCTGACGATTATTACAACAGACACCAGGAAATCAGGAACGCAGCATACCAGGCTGTGAAGCTAGCGAGAGTTAGATCTACCAAGACTGCAGCCAAAAGAAGGGACGATGTTAAGCCTGTTGAAATTGGGGGAATGGTAATGATATTTGGTAACCAATTTGCGACGGAATCTGGCAGGTCCAGGAAGTTACAACCACGATGGAGAGGCCCCTTTATCGTCATCAAATTCGATGAACATACCCAGAACTACACAGTTAGCATGGATTCGAGGATATATCGACGGCAGAGAGGAGTATTCCACTGCTCAGTTGTCAAACCCTACCACCTTAACGATGATGAACGATTCTCTGGAAGGGCCCACACCAAACCGGCGCCTATCCTAATCGATAATGAAAAAGAATGGGATATTGAGACCATTCTTGACCATAGGACGAGGCATGGCAGAGGGCAGTTCTTGGTGAAATGGAAAGGGTACCCAAATAGCGAGAATAGTTGGGAACCAGTGGAAGGACTTGAAAACGCGGAGGACCTGATTCAGGCATGGTGGACGGACAACATGCCAGGGGAGGAATTCCCCACTGTTTTTTCCGGTTATATTACGGTATGCTTTACTCCTACTAAGGACGGTTATGAACAGCACTCTGAGGAACCAGCGGTGGATTTGGGTTTCTGGGAACGCCACTTGGACACCGACTACGATAGCGAGGAGGTTTAGGTTTCTTTGTTCCATGTTTGAATTGATGTTTTCATTTTGTTTTCGGGGTGTAACCGGTACGGGTTACTGGTTGGTTTCGAGTATCGCTTGATACTCAGTATGTTTCATGATTGAGTTTGATACTCATGATGTTTTATGTTTGGTTTCGAGTATCGCTTGATACTCAGTATGTTTTATGATTGAGTTTGATACACATAATGTTTTATGTTTGGTTTCGAGTATCGGTTGATACTCAGTATGTTTTATTTATTGTATCAAGATATCGTTTGATACTTGATATGTTTTATGTAACGTTTCAAGGCTACCGTTTGGGAGTCTTTATGGTTATTGTTTACAAGGCGCCAGTTAGCCTGACAAGTGTATTTAAGACCTGCTATTCTCCAAACTTAGAGAAAGCAGACTTCGACAAACAGAGTTTTCAATATACTTGGTTGAACAGTTGCTTCCTCAGTTCGCTTCGAGAATCCAGTAAGACCCAAACATACTCAGCTATTAGGAACTACTTGGTAGTTGCAATATAGTAAGAAGTTTGTTACAACAACTTAGTCTTAGTCTCCGGTACTTAGTCTCGTTAGATACCGCACCTTGGTATAGAGATAGTATCGTTACCCTATCGATTCCCGCCACCACCCAGGAGGCGGTTACATTAGCTATGATTAAACTGGAAGTGGTGTGCGAATTGTCAGGGTCAAACGCTGTTCGCACATTCATGAGAGTTCGCTAAAAGTACAAAAGGTACTTAAGAACTATGGGTGTATGAAGTACCCCGTGAAAGGGTATAAGTCAGGGGCAAGAGCCCCGGTAGTTAGAAGATCATCGAGCAACGGAGAAGAGACCTTAACAATATATACACGTTAAACAAATATTTATCGTTCCACCTACCTTATCATTTTTTCTTAAAACTTTGGTCTCCTTAGACGTATTCTCCCAATCACAAACGACCAGGCCTAGTATATTCGCTTGTTCTTAGAATATTACTACCCTCATACCACCAGGGCAGAGTGGCTTCATCCTAGAGGTCGAGCTGGTGGTTGAAGGTCCGCCGAGGAGGCAGAATTTCTGCGTTTTCATTCTCAAATCGTTCGTTGTACAGCAAATATGGCTTTGGTAATCCTGCTAGTTGTACTTCCTGCTGTCTGGTCGAGGCAATCCTTCCTATCATTCTGTCTCTTCATCAAAAACCACTCTCTCGTCCCATTCAAACATGTCAGCGATGCCTTGATCTTGTATCTGTTCTACACATTTGACGTGTTCAAAACACCATCTCTCCGGAGTTTCAATATTCTTTCTTGGATGTTCGTGGTGCCACCCCCCGAAGGGTATGATCATATCTATTTGCCCGGGTCTGCAACCTCGCTGGAACCCATACTCTTATGGCCATTGGTACCATTTTCTAGTTGAATTGGATGTGAATGGAATCTTCCGCCTCTGGAGAATGCTTCACCATTGAGTGCTCTTATTATAAGCGGGTTCTCGCTTATTTCTGAGGTACTTTAAGGGTTCGTGTCGTGTTTTGGATTAGGAGAAAGATGTTTGAGCCAGAGTCTAATAAGACTTTAATCTTGTGTTGTTTTCCCAATATGACTATGGGTTTAGCTCCTTCAGGGCATTGGTAGTGCCGTGGGTTTGGTTTGTGGCTTGTTTGCTTAGGGCCTGGGCCTCGTGTCTCATAAACTCTTTTTATTGTGGTAACTTGGGGGTTTGTTACCGGGCTTGTGCAGTTTCGGCTCTTGAACCCTCCTCAGACAAACTATCAGACCTCACACCAAATATTTTTGAAAACATAAGATAGCCAGATCGTAGTTCAGTGTTTGCGCGTAGGATTGTTCGTGAAGATAAAAGTCTGCGTTGTTTGTATATCGGGCAGCCTACTACGAGCAGTCTTTACTCCCTGCCGAGGGATTCCCACAGACCAGGGGTAGTTCCTCTTATGATTTGTGTTTTGCGGCTTGCATACCCCTTGCGTTCTGACTCAGTTATCAACAGTTCATCGCTAGTTACGAGGGGTCTACCGTACCTTGTACCTATTCCCATCAGCCCAAGCTAAAGCTTTTTTTATGATGTGGGTAGCGGTTCTGTGGGTGCAATGAACGTGTCCAACTACTCTGAGAGAAATCTTAGGTCGTGCGCTTCCTCCAATATGACAACTGTAAGGGACAGAGCTGCCAGAAGGATAATGGGGTCAAGTTACCCTACCTCTGCACACCAACCTCTAAAACGAGACTTAGCAACACCCCCCTCCAGCCCCGACATTGGAACAATAGGTCACGATAGGTGGTCTGGCAAGTTGCGTCCCCTCACCAAAGACATGAGTAAAGACGAGCCTACTTGCAACTCCGTATACGTCGCGGCCGTCCGACTGACCGGTTTCTCTTCGCAGGATATATGAGAGGAGACCTCAGAGCACCTAATGCAGGTAAAAGCATCTCGATCGGACAACATCACACCGAGTTAGAAGCCCTATAAGATTGGGTATCGATAGGTGGACACAAACTCACGGGACATATCTACCTTAGTTAGGCTTCCACGGTCGGGAAGGACGCCCAGTAACCAGTAGGAATGCACTATGCTCGGAAAGGGAGTCAGGGAACTCCAAAAGGGATTGTTGGCAAGAGACCGATAACTATAGTCGTCACAATTGGTTCGATGGATAGGAAAGAGTGGTGTAATGCTGGTTAAGACCAGGGGAATGCCTACTGCAGACCATGTCAAAACGAAGGCACCAGTAAGAAGACGGGCCATCTGCTCTCCCGGCGAATAATTGTCTGACATGTGAACACATGGAGATTATTCGTAAATCTAGTTAGCAACGGAAACATGTTCGTATAGCCATCTAGGTGGATGGGAACTACACCCTCCTCCCCAGGAGAGAGGCATACGTGGCAATAAGTTGCGCAAACGAGAGTAGCAAGATAACGGATGTTCAGGGTCAAGTCGGGCTCTCACTTCAACGAAGTCGAGCTAGGTGAAAGAAAGATACTTTGTTATAGGAAGAGATTATCTAGCCAGCAAACCCCCAGACGCGGAATATAAATATCGAGATGTCTGTGTAGCTGCTATCCATCATCAAGCAACGGAGAAGAGACCTTAACAATATATACACCTTAACAAATATTCATTGTTTTACCTACTTTATAATACCATCTTGACCTTCGTCTCCCTAGAGGTATTCTCCCAAGTACTAACGAACGGGCTTAGGATATTCGCTTGTCCTTAGAATCTTACTACCCTCTTGGCAGTATATTGTTACCCTTTACGTTACCGAGACACACAAGTGATATCGATCACGAACACAAATTGCAATTTTATCAACTCCTTGAACCTCACCCCGAGATACCTTTACCAACTAGCAAACTCATTTTATTTGGAGAAGACTAAGAAACACTTTCCTACTTCAAAAAATGTCGAGGTCTAACTGTGAGGGAGCTGGACCAGATCCCATGGAGACAGATGAACGCTCGATGTCGAAAGCTCCAACAGAGACATCGCACGACACAAGGATCGCCAGATATACCGAGACCAGAGTATCTCCCGCTATGCCACCCGGGCTCTTCCATTGGGCCGCGATGAGAGGGTCCCAGTCCCAACAGTTTCACACCCCAGAGAAACCTATAATAAACCTGGAAATGTCCAGACAACTTGACTGCATCAAGCGAAGTCTATACCTGTTCGAGGACGATCTAGCCTAAAGTATCGACCAGGAACACTAAGCATTCCAATCCGTTCCACCCCAAATCCAACATTTGGTACGGGAACTGCGCAAAGTAAAAAGGGAAATTATGACCGGCGCAAAATATATCGGAACGGAGCTGGAGCAAATAGATTCCAGCATGGTACAGGTGGAAGCAGCAACAAAGGGGCTGCAAGACGGGCTCAAAGGGGTCACTGGTAGGATGGACAGACAAGATAACCGTCAAACCCAACACGAACAGGTAACATCACACCTCCACCAAACCATACAAGCAGAAGGAGCAGCGGCAATGGGAATAGACGAACAGCTAGGACAGGACCTGTTAAACACTAAAGCCCAACATCAACGAGAACTACAAAACCGCAAAAGAATGCTCAATGCTATCATGGCTGAATCGGAGGCAAACAGAGAAGCCAGAGAAACCCAGGAAACCCACACAGCCGAGTTAACCGAAGCCGTTACCTCCTTGATGGGCCATGTGAAAGGCATGTGCTCAAACCCAACCCTGAAAGGGCGCACCAGAGCAGGAGGTGAAGGTGATGGAAGACCACCCCCGACAATGCACGGGGTAGCGGGAGGCACCCCGGATCCTGTGCATAGCGAAAGAGAAGCAAGTTACGATGAAAGACGAGGAAGGCGGGACGAGAGACCGGACAAACGAAATAAGAAGCTGGCAGAAAAGGAAGGAAATGCTGAGGAGAAATAGGAAGAGGCTACAGAAGACGAAATACGGTTGTCCCGGGCCTTGGGAAGGGCCATAGGAGAAAGCACGAAACGTCCAGTTGATCCACCATCAGAATACAAACATTCCAACCACCAGGATATCCAGTTCGGGTTAAGCACATGCAGGGACTTTTTCGCTTGCAACCCATACCAATGGCAGGACGTGGCGGACCGTGTCAAATACGCCTTGTCCAAACTAAAAGGATCACAAGTAGCATCCTTCGCTATGACCTACCGGAATCAAATGACCGGTGAATTAGGCAATATACGACAGGAAGGTTACTCTTAGGCACAGAGCTCCCCGAAGGATAAGGGGGTCAAGTTACCCTACCTTCGCGCATCAACCTCTAAAAAAGAGTTAGCAACATCCCCGTCCAGCCCCAACGATGGGACAGTAGGTCACCATACGTTGCCGGGGAAGTTGCGTCCCTTCACCAAAGACATAAGTAATGATGATCCTACTCACAACACCGTATACGTCGCGGCCATCCCTCCGACCGGTTCCTGTTCGCAGGATATATGAGAGGAGACCACAGACCACCTGATGCTAGTGAAAGCATCTCGATCGGACAACACCGCGCAGAGTTATAACCACCACAAGATTGGGTATCGCATAGTGGATATAAACTCACGGGAAGTATCTACCTTAGTTAGGCTTCCTTGGTCTGGAAAGACGCCCAGTAACCAGTAGGAATGCACTATGCTCGGAAAGGGGGTCAGGGAATCCCCACAGGGGTTGTTGGCAAGAGACCGATAAGTATTGTCGTAACTATTGGTTCAATCGATAGGAAAAAGTCAGGAGATGCCGGTTAAGACGAAGGAATGCCTCCTGCAGACCAAGTCGAAACGGAGTCAGCAATATGAGGATTGGCCATTATCTATCCCAGCGAATAATTGTCTGACGTGCGAACGCATGGAGATTATTCGTCAATCTATATAGCAACGGATACATGTTCGTATAGCCATCTAGGTGGACGGGCACCACACCCTCCCATGAGGGAGGCATACGTGGCAATAAGTTGCGCAAATGAGAGTAGAAAGATGACGGATGTTCAGGGTCAAGTCGGGCTCCCACTTCAAAGAAGTCGTGCCATGTGAAACCAAGATACCTAGTTATAGGAAGAGATTATATAGCCCGCGAACACCCAGACGCGGAATATAAATATCGAGGTGTCTTCGTAGCTGCTATTATCATCAAGCAACGGAGAAGAGACCTTAACAATATATACACGTTAAACAAATATTTATCATTTCACCTACCTTACCATTCGATCTTAAGACTTTTTTTGTCTCCTAAGACGTATTCTCCAAATCACGAACAACCGGGCCTAGTATATTCGCTTGTTCTTAGAATATTACTCCCCCCATAACAGTTACGAATTATGGGATGTCTCTAGCGAACAAGCTGAAACCTCGGGTGGTTCCCCTCAGGAAGAAGAAAAAGCCCTACGAGAAATGTTGAAAGTCTGATACAAGAATGACATCAAGCAATTTCTATTGGAATTTGTAAGTTGGAATGTTAAAGCAAAGGTTACTGGAATCGACTTCAGAAAATTAATCAGTGACCAAATACCGGATGAGGCGGTAGAGCGAATGTCAATGTACCAAGAATACGCCGACGACAGAGATTGGATAGAAGCTTTCTGACAACGGGTCCACAATCAGAAGGATTTCCAACAAGGAAAAAGGCTTAAGGACAATAATTTCTCAGGGTCTAATTTGGGTGCGAAAAGGACAAGTGACGAGCCAACGACGGCAAGTACAACAAAAAACCTAAGTATACCGCTAAAGATAAAAGGGTATACCAGGCGAAGAAAAAGGAGGAGAAGATGGACAAAGGGAAGGCGGCGCCCCGGCAGAAAAGTATGCATTGTGTTTGGGCCGACGCACAAACCGGTATCGACCACAAAGTAGTGGAAGAACGAAAAACAACAGGGCAATGCACTAGATGTACCCTAACAAACCACGAATGGAAGCACTGCCAGAAAGAAATTCTAGTCCGCACCATCCAAAGGAAATTGTTCAAGTTACTGGGAGGAAGATTGAAACACCCATACCGTAGAAAGCCAAGGGTAGCCGCCATGGCTGAGGAGAGCTGTGGAAAAACCTGGCAACAAGCGAGCCAAAGGCAACTAGCATTGACCTTTAAGGAAGATGAGGCGCTATAACGCTGACTGGCACCACTGGCAACGGCATGTGGGTAGTCCGGCCATCGAACGGGGAATCGAAATAATCTGAAGTGAACCCTTCAGCTCATACCCTTTTAGTGCATCAACCCCAAAAGCGGGACAAGTTCTGACTGAGAAACTGGTAGCACCTAAGTGTTGTACGGCGAACACATTCAAAAGTCTATATCCCAGATAAAATTGAAACAGTAGCGAAGGAACCCACCTTAAACAACCAGACCCGAAAACATCTCCACTTTTTGAGGGCACCTCTAGGACTCACAACGGTTAGTTGAAAATATAAGAGAACACAAGGACAGCAAGAAAACATCAGGAAAATTTGGGAGCTTGGTCCCAGGGGGTACTGAACCCTCTTGGTCCACCAAGGGGGGTTGTGGTCCCTGTGGTCCACCTGGTCCACTCCGATCCATTGTGATCCACACCTTTTGAAAATTTACCGGAAATGTGGACCAGGGTGGATCAGGGTGGACCAGGAGGACCAGGGGGACCATAACCCCCTTTGGTGGACCAGGACTGGTTTTTACATTTTGCTGATGAAGAGCCAAATACGAAACTCGAGCCAAGGTGATGAGTGAGAAACTGGCATCAGACGAAAGTGACACGAGCATAATCATCCCCAGAGGCAGGTCTTAAAGTACACAATGGAAAACGATTCAAAGAACAGAGTCTCATGAGGAAAAATATCCCACGAGTGCTATGGGTCCCACTAGACGATAACAAGACACCCCACTTGGTTGTCATGTTGGACGAAGCGCCGGACCTCAAGATTTCTCTCATAGTAGTTGGGCACGTTCATTGCACAATCAGAACCACTACCCACCTTGTGAAGAAAGTTTAGCTCGGGCTGATGGCAACAGGTGATAGGTATGGTGGACTCCTCGTAGCTACCGATAAGTGTGGATAAGTACGTCTGAACGGAAGGGGCACCCGAGCCGCAACAGGCGAATCATCAGACGAACTACCCCATGTATATGAGAATCCCTTGGCAGGGAATAATGACCGCTAGTAGTGGGCTGTCCGATATATAAAAACATAGGACCTTATCCTCTACGGAAAAATTCTACCCTCGAATGTACAACTATCACCAAGTCATTTTACCTTTTCAAAAATATTTGGTCACATGATTACCAGTTTTCTCTGAGCCGGATAGAAGAGCCGACACTGCGCAAGCGCGGTAGCAAACCCTAAAAGTTACCACAATGAAAAGAGTCTATGAGACACGAGGCCAAGGCCCTAAGCGAATAAAACACAAACCAAATCCACAGCACTACGAGTGCCCTGAAGGAAATGCCTTCCTTGTCATACGGGACAACTGGCATAAAAGTAAAGTCTTACTAGACTCTGGCTCAAACATATTCCTTCTATACCAAAACACCGCACGCACCCTCAAAGTACCTTACGAAATAAGAGAGAACGCGCTTAAAATAACTGCATCCAATTGCGATATATTCTCCACAGGAGGAAAAGACTATTCACATCCGCTTCAACTGGAGATCGGTACCAATGGCCATCCAACTATGCTCTCCTGCGAGATTGGGGAGGCAGGCAAATATGATATGATCATCCCCTGGGGATGGTGGCACTACTAATATCCGATAAGAAATATTGGAACCCCTGAAAAATGGTGTTTCAAACATGCCAAATGTGTAGAACATGTACAAGATAAAGGCCTTGCTGACATGTTTAAATGGGACGAGACGGTGGCTTTTGATGAAGAAGCCAGAACAATTGAGAGAATCAGATCCAAGAGACGTGAGGGGGTCCCACTAGAAGGATTACCAAAGCCGAATTTGCAGTAAAAGGAATTGTTTGAGAATGAAAAAGCGGAAATGCTGGCTCCTGGGCGAAGCTTCGCCAAGACGATCGAGCTCAAAGACGGCGCCCCTCCACCTTGGGGACCCATATACCCAATGTCGGCATACCAATTAGAAGAACTAAATAAATATTTTCACAAGATTTTGGCCGAAGGGAAAATAGTCCACACCAAATCTCCAGCGGACGCACCAATCCTTTTTGTCCCCAAATCTGATTGAAGACTACGATGGTGCGTAGACTACCCTCAACTAAATAAGTTAACCATACTCAACAAATACCCTTTACCGCTCATGACCGAAATAAGGGAAAGAGTAGCAGGCGCAACCATCTTCACCAAACTAGACTAAAAAGATGGTTACCATTTAATTAGAATCAAAAAGGAAGATGAATGGAAAACCGCTTTCCACACCCGATACAGACCTTACGAATACAAAGTAATGTGATTTGGTTTGGTCAATGCACCTGCCACATTCCAAGCCATGATGAACACTATCCTGCAAGAATTTCTGGATCACGGAGTTGTAGTATATTGGGATGATATCTGAATCTACTCAAAAACAATAGAGGAACATGAGGCCCTGGTTAAACAAGTATTAGCCAGGCTAGAACGCCACGACCTCACCGTATCCTTGAAGAAATCCGGGTTCCTTGTCGATACAGTCAAATTCCTATGATATATAGAGGGCAAAAAGGAGTCACCATGAGCGAAGAGAAGGTTGAGAGTATCCTCAATTGGAGAACCCCACCGTCGGTAAAAGACATACAAATGTTTATTGGTTTTGCAAATTTCTACAGAGGCTTCATAGAAAACTTGTCAGAAGTTCGCAACACGATTACGGACAGGTTGAAAACCAAGTGAGGAACACATTTATGGTTTTGGGGAGAAAAAGCGGACAAAGCTTTCGAGGAACTTAAGCGAAGATTTAACTCCGCCCCTATCCTAGCACACTTGTATCTGGACCGGAAAACTGTAATAGAGACGGACGCTAGCGACTTTGGACTAGGCTGTATCCTCTCCCTGTATTTGGGATAACGATTACACCCAGTTGCATTAGACTCACGAAAGCTAAACAAGGCGGAACGGAATTAAGATATCCATAATAAAGAGTTATTGGCAATCTTGGAAGCATTCCGCCAATGGAAACAATACCTGTTGGGAGCAGACGACCCGGTGACGGTATACACCGACCACAAGAACCTGGAATACTTCCTCACGACAAAAGTCTGGAACCCCCGCCGGATCCGATGGGCTCAATGGCTAGCCCATTTCAATTTTAAAATAGTGTACCACCCCGGCAGCGTTGGGGGCAAACCTCATGCATTAAGCCGGCGGCCCAAGTTCCGCCATGAGGAGCGAGCTACGCATTGCGAAGAGACCCTTTTGAAACCAGAACATTTTGAAGTTTCACTTGGCCACAGAAAGCACCGAATTCAGGGCAGCCTTGTGGAAGGAAAAAAGCTAACAACAAACCAGCTTAGAATAAAAAGACAGCAACAAAAACCGATAATCCCAACAAAAGGTTCCAGGATGGCAGCAGGAGATGACATTTACGCCTTAAAGGATGGCACCATACCAGCCCAAAGACAGATGTTAGTGGATACTGGAATTGCAATGGGACTACCCAGAGGAACATACGGCAGGCTGGCGGCAAGAAGTGGGCTGGCAAGTAAACATGGGATAGCAGTGAGCGGCGATGTTATAGATGGGGATTACACCAGCAAAATAAAAGTGATATTACTGAACCATAGGAATACTAGTTACCAATTCAAGGCAGGTGATCGTATTGCACAACTGATCGTGGAAAAAATACAAACACAGGATGCCATGGCCATCGATAATCTGCAAGCCACGAAGTGGGGAACTCGGGGATTTGACTCAAGCAACATCGATCCCAAACGGCTAATCAGGTGTGAGAAACTCCAATTCAAAATGTGTTTCCTAAATCCAGATCCACCGGACAACTCATCTTTTGACGAAGAAGATATTCACACACACAGTAGCCTACAAGACGAAATAACAATGCTGTTCAGTGCTATGATTGCAGCAATACCAATGCAAACCATGGACGACTCATTCCTGGACAGAATAAGAGCGGCAGGAAAAGAAGATGCCAGCTGGACGGCACAAAAAGGGGACCTAGGCTAGTTAAAAGAAAGAGGGGAAGCGCTTCTGAAGCACTTGGAACTGGAAGATGGACGACTCTACTACAAAAATCCCGTGTTCATTCCTTGAAAGGAAGAACTCTTAACCGAGATGGCAAAAGTATGTCACGAATCTAATATAGCCGGACACTTCGGACAAGCAAAAACGATTGACTTGGGCACAAGAAACTTGCACTGTGTTATGGGGGTAGTAATATTCTATGAAAAAGCGAATATACTACGCCAGCTCATTGATAATTCGGAGAATACGTCTAGGGAGACGAACGTAAAATTGTAAGGTAGGTAGATCGATAAATGTTTATGTTAACATGTATATATTATTAAGGTCTCTTCTCCATTGCGGGATAGATGATAGCAGCTACGAAGACAGCTCGATATTTATATTCCGTGTCTGGGTGTTCGCGGGTTACCTGATTTCTTCCTATAACTAAGTATCTTTCTTTCACCTAGCCCGACTTCTGTCAAGGGCGAGCCCGACTTGATCCTGGATATCCATTATCTTGCTACTCTCGTATGCGCCACTTGTCGCCACGTATGCCTCTCTCATGGGGAAGGTGTAGTGCCCGTCCGCCTAGATGGCTATACGAGCATGTATCCGTTGCTAAATAGATTTACGAATAATCTCTATGTGTTCGCATGTCAGACAATTATTCGCTGAGATAGAAGATGGCAACTCCTCAGATTGTTGGCTCCGTTTAGACATGGTCTGCAGGAACCATTCACTAGTCTTATCCGGCATTACACGACTCTCTCCTCTCGATAAAACCAATGGGTACGACTAGAGTTATCGGTCTCATGCCAACAATCCCTTTGGAAGTTCCCTGACTTCCTTTCCGAGCATACTGCATTCCTACTGGTTACTGGGCGTCTTTCCGGACCGAGGAAGCCTAAGTAAGCTAGATATATCCCTTGAGTTTGTATCCACTTTTCGATACCGAATCTTGTAGTGGTTGTAACTCTGTGCGATGTCGTCCGATCGGGAAGCTTTCACTTGCATCAGGGGCTCTGAGGTCTCCTCTCATATATCTTTCGAACAGGAACCGGTAGGCCGGACGGCCGCAACGTATACGGTGCTGCAAGTAGGATGTTCTTTACTCTAGTCTTTGGTGAGGGGACATAACTTCCCAGGTGACGTGTCGTGACCTATTGTCCTAACGTCGGGGCTGGAGGGGGGTGTTGCTAAGTCTGTTTCAGAGGTTCGTGCACGGAGGTAGGGTAACTTGACCCCTGTATCCTCCTGGGAGCTCTGTGCCTAACACGAGCTCCCTTCTCTTAAGTTTCATCCAGAATACTTTTTGTCTAACTATAATACATTCTTTGTCCTTTATGAGCTCCGTAGGGTAGGGCTAAAAACCAGAAGCGTTTACTTGTCAACTTGTGGAAAAGCTTTTGTCATACTACTCATCCAAGTTCGGCCTCAGCATTCCGGGGTTTTCCCTATCAAATTTTTCTACCTCTATTCTGGCGTTTCCCAACCCCTCCGGTGGTTCCCCGATATTTTCATCCTCTGAACATCCTGCCCATTTTACAAAGTATCGGAGTTCCTTGAACTCGTTGTTTACTCTTCGGACCTTTCTTGTCTAGGTGATTATCTCACTTTTAACGATTCTTTCAACCTCCCATTCCAGGTCAGCTTCGACGTCCTCCGCTTCTCGTGGGGATTTTGCCCGGTTGGGTTGGTCAGAGCTTTTATAGGGTTCCAGTAGTGAGATGTGAAATACTGGGTGGATTTTCCAGCGAGCCGGGATATCGAGTTTGAACGCACTATTCCCATGTTTCTCTAAGACTTTAAACGGGCCGTATAATCGTGGAGTGAACTTCCTTGTCAGTCCTTTGCTCTTAATGTTTTTTGCGTTCAACATTACCAAGTCACCTATCTCGACGTCGGGCTGGGGTCGCGGTCTCCGGTCGTAGTATTTCTTCATGGCCTCTCTCTTTTACTCAAGAGCTATCCTCCCGTTTTCCTTCACTGATTTCATCCAGTGCGTATACATTGTGGCTCCTGGGTTTTGAGCCTCTCTTTCCTTGATCCATTCCGTCTGTGGATGGAACCCGTAGTTGGCGAAAAGGGGGTTAGATTATGTGCGCTTGTCTTGGAATTATTGTAGGTGTATTCGGCCAGCGCTAGCATCTGATACTAGTGGTTTTGGTCATAGTTGACCAAGTTTCGAAGGTAACATTCCAGCACTTGGCTGGGTCTTTCGGTTTGTCGCTCTGTCTGTGGGTGATCTGCTGTTGACATTCGCTGTTTAATTCCTAACCCTTTGCACAATGATTCCCAAAATTCGTCTCAAAATTTTGCCTCCATGTCTGAGATGATTTCGGGGGGGAGTCCATGAAGTTTCCAAACTTCCTTAAGGAAGCTATCCGCGACCTCTTTTGTTAGCGCATTTGTCGCCAAGCCGATAAAGTGTGCCATTTTTGTAAAACCATCCCCTTCTACCATGATCTGGGTTTGTCCTTGGGACTCGGTAATTGGGTGATGAAATCCACTGAAATAAAGGTCCATGCTGCGTAGGGTACTTCTAATGGTTGGAGTAAGCCATACTTCGGGTGTCGTGCAGATTTCTTGTGTTGACATTTGTCGCATAATCTGACATAGTCGTTTATCCATTGGCTGAGTTTGTCCCAATGGAAGTTCCCCATAACCAATTCAATGGTTTTTTCTTGCCGAACTGTCTGGCTACCTTGGAGTCGTGACACCCTTTCGCGATCTCGGTTCAAAGTTCTTCTTTTGAAGGAATGAATAGTCTACACTTGTAATACAGTAGGCCATCTTGCAGTTCCCAGTGCTGCGGTAGTGTTTCCAGTCTTTCCTTTAACTGACGTCACTCCCCTTTGCGTGCCGTCCAAGTGTCGTGCTCTTTTCCTGCCGCTCTTATTCTGTCCAGGAATGAGTCGTCCATGGTCTGCATTTGTATTGCTGCAATCATGGCACTGGACAGCATTGTAATCTCGTCTTGTAGGCTAGTGTGTGTGTGAATATCTTCTTCGTCAAAGTATGGGTTGTCCTGTGGGTCTGGATTTAGGCAGCCCATTTTTACGTTGCGTTCTTCGCACCAAATTAGCGATTTGGGACCGATGTCGCTTGAGCCAAAGCCCTGAGTTCCCCTGTCCGTGTCTTGTAGATTATCGCTTTCGATGGCGTCGTGTGTTTGTATTTTTTCCACGATTAGCTCTGGAATACCGTTGCTTGCCTTGAATTCGTAACTGGTGTTCCCATGGTTCCGTAAAATCACTTTTACTTCGCCGGTGTAATCCGCATCTATTACCCCACCGCCGACTAATATTCCATATTTGCTTGCCATGCCACTTCTTACTGCCAGCCTGCCGTATGTTCCTCTAGGCAGTCTTATTGCAATCCTGGTATACACTAAGAGGTGTCATTGGGCTAGTATTGTGCCATTCTTCAAGGCGTAAATATCATGTCCTGCAGCCATCCTGGAACCTTTTGTTGGGACTATCGCATTTTGTTGTTGTCTTTTTATTCTGAGCCGGTTTGTTGTCCGCTTTTGTCCATCAACACGGCTGACGTGAATTCGGTCCTTTGTGTGGCAAAGTGATAATTCAAGATGTTTCAGTTTCAAAATTGTTAGTTTGCGATGCGTAGCCCCCTCCTGAAGGCGGTACTCCGGCTGCCAGCTTAATGCATCATGCTTGCCCCCTCTGCTGCCGGGGTGGTATACTATTTTAAAATTGAAATTGGGTAGCCATTGAGCCCATCGGATCAGTCGGGGGTTCCAGACTTGGGTTGTGAGGAAGTATTGCAGGTTCTGGTAGTCGGTGTATCCCGTCACCGGCTCTTCCTCTTCCAATAGGTAGTGTTACCACTCACGGAATGCTTCCAGGATTGCCAATAACTCTTTATCATGAATTTCGTAATTCAGTTCCGCATTGTTTAGCTTGCGTGAGTGGAACGCAATTCCGTGTAACAGTTTTCCCAAATACTGGGAAAGGATACAGCCTAGTGCAAAGTCAGTTGCGTCAGTCTGGATCACTGTTTTGCGGTCCGGATAAAAAGGTGCTAGAATAGGGGCTGAGGTAAATCTTCGCTTAAGTTCCTCAAAGGCTTTGTCCTGTTCTTCTCCCCAAAATCATTAATGTTTTCCTCCCTTGGTTTTCAATGTGTCGGTAATCAGTTTGCAAACTTTTGCCAAGGTTTCTATGAAGCGTCGGTAGAAATTTGCAAAACCAATAAAGCTCTGTACATCTTTTACCGACCGTGGGGCTCTCCAATTGAGGATACTTTCAACCTTCTTTTCGCTCATAGTGACACCGCTTTTTCCGGCGATATATCTGAGGAATTCGACTGTATCGACATGAAACACGGATTTGTTTAAGGATACCGCGAGGTCATGGCGTTCCAGCCTGGCTAGTACTTGTTTGACCAGAGCCTCGTGTTCTTCCATTGTCATTGAGTAAATTAGGATGTCATCTAAATATACTACAACTCCGTGATCCAAGAATTCAGGTAGGATAGTGTTCATCATGGACTGAAACGTGGCGGGTGCGTTGACTAACCCACATGGCATTACTTTATATTCGTACTGTCCGTATCAGGTACGGACAGCAGTTTTCCATTCATCTCCTTTTTTGATCTGAATCAAATGGTAACCGTCTTTGAGGTCTAGTTCGGTGAAGATCGTCGCACCGGATCCTCCGTCCCTCAGTTCGGTCATGACCGGTAGAAGGTATTTGTCGAGTATGGTTAACTTGTTCAGTTGACGTTAGTCTACGCACAATCGTAGTCTTCCATCAGGTTTGGGAACAAAAAGGATTGGTGCGCCCGCCAGAGATGTGCTATGTACTATTTTCCCTTCCGCGAACATTTTGTGAAGATATTTGTTTAGTTCTTCTAATTGGTAAGCCGACATTGGGTATAGTGGTCCCTAGGATGGAGTGGCTCTGTCTTTGAGGTCAATCGCATCGTCGAAGGTTTGCCTAGGAGCCAGCATTTCTACTTGTTCATTCTCAAACAATGCCTTGTAGTGCCAATACGGCTTTGGCATTCCATCTAGTTGTACTTCCTCCTGCGTTGTGGATCCAATGCTTCCTATCATTCTGGCCTCTTCATTGAAAGCTACCGTCTCGTCCCATTCAAACATGTCGGCGATGCCTTCATCTTGTACATGTTCCACACATTTTGCGTGTTCGAAACACCATTTCTCCGGCATTTTGACATTTTTTATTAGGTGTTCGTGGTGCCACCACCCCAACGGTATGATCATATCATATTTGCCTGCATCAGCAATCTCGCAGGAGACCATAATTTTATGGCCATTGGTACGGATTTCGAGTTGAATCGGATGTGAATAGTATTTTCCTCCCGTAGAGAATACTTTGCGATTAAATGCGCTTATTTTAAGCCGTTTTTCTCCTATTTCGTAAAGTACTTTGAGGGTGAGTGCCATGTTTTGGTTTAGGAGGAATATGTTGAGCCAGAGTCTAGTAAGACTCTAATCTTATGCCGTTTGTCTGATATGACTAGGATGGCATTTCCTTCAGGGCACTCAGAGCGCTGGGGATCTGGTCTATATTTTGTTCGCTTGGGGCCTGGGCCTCGTGTCTCATAAGCTCTCATTATTTTGATAACTTTTTGGGTTTGTTACCGTGCCTGCGCAGTTCTGGCTGATGAAGCCTCCTCAGACAAACTGCTTTTTCCTTTCACCCAATATTTATGAAACTATAACATATTTTGATGATGGTTGCGGATTTCCGAGGGTAGGATTTTTCGTCGAAGGTAAAATCCTATCTGTTTGTATATCGGGCAGCCCACCACTAGCGGTCTTTATCCCCTGCCGAGGGATTACCATATACCAGGGGTAGTTGGTCTGATGATTCGTGATTTGCGGCTCAGATGCGCCTTCCGTTCTGACCAACTTATCCACACCTATCGGTAGTTACAAGGAGTCTACCGTACCTATCGCCTAATTCCTCCAGCCGGAGCTGAAGTTTCTTCATGAGGTGGGTAGCGGTTCTGTCCGTGCAATGAACGTGCCAAACTACTATGAGAGAAATCTTGAGGTCGCGCCCTTTGTCCGACATGACAACCAAATGGGGTGTCTTGTTATCTTCTAGTCCGACCCATAGCACTCGTGGGTTATCATTCCTTGTGAGACACTGGGCTTTTAATCGTTTTCGATTGTCTACTTTAAGACCTGCCTCTGGGGACGATTACGCTGGTGTCAGTCTCATCTGGTGCCAGTTTCTCACTCATCAACTTGGCTCGAGTTCCGTACTTGGCTCTTTTCTCGTTGGCCTTGTGTCCTCTTAGGTTTTCTACTAACTGTCGTTAGTCCTAGGGGTCCCCCCAACCAGAGGAGCCGTTTTCGGGTCGTGTTGCTCAAGATATATTCCTCCACTGCTGTCACAAGTTTTATCTTGGATATAGACTTTTGAACATCTTGGCCGTAAAACACCCAGGTCCTACCTGACCCCCAGGCGGAACATATCCCGCTTTTGGCACCGATGCACTCAAAGGGTATGAGCTGAATAGTTCACTTCAGATTATTCGGATTCCTGGTTCAATGGCCGGAGTACCCATATGCTGTCGCCAGTGGTGCCAGTGAGCGTTCTAGCTCCTCATCTTCCATCAAGGTCAATGCTAGTGGCCTTTGGCTTGCTTGTTGCGAGATTTCTCCACAGCTATCCTCAGCCACGGCGGCTACTCTTGGCTTGCTAGGCTTTGGGTGGTTCGATCTTCCTCTCGGTAACTTGAACGATTTCCTTTGCATGGTGCTGACTCGATTTTCTTGCTTCCAGTGCTTCAATCCGTGGTTTGTTAAGGTACATCTAGTGCATTGTCCCTTGGCTTTTCGTTCAGGGACTATTTTTTGTTCGATACCAGTGTGTGTGTCGGCCCAAACGCAATGCATAATTTTCTTCCCTTGGGCCGCCTTCCCTTTGTCTACCTTTTCCTCCTTGTTCTTCGCCTGGTGTACACCTTTCGCTTTAGCGGTATACTTAGGTTTTTTCGTTGTCTTTGCTGTTGTTGGCTCGTCACGTTTTCTTTTCCAGCTTGAATTCGACCACGAGTGTTAGGCACAAAGCTCCGCGAAGGATAACGTGGTCAAGTAACACTACCTTCGCGCACGAACCTCCCAAAAAGAGTTAGCAACACCCCCCTCCAGCCCCGACGTTGGGACAGTAGGTCGCCATACATCACCTGGGAAGTTGCGTCCCATCACCAAAGACATCAGTAAACAAAACCCTACTTGCAACACCGTATACATCGTGGCCCTCTGTCCGACCGGTTCCTGTTCGCAGGATATGTGAGAGGAGATCTCAGAGCACCTGATGCAGGTGAAAGCATCCAAATCGGATGACGATATCTGACAAAGTTTCAACCACTACAAGATTGGGTATCGAAAAGTGGCTACAAACTCACGGGACGTATCTACCTTAGTTAGGCTTCCGCGGTCTGGAAAGACCCCCAGTAAGCGGTAGGAATGCACTATGCTCGGAAAGGGCGCCGGGGAACTCCCAAAGGGATTGTTGGCAAGAGACCGATAACTATAGTCGTAACCATTGGGTCGATCGATAGGAACGAGTCGTGTAATGCCGGATAAGACTCGTGAGTGCGTCCTGCAGGCAAGGTCTAAACGGAGCTAACAATATGAGGATTGGCCATCTTCTATCCCAGCGAATAATCGTCTGAAATGGGAACACATGGAGATTATTCGTAAATCTATCTAGCAACGGAAAGATGTTCGGATAGCCAGCTAGGTGGACGGGCACTATACCCCCCCCATGAGACAGGCATACGTAGCAATAAGTTCTGCAAACAAGAGTAGAAAGATAACGGACCTTCAGGGTCAAGTTGGGCTCTCATTTCAAAGAAGTCGAGCTTGGTGAAAGAAAGATACTTAGTCATAGGAAAGGATTATGTAGCCCGCGAACACCCAGACGCGGAATATAAATATTGGGGTGTCCTCGTAGCTGCTATCATCATCAAGCAACGGAGAAGAGACCTTAACAATATATGCACGTTAAACAAATATTTATCGTTCTACTTATCTTACACTGCTATTTTTAAGTTTCGTCTCTCTAGAGGTATTCTCTGAATTATCAACGATCGGGCCTAGTATATTCGCTTGGCTTTACAATATTACTACCCCCATAACAGTATATTGTTATTCTCTACATTACCGAGACAGATGAGCAGTGTCGATCACAAATACGAATCGCAACTCCAATCAAACTCATTTTATCACCAGAAGGATAAGAAACACTTTCCTACTTCACAATTTCGAGCTCTAAACCAGAGGGACCTGGACCAGCTCCAATGGAGACAGACGAACTCTCTCAGTCCCAAGCTCCAACGGTGACATCACAAGACACAAGGATCGCTAGATCCACCGATACTAGAATATCTCCCGGTCTGCCACCCAGGCTCCTCCTGCGAGCCGTGATGAGACGGTCCCAATCGCAACGGTCTCACGCACCAGCAGAACCAATATTTTTCCCTGAGATGTTCAGACGACTGGACCCTACGAACCGAAGTCTACACCTGTACGAGGACAATCTAGCCCAAAGCATCTATGAGGAACACGAAGGGTTCCACTCCCTTCCACCCTAAATCCAACATTAGGTACGGGCACTGCACACAGTCAAATGAGATATAATGACGGGCGCAAGATACATAGGGACAGAGCTGGAACAAATAGATATCAGCATGGTACAAGTGGAAGGAGCGACAAAAGGACTGCAAGACGCGCTCAAAATGGTCGGGGGAAGAATGGACGGACAAGATAACCGTCAAACCCGACACGAACAGGTTACATCACAACTCCACCAAACTATACAAGCAGAAGGAGCAGCGGCAATGGGCAGGGATGAACAGTTAGGACGAGAGCTCCTGGATACGAAAGCCCAACATCAACGAGAACTACAGAACCATGAAAGAATACTCAACGCTATGATGGCCAAGTTGGAGGCAAGCAAAGAGGCCAGAGAAAGACAAGAAAGCCACTTATCTGAGTTAACTGCCGCTGTTACCTCCTTGATGGGCCAAGTGAAAGGCAAGGGTTCAAAGCCAACCCCTGAACGAAGTGCCAGAGCAACCGGAGGAGGAGGCGGGGGACGACCCAGCCCTACAATGCATGGGGCAGTGGGAGGCACCCCTGATCCTGGAGATAGTGAAGGAGGAGGAAGGGACGATGAGAGACGAGGAAGGCGGGATGAGAGACCCGACAAACTAAATAAGAAGCCTGCAGAAAAAGACAAAACTGATGAGGAGAATTACGGAAAAGCTCCGGAGCACGAAATACGGTTCTCCAGGGCCTTAGGGAAGGCCATAGGAGAAACGACAAAACCTCCAGCGCAACCCCCATCAGGATACGAACATGCCAAACACCAGGATATCCGGTTTTAGCTAACTACCTGCAAGGATTTTTTCGATCGAAACCCATACCAGTGGCAGGACGAGGTGGATAGTATTAAATACGCCTTGTCCAAACTTAATGGCTTACAAGTAGCATTATTCGCTATGACCTACCAGAACCAAATGACCGGCGAATTAGGTCATATACAACAGGAAGGGTAGCAATAATGGGACGTCCTTGCCGAACAAGCTCTACGTCGATTCGGTCCAACACATGAATAAGAAAAAGCACTATGAGAAATGTTGAAAGTCCGATACAAGAATGACATTAAGCAATTTTTAGTGGAATTCGAAAATTGGAATGTCAAAGCAAAAGTTACTAGAATCGCCTTCAGGAAATTAATCAGAGACCAAATACTGGATGAGGCTGTACGGCGAATGTCAATGCATCAAGAATACGCCGACGAGCGAGATTGGATAGAAGCTCTCCGCCAAGCAATCCGCGATGAGGAAGATTTCCAGGAAGGAAAAAGGCTTAAGGACAATAATTTCTCGGGGTCGAATTCAAGTGGGAAAAGGAAACGGGAGGAGCTGACAACGACAAATATAACGAAAAAAGTTAAGTGTACCGCCAAAGAGAAAAGGGTATATCAGGCAAAGAAAAAGGAGGAAAAGGTAAAGAAAGAGAAGGCGGCGCCCCGGCAGAAAATGATGCATCGAGTTTGGGCCTATGCGCACACCGGTATCGACCAAAAAATAGTCGACGAACGAAAAGCCAAGGGGCAATGCACTAAATGTACCCTAACAAACCACGGATGGAAGCACCGTCAGGAAGAAATTCGAGTCAGCACCATTCAGAGGAAATCGTTCAAGTTACCAGGAGGAAGATCGTACCCCCCAAGGCCGAGCAAGCCAAGGGTAGCCGCCGTGGCTGAGGATAGCCATGGAGAAACCTTGCAGCAAGCGAGCCAAAGGCCACTAGCATGGACCTTTGTGGAGGATGAGGAGCTATAAGCTGACTGGCACCACTGGCGACGGCATGTGGGTAGTCCGGCCATTGAACCGGGAATCAAAATAATCTGAAGTGAACCCTTCAGCTCATACCCTTTGAGTGCATCGGTCCCAAAAGCGTGATAAGTTCCGACTGGGAGTCAGGTAGCACCTGGGTGTTGTACGGCGAAGAGGTTCAAAAGCCTATATCCCAGATAGACTCGAGACCGCAGCGAAGGAACCCACCTTGAGCAACAAAACCTGAAAACGGCTCCACTGGTTGGGGGGACCCCTAGGACTAACAACAGTTTGTAAAAAACCTAAGCGGACACAAAGACAAGAAGAAAAGAGCCAAGTAGGGAACTCGAGCCAAGGTGATGAGTGAGAAACTGGCATCCGACGAGAGTGACGCCAGCGTAATCGTCCCCAGCGGCAGGTCATAAAAGTACACGATCGAAAACAATTAAAAGAACGGAGTCTCACGAGGAAAAATAACCCACGAATGCTATGGGTCGCACTACTCGACAACAAGCGACCCCATTAGGTTGTCATGTCGGACGAAGCCCGTGACCTCAAGATTTCTCTCACAGTGGTTTGGCACGTTCATTGCACAGACAGAACCGCTACCCACCTCATGAAAAAACTTCAGCTCGGGCTGGAGGAATTAGGTGAGAGGTACGGTATACTCCGCGTAAGTACCGATAAGTGTGGATAAGGCGGTCAGAAGGGAAGGCGCATTGGAGCCGCAAAGCACGAATCATCAGACCAACTACCCCTAGTATATGGGAATCCCTCAAAAGGGAATAAAGACCGCTAGTAGTGGGCTGCCCGATATACAAACAGATAGGATTTTACCTTTTACGAATAGTAGTATCCTTGGAAATCCCCAACCATCACCAAACTACCTAATATTTTCAAAAATATTTGGTGAATGGAAAAAGCAGTTTGTCTGAGGAGGCTTCATGAGCCGAAACTGTGCAGGTGCGGTAACAACCCCAAAAGGTTACTACAATGAACAGAGCTTGTGAAACACGAGGCCCCGGCCCCAAGCTCACAAAATACAAACCAAATCCACCGCACTACGAGTGCCCTGAAGGAAATGCCATTCTAGTCATATCTGACAAGCGGCATAAAATTAGAGTCTTACTAGACTAGATTCCTCCTAAACCAGAACACTGCACGCACCCTCAAAGTACCTTACGAAATAAGGGAAACACAGCTTAAAATTACCACGTTCAATGGCGAAGTATCCTCCATGGAAGGAAAATACTATTCATATCCGATACAACTCGGAATCGGTACCAATGGTCACACAACAATGGTCTCCTGCGAGATTCCGAATGCAGGCAAATATGATATGATCATACTGTTCGGGTGGTGGCACTAGAAACATCTGATAAAGAATATCGAAAAAGCCGGAAAAATGGTGTTTCGAAGAGGCCAAATGTGTGGGACATGTACAAGACGAAGGCATCGCGGACATGTTTGAATCAGACGAGACGGTAGCCTTTAATGAAGAGGCAAGGATGATAGGGAGGATCCGATCCACAAGACAAGAGGAGGTACAACTAGATGGATTGCCAAAGCCGTATTGGCAGTACAAGGAGTTGTTTGAGAATGCAAAAGCAGAAATGCTGCTGCCTAGGTGAACCTTCGACCATGCGATTGATCTCCAAGACGGAGCCACGCCTCCCTGGGGACCTATATACCCAATGTTGGCTTACCAATTAGAACAACTAAACAAATATCTTCACAAAATGTTGGCTGAAGGGAAAATAGTTCATAGCAAATCTCCGGCGGGCGCACCGAGCCTGTTTGTCCCAAAACCCGACGGAAGACTACGATAATGCGTGGACTACCATCAACTAAACAAGTTAACCATACTCAACAAATATCCTTTACCGCTCATGACCGAACTAATAGAGAGAGTAGCCGGTGCGACCATTTTCACCAAACTAGACCTAAAAGACAGTTACAATTAGATTAGGATCAAAAAAGGAGATGAATGGAAAACCGCTTTACACACCCGCTACCAACATTACAAATATAAATTAATGCCATTTGGGTTGGTCAACGCACCCGCCACGTTCCAGGCCATGATGAACACTATCCTACGAGAATTCTTGGATCACGGAGTTGTAGTATATCTGGAAGACATCCCAATTTACTCAAAGAAAATGGAAGAACACGAGGGTCTGGTCGAACAAGTACTAGCCAGGCTAGAACCCCATGACCTCGCGGTATCCTTAAAGAAATCTGTGTTCCATGTCACTACAGTCGAATTTCTCGGATACATCGTGGGAAAAAGCGGCGTGACTATGAGCAAAAAAAAGGTTGAAAGTATCCTCAATTGGAAAGCCCCACGGGCGGTAAAAGACGTACAAATCTTTATTGGTTTTGCAAATTTCTACCTACGCTTCATAGATAACTTCTCAAAAGTTTACAAACCGATCACCGACACACTGAAAACCAAGGGAGGAATACATTTATGGTTTTGGGGAGAAGAACAGGACAAGGCCTTCGGAGAACTTAAGCGGAGATTTACCTCAGCCCCTATTCTAGGACACTTTTACCCTAACCGGACACCCGTGATCGAGACGGACGCTAGTGACTTTGCACTAGGCTGTATCCTTTCCCAGGACTTGGGAAAATGATTACATCCTGTTGTGTTCCACTCACGAAGGCCAAATGATGCCGAACGGAATTCGGAAATCCACGATAAAGAATTATTACCAATCCTGGAAGCATTCCGCGAATGGAAACACTACCTATTGGGAGCGGACGATCCGGTGACGGTATACAGCGACCACCAGAACCTCTAATACTTCCTCACTAGTAAGGTCTGGAACCCCCGACAGATCCGATGGGCGCAATGGCTAGCCAATTTCAATTTTAAAATAGTTTATCGCCCCAGGAGCAGAGGGGGCAAAGCTGACGCATTATGCTGGCGGCAGGAGTACCGCCTGGAGGAGGGGGCGACGCATCGCGAACGGACAATTTTGAAACCGGAACATTTCGAAGTTTCGCTTTGCCACAAAAAGGACCGAATTCAGGTAGCCCTTGTAGAAGGAAAAAAGGGAACAACAAACCGGCTCAGAATAAGAAGAGTGCAACACAATGCAATACTTCCGACAAAAGGTTCCAGGATGGCAGCAGGACCTGACATTTACACCTTAAAGGATGGCACCATACCAGCCCAAAGACAGATGTTAGTGGAGACCGGGATTGCAATAGCCCTGCCCAGCGGAACATATGGCAGGCTGGCAGCAAGAAGCGGCATGGCAAGCACACATGGAATTGTGGTGGGCGGCGGGGTAATAGATGCGGATTACACTGGCGAAGTAAAAGTAATTTTACGGAACCATGGGAATAACAGTTACGAATTCAAGGCAGGCGACTGTATCGCACATCTAATCGTGGAAAAAATACTAACACACGATGCCATGCAAATCCATAATCTGGAGGACACAGAAAGGGGAACTTGGGGATTCAGCTCAAGCGATATCGGTGCCAAACGGCTAATTACGTGTGAAGAACTCAAAGTCAAAATGTGTTTCCTAAATCCAAACCCTCAGGACAACTCATACTTTGACCAAGAAGATATTCACACACACGCTAGCCTACGAGACGAGGTGACAATGCTGTCCAGTGCCATGATTGCAGCAATACAAATGCAAACCATGGACGACTCATTCCTGGACAGAATAAGAGCGGCAGGAAAAGAGGACGACACTTGGACGACACGCAAAGTGGAGTTAAGTCAGTTAAAAGAAAAACGGGAAACACTACCAAAGCATTGGGAACTGGAAGATGGACTACTGTATTACAGGGGTAGACTCTTCATTCCTTCAAAGCAAGAACTCTTAACCAAGATCGCGAAAGGATTTCACAACTCCAAGGTAGCCGGACACTTCGGGCAAGAAAAAACCCTTGAATTGGTTACAAGGAACTTCTATTGGCAACAACTCAGCGACTTGATAAACAACTATGTCCGATCGTACGACAAATGTCAACATAACAAATCTCCACAACACGCAAAGTATGGCTTACTCCAACCATTAGAAGTACCTTACGCAGCATGGACCTCTAGCTCAGTGGATTTCATTACCCAATTACCCGAGTCCCAAGGACAGACCCAAATCATGGTAGTAGTGGATCGTTTTACAAAAATGGCCCACTTTATTGACTGAGCAACAAATGCGACGGCAAAAGATGTTGCCGATACCTTCCTTAAGGAAGTTTGGAAACTTCACCGACTCCCATCTGAAATGGTATCGGACATGGACGCAAAGTGTTCGCGGGAATTTTGGGAATCATTGTGCCAAGCATTAGGAATTAAACGACTAATGTCAACAGGGTACCACCCACAGACGGACGGACAAACCGAAAGAACGAACCAAGTGCTGAAAGATTACATTCGAAACTTTGTCAACAATGATCAGGACGACTGGTATCAGATGCTCCCGTTGGCCGAAAACACTTATAATAATTCCAAAACAAGCGCAGATAAACTAACCCACTTTTTCGCCAACTACGGGTTCCATCCACAAACCGAATAGATGAAGGAGAGAGAGGCTCAAAGCCCAGGAGCCACAATGTAAACGCACTGGATGAAAACACTGCAGGGAAACGCGAGGACAACCCTCGAGCCGACAAGAAAAGCCAGGAAGAAATTCTACGATCGGAAAGTGACACCACAGCCCGACATCGAGGCATGTGACCTGGTAATGTTGAACCCAAAAAACATTACGAGCAAATGAGCGACAAGGAAGTTCACCCCACGATTGTATGGCCTTTTTAAAGTCTTAGAGAATAAGGGGAATAGTGCGTTCAAACTCGATATCCCGGCTGGCTGGAAAATTCACCCCGTATTTCACGTCTCGCTACTCGAACCCTATAAAGTCTCTGACCGACCCAACCGAGAACAACCCCCACGAGAACCAGAGGATGTCGAAGGTGACCTGGAATGGAAAGTTGAAAGAATCGTTAAAAGTGAGATAATCACCTATTCGAGAATGGTCAGAATGGTAAACAAGGAGTTCAAGGAACTCCGATACTTTGGAAAATTGGCAGGATGCTCAGAGGATGAGAATATCTGGGAACCAGCGGAGGGGTTGGAAAACGCCAGGGAAGAGGTGGAAAGATTTCATAGGGAAAACCCGGAGATGCCGGGACCGAACTTGGATGAGTAGTATAAGAAAGGTTTTCCACAAGTGGACAAGCAAACGCTTCTGGTTTTTACCCCTACCATACGGAGCTCATAAAGGACAAAGAATGTATTATAGTTAGACAAAAAGTATTCGGGACGAAACTTAATAGGAGGGAGCTCGTGTTAGGCACAGAGCTCCCAGAAGGATAAGAGGGTCAAGTTACCCTACCTTCGCGCAATAAAAACCTCGGAAAAAGAGTTAGCGACACCCCCTCCAGTCCCCACGTTGGGACAGTAGGTCGCCATACGTCACCTAGAAAGAAGCGTCCCCTCACCAAAGACATCAGTAGAGAAAAACCTACTTGCAACACCGAATACGTCGCGGCAGTCCGTCTGACCGGTTCCTGTTCGCAGGATATAAGAGAGGAGATCTCAGAGCACCTGATGCAAGTGATAGCATCCAAATCGGATGACATCGTACAAAGTTAAAACCACTACAAGATTGGGTATCGAAAAGTGGCTACAAACTCACGGGCCGTATCTACCTTAGTTAGGCTTCCTCGGTCTGGAAAGACGCCCAGTAACCAGTAGGAATGCACTATCCTCCGAAAGGGATTCGGGGAACTCCCAAAGGGATTATTGGCAAGACAATGATAACTATAGTCGTAACCATTGGTTCGATCCCTAGACAAGAGTCGTGTAATGCCGGATAAGACTAGTGAGTGCTTCCTTCAGGCAAGGTCTAAACGGAGCCAACAATATGAGGATTGGCCATCTTCTATCCCAGCGAATAATCTTCTGACATGCGAACACATGGAGATTATTCGTCAATCTATTTAGCAACGGATACATGTTTGTATAGCCATCTAGGTGGACGGGCACTACACCCCCCCCCCATGAGAGAGGCATATGTAGCAATAAGGTGCGCAAACGAGAGTAGAAAGATAACAGACGTTCAGGGTCAAGTCGGGCTCCCACTTCAAAGAAGTCGCGCTAGGTGAAAGAAAGCTACTTCGTCATAGGAAAAGATTATGTAGCCCGCGAACCCCCACACGCGGAATATAAATATTGAGGTGTTTTCGTAGCTGCTATCATCATCAAGCAACGGAGAAGAGACCTTAACAATATACACTCGTTAAACAAATATTTATCATTCTACCTATCTTACACTGCTATTTTTAAGGGTGGTCTCCCTAGACGTATTCTCCGAATTATCAACGATCGGGCCTAATATATTCGCTTGGCTTTAGAATATTACTACCCCCATAACAAGTACAGCCACCTCTCACACCAAGTGGATGCCGGTATCGTGTGCAAGATGAACTAGCCACATCTCAGATCCACCAATTATGATGGTTAAAGATATAGAACATACACAATTAAATGATCATGAACAGTTCTGACTCTCAGAGATTTCCGTCGCGTGTGATGAAATATGGTTTTAAGTCAGATAAAGATACAGATGCCAAGGCACCATTGACATCACTTGAATTTTTCATCCATCAAGCGCAAAGCCTGACGAACGTGAACTGATTAGATGAGAATCGACAGGCAGGATCGCCATGCAGGAGCGATAGGCAGGAGTGACCGGGAGGCTATAAGAGATATATTCAAATACTCTAAGAACTCTAATGCTAAATAATATCATTAATACACTATACCTCTAGGGAGACTCTGCGAACAATTGATACACCATCAACTTCATGAAACTCGCCGACGGGAAACTCGAACCCAATCTCTTGAGTTTAAGCTTGTGACCCTCGTGGCCATAGAAGGAAGCACTGGGGTTCAGTACCTCCTTGTTTTCAAAAGTTTCCCCAAACATGGAAATCAAACTAAATCTCTTGGACTTATGCTAATCACAATTTTCATCCTTGTCGAACCAGCCCCTGCACTTCAGTATCATGTCGCCCTTTGCAGGAGGCCATCCCTGTTCCGCTGTATGTTCTATATTCAACCGGCTCAACAATGTAAGCACTAGTGGTATACGAATCACTAGGGATTCCCTGCTCTCAGCACCAGGGAATGATAACATCCCACCGCTGCCCTCGCATATATACCCGGCACCGGAGACATCTGATGACCTGCTAGATAATGCTGCAAGTAAAGTGTCACAGTCATCTTCCTCTTGCAGATCACCTGATTCATTAGCCCGCCCAGGATTAGCTTTGGCCTTCAGTTGTCAGGCCTCCGGATCAATTAAACCTTCACGCAATTGGGCTTCTGCTATCTCTTCATTCGCCCAATTGGTCATGGCGCCTGGCACAAGATAGTTGTGACCCCTCAACACTAGTGTGGGTTCCCTACTTATGTTATTCGGGCGATAACAATAGATCAAGAGATCAAGCAGCTCCTCAAGAACTGGATTTGAGAGAAGCCAGGCCCTTACCGCTTCATTGACATCAATGAAGAGATAATTGATCCATGAGAGTGGCGTGTTGGGATAGTCTCTTAAGAGTCGGCGTTCTTCTCCGGTAGCGCCAGGTATGTACGGCATAAGCCCATGTTGTATAGATCTTGTAATCATTGCTGACTGTCCACGGATATCATAGGATTCCAATTCAGCAAACAGGATCCCATTGACAGGGCGCCAATGGAGCCGGGGATAGTTTGAGTAGTCTGCGGAGCTATCAAGGGTGTGGCGGATCCAAACAATATGCACTGCATGTCGAAGTTCAAGTCGAGTGCTCCAATCTACAACTCCTTAGTCAGTAAGTGAAATACCCCAACCGGCGGATCATTTTGAAAAGGACTTCTCTGTTGGCACCTAGCGGTTTGGCAGGAGATAAGGGATAATCGGTCCCGGCGCAGAGCTGTCAGGTGGGCTGTTAGCTGGGCTGTTAGGTGGACTGTTAGGTGGGCTGTTAGGTGGGCTGTGAGGTGGGCGGTTAGGTGGGCTGTTTACTAGGCTGTTTGCTAGGCTGTTTGCTAGGCTGTTTGCTAGGCTGTTTGCTGGACTGTTTGCTGGACTGTTTGCTTGGCTGGTGCCTGAGCTGCTACCTGCGCTGCCGGGTCGGGTATTGAGTAGGACATGTCCTTGGGCGAGCCAGCAGCTGAGTGAGCATTATGTGGAGCAGCTATTCCTTGTCCTTGCATCAGGAGAGCCGCTTGAGCAACTTGTCTTTGCAGTTGTGGTTGGTTAATTAGTGGTTGAGGCTGGACCGGAGTGACACTTTGAGCAACTTGTCCTGGCACCAGAACCACCCTAGGAATGACTTGTCCTAGCACTTGAGGTTGCAGTTGACCCAGTGCGACACCTGGAGCAACTTGTACTGGCGTTGTAGCAGGACCCCATTGAATTGGGGCGCTCAGAAGTAGTAGCAGCGGGGGAACAATCATGTATACAGTGGGGACTCCTGGCTGGCCCAGTCCAGCAACAGGCTCGCCCTTAGCGACAATCTGAAGCTGCTTGTTCTCTGTGGTTGTCACCTTGCTCATACAGTCATTAACAAGTTGAACGATTAACTCATCGGCCTCCTGCATACAAGCCATGTTATTCGCAGCTGATGCTGTGGCGAGCTGATCATATGCAGGGCGCAATCTCCTCATTCCTGCGACCATTTGCTGGAATTCTCTAATCGTGAAATTAGCAAGTGGTCTATAGTTCCTTGCTACCAGCCCCTCTTGCACCAGTCGCCGTGATTCTTTATACACCACCACCGCACCTGCATTATTGGCTGGGAAGCCCATGGCTCCCTTATAGTGAGTAATTGACTGACCCCCAGGATTAGGGCATGTTGGCCTGATTACCCCTATGAGAGAATAAGTCAGAACTTGGTATGTTTGCCCCGCTGGACACTGCTGTCCTCCTGGATTCCGCATATAGACAAATCGTACGTGGATGATATTATTGGCCATATTGGTTGATTCTTGATGTATATAGATGAGAATATTAGAAATAGTAGGGCTGAATATGGTGGCAGTTGTGGATGTTCTGAATATGACATAGTATGAGGTCCCTTCTCTGGTACTCAATTCACTTTATATACAACTCCCAGACGTTCTAAACAGTTTGAAAGAATCAGGCTGTGTTTTCAAAATTGGCTAAAAATAGGTAAAACCTGACCCTCAATAACTGGACTGTACCATTTTCCAATTCAACTTGAGTCTCAGGTCTTGAAAGAAACTATAGCTGACATAACGTAACGTCCTCGCTAGGCCCCAGAGACGACTAGTTTCTCTTCAAAGCATCTGCCCTCCTTTCCTTGACCCTGCGTGCGAATCAAACGCATTGGGCTTAAGGCTAAACACAGCAGTAGAGGTACCCTACAATCTTCACAATCTTTACAATATACACTGAGCTGACTTCCACCATGCCTAGCAAATGTCGATTCTGCTGACGAAAATACATCCTAGGAGCGGCATATGAGAAACACCTGAGAACAGGGCACCCAAATGTGGACATTGTTCTTGAGTCCACCGTACGATATATCTCATCTGTGGAAACAAGAATATTGCACCACCCTGAGCTGAGCGAGCTCGAGGATTCCAACTGCAAATCCGATACGGATCCCACTAGACACGAGCTTGTTGCATTTACTGCTGACGGGTCTGATACTGAGATACCAGACGACTCTATGTCTTCGTCACCTGGCAGAGAGGAGCATTATCCACGGGCTGGGGAAGCAATTGGCAACGTCGACGGATATGAAAAAGAAAACAGCAATCTCTGCGAGGACCCGTAGACACCGTTCAGTAGTGGGCACGGTTTCACACTAGCTTCTTGGTTCATTGAGAGTAAAGTACCTAAATCACAATTCAATGAATACTGTTCAAGTAACCACGGTAATTCCACGTTAGTTGGCTATATCTCTATACATACGCTGGAGAAGAACCTCGAGTCTTTGAATTCCTACAGTCCATATCTGCAATGGTTTAAAGGACAGCTTGAGGATGGTAAGAGAACTTTGCCATTCTTCCATTCTAACGCCCTGGATTGTGTCAGATATCTCCTTCGCCTGATGGCATACCGAGATGACTTGGTGTATGCGCCGCGGCGTGAATTCGATCCTTCTGGGGAAACGATCTATACTGAAATACACACAGCAGATTGTGGGTGTGATGTTCAGGTACAGCCCCCGGCCTCCTTTACAGTAAGTTCAGCTGACCAATTATAGAAGACACTTCTCCCTTATGAAACTGTACTTCGCAATATTGGGATGTCCGATCAGACTCATCTCAGCAACTTCCCCTGTGACAACAAAGTATAACCTGTCTATATTACCCTCAGAAATCCTCCGTCAGCCCAGTTCAACAGCCCTGGATGAATGGCTGTTCTGCTTCTCGCACTATTGCCTGTTCCCCCCAAATTCTTAAAGTCCACCAAAGCAGCTGAATAGCGGAAACAAGTGGACACCGACACACTGCAAATGGTATTCAAATTCATTTTTGTGCCCCTACAGCATGCGGTCCTTGAGGTCGTCCCAAATGATTGTGCTGAGGGGAAGGTTTGAAGGGGCTTCCCAATTTTGTCTGCATGGGCTGCAGACTATATGGAAAACGTGACAATGCATGGGTTAAAATCAGACGCCTGTCCTACATGTAGGATGCCTGCCGGGGAATTAAAAACCAATATCAAGAACTATTGAACTAGAGATTACGCAAGCTGTGAAGAAGAGAAACATGAATATGAAAACTGGTTCCCAGGGTCAAAGTTAGACAGCGCCCAAGCCATGTTGTGCGGCCTTGGTATCAATTTAGGCCAAAACATTTTACATGAATTTCACCGAGTCTCACTGCCTGACCTGCCCACACTGGACATGCTCTCTATAGTTTTTCTCCGAGTATTTAAGCACAGGAGAAACTGTATCCAAGCCTGTCTCAAGAAACACGGGCAACTACAGGCTTTTGACGACGTTTGGAAGACATTACTTCCATCACCTGGATTTTTCATACCCAAAAAAGGATACCACAATGTTGCGCAGTGGCAAGGGAACGAGATAAGGAATCTGGCATGCTGTATTTTGGGAGTTCTCAGGGTAGCACTGCGCCAGCGATAGATTCCACAAGGAATATCTTTCAAACATGCTCTCAGATACGTAAGAGCCCTCATCGACATCCGTATGGTTGAGCAATACTGAAGCCTCATGTCTGACACCATAGCTTATATGGAAGATCTTCTCAACTAATTTCTCCAGATGAAAGGTATCTTCTTGAAGTTTGGAGTAACTAAGTGTACACAGGTCAATGTTTACAAGGAATGGCAAAAGATACGATATCAGGGAACCCAAATGAGCCAGTTCATAGCCCTCTCTAAAAGCCACAGGTTCTGTCACGACCACTCTGATGAAGAGCAGGAGCGATCTATGGACTTGAGCCATAGTGAATTGGATTTCAACTTGTGCAAGATACTCCTACTAACTCATTTTATTGATGATATGCTCCAGTTTGGCAATACACTGATATATTCCACCGAGGTTCGAGAACTTGGGGACAAGGAAGAAATAATGGATGAATGGCCATGATCAAATAAAAATGATACCGTGGGCTAACTTGTAGACAGCTAGAGTTATCAGCACTTAGTTTGAATGAGGTTATTAAACCTTGAATCTCTTCGACACTGTGGGGCATATCCGTCTACCGGTCTCCTGCAAAATTTAGACTGTACAATGAGCGCCATGACCGCGCCGGTCATCTATAGGCGGATCCTGGAAGGGCGTCAGGACGACTTGTCAAACATCTTGGATTTTAGTAAGGTGTCAGGAGTCTCCCTCAAGAGGATATGTTGCGAATTGATCAGACAGAGCGGGCATAACCTGCCTGCTCAGTGCCGGCTTTCTGAAGATCATGTGATACTTGTCACAAACGGTGACTAAGCAGGGCAGACTTTCATATGACTAATAGTTATTCGTCATTTAATTTGTTATCGGTCACACGAATGAGATCAGTTGACTCATAGGTTATCACATGAGGACGCAATAGCGTGTCATTCGTTTATTGTTAGGGGTTGATTAGTGACATGACTCACGTTTGTGGTCATGTGGTTTATGTATTTCACACATAACTCATAGTTATGAGTCATGGGTTTCACACATGGGACCCCTTTGGGGCACATGACTTGTTTTATAGGTTTTGATTGGTTACGAGATAGGGCGCAGCTGACTCGAACGAATCAGCTGATAGATTTCATACTATGACTCACTATGAGCCATTAGTCACGTGATGCGATGGTATGAGTCACGCAGGGTTAGGGTTGAGAGAAGAACCCTTACATAAGGGCACCCTCGGGGCATGGGATTTGGGTTCTTCACGCAACTATCCAAGTTTTTTCATACACTATACTTTCAATACAAAGATCTTTTATCCATCAGACTTTCTGGAATCAAGACACGACTGTCTTATATGAGCTTAACGATCGACGTTGCTAGATAGGAGTCAGAGTACTTAGCTATCGCAACCACTATCGGGCAAAGAAGAAGTGATCGTTAGCGAACTATCAATTACCTACTGCAAGTAACACCCCAAGAGGGGAGAATTGTAACAATACTTTTAACACTCCCAGTAGAACTACTAACACAACACGAAATCCCGGTTCTAACATTCCAAGAAAGCGACATTTACAACATCCAACCCCGCGGAATGCACGGGCGCACTACACTTCTGAAATGAGAGGAGTTGTAATGATTGGATATAGGTCTAGGCTGGTACTGAAGAGATGTATTGTGCACTGAGGGGCCGTCTGCTGGCAAAGGTTGTGGCGTTCTTCAAAATGAGGGACTACAGCTGTGGGAATGCTGTGTCTTGGGTCATGGCTGTTCGGATGTTGAGTGCAGTCAACTCAGTCTTCCTCTTGGACATTCATGGTCTTATTACGGTGCAGATGAGGGAGGATGCTCGAGAGTTTATGAGAGTTGACATAGGAACAATCCTCGGCCTGGCACACCTGATCCCCCAGGGGGAATGGCGCTGGCTGGTTAATAGCCAGATTGATTTGAGATCATTCAACCAAGTATATTAAGGAATTGGATACAGGGGGATATGGCGTAAGTATCCCAGTACTCTCGCAGCATTGACATAACGCAAAACACTGTCTGACGAATTGTGGTGAGAAAGTCAAAAAAGTCTCACCACAATTCGTCACACAGCTTTTGGCAGGTGCAAGCACATGATTGTCAAGCTATAGAGGTATATAGAAGCAATTTTCTAGAGAATAAAAAGTTTATACTACTAGCTAGTTTACCCAGTACACGTGAGATCATGAACTGTGGCCCAGGCCGACATCGGAGCTGACATGAGAAATACGTCAGGGTGCGTGGGAGACGCAAGCTAAAGCGGGTGCCATCATGATAGGGAAATGAATAGAACTGGAGCTAAACTTTAGTCAGGATGTCAGTACAACGCACTGTGGTATCAGGAGAGAGAGAGGGTTGCGAGGCAACCCAGGAAGCACAGAATGCCTGTATGCGTTGCAATGAAATTCAAAACACACAGGGCGCAGAGAATGTAGAAGCGATGTCGCTTGCGTCAGGGCGCAACGCCGATGTATCTGACACAAAGTACTTTTTTTGCTGATGCTGTTTGACCTTATACACTTTCTATTCTCGTCACAACTGATTGACATGTAAGAACATTTATACTAAGAGGGTGTGAAGACTTGCGATAGTGTTCCTTACTATCATTTTTGCACTACGAATAGTTTTAAGAATAATCTCTATGTGTTAACATCTAAAGTATTATCTGCCAGACAGAAGATAGCCAGTCTTCTTGTTGTTAGCTCCATTCGGGCTTTAGACTGCAGATACAGTTTTGCATCATCTCAACTACTCTAGCATTATATTACTCTGCCTATGAATTGAACCAATAGTTACGAATAGTTATTGGTCTCATGACAACGAGTAGTTTGGCAGCTTTCCAGGCTCCCTTACCCAGCATCGTGTATTCCAACTAGTTCTCTGTGACTTTCCAGTCCAGGGCAGCCTATACAGTATAGATATCTCCCCTCACCTCTGATCCACCTTTTGATATGTTATCTTTGAGTGGCTGTAACTTTATCCAACATTATTCGATTTGGCTACCTCTAATTGGATAAGCTGCTTTGAGATTTCCTCCCCAATATCCTGTGAACAGGAACCAGTCGAACACAGGGCCGCGGATATATAATCTGTTACAAGATGGGTCATCTTGACTTAGTGTTCTGGTGAGGGGACGCAACTACTACAATGACGTATGATGACATACTCTCCCAATATCAGGGCTGTAGGGGGGTGTTGCATAAGACTTGTAGGAGATTTGCACAGGTAGGTGTGGTAACTTGACCCTCTCAATGCTTCGGGCCTAGTGCTCCTAACACACAGCCACTGAATTTCCTCGAACTGCTCATATGCCCTCTCCAATGTAAAATCCTCACACTTCATCTCCACTATTACCCACTTAAGTGGACAAGGACGCTGGTGTTCCAGCTTATGTTCATCTGTGATCTGAGCGAAAAGCCACACCGTTGGCACCACCCAATCACCAATTGTATGGTGCATCTCAGTTCCCATAAGCTGGATGTAACAGGGGGCAAAAATGTTCATTAGAGAGTGTCAGGTTTGTGTTTCTCCAGATTTCCTCATATGAGATTTATTGAAAATCCCAACCCCCCAATCGCAGCCCTCCAAGCACTCTGGATTGCTATAGCGGGATTTCTAGGCCTGGAGTATATCAGAGAGATGCCTCTCCCAAGCTCAGAGTTGTTCGAAATGTATTTGTGCTTATTGAGCGTAAGCCGAGTGCTCCAATAGATATTGGTTCGGGTGAACTCAGTCCCCCAAATTACACTCTCAACTTCATGCTTCTAGACAAGGATAAAGTTGGCGTGGACCATGATGATTGCGGATCATCTGTATATATCATTATCAGTGCCAAAGATCAGCAGAACCTGTTCCAATTGCATCAACTATTTCCCATCTAAGCATAACCATGATCTGCTAGCTGCAGCCTGATTAATGACATACTAGAGGTAGAGTAGGAAGTGAGCGTGCAATGAGTCTTCCCCCATCCTATATTATGTGCGATTTGGGCTACAGGGGGATGGTCTGCAAGGATATGCCTCATATTAGATCATACACCCCAGATCTCAGAGGAAGGAACCGTCCATTAGGGATTCCTGGAATTTCCAGTATTCGGGGCCCAATATCACCTTCAACAGGTGTGAGCTCTTCTGCTCCCAACATTCTCACCGCATCTTGGGAGCATTTGTGCTCAAAATCCTTGTTGAGCTGGCAACCACATAGTCAGAACGGAGTTCCATTACCAATGGTAGTAGGACTTAAGCCACAGTTGCTGTTGCACTGTTGGTAGTATCATCAAAGGGGTTATTTTCCCTAATATGTCAGTGGTTTGACCTATTTGCTTCATTGTGGACTGGGGTGTTGAGCACCAGTTACCAAACTCGATGTCCAATTGAGCTATTCTTTTTTGATCATAAAGTTCTTCATCGCTTCCCATGTTTCTTCCAATGTCTTTTTTACCATTTTGTATATCAATTTCATCCAGTGTGAGTACATACTCCCCCCTGAATTTTTAGTCTCTTTTTGCTTCATCCACTAATTATAAGAATGAAGACCATAGTTGGCGAAAAATGTGTTATCTTATGCGTACCCCTCTTCAACTTATTGTACACATGTTCTGCTAATCATAGCACTTTGTGCTAATCGTCTGATCATAATTGACAAAACTTCATAGATACCCTTGCAGTCCTTGCTTTGTTTGTTTGGTTTACCAGTCAGTCTGCTAGTGTGTCTGGTAAGCCATAGACATACCTCATTTTCTTTCCACTCATTTCCACAACGACTCTCAGAATTTGCCAGAAAACTTCGCGTTTATATCAAAGCTGATTTCTGTTGGTAGTCTATTAGGTTTTCAAACTTCCCACAGGTAGGGGTATGTTAGGATACCAGTTCATTTGACCACTGTGCCCCACCTAAGGGCCTGTGCATCTCTTTCTATTATGGCATAGTTGGTATACCTAACAGCTCACAACCTGTTGGATGTGAGGAAGGTGGTGGAAGAGAGAGAAGGAGCTTATCATTCTCAGGTGTATGCCTGCTAACTAATAAGGACTAACAGACATGTGTGTGTGCAACCTATTGTTTACTCTCAACACCATGGTGTACTCTCCACAATACAACTAGGGTGGTTGCCCGTACCCTACAACACTCAACAAAAATTTGGCATGCTAAACAGCCTCTACCCGAGTATTGCTGTTTTCACCTTGGTTGTCGCAACAGAAGTTCTCGTTTTTTTTTTTTTTGAAAGAGATTCTTTTTTTTTTACCGCAATCTTAAGTACGCCACTGGGTAACTTTGGGAACCGAGGGGACACTTCTGGCCTTTCCTCAGCAAATATTAGACCTTTTTGCTTGGGCATGGCCTTGACACAGGCTTCCGGAAATTAATTTGAGGACAAAAACACCACCTGTTGAAAAAAAAGTCAACGTCTGTTTTCCAAAGTTGTGACAACCAAGGTGAAAACAGCAATAAGATAGTATGATAACCACTAATTCGAGTGGCTCCACAACTCCCAATATTTTCCCCCTCACCCGAGTACTACCCCGAAGCCACGGCTCACCATTTCATGACCATCAGATTGTCCTAAATTGTGCATCTTGTTAATTTCATTGCCCCTCGCATTTCACTGTACCATGCGAGGCACATTGAGACCGCTCAAGGCACTTCATGTGCCAACAACTTTAGCATTACCCCTCTTGCCATCTCATCCCCTTTCTTCCACATCCCCAGAAAATAGTTCTGGATGGTCTCCCTCAACGCTCCCTCTCCAATTGCCGCTCCCCACTCATCCTCCACGGTCTTCCCTGATGCTGTCGCCCCACTGGAGGAGCTAACCAATCCCTCCCATCCCTGGTTAACCAGCCAGCCTTGTCTTCCCCGCCTCATCTTGGCACCCGTGGCGCTCCTCCTGCGTTCACACCCCACACAGCTCTCCTCCCGCCCCCTGTTACTGGACTTCTCAATACCGGTATCAAGACCACCCGCCACCCCTGTCCATTCCTCCCTCCCGCTTTCACAACCGACCTCTACCCTTCATTCATCACTACTCATCCCTTTGACACGAGGGCCCGCCCCGAACAAAATTCATCGATAAAAAATAAAAAAACACGATTCCTTGCCTACCACCCAATCAGCCTCCGGCGCCCAGTACCTCGATCAGCGAAGTTGATAAGTATGATGCAGCTATCAGAGAGGGAAAAGAAAATAAATGGTATTCTCCGCCACATGTCTCTGAGCTGAAATCACTATCGAAACACCCAACCTCCTGTACGAGTCCCGCACTCTCTCAAGGAGTGGGTTACTCTATTTCCACAAAATTAGGCAGATGCATCCGCGTAGAGAGTACTGTACCAATGCCTGCTCATGCACATCCATTTCCGAACCCGCTGCTTGTAAACTCTGGGCGTTCGTAAAACGGACTGCTATTACATAAAGAAAATTCTGAGGCTCTGGCCAATTTTTGGCCAAATACAATACTCGTGGCAGGCTAGACGGATCTGGTATCAGGGGTCGTGGAATCGTCCTGCTCCTCTCCAATACCCCGGGATTCCCGGGTCATATATTTTGTGAGCCCTAGCTAACGGGTACTTGGTTCAAAGGAAAAACTGTCTCCATCTTGCTCTTTTTATACTACGAGTAAGCCATAGTATTTGCGCACATTTATCGAGTACTACACTCGAGTACGAGGACTTGTGCCCGCTAGTAGTCCGTTGTGGAAATGTCACGACATTTCGCCGACCGGCGCTAGGATCAGATCCTCAGCCAGTCAGACAACGACAGGTTTTATTTCACAGGTGGAATAGAATTGCGATTGCCTCTCAATGAGAGCGATCACGGCCGGGGGGCCTGAGCTAAATGCCTGTCAGGAGAAGGCTATTCCTTCTCATAAATATAATATATTCGTACGTACAGTCGCACCTCGCTATCCCGGATGGCCAAAACCCAAAGAATCCGTCCTGGACAACGAGTGATTCCGAATAATAGGTTAAGTTTTGCTGTGAATTATTTTTGAATTCACAATATTTCATACGGGACAGCGAGGTATCCGTATTATCGAGATCCGGGATAGCGAGGTTTGACTGTACATAGGAAGCATCTCAATACGGGTGATCAGGAGCTTTTGTCCCTGAATCCGAAAAATTAAATGGCTGGGAGAGATAGGACTTCTAGCTCCAGTCTCAAGCATACCTACCGCCAAATTTGGCGGACGACAAACTGGGGTGTTCGGTGGACAAAAAAGGAAATTATCAATTTTTGGGCTAGAAATAATTACTACTCCTAGTAATCGATTCTTATTTATCCGCCTAGTTTTATTATGGGTTGGAGGGGGACTGCTGTTTATTTCTTTTTGTTCCGACTGGCACTTCTAGCGTCACCAGTGTGGCTGCATAAAAACAGTGATAAAAGCAAATATACGGAAGGGTGAATGTACAAGGAACAGGTATAAAAAGATGGTACATCCTCAATCACTCCTACAACCCTAGCAAAAGAAATCTCACCACCTTGTGAGCTGTCACATCTATCCAGTGGGCAAATCAGGTCCTTGGAGTCTATCTCACGATAGCTTCAAGTAAAACCTTTATCTTAGGATTTTGGTTATTAAGACTGGAATTAAATGATTTCGATCATACTTCTTTTCTATCTTCACTGTTAAACATTATTGATATTGTGTAATGATAGATTTAGCTTTTTCATCTCAACTTCACTCGTTTATAGTCTTCGGGCATTTCTACCCCATGGTATCAGCGCGGGGGTAATAGGACCTGGATATTAGAAACATTGCGATAGATGAATCCAGGATTCCTGTATGCCAAGAATCAGGTTTTTGGAGCTGTATAGATAGTTGACTTTGCGGTAAATGCAACTAAAGGGATGATAATGTCAGACCAAGAAATAGGACAGAACCATTGAAATGAGGAGAGGCACAAACAAATTCAAACAACAAGACAATTCAGAATGAACCCAAATCACATACTGCAGACCTCTCGGTCAAATTCACTCCGCCCAACATAATCCTCTAAGTCTTGACAAAATTCAGCAAGCTATGGTGGCCGGAGTAGCTTCCAGCTAGAAGAGGAGTATACTCCAGCACAAGAATAGTGAAAGTGAGGTGCTGCATGGCAGCCATGGGAGGATTGAGTACTGGCTTGTCAAGTCCAAGCCGACGACCCAATCCTGACTCAGGTTGGAAGAAAGGAGGACGGTTGAGAGGCGGTTTCTAAATTCTTTACCCACTATGGAATGTGCCATTCCTGGTCCTCCTGCAAGGACCGTATGGACACACTAGTTGCATGGCATAAGGTTAGTAAATATTATTTTGCATTTGGTAAATAAAAGAAAATATAATTGAATTGGTAAAACAGGAAGCAGAAACATGTTCAAAGCAAGAGACAGGAATGAACGAAGAAGTAACTTATTATATTGAACCACTCAATGATATTCTACTCCGATATAAGGCTTTATCGAAGAATACTCATATCAAGAAATCAGCAAGAGTCAAAATTGCCAGGAAGACGGTTTGACAATACTCTTTGAAAGCTCTGGTTTTGTAGAAAACTTTAGAAAAGTCAAAGGAAAGAAGGGGGTCAAAGGGGTTGAGTGATAGTACAAGCTCATACAAACTATATACCTAGTATCAAATTAGCTATTCAAACTAAGTGCAAACACTGTTTGACCCCAATAATATTATTTCCCTAACAGTTATCGGACGTAAGAGCTCCTATTTCTCTACTGGTATCATACTACTTTTAGTAAGAGATTACGACCTTCTTTCTGCTATGACAGACCCCTGTGGTCAGGTAGCAAACTCACTTATAATTTTGTTTAAAACTCAAAAGAGACCAGCTCTCAATAGGGTAAACAGCTGTTCTACTTCTGTATTGGCATGAACAGTATAAGACTCGTACTCCAGAAACAGTGCAACCACTTTTTGCTCTGGAGACTTAGTCCTTCTCAACTTGTTCTAATAGGTGTATTGACCCTTCCTAGACAAGATTCCCCGCTTACAAATACATTTGAACATACATCAGCAAAATGTAAAACCTACTCCTGGTCCACCAAGGGGGCTTATGGTCCCCCTGGTCCTCCTGGTCCACCCTGATCCACCCTGGTCCACATTTTCGGTAAAATTTGAAAAAGTGTGGATCAGAGCGGATCAGAGTGGACCAGGTGGACCACTGGGACCACAACCCCCCTTGGTGGACCAGGAGCGTTCAGGACCACCTTGGACCACGCTCCGACATTTTCCTGATGGCCTAAGGTCTTTTCTGATATTACAGTTACTATATCGGCTACCCCTAACACTATATTGATAGTTCTCCTTGTTACCAAGGCTCACTACACATGAATAAAACTGTCACGACAAGGTATATAACCGAAGATATACATCAGAGAGTTAGGCAAGACCTCTTAAAGAACCAAACCCTGCGAAGATATCTCGAACCATTATTGCGCAGCGATCACCCCCTATACTCATCAATCATGCCCTACGGGGTTACACTCGACCAAGAACCAGACGAGATCCAGATTCACTGGACTCCACAATATCTGCCTTACTATATAGACGACGGTCTCATAGCACCAACCTCCACAGAATTCATTCAGTCATTTCTTAAAACTTACGAAAAAACTGAAGAAGACCCAGACGAGGAGTGGAATACCCACTACCCATCCTCAAAATCCAAATATCACTACAAGATACCAGCTATTGGGACATCTAACCAAACAAATTGTCCAAACCAAGACAATTCAACTCTACCCAGTCCCTGACGCTGTCCGGGAGACAGGCAGGCAAACGGAGACAAGCTGGAAACTATTTCATTCGTAAAAGAACCCTTTCACACCTTTGAAGACGATCTGTGGATTTACGAAATCTACGAGCAAGACATTTTCAAGTTTGACATCCCACAACCGTCAACCACAAAGACATATCCAATGTCTCTTTTACCCCGAATTACAAGTGGAGATCCAATGGATGTGTCCGGCAGTGAACCTGCGGACCCATTGGAATGCATTACTGGGACCTTAGCGATCTCCATCAATGAGAGACCAATTCATTCGGACAAAGTACCGAGAAGAACTGGGTCACCATACCGACCGGGATCACTATGAGGGATCGGTGCGAGATTTAAAGACTCAGGATCTGGCAGACGACAAGGGTCACCAAAACCCAGGAACGACAATGCTTTCCTAAAGGTCCTAGCGGCGAGAGCAGGCCTGGCTATGAGACACCTAGATCAAAAAATAGGGACAAACCAAGTAACACTTGGGGATTTGGGCAAACTAGTACAAAGGCTGGTACACGAAATCCAGGACACCCGATACGAGGTCAAGGAAGGGAAACAACACGACGCAGAGAGACTAATAGCCTTCGAAGGAATTATAATCGCGGTTGAAAACGTGACACAAGCCAGACAAGACAAAATAACCAGACTAGCTCAAGAGCTAGACCATGCCAGAAAGTAGTAGCAGAAACTAAATGAACGACAAAGTCGTCATGAGATAATAAGTTCCCAACTACATGCTAACATAATGGGACAGGGCAAAACTTCGGCAAATAGGGCAAATGCCTTGGAGCAAGAGGCGATTAACCTTAGGGCCCAACATGCTAAAGACATTGCCACTCTTCAGCAGGTCATCAACGAGCAAGCCAAAGCTCAGAAACAAATGACCGAAGGATTATTAGTCCAAATGGCGATTAAAATGCAAAAATTGGCCGGTCTCGAACCAACGGCTACTACTACTACCCGGCTCAACCGCCGATGCAAATTCCAGCAGCCCCGCGAATTGCGACAAGCCCTGATCGGGTGCAACCATGGGCACAAGAGAGGCGGGAGCAAAATGGAAGAGAACAAGACAGACAAGATGAAGGAAAGCAACAAGGAGGAGAACCACCAAGGCCGGGAAATCAGGGAGGTGGAAACCAAGATCCTCCTACCCCTCCGAAAGGCAATGACCCCAATCCCACCCATGATGGATCAGATCATGGCGGCGGAGGAGGTGGAGAAGATAACCCAGGCTGGCGACTTGACAGGGGAGATTTGATTGATTCACAGGTTGCTATGATGGCTCATGCGATTAGGACAGCCATCATGAACCGTGGTAAACGACAGGCCAACCCCCCCATCAGCAAAATGTAAAAACCACTCCTGGTCCACCAAGGGGGGTTATGGTCCCCTGGGCCTCCTGGTCCACCCTGATCCACCCTGATCCGCATTTTCGGTAAAATTTCCAAAAGTGTGAATCAGAGCGGATCGGAGTGGACCTGGTGGACCATGGGGACCACGACCCCGCTTGGTGGACCAGGAGCGTTCAGGACCACCTTGGACCACGCTCCGACATTTCCCTGATGGCCCCCTTTTCTTTCAAAAACCGAAAAGACCAAAACATCAAGCTTTCGTTACTTCAATGCGAGGACTACTTCACAAAAAACCCTGACTAGTGGAGATCGGACCAGGATCGCATCAAATATGCACTGGGGAGGAGGGAAGGAGAAGCGGTGTCAGCATTCGTATTCACTTATCGAAATAAGATGACTGGAGAATTAGGCCATCTAAAGATCGAAGGTCACGAATTTTCGGAGGCATTTAGAGGGCAGTGCATCTTACGATTTGCACTCACACATAAGGGAGCAAGATCCCTAGCATTAATGACAAAGGTCACCTACAAATGCAACATTGTCCGTTATCTCCTTGAAAAGGAGAACCACAATACCCATGTGGGGATGAGTGAAGTCGCATGGCAACAGATGGTAGAACGACACATTCCGAAGGACGCACTACGTCGACTATCAATGGAGGAGTACGCAACAGATAGTGCCTGGATTATTACACACAAGAGAAGTATGCAGGCGAGAAGAAACATTCATGGAACAACTCGCCTAGCAGCACGGTGGCCCCAGTAACTCCCAAAATGAATCAGGAGGAAAAAGGAAGAGAGAAGAAAAGGCTAGCAACAAGCCAAGAGAACAAAGGAAGTAATATTCCGCCGAAGAAAAGTCAGCATATAAAGCAAAAGTGGAAGCCGAAAGGAAAGGAAAGGGTTCAGCTCCGGCGCAGGGAAAAATAGAACATACAGATTGGAATAAAGCCCACGAAGGAATCAAGGACCCAGTAGTCCAAGGAGGAAAAAGAGCACAGCAGTGGACCCATTGTGGAATGAATAACCACAAATGGGCAAAGTGTAGCAAGATAATCGAAGTATCAACCACTGGTACAAAACCAAGGAAACAGTTTGGTCAAAGACCTCAGCACTCTACTTCCCGGCAATGGAAAGCCAGCCCTATAACTCCCTTTCGACGACCTCAAACCTCAACAGTGACCGAACAAAACTCCCCAGAAAGCACACCCCGTGTCAATCAAATTGAGGGACCCTTGACATGGGATTTTATCCACATGGAGTTAACCTAGATTACTCCCGGCACTGATGGCGACGGCAATTGGGTACTCAGAGGCTATCCTCCCTCTGAAATAGAAATCAAAAATGAGAGACTATGACAAGTAAATCGGACGTCACCCTGAAGGCCAAAGAGAACAAAGCAGAGCGAACTGGAGAAAGTATCATCCGGTACCCAGATAAAGACAAAGAGTTAGGATGGCAATAAGTAAAAAGACTTAGTATGACCAGTCCAACAAGGACCCCAAGGAAAGGTTCAGACTAGCGGCGTCTAGCAGGACCAGGAATCACTCCTCGAGAGCAGGCCCTGAGAATCTTCCACCCAGAACCAATAACGTGAGTGACAGGACACGTATGTCAAAGTATCTCCATGCTGTCCAACAAATACAAGGTCTAGCTGAAAAGATAAGTTTGAGTTCGCGGGTCTGGCTTAAAATCCCTTTATACCTGAACTATACTGCGAAAAGTCTTACAAGTAGTTAGTCAGAGAACTAGCACACCAGAGGTTAGGGGAATTCCTCGGTAGGAAGTAAAGACCGCTAGTAGTGGGCTACCCGATAACCTAATAAGAAGACGTTTTTTTAGTTTGTCTAAGGAGACCTTAAGGGTGGAAACTACGCGGGCATAGTAACAAACTCCTGGTACTTACACCAAAGAACACGATGGACAATGAACAAAAACGCAAAACCACACTGCCGATTGGGAAACAACTCAGGACTTGGGTCCCAAAACCTTCACCGTACGAGTGCCCGGAAGGGCCCCCATTCATTGAAACAGCCGGGAAGCGAATACGTATCCAAGTACTGCTTGACTCATAATCAAGCCTCTTTTTTGTCAATAAGAACTTAGTCGAACACTTCGGCATACCTTACGAGACTCACCAGAAAGCGCTAAACATCCTAGCTTTCGATGGCGAAATTAATAAATCAGGAGGAAAACACTTCACACACCCTATCCTCTTCGAAATTGGAAACAATGACCACCACACGAGCATCTCATGTGAAGTAGCGGTGCCAGGAAAATACAACCTTATCATCCCATTCAGATGGTGGCATAAGGAACACCCTATAGCTAATATCGACGAACCCTACAAATGGGTATTCACTGAACAGTGTTGTCTGGGACACGTCGAGGATGAAGGAATAGGAGGAATATTTGAGTGGGATGAGAGAGTGGCTTTCGACGAAGAAGGTCAGTATGTTGGCAGGATATGTCACCAAGAGGACCCAAACCAAGTATTGCTGGACAAAATACCACAATACTACGAGGATTATCACAAACTATTTCTCAGGGCAACGGCAGGGAAGTTAGCAGAACGGAGAAGGTTCGATTACGCGATAGACCTTAAACCAGGTGCCAAACCTCCCTGGGGACCAATCTACCCAATGTCAGCATATCAACTGGATACACTAGACAAATATCTAAAAGAAATGCTAAGACAAGGAAAGATTGTCCATTATCAGTCACCCGCGGGGGCACCAATCCTATTTGACCTACAAACAGACGGAAAGTTACGATTATGCGTTGACTATCACAACCTCAATAAACTCACAATCCTAAATAAGAACCCTCTACCGTTAATGGAGGAATTAAAAGACCAAGTGGGAGGAACTAAGATATTCACCAAGTAAGACTTAAAAGATAGATACCACCTATTAAGGATACAGGAAGGTGACGAATAGAAAACTGCATTCAGAACACGATACAGGCATTTCGAATACAAAGTCATGCCATTCGGACTCATCAACACTCGTGCGACATTCCAAGCAATGATGAACAAAATCCTATGAGAATTTCTTAACCATGGAGTGGTCGTCTATCTGGACGATATTCTGATATACTCGGAGAGTAAAGAGGAACATATCGAATTAGTCAAGAAAGTCATGGCAAGGCTAGAAGAACACCAACTGGCAGTATCGGTAACCAAGTCGGTCTTCCATGTTTAATCTGTCGAGTTTCTAGGATAGATAGTAGGAATTGACGGAGTCACAATGAGTGAGAGGAAGGTCGAATCAATAATGAACTGGAGAGCCCCGCGATCAGTAAAAGAAGTACAAATCTTCAACAGTTTTACAAACTTTTACCGACAATTAATTGAAAATCTTTCAAAAATATGCCCACCCATAACGGAAACACTGAAAGGGGACAAAACCAAATTTCACTGGGGACCTAAGCAACACGAAGTGTTCACGGAACTCAAGAAGCGATTCGTCACAGCCCCTATTTTGGAGCACTTCAACCCCGACAGACAAACGGTGGTGGAAACAGACGCGAGTGACTTTGCGCTCGGATGCGTACTGTCACAATTAAAAAATAAAAGACTACTTCCAGTGGTGTTCCACTCCAGAAAACTACATCCTGCGGAAAGGAATTACGAGATTCACGACAAGGAATTACCCACGATCCTAAAAGCTTTTAAGAAATGGAAACCATATCTGGTAAGAGCAAATAAACCTGTGACGGTACACACCGACCACCAGAATCTGCACAATTCTCTTACAAGGAAAGTTTGGAACCAGAGGCAGTTCAGATGGGCACAAAGATTGGCAGATTACAATTTCCAAATCATATACCGCCTGGGGAAGAGAGGAGGAAAACCAGATGCACTCAGCCAATGTCCCGAGCACTATTCCAAGGAGAGACCTAAGCGAGGCAAACAGTCCATATTAAAACCTGAACACTTTCAAATATCACTCATTCATGAGAATGGCGAAGAGGAGGGTTAGACCTCAGAGCCTGAACTCACGATAAAGGACGGAATCATGGTTAAGCAACGGTCAACCAAAGCGATGCTACCGACCAAAGGATCAAGGTTAGCGGCAGGACACGATGTCTACACAGTAAGCGAGTTCACTTTTCCAGCAGAGGGACAAGTCCTAGCAGAGACAGGAATAGCCATTAAACTACCAACAGAAACCTATGCCTGAATTGCCCCACGAAGTAGCCTAGCAAGTAAGAAAGACATAGCAATCAACGGAGGCGTCATTGATGCAGACTGCACTAGGGAAATAAAGGTTATTATGATTTACCATGGCAAGGCAGATTGCAGAATCCAGGCAGGGGACAGAATCGCCCAACTCATTGTTGAAAAAATCAACACATCCAACATAATGGAAGTAGATGAGTTGGAGATAACAGGGTGACCAGACAGTGGTTTTGGGAGTACAGACTTGTCTCCAAAACGTACCATAACTGTCACAGACGCCCGACCTATATTATGTTTTCTGCAAGCAGACTCCAATAACAACGAATACTTCCACACCGAAGATATTGGCAACCCTCCCAGATTAAGACAGGAGCATGTCTTGATGTCAAGCACTATCATTTCACAAGTAGAAATGAAAGGATTCGAGGCCAACTTTATATCAACAGTGGTAACGGCAAGCGAAAGGGACCAGGAATGGACTGCGAGGAAGAGGGAGCTCGATAGACTATAAAATGAAGGAAAGGAGTTCCCAAAGAACTGGATGAGTCAACACGAAATGCTCCACTATAAAAATCAACTCTATATCCCGAATGACGAAGGATTACAAAAAACCATCGCAAAAGGATGTCACAATTCACAAGTAGCAGGGCATTTCGGATAGGAAAAAACTATCAAAATCATCACCAGGGAGTTTTACTGGAAGGGACTTACGGCATGGATAAACGACTACGTAAGGTCCTGTGACGAATACCAACACAATAAGTCCCCAAGGCATGTGTGATACGGATTACTACAACCAGTACAAATCCCCTTCAAGGCATGGACTTCCATCTCGACAGATTTCATAAGCAATCTACCAGACTCATAGGGTCACACCCATATCATGGTGGTTGTAGACCGGTTCTCGAAGATGGCACACTTTATCAGTTTAAAAGATAACGTGACCACAAAAGCTATGGCCGACACATTCTTATGAGAAGTCTGGAAACTTCACAGTCTACCCACCAAAATTATTTCAGATATGGACGCCAAGTTTTTGGGAGAATTCTGGGAATCGTTATGCAAGTCGCTAGGTATAAAAAGAAAAATGTCTACTGCATATCACCCCCAAACAGATGGCCAGACAGAAAGGACCAACCAAATGCTGGAAGGATCTCTACGCAATTTCATCAACTACGACCAAAACGACTGGTATCAGATACTACCACTAGCCAAACACGCGTACAATAACTCCACCACCAATAGACATGGAATGTCACCATTCTACGCCAAGTACGGCTTCCACCCATAGACGGAGTGGATGAAGGAGTGTGAAGCTCAAGACCCCGGAGCAGGGCTATACATGCACTGGATGCAGACAACTCACCAACAGGCCATGAAAGCGCTAGAACAAACTCAAGAAGAGATGAGTAAATACTACGATCAGAAAGTCTGTCAACAACCTGACATCAAGGTCAGGGACTTGGTAATGTTAAATGCGAAAAACCTTCGCACCAAGCGACCAACAAAAAAAGCTAAGTCCAAGAATGCATGGTCCGTTCAGAGTATTAGAAGTCAAGAAAGAAGAACAGGCTTTCAAACTAGAAATATCGTCGAGGTGGAAAATCCATCCAATATTTCATATTTCGTTGTTGGAACCTTACCAAGCATCAGTACGAGAAGGAAGGGAACAGCCTCCACGAGTTCCAGAGAATATTGAAGGATACCTCGAATGGGAGGTAGAAAAGATCGTGAAGAGTAAGGTTATCACTTACATGAGGAAAGTTGGAAGACGTAACAAAGAATTCAAGGAACTTTGTTACTTCATTTAATGGAAAAGCTGTGCTGAGGATGAGAATACATGGGAACCACCAGAAGGACTAGGAAACGTGCAGGACCTGGTAGAAGAATTTCACCGGCAGAACCCGGAAATGCCCTGACTCTTTATGGTTGAATGACGAAGCAAGGTTTTCCTCCTGTGGCCAAGCAAACGCACCAGGCTTTTTACCCTACTACTTCGAGTTCAAAAAGGATATCAAAAAATTAGCAAACAAAAAGGTATTCGGGGATGAAACCTGGGAGGAGAGGGCTCGTATTAGGTATATCAAGAGTACCAACCCATAAGGCTCACGCACAGACCCCTGCATACCAATTTCTCAAAAGAACAACTACTCAAAAAAGAGATACATCCCGATCTAGCTTAAGATGATAGTCACGTGCCTCGGACTATAAGGTCACGTGTTTGATTCACAGCCGCGTCATAGTTATTATTAATTCAAATATAAACATGCGACAAGTTATGAATGACGGTGATAATAGCGCAAAGACATCTGAGAGATTTAAGTATATGTTCCCATTTTAGTATGCCCATAGGGTAGGAACAAGAGTTTCCTAAAATGATGGACGAAATCAGAATCAACACTTAAGTAAAAATATTGTATAAAGATACCAGAAGACACATAGCGGAGACCTCCGGGCCCGCTCAGAACCAGTTAGTATGAACATAGGATACGAGCGCGCAAATTGCTATTCAAGCAATTGCCACCACACGCAAGTTTGGAAACCTGATGCGGAGACAGTGACAAACTCTTGCAGATTGAATCGTCTGACACCTTTGAAGTTGGCCACTTCATATACAGTTCGGTGAAGAGATATTAGTACATTGGCATCAGTAGGCTACGTGTACTCTAGACTAGCCAATTATCCATAGGACTGACACACCCTCACCATAATATGGTAGTCTACCTCTTCATAATGTAAGCATGGAGTCGAACAATTCTCAGGGTCAGGCGGTGTTCGCACCTACGAGTTCAGAGAACTTAGTTCGTTTGATACTTAGTTAGTATGATTAGCACATGTAGCCCACGAATACTCAGACGCGGAATATAAATATCGAAGTGCCTCCCTCGCTTAAAACAGAATCATCAAGCACCGGAGAAGAGATCTTATCAATATAACAAGTTATAAAACTCTATTATCTTATCACGTTTATTCGCTTCCCCAGAGCAAACCTAGGAACACTTTATTACGAGCCTACCTGGACAAGATTCTCCACTTACAAATACATTTGAACATAAGGCCTTGTCCGATATTATAGTTACTATATCGGCTGCCCCTAACACACATCCAGTTGTATCTGAGATACATTACAGGAATCACTTCCAATTTGTGGACTTAACCATGTTTGAGCCATCCGACAACTCCAAATGTTAAATCGGATAGAGAAATGTGTTATGATAACCCTGAGCTGAGAAGGGTGCGCACGAGAGGTCAGAGGAGTGATCGGTGTTATTAGCTTATAAACTATTCTACTTAAACTATAACGCAAACAACACTCTACCATGATAATCATCGATCCTCGAGAACTTGAAATTGAGTCAAGCATTCAGGCTTAACGATATTAAGTTTTACTGTTTGATTCTTTTATTGTATTTATCTTTATCTTTACTTTGACTTTGAGTCTTCAGTGCGGTTGCAACCTCGGAATCTATCTCTTCATAGGGTGCCCCCGTTACAATTCGGGGAATAATATTCTCAGTGTGAAATGCTACTCGCATTGAGTTGGAATAGTGAATTTTGCTAGTAGGTACAGTCAGTCATCAGAACTGTTCGTAAAAAATATCTCATCTTACTAAGCGAGCTCACCAAAAATGCCCCCTCACTGTGTTGATCACAACTGTCCCTCTACTTCATTGTAACTGTCTATTACAAAACCTTTTGAGCTTGTACTATTTTCACTACAATACCTTTATCATACCTCTATTTTGCTTCTCCCAACTAGAGTTTACCGCATACACTCGCATTCGTAAAGTTCTCATACCTATCCTTGTACCTCAAGAACAATACCTATTTACAACAACAGGGCAGCAAGAGTTCTTTTCATAACTAGTTTTTTAGATATGCCCCTAAGGGCATTATATACCTATATCACAATTTATCATACCAAATAATGGAGGGAGAGAGTCTGCAAAGCACTTCCAATTACTCATAATGCTCTGGGAGGTACGAGAACATTGCGAACGCGGCTCCACTTGCCTATTTACTCATTGCCCCAGTTCTTGGATATACCTCGCTTTCACAGCCGGTTTGGGTACCGGAGATTGTTTAACAATAGATTATTGTTATGTGTTTCCTTTCTTATTATAGGAGTGTATGAAGGAATAAGTACATATAGGGTAGCATACGTTATAGGGCCTCCAGTCCCTGAAAACCACTGGCCCTATTTCCTACCCTACCCAATAATGAATACCAAGGTGGGGAAATAGAGAGAGCAGTGCAGCGATTCATGAAACAATGGGAATCAGCTCTCTGCGTTTTACTTATTGAACTATATTTACCGTTCTTTTGGATTTAGTGAAGTGTGAAGCACAAGCGAATGAATCAAGTGTCCACAGTAGAAGTTATATTTTATATCCTTCCTACAGTGCACTTAATCTACCGTACATTAATTCTCTAACCTCTATCATCTACTTGTACAACACTCATTTCTCTCCTTGACACTCTCGCTTGCCCATTCACTCATTCTCACACTCACCTATTTACTTATTTGCTCTCTCCCCCATTCCCTCCTTTACCCATACATCCTTTATTCTTTTGCTCACACTCTGCTTATTTGCTTAGCTGTTTCTTTATTCTCTACTGGCAGTTTGGTTGGTGGTTTATCGACAACGCAACCCTCTCACAGGTGTCCCACCTCACGGCCCTAGTATTGCGCCATCACAATTAAACATGTCTTGGATCACGAACACTTCTGATGACTGGTTGTATAGAGTTGCATGAGAGTTAGATGTAGCCATGAACACTCAAACATAGAAAATAATTATCGAAGTACCTCCCTTGCTTTAGAAAAATTACCACGTAACAGAGAACAGATCTTATTAATACAATAAGTTTACACAGAAAAGGTTTTATCATTTTACTTTACCTTACACTAGACATTATTAGCCTTCCCGTACAATCTCCATCTAAAATAGAAAGCCCTATAAGCCAAGATCAATTCGCTTATCCATTCAATCAGCTACACTTAACAAAAAGGTTTAGGAGAAAATCCACTTTTTTTGCCAATGTTTATAATTTTATTTCACCACTCCTCTTTCTACCATGAGTCCTTCTAGATAATCCCTATCTATAATAACGAAACCTATAAGCCTAGCTTGATATCCTTGTATTTAGAATCAGGTACACTTGAGAAAATCTAGAGAAACAAGAAATACAACTACATTTATGTGAAAGAGAGAAGCCCTTCTTCATATTTTCAAAAACTTTAAACAAGTGAATTTTTTCGATTTTGCCCTAAAAGTAAGGAATATTACCTATAAATTTCTAAGTGGTTTTCTTCTTATTAAATTTTAAAATATATTCAATATTGTAGGCAAGGTGGTTTTTGAGCACCTTATGCTGATAATGTTAAGAGTAGCTGATTCTAAGAACAAGCTGTCACAAACGGTGACTAAGCAAGGCAGACTCTCACATGACTAATAGTTATTAGTCATTAGTTGTTTTCTTTCACGCTATGAGATCAGTTGACTCATAGGTTTTCACATGACGACGCAATAGCGTGTCATTGGATTATTGTTATTGGTTGATATTCGACATGACGCACGATTGTGGTCATGTGGTTTATGTATTTTGTACATGGCTCAGGGTTATGAGTCATGGGTTTCACGCATGTGACCCCCGTTAGGGCACATGACTTGTTTTATGGTTTTTGAGTGGTTGCGAGACAGGGCGCAGCTGACTCGGATGAGTCAGCTGATGGATTTCACACTATGACTCACTATGAGTCATGAGTCGAGTGATGCGAGGGTATGAGTCATGCAGGGTTAGGGTTGAGGGAAGAACCCCTATATAAGGGCACCCTCGGGGCATGGGATTTGGGTTAGAGGCTGCCTAGTCAGACACGCACACGGTTACCGATAGTTTCCACGGTTATTGGGTCTACCCTTCCTCTCCCCCTTCAGGTTTCGTCCCGTTGCTCGGTTACAGCTACAGTCCACTCACTTGGCTGGCACCCTACTGCCCCTTCCGCCTTACCTTGCGATTTCTCCACGGTCGCGCCCCTCGGTTACGCTCAGTCGTCGTATTGCACTGCCTCAGTGGCGGATGTCAACGCCTTGGGTTCATGAGTAATGCCTGCAACGCCGCAACGGTTTTTAGTGGCTCCCGCGCCCCCATTGTTCTTCTTTCATTGTCGGTTACTTTGGGTTTCACAGTGGTTATAACAATTATTTCTTTTGTTATTTGGTGACTACGGCAAGGGTTTTCCTGTTGATTCCTCCCCGTGTATTTATTTGATGTTTCTTATTCCGCCCCCTTAGTCGGAGTTTGATTTCTTATTTTGCGCGGCTGGTGTGCGGTTGGTCTCGTACCAGAGAGACTTGGGTTGATGGCTTTTTCCCTGGCGCCGGTTGGAGAAAAATAGGGGATGGGGTTCTTTCTTT
>Ga0307507_10001369_pt1 | contig 54619 bp, 14 predicted proteins | sample 7_EM_MG_FD_207223 | JGI IMG/M metagenome (GOLD analysis project Ga0307507, IMG submission 207223) | Populus trichocarpa ectomycorrhiza microbial communities from riparian zone in the Pacific Northwest, United States - 7_EM | ecosystem: Host-associated > Plants > Roots > Unclassified | place... | reverse complement strand
CGGGAAAGATTCGAAGGAATAATATAAATTCTATCTAAATCTAAGGGTATATAGCTCTTGCTAGGAACAAGACGTTGCGTAAAGAAGAGAAAGGAATAACGAGAGAATCTTACAATTAAACAGTTTAAGGGTCTTAGTCAATGCGTGCGCACATACGCACGTGGATAGACTTTGGTAGTATTCGATTGATCTAGCAGAACTTGGCAGAAGTCGATCAAGCTAGCAGAATTCAGCAGAATTTGGTTAAAGCTTTAAGTTCTATCTATTAAGTGTTTTACTGAGACATTCCTACTATAACTAGGCTAGTCCCGTTATAGTACCCCCCCTTTAGCCAAAGGTCTAAAATAATACAATTTTATTATGTTATATTTTACGTTAAGTAGTGGTATAGAGTTTTGCCAGTTCTAATCATTAAACGGACTAATTAGGATTTTCCATCCCTAGGATGGAAAATCGCTATTAGTTTAGTAAAGGCGGTAAGCTAAACTAATATTTTTATAGTAGGTTTTAGCAAGGCAAATCTAACCAATTAGATAACTTTAACTGCTAGTTAAAGTTTCTTAACATCTTGCGCGTTATGTGACCGTATTATAAGCGTTGTGGTATTCTTTAAGCTCTTTTTAATTTCAAGTTTCCTGCTATCGTGTTTCGTGTATTTATGTTAGGTGGTAGTTGTTTACCTTTATATTATATCCATCTAGCTAAAGTAGGCCGCGAAGGATGGTCCTTATGGAATTCTTTTACCAGGGAAGGCGCATCGGTCTTAACTTGCTTATAGAGCTCCTAGGTTTATATTTCGTATCCTTCCCACTTAATAAGAAGTTTAAATCGTTTAGATTATTTTTTCTATTGTATATTATTAATTAAGTTAATAAAGTAAGAACCGTTACCATTGTTAACAATTATGGGAGGTGGCGGTGGCACTTTACAAGTTATAGGTTTATCTTTTAAGGGTTATAGCAAGCTTATATAAAATATTAGATATATTTTTATCTTAGTTGGCAGTTTAAGCTTATAAGTATATAGGCTCAATTTCTTCTTAATTTAGTATAGGCCCGCAAACTTCTAATTAAGTTTCTTTAAGGGCCGTTAAGTCTTTAGGTTTTGTGTATTTAGGTAAACTATATTACCTTCCTTAAAGTCCTATATAGGGGCTCGTCCTTTGTTTGCATGCCATTTCTATACCGTTTAAGCGTATATTAATTCACTTTATAATAGTTCCGTTAACTGCTTTATTTAATTAGCAAAGTTATGCGCGTTAATTAACTAAATCCGTTTAATTATAGGTCCTATTATGTTAATTTTAGGTCATAGTTTAAATCCAAGTTAGGGGTCTTGTCCGTAGGTTATATAGAACGGCGTCATGCCTATTAATACGTTTATTATATTGTTCGCAGTAAATTTAGCTAAAGGCAGCTATTTTTCCCAGTTATCTTGCAGGTAGAAGCAGTATATTTATAGGTATTATTCTATAATCGCGTTTATAATTTCGGTTTAACCATCTGTCTCCAAATAGAATGTAGTTAAGAGTTGTGTTTAAATACTTAATTGTTTATATAGAGCTTGCCAGAAGTCTAAAATGAACTGGCTTCTACAGTTGGATATTATTAAATTAGGAAGTCCGTGTAGCTTAAAAACGTGCTTAATAAAACATTTGGCTACTAATATTGCATTAATTAAGTTTATAGGAATTATGTATTGCATTTTTATAAGATAGTTAATGACTACTATAATATTCATAAACCCGTTACTGTTAGGCAAGTTAACTACGAAGTTAATTAAGATATCTTGCTATCTTTATATTAGAATTGCCAATAGTTAAAATACTCCTTGCTTCTTTACATAAGAGGTCTTCCCACGTACGCACATTTTGTAGGCTTAAACGTATTTTCGTATATAGTCGTATATTATAGGCTAGTAGTATACTTGTTATATAATCTTATAAGTCTTCGCACGGCTAGAATGTCCTGCTACAGGGAAATTATATACGAATTTAAGTATCTTAAATTGTAAGGATTTGGAATTCGGAACTACCATCTTCTATTAATAGTATAGTTGATTATTACGAATTTCGCATTTGGCGAGTGTAATATCTTTATACTATCATTTTCCTATTTAAATTGCTTTTATTATATCTGCTATCTATATATTATTCTTATATTTGTATTCTATTAGCTTATTAATTTCTAATTCGTTTCTGTTAAGTTCCATATTTAGGAACATAGGACATAGTTTCTTAAAGCATTTAGGGGGCAATAAGATCTATAATTAATTTATAATCTGTTTATCTAAGGCGTTTACAGGTAAATCTTATAATTATTATATTAATGTATTAGGCTTCTAATTAAGTTTGCCTAGTTAGTACATAATCTTAAAGTTAAATTATAAGAGGTATTTAGCCTAATAAATTTGGCGCTGCGTTAACTGCTTTATAGTTATAAAGTACTGCAGGTTTTTGTGGTCTGTTAACATATATATTAGAAATAATAATCCTTTAAGTTCTAGACACTATTATTTAAAGTATCTAATAATTATAAGTAGTTCCTTATTATATATCTTATAGTTTAATTCGGCAGGGGTAAGCTTTTAAGAGAGAAAGGCTACTAGATATAGCTTACCATCCTTATTATATTACGATAACACTCCCCCTAGGGCATGATTAGATGAGTCTATTTTGACAACACATTTAAGGTTAGGGTCAAAGTGGGTAAGAATTAAAGTGGTTATAAAGTGTTATTTTAAGTTATTAAAAGCTTATTTACATCTGGCAGTCTATTTAAATTTTATATTCTTTCTTATTAGGTTTACTAATAGTTAGGCAATTTTTAAAAACTGGTTAATAAATCAGCGGTAGAAATTTGTAAATTCTAGAAATCCTTAAATGTCTTATACGTTACTAGGACTTCCCTAGTTTATAATCACAGCGACCTTTTTAGGGTCCATTTTAATTCCATTACGGGATATAATTAGGCCTAGGTATATAACTTTGGACGCGTGGAATTTGCATTTCTTAATATCGCATTATAAACCCGCATCTTGCAAACGTTTAAGGACTATTTAGACGTGTTTTCAATGCTTAAAAAGCAAAGATAAGTAGATTAGGATATTATTAATATACGCGGTAACAAATATATTAAGGAATTTATAGAGCGTATTGTTAATGTATTGCTAAAACGTACTAGGACCGTTCTTTATACTAAATAGCATTATTAGGTATTTAAAGAGTCCCTATTATATATAAAAGGCTATATACTTCTTATCTCCTTCTTAGATGCAAATTTAATTAAAGGCAGCGACTATATCAAGCTTTATAAAATATCGTGCCTTTACTAGGCGGTTAAGCGTCTCTTAGATTAAGGGGATTAGATATTAGTTTCAAATTGTAATTACATTTAGGGCTTAGTAATTAATATAGAATTTTAAGCCTCCTCCTAGCTTTTTAACGAATAATATGGGTGAGGCGAATAGAGATTAACTAGGGTAAATAAATCCTTTTTCTAGACGCTTGTTAAGGTATTGTTGTATTATAAGCAGTTCTTCTTATAACATACCGTATAGCGGACCGAACTTTGGTGTTGTACTAGGTTTAAGTTCTATCTTAAAATTATATTTATCCTAATACGGGGGTAGCTGGTCTGCAAATCGTTTTTTAAACTTGTTAATTAGATTGTGGTACTTCTTGGGTATAAGAGGTTAAGGGTTAATATACTACTTTAGTTCTAGCGCCTTCTTAATATCTTCTATTGTTATAGCAAAGATTTCATGGTCTTGTTTTCTTACTAATAAAATAAAAGGTGCGGCTTGTATTATACGAATTTTAAGGGGTTTTAATGTATTATCTTCGCATTCTTTACTGCGATTAGTAGTTGTAGTTTTATCATATTGGTTTAAGGTTTGTGGTAAGGGCAATTTATATTATATTAAATTTAAATAGTCTTGTACATGTTTATAGGGCAGGTGGTGTTTTAAATAATAACTTTAGCAATAGGTTGTGCGGAATTTTAGTATTTCTTTAACCCAGCTAATTAAAGGGTTGTGCTGTTTTAGCTATCTATGTCTAAGTATTATCTTATATTGCTTTAGGGGTGTTACAAATAGGGAAATGTATTTAAGGTGTTTACCTATCTATATTTTTATAAGAGCGTAGTACGTTAATTTGCTATGTATTAAGGGTTTGCTGTTAAAGCCTTATAGGCCTTAGGGCTTATTAAGTTTCTTTAAATTTAGGCGTTAGGTTTTTGTGTAGTTTATATTAATAAAGCCTATGCTAGTGGCTCTACTGTCTATAAGGATTTATACCTCCTTCTATTTTCTAAGTGTTTAAATTTCGCCAAGTATATTAAGGGAGTTGTGTTATATATCAGCGCTGGAAGAGCCTAGACACTTATACTCTTCCACTTTTTATCCTAAGGCGCGACTTGGCCCTAGGACGATTCGTTTTCCAAGTTAGCTAAGTGTAAAATGCTTTATAACGACTAGGTATAATTTATAGAATAAGTATAAGTTAAGGAGTGAGTACGGCTTAAAGAATAAGTGCAATTTAAGGAGTAGGTACGATTTAAAGACCAGGAGGAACTACAGCGGACTTTTTTAAAAGGGTAAGTTTGGTAATTCTTTTAGATATATCCTTTTCTGCCACATCCAAAGCATTCTCTATTTATGGCTTAAGTCCTTTGTTTGTTAGTTCCTAAGGGTGCGTAGGATTGAGTAGCGTTAAGGTCCATAGGGTCGTGCGTAGGTTTTAAAAAAGGGTCGCGCTTTAGGGTATATATTGGTTTCGTAAAGTCTTAAACGCGAGGCGTGGTTGGCTTTAGAGAATAAGTTTATTTGTTATATTAAAGGTCCTTATTAATTCGTTAATATATTATAGCAAATTTGGGTAGGTCCTTTAGCAGTTCCCTACCTACTAACTATACTCTAATTTTATCCGAAATAGCTTATTAAAGAGCAGCAACTTTAGCGGCTTTATTCCAATCTAGTTCGCTAATAAGGCCTAAAAATTCTGAAAAGAAGCTGGTAAAGTCTTAATTCCATTATTATAGGTTTTTAAGTTTAGTAATAGCGGTGTGTTCGTGGCTGGTATTATCATACATTTATTCTAACAAAGAGATAAAGATTTTAAAATTAACGAAGGTGCCGTTATAGAAGAATAGGTCCATAGTTCGTGCAGTATCTTTGCTTAATTAAGATATCCCATAGCTAATCTTGCTAGCTTTGGTAGGGTATCAGTTATAGTTTGTTAAAAGTTTAAGGTAGAGCTTAGTTATAAAGGGATATAGGTTATTTCGATTTCTATTAAATATTAGAGGGTTAGGAAGCTTTTCTAATTTTATAGTAGGTACTGGGTTTATTATAAGTATGGGTTAAGCTACCGTTACTAGTTTAGGGTTCGTATTTAACGGGCCGGGTTCGCATATAGTTATCTTAATTTTGTTTACAGGTGTTACTATTAGGGTCTCCATTATAAGTGTATTAACGTTGCGGAGTTCTTTGCGGAGTGTTTCTATTAATCGCTAATACTAGGCTTCTAGTGCAGCCCGCTACTAAGCCAAAGCATCTATAAAGGCTTTTTGCATTATAGTTAACTGTTCCCTAACTAGGGTTATAATGCTCGTAGTTAACGCGTGGGATTCGAGGTTGTTTGCCATTTTAATAGTAGTTGTTTTTAATGCAACGTAATATAAGGGCGCGAAGAGGCTTTAAGAAAGATTTAAAGGAATAATATAAATTCTATCTAAATCTAAGGGTATATAGCTCTTGCTAGAAACAAGACGTTGCGTAAAGAAGAGAAAGGAATAATGAGAGAATCTTGCAATTAAACAGTTTAGGGGTCTTGGTCGATGCGTACGCACGTACACACGCGGACGGACTTTGGTAGTATTTAATTGATCTGGCAGAACTTGGCAGAAGTCAATTAAGCTGGCAGAATTCGGCAGAATTCGGTCAAAGCTTCAAGTTCTATCTATTGAGTGTTTTACTGAGACATTCCTACTGTAACTAGGCTAGTCCCGTTATACTGTGTTACTAACACTAATTAGTGGTTAAATACATAACTATAGAACAGCAAGGTTTTTAATAGAAGAGATAGTCTCGTATAGGGGTACCATATGCGCTTATATGGAATAGATCCCGGCAATACTATGCTACCTTAGACTTGCGGAAAACTAGTAATAGAAGTGTTACTAAGTACTAGGAGATACCAAGTTGTATCTATTATATAGAACAACTACATTTACAAAGATTTGGTTAAGTACTTTAGGTTAGAAGTGTTACTAAACCTAGGGTCCCAAGTTAACGTCCAAAACGCGTTAACTATATCTTAAATTGCCTACCTTTTAACAGCAAACCTATAAGATCCTACAAAACTAAAAACCCTACCTACCTTTAACGTATAACACCCCGTCAAACAACCCTTATTTTTCTTATTTTTTCTATTAACAAAACAATAGCTATTATGGCGTTAACCTACCTAAAGTAGTATAAGAAAGATATTAACCTAGAGACATAGGACATAGATATTAACCCTATAAACGCCAAGCAATAGGACCTAAATAGATTCTTAGTATACCGCATAGTATACTATATAGACCGCGAATACAACAACACCACGCTATGGTATTGTATAAAGGAGGACTTTATTGGATAGATAAAGGAAATATAGGCTCTCGCAAAGAAAGACGTTGTATAAGACTTCCGTAATTTCCTTTAGGAGAATAGAGTATTTATCCCTATAGATAGGGGTGCTATTAGAGATAATATCTAGGAGCAAGTTATTAACGCAGAAGAAGAGTATAAATAGACTCTATAAGAGATTAAGCACTAACTACGCAATAGGAAGAAGCTTAACTTATAATAGAATCCAAATAATATACTAATAGAGACGCGTCCTAATTCCATTGCTTTAGGCATAAGTTCTTATATTCTATATCTATTACTTCCACTAATTTAACCCGTAACTTTAACTACTACCCCTTAAAAGTAAGTACAAGACCCCCTTTCTTCGCGATTTAATAACCTTTAAACTCTATTATAGCAAGATTAGGTACCATGCCGTGTTCTATTAAGATCTATATCTCCACTACAGCCTATAAAGCAATCCCCACCTTAATCTCCAATGTAATTTTAACGTGGCCTAACACCGCTTAGAGGCACCTTAAAAATGCTTATAGAGCTTATAAAGCTCTATTTAGACTAGGAGAAGAGGTTTGGCGGGGAACTATATAATATCCTTAATTTAAAACTGCGTATCTTCTATAACTATTGCTAGAAGGTTAGACTAAAACCTAACCAATATTATAACGCTTATTCCGTTATACTTAAGGGCCGCGCCAGTACCTTCTATTATAATTATTTAGTAGGAAAAGGATATAATTTTAACCAAATAATATATAAGATAAGATACCACTTTAAAACAGAAGAGAATAAGCAGCAGTATATATTGAAGTGGAGAGAAACTACCTTCCTAAGAATTATTGCTATAAACCTAGATGCCTCTTAACTTAATTATTTTTAAAAGCTCTTTAACTAACTTTAGATAATTTAGTGTGGTTTATCCAAATTATATTAAGAGGACTTTAGCCTATATAATTAAGTTATTAGCGTATGCTAAGGTATTAAAGAATGCAACCTTGCTCTCTTTAATCCTGCAAATACTTATAAAGGAGTGTATGCTTAATTAAGATCCTCTATTGGCACCGCTTTGCGCTCTTAAGAAGTATAGTAATTTAATACCTAACCCTAACCTACTTTAATTAACCTAGCCAACTAACACGATTATAACTGGACTAATTAAACATATGGTGGCTAGGGTAGGGGATACAGTAAAGGGTATAATTAATGTTAACTATAAAGCAATTATAGAGGTCTTTGTAGAGGTTTATCTTAAAACAATTAATAAAAGAAATACTACGTTTATAAGAAGCCAAATTACTAGTTAACTAGGCACCCTCTTAATAGATAAAAGGAGGCATATAATAAGTTTCGCCAAAGCACACGAAATATTAGAAATTATAAGGTTGCTACGGCCTACTTCTAAAGCTTTCTAGTTTAATATAAAGGCGAAGAAGATCTTAAGGGTAAGGTTAATAAGGCCAAACAGCTCCTTATAGATATAGAAATTAAGGACTACTCTCCTAACCAATACTTTACCAAGTATGGTAAGGTAAATGGTATACAAACTATTACTGTCCTTAATAACTAATCTACGCTCTATTCTGTTATAAAGTTAGATATCTTTAATAAGCTAAAGGAAAGTTCCGCGTTCTCCTTTAATAATAGATACTTGGCAAACGTCTTCTATAGTATTATACCAGATACTAGAGCCGCAGGAGTATCTATAGTAGGAGAACCTTAAGTTTAAGCTCTTTAGCAGCTTAATAGCTCTGTTTAAATTAACCAATTAACGGCAGGCCAATATATAATTCGCTTTAGCAAGGGTACTGCAATCTCTCTTGGCATAATTAAGGTCCAAACCCTGTTAGGATATATCACTTTCTATATTATTCCCATAAATACCCCATTTCTATTCTGCATCTAAGATATAGATAAGTTAGGCGTTAAGCTTAATAACCTTAAGAATATGCTTGTTTAGGGAGATAATTAGGTGCCCGTTATACGCAAGTAGGGTCACCCTTAGTTGCTCCTTTAATAGCTAGAAAGGAGCGTTGCTTAGAGCCATTTAACTGAGTTAGAGTTATGTTAACTATACTATTGCTTTAGTCACCTATTAGTTTATAGATTGCTTAGGGTTCTTTAGCGAGTAGGTTATAAAGTTAAGGCTAAGATAATTAAGCATCTTATAAAGTACTGCTATTACTACTAAATAAACCAGAAGTCCTCTGGCCGATTTAAGTTTACCCTTAAAGATAACTATAACTTTAACTTCTATATTATTATTAATATTATATATCTTAGCGGCAAGCTAGTACTCTAAGTTATTAACCTCTTAACCTTCTTCCAAGCCGCACGTTTCCTAAAGGATATGTCAGCTAGAAACATATAGGATACTCTTTAATTATGCTAGATTAATATCTACCTAGGACCCCCTAATTAAGTTATTTATAATATAGGAAGGAACTTCTTATCTACAGAGTTTTAATAATAGGTAAAGGTAATAGAAATTAAGGTTAAGGAAGTCCCTATTAAGGCACACAATAGTGTTAAAAAAGTAGAACGATATTATACGCTATTACGCTAAGTATATAAGATTATTTCTTTGAAACTAGAGGGTGCTAGTAAAGAGCTTATCTTATAGATGGCTGTTAAGGCTGTTAATAATTCCACTGGCCTAAATGGGCTTATACCTACGTTACTAGTCTTTAGCGCCTACCCTTAAATAACTAATAATTCTCTACTATCTCTATCTGTTATATAATAAGCTAAGGCTATCCGTAAAGTAATAAAGGAGGTATGCTACATCTATGCCACGCGCTAGGTTAACAACGTACTAAAAATAAGAAACGGTCTAAATACCTTAATTATAATAGATCTACCACTCCAATCTAAAGTATGGGTATGGCGTAAGAAAGGGGGCTGGTTAGGCCCATATATACTTATTACTATTAAGGGTTAAACTTGTACTCTTTAGATGCCCTATAGACCCACTTAATTCTATTTAACCGTTATTAAGCCCTACTATAGGGATAATAGTTTTAAGCCTTTATAGGATACCCTAGAGGATACCCTAAAGGAGAACTATAATTAACGTGCTCTAGAAAGCGACTATAATTCTAATATAATTATAGCAGATATACCGCAACTATAACGCGGTAAAGGTTGTCTAAAAGGATTACAAAATTACTAACATCTTATTAATTTTGAAGAGCAATTTGTTGCCGCCATTAAGAGTAGAGTTAAGTTGTTAATAGCCTTTATAACAGCTAAAGAGAAGGCGGACTTTAAGCTTGTAAAATAACTTTAAAAGGAAGGTTATATTATAACTTTAGGAGCCCCTTTCTAAGCATTTAATAAGCAGGAGATTAACAGTCTTATTATAAGAGGAGTTTTTAAATTTAAGAAGTATAACCCTACTAAGTTTAATAGAGTTCATATCTTTAAGTTAAGAATAGTTAATAAGATTAAGGGTAAAGCTACTAACGCCCTATTTAAGAAGTTAAGGCTAGTTATCTAAGGTTATAATAATAACGGTAAAGAAGTAATTCTTATGCAATCCCCTATAATTCAACAAGCTAGTTAGCGAGTTATTATTACGCTAGCTCCCTCCTTAATAAAGAATAAAATAATGGTTTATTTATAAGATATTACTTAGACCTACACCCAATTAGAGATATACCTTCAGCGCTTAATATTAGCATACCTTCTAGAATAAATTTGCCACCAATATCCCAAAGATATAATTATGGTTGTGCTTAAGCCATTATATAGAATCGCAGAGGCAGGAACTTACTGGTGGGCTACCTATAGCAAGCACTACAAAGAGAAGCTTTTAATAACGACTTCTATATTTAACCCCTACTTCCTTATTACAACTATAGGAACTCCATTTAGAATCGTTGGCATATAAACTGATAATATAATTATCTTAGGAGACGACTAATTCTTAGCTCTTAAAGAAGACGAGCTAGTAAAGGCAAATCTTATAGTAAAGCTAAAGGAGAGGCTTAACCCAATAATACTATTACTCTTTAATGGATGTATCCTCTTCCTAAATAAGGACTCCATTGCTTTGCGCCAGAAGGGTTAAGGTAAGAAGATTAATGTTATTAACGTTAATTCTCTAAAGCAAGGATACGTGGAGTAACGCGCTTGTAGAGCTTATATTACTTCTATCTATTAACCTAAGGCTTCCTTTAATCTCTTTATTACTGCTTAACACTATAAACCAACTGAGGATGACGTTCTTGCCCTAAATAAGCGTCTTTCCTGGTAAATAAACCATCTTAATCGGGGACTACTCTATATACCTATTAACCTTCCTACCGCCAAGCTCTTTGTATTTGTTAATAAATCGTTTATAAATAATAAAGATTTTAGCTCCTAGCTAGGATATAAAATTATAATTGCAAATAAATCTACTAGAGAGAATGACTTTATAATCTACGGCAATCTTATCTATTAGAGCCTAACCAAGAGTAAGCGCGTTACTTAAAGCGTTCTAGCGTTAGAGATATATGGAATGGTTGGCAGAGTTAATATAGTAATTGCAATTAGAACTACCCTAAAAATAATTATAGATCGACTTAAACTTCCTATTATCCCTATAATCGTATATACCAACTTATATTCCCTCTATAAGTGCTTAGTTAAGCTTGGTACCATAAAGAAGAAGCGCCTTATAATTAATATTATAGCACTTTAGTAATTCTACAAACGGCAAAAACTCTTTAAGATTTAATAGATTAATGGCCAAGACAACCTAGTAGATGCAATAATAAAGGCAAACCCAAATAAGGCTCTAGAAACGTTTATTAAAACAAACACTCTACATATATAGGTTAAAGGTTGGGTTAAAAGGGAGTAAGAGTATAACATTTTGTAGACCCTAATTTTAACTAGCTAATTAGGATTTTCTATGCCCGGCATGGAAAATTGCTATTGGCTTGCTTACTACTAGCGCCTTAGCGGCTCCTCGCCTTTACGTTAACCCCCAACGTTCTTCTTCTTCTTCGCTTAGTATCTTTGTATAGTAGTAATCTACAAGTGTATATAAATAGCAACTACAAAAGAAGAGTTGCCAGTGTCGGGAATAAGGCAAGCGGTCGTCACGTGTCGTCACGGCACTAGCGTGGCGAGGAGCCTTAAGCTCTTCGCCCTTCCTCGTTCCAACACAAAAAGAACATGCATCATCAAACAACGTCACTATATCTACTCGAGTAGTACTGGTGATTTACCCTGTGTTACCAACAGATATCCGTAACTAGGGTTTCTCTTTTTTAGTTTATTAATGCGTTTATTACCATATTTATTTTTCTAATAAGAATTCCCTTTTAGCTTATTAGAGTGTTCCTAGAAGGGTGTTAAATAGATATTAGGTTGACTATAGGAATCTTTTCTACTACTTAAGGCTTTTAACTTTAACTATTTTAAAGTTTTCTTTAAGAACAGCTTTTTTAAAGACTAGGTCTGGTTCCTTACTATATCCTTAGTATTTAGAACCGCTTATTTAAAATTAGTATATATAGAAATCCGCGATAAGGCTCCTAGCGCTTTATTTTGTTATAAATTGCTAGCTTAATTCTAGCCTAAATAAATCTAATCTTCTTATAAATGCTACCATCCTTATTTTTAAAGGGCTTTGGATCTATCTATTTAGCATAAGTTTCTATAAAGTTTATAAACTGGCGGAAATCTTAACGGTCTAGCTATATACTATTCTAGAATTATTTTGCGTTGTTATATTATATAACCTATAGATTTTAGGTCTAACCCTTTAGAAAGGTTTATAGCTATGGCTATATAATAACTTACTTTTTGTTAAGTTAATTAAGCGTAATCTAGTTTAGCAATTGGTCTTTAATCCTACTAATAATGTATTATATATATTCTTTAGTGTTATCTTATATTGTTAGCATCTTAAAGAAGTTATCTACTTTATAAACCTAGTTATCTAACTGTTAGGCATTAGGTCTATAACGGAGTTCTAGACTACCAGAGGCCTTAGCTAGTTAGTCTATATCCTTTTTCTATTTATTACGTAAATATCTTTTTAAGTCTTTTATACTTCCTTAGATGGGTACTAGGTAGCCCCTAGAAAGCCCCTAGCCCTAGCTAGTTTATAAAAGAATTTATCTAGGTTATATTAAACCATACTAGACCTAAGTTTGCCCTTAAAGGGTTTTAATATGTTTATTAGTGGCTTTCTCCTATATAGCTTTTAAGAGCCTTATAACAGCTTCCTAATATCCGTTTTAAAAAATATTAATATAGGGCTCTTAACTTTTTAAACTTGGGCCTAGGGAAGCTCCGGCTATAGAGGTAGTATTAGTACTAGTAACTAGTGCGGGTTTCCTAAAAGCCTTAGGTTTTAAGTTAGTATTTAGGTTAGATTACCTAAAGGAGTAGGCCTACTTGGCTTGTAAGCAGTCTATATACCGCTACTATACTAATTATAGGCTAGTGGTCTTCTGGGAGAGTTCTAGTTAGGTCCCTAGTTGGATATATTAGTATATTCCTCTAGCATTTCTGGCTTAGGGGGAGATCTTAAAGTTGCCTTTAGCGCTTAGTTTTTTAATTAGCTAGGGTAAGGCTAAAGGGGTTCTAGTTGCTTTTTAGTAGTGTTGCGTCTATTATAGAGGGTGTCTATATTTTCCTTAGTGGTGATTATAGATGTATAAGAGTCTTTAAACTCCTAGTATATCTAGGTATTAGGGCTTATTTAGCCGTCTTACCTAGAGGTTTATATTATTGCAATCTTTTACTATTAGAGGGATCTTCCTGCCTTAAGGCGACGGCTTTCTATAGGGTATCCATAGAGTTTCCGTTTGGGTTATTATAAAGTTTTAAGGGAGGAATGGTAGATATAAATAAAAGGTATAAATAAATAATCTGGTTCTTAAAGCTAGCTGCCCTTCCAAAAAGGAGTAGGAAGGATTTAAATATAAGGAGACGTTGTAAATAGTGGGCTATAAGGACACGATTGTGAAATAGAATAGATTAGTAAGAGAGACAAATCCTTAAGGAGGTAAGGCCTCTGAGATTGTGGAGACTATATACTATAGGTACGTGCCTTTAGTATATAACCGGTAACTAACTAAGGGGCGTCTAGAGGTTGTCCTAAGGGCAACCCAAGGGCAACCTAAGGTAATCGCAATAATATCCCTCAGGGGGTCTTACCCTGGAATACCTTATCTATATATATATATTAATTAAACTCTATATAATAAGGCTCTAAATTAAAGCTTTGGGTTAATTAATCGGCTTATTAGTTATAAACTTGGGTAAGATTTTTTATTAGCGGACCCTATATAGACCCCCCTATATAGAGCTTTTACTTAATTTATAAGTAGTAGTAAGGCTAAGGCGCCTTAGTTACTGCTAGGTAGCTTATATAGAGCTTTATATAGAGATTTGTATAGAGCTTTGTGCAGAGCTTTTGTAGAGCTTTAGTAGAGCTCTATATCCCTTAACACGGCAAAATTGGGCCTTATAGTATCGATAAGAGCCCACTAATTAAACCAGCCGAATTGAGTAGCCGTTCTCAGAAATACGAAGCTTTTAATTTCATAGGTATTTAATATATAGGCTTATTCTTTGGAATTAAGTCGCTCGATATAAGGTAATCAGCACTCGTCCTTTCTGCAGAACGGTATCTTGCAGATACTACACCCAAAATTGGTCCTCAGAGCCCGTTTCCGCCTCTCCCATTCCTTACTCTCGCGTGCTTGCATTATAGTATTTGGTAACAGCTCCAATAAAGCTTTCCGACGCCCTATATGCTGCACCAGACTAAATAACTCAAAAAGATCGTGAGTATCAACGTTGGAGGGCAGGTTTGGCAAGCCATGGTCGTCCCAATCGTCAATATGGAGAGGTTCGAATTTGGGCAACGGCTGGGGCTTAGGGCAGGGTTTTTTGCGATTCGATTTGGAGGAGTATTATATTAAGTCTTCTAAACAAAGTCTATATTAATTCTAGTACAATTGGAAGGCATAGTGGTGGTATAATTAATGATTTAATTCTATATAGATATACGCGTTGTTTTGATCCTAGTGTTTACGCACAGACTATATCCTCTAAGGACCCTGCCGTTCTAAGGGATAGAGCTTTAATAGAGCTTTATATAGACATTCGTGCAGGTGTTTATGTAGGCGTCTGTATAAACGTTTATAGAGACAATTGTATAGATATTTGTATAGATGATTATATAGGTAATTGCAGACGTTTGTAGAGGCGTTTATACGGGCATCTAATTAATTATATAGGCGTTTAATCGATTAATTGTATAGGCGTTTATACAGGGCGTCTATATAGGTAATTGATCAATTATAGAGCTATACGTAAAGACGATCGTACGGGTGTTTGGTTAATTAATTAATCGGTTAGCTAATTAATTGTATAAGTAATTATAGAGACATTTATATGGGCGTTTAATTAATCGATTAATTAATTGTATGGGCGTTTGTATGGGCGATTGTGTAGACATTTATAGAGCCGTTTGTAGAGCCGTTTGTTTAGATAATCGTATAAGTAATTGTAGAACCGTTATATAGGTGTTTTTAGAGACGTTTATAGAGACGATTGTAAGACTTCCTAGTATATTAGTGCTGTATGTTAGTAGAGCTTTAGATCTCTATATAGGGCTTTAAGTAGAGCTTTAAGCGGAGCTTTAAGGGGGAGAACCCCTTGGACCTTCCTGCGTACTACGTGCTCTATTTTACTGCGTAGCTAATACACTAGGTAGGCAGAGGTATTGCAAAGCCTTTAGTAGAGCTTTTATAGAGCTTTTAAAGAGCTTTACCTAGAGCTTTATATAGAGCTTTATATAGAGTTTTGGTAGAGCTCGCAGTTTTAAAGTTCATTATATAGATTTTACCACAACTTACCATACATGGTTTTTTTCTAACTAATTAGAAGCTAGCTCTCTAACTAATTAGAAGCAGGCTTGGCGAGAGTTTAAATTCCAAAACCCGAATATATAGACCACTAATATCTTAGGTTAATAAGCTACCTTAATCTCTCTATTAGTCCCTTCTCTAATTAGGAAGTTGGTAAATACGCTATTTGGAACGCGTTAAGGAAGAGAGGCTACTTTTAATAAGTAGTAAGAGCTAAACCTCCTCTCTCCCCTAAGAACCAATAAAAACGCCTTACCTTTGCTTATAAATATGTTAATTAGACTAGGGAATAATAGTGTCTTATCCTCTGGAGTAATAAGACCTAGATAACTAAAGAAAGATATTAAAAATAGTGGGTTATAAAAAAGGCTAAAGAGGAGCTATTGGATACCTATATAGTAGAGAAGATAAGGAAGAGAAAGGGGTGGATATTTTAGGGCTGCGTTGCTAGAGGAGTAAAAGGGCCCTATCTCCTTTAGGGGAAAGAATAGGGTTTAATTAATAAGATCTTATCCTATAAAAGGATAATTCCTGTTATCTATTGGTGGATCTAAATAAATCCTTATTTTTATTTTATATAGAATAGGGCCCTTAGCTACTTAGCTGCCTCTACTAAAGAGGAACTAAGTAAGAGAGGGATTAGGATTATCTTTTAGCTAGCCTATTTACTAGATTTAAACCTAATTAAGACTATTTGGAACTGGATAAAGGACTATATTAAGCGGGTATATAGCAATAAGGAGCATTTTTATAGTAATCTTTAGATTTATATAAAGGAGGTTTAGAAGTAGATTACTAAGGAATAGCTTAATTTACTAATTAATAGTATAAGGGAGTGCTGTTTAGCTATAATTAAGGCTAAAGGAGGGTTTATAAAGTTCTAAAATAAAATATAAGCTACTTCTACCCCTATAGATACTTAGTGTACTAACTCTAGCTATAAAATATTGGCCTAATACTATAGTAAACATCTATAGTATATCTATAGTTTGGATTATATGGCTAAATTAGCCGCTAAGTTAAATTTGTTAGGTGAAGAGGCCCGTGCGCTTAGCGGCATATAAATATTACCCTATATCTACGGTTAATTTTTTAATCACTAGTAACGCCGCTCTCTTAATACCTAAGTATTAATTTAGTAGGTCATTGAGCTAAAGCTTATATATTGCTTATTTTCTATATAGGTGGTTAAAGAGATTTTAAGGAACTTTAACTAGCGGTTAAAGTTCTCTAATTAGTTAAATTCCTACTAAGAGGTTTCTCCATAGGTCTTATTACGTAATATCGTTACAGACTTATTTTCTAATACCCTCCCTTAAGCCCAGTTAACGATACTACTATATATACTGTATATAAAGGTATAGGATTGCTTAATAAGGGTCGCTAAATATAATAAAGCCTTATAGTAGATACTACGATAGACTTGTTAATAGGCTATAACGTAACTTCCATTATAAGCGCTACGCTATATATATAGCTGGTTTCCTTTTCTTATTTAGCGACATTTAGTAGATAGTTTATCCACCCTATTACCCCTATAGATTTAGCTGTAGCTATATTCCTATTAAGCTCTCTAGTAATCCTCTTAAGTCTCTATAACAGCTGTAGCTATTAATTCTTTAAATCTAATACCTATTTATCTAGCGTTCGCATATAATACTTTATTATTATAATATTAGGATTGCTTACCTAGCTAGCTATTGCGGACTCTCTACGTAGAGTCTTTAATATATTTAGTCCGGATTTTTTCTTTCTTCTTTTTAGCCACTATATCTAACCTAGTATAGAGAGAGATAAACTAATAAGGAGGGAAGGACTATAAGCCTAAGGAGCTTATAAGGGGGTACTAAAGCTTAGCTAAAGGCTAGCCTTAATAGTCCCTAAGAGCTCTTAGGATATAGCTAAGTAAGGGGCTAAAAAAATCCCTTATACTAAGATTTACTATAAAGAGAGAAGCCAACTAAGGTAGGGACTGTGGTCCTTTAAATATACAAAACTACGCTAAGAAATATACTAAGTACTTTAGTACGTTACTATATTAATACGTTTTACACTCCTATGTTTCTATATTTCTATATTCTAAACTAGTTTTATAATACGTTATATAACTTAACTACCTTTTATTCTATAGTTTAACTAATTCTAGCGCCTCTTATACTTCTATTACTAGTCCGTTTATATCTTTTTTAAGCAGTTATACTACTGCTAATATAAGGTCTATAATACTATCCTCCTCCTCCTTATCTTTATCTTTAAAGGTATTTTATAACATGTTTTACCACTAAGCGTATTACTAGTAGAGTTAGATACGGAAGTAGAAAACCCTAAGTCTTAGCCCTAAGTCGTGGGTTAGGACGCCCTAATAATAGTGGGATCTATATATTGGCCTACTTAATAAATAACTTAGTAAAGATAAATAGATAGAAACAGATAGTTTTACCTATAATAGGAACTAATGCTAAAAAATAATGTAAAAGCCGTTTTATAATTAATTACAAAGCTATTAATAAACTTATAAATACCTAATTATGCGTACTTATAACCTATTTACTTTACCCCTTATTAAAGTCCACGCCCTATAACTTGCTAATAGTAATTATACTATATAGAAGATTACCTATATAGTATAACTCTATCTAGATATAAACGGGCACCAGAAAAAGCTCTAGGTCTATATTATATTACTTACTAACTATCCTATTATTCTTAGAATAAGCTAGCTTAAATAATATAACCCTACTATTAACTAGAAAAAAAGAAAAGTAACCTTCAACTCTAAATACTGTAGAGAAACTTACCTAGGGCGTAGCCTAGCCGTCTCTATTTGCTCCTTAGAATATTAACCTAAGGAACCCCTTATTACCCTACCTATAACTAACTACTACTATACAAATACTATAGCCTTTTACCGTATAGCACGTAGAAAAGGCTAGACCGTTGCTATAGCTTTCTAATTATAACTATATAAGCTTAATAAAGAATAAAACTACGTTTTCTATAGTAATAGGATAGATATAGTTAACCCTTTAAAAGATAACGCCCCTATAGAACTCTACGGACTTTTACCTTTAGACTTTAAGAAGTTTATAAAGCTTAAAAAAGGACTTACCAATAAGAAACTCCATAAGATCCTCCCTAAGAGGTACTATAACTTTATTAATATATACTTATAAAAGAGCGTAGATATACTCCCCCTATATTAACCTAATAACTATACTATTAATATTAAATAAGGAAAAACGCCACCTTATAAGAGACCCTACCTAATATTAAAAGACAAACTTCTAGTTATAAAAAAGTATATTAATAAGCACCTTAATAAAGGGTTTATTTGTCCTAGTATACCCCTAGTAGCCGCCCCTAACCTATTCACTAAAAAGCTAAAAGGAGGTATTTAATTCTATATTAACTATAGAGGACCTAACGCTATTATAATTAAAAACCGATACCCTATACTACTTATATATAAGACTTTTAAGTGGCTTAGTTAAGCTAAATTTTATACTAAGCTTAATATTATCGCCACCTTTAACCGCCTTTAAACACGGGAAAGTAATAAATAGAAAACCGCATTTATATTGCGTTTCGGCCAATTTAAATATACTATTATACCCATTAGTGTATATAACAGCCTAAACAGCTTCTAAAATTATATTAATAACGCCTTATAGGACTACCTTAATAACTTCTACTCTATATACCTAGACGATATACTTATTTATAGTAATAACCTTTTTAAGTATACTAAGTATATTTAAAAGGTCCTATAGCGCCTTAGGGATATAGGGCTGTATATTAATTTAAAGAAGTGCAAGTTTTTAGTTATAGAAGTAAAATACCTTAGACTAATTATTACTACTAAGGGTGTTTATATAGACCCCGAGAAAGTACGCTATAGGAATAGTAATGTTAGTTAGACATTCACTATAAAATATTTATGTAACTTGGCGTCGCCCGAACAACGCCAAAGGGCAAAGAATGCGATAACTTATAGCAGGACTTAGGAAGGGACAAATAGCTAGCTTTACAATTCTACCTTAAGATCATCTTTTTCAATATAGTTTATTATAACCAACTTTGACACCTAGGTGCACCACCCCTATAATACCAACACTAATTAGTGGTTAACTTTACAACTACAGAACAGCAAGGTTTCTTTAGAAGAGATAAATCCGTAAAGATAAAGGCGCTCTTATTTCCTAACCCAAATTAGAACGCGTATAAGCTCTGGCCTAACATATATTAAGTCCATACTTACTTTATAGCTTTATGCTAGAGAATACTAAAAGTTTCTTTCTTCCTAACCCGAATTAAGAAGCTAGAAGGTATTTAAGAGATTAACTCCTAACCTGCCTTTGGTCTTGCGTCTACCACATATATTATCTATTAATTAGTCCTTCCTTCCTAACCTAAAAAAAGAAGAGACTAGGCAATATTCATTACTATCTAAACACCCTCTTATCTTTTAAATACCAACCATATATTTAACACTAAAAACATAATGTAGATTCCAATAGACCTTAGATATAAGGTAGACAAGGAGCGTTAGGGCAAATTATTCAACCCTAAAAACGAGGACCACCATATAGAAGGAATCGTTAACGGCTATATTACCTACATGCTTACATGCTACCGTATAATTTATAAGAACCATAAAAACAGGGATTTAAGCAGATCCCCTATAAAGATTTTAAAGGCTTCACGTATAATATCTTTAAGCTTAGCCATTGCGTTACTATTAGAGAACTTCGAGAACAGCTTATTATCTAAGGAGTATAGGTTTAAGGCCTAAAGGGATCTACTTCATATACAAAGACTCTTTAAGAATGCCTTAATAAAGTTACTCCAGCCAAATTAATGGAAGAAGCAATTAATAAGAGAAACAGACTAGCCTAAGCAGCAACTAGTTCTTACCCTCAACCTTCTTAAAGTTCTATTTAACCGTTTATTAGCCTTAACTAGTTTACCAACCATTTATACCATATAGTTAATTTTAAATACCTAAATAAGGGGATAACGGAAACACCTAAACTAAGTTGTTAATAGACCTAATAAAGATATACAACAACGACAATAAGAAGTATGGTGGAGAAGAGTACGACATTCTAGACGTTAAGCTTCAAGTCTTTTACAATTATTGTTCCAAGATTGGCTTAGTAGACACTTAATACTATAGCGCATTTTTGATTATACTAAAGGGACAAGTAAGTAACTTCTATTATAACAAACTCTCTGGCAGATTGTATAACTTCTAAACTATAATTAATCTTATAAAGACACACTTTAAAACAGAAGAGAACCATTAGAAGTATCTATCTAAATAGCGTAAGACTATATTACTTTGTATAATATTAGAGAATCCAGAAAAATCAAAGCTAGAATACTTCCAGATTACAATTAACAAACTACAGAAAGTCTAATAAGGTCTTATAAGAGAATATTAGTATAAGTATAACCTCTATAATTAAGTTATTAATGCCTACCAAGGTGTTAAGGAGTGTAGTTTTGCACTCTACAAGCCTGCGCCTATATTTAAAGGAATTTATACCAAATTACAATCCGCTATTAGAACCGCTATTTAATTAAAAGAAGTTAAGTTAGCATTTTTCAGTCAGCAAAATAAAGAAAGAAGATAAATATAATTAGCACTAGACTAATTGTATATATAAAGGCCGCGGACAAGGTAGAGGACGGAACTTTAAATCATACAGAGGCCGTGGAAAGGACATATATTAAGGACATTAACAATATAGAGGAAAGCAGAGATCTGGATTTTAGCATAGAGGATTCCAGTAAAAGAGATATTATATTTGTAACAAATTAGGATACTAGTCCACTAAGCATACTATTAAAGAACAAAAGGCCGCATATAAGAAGTTCCAATAATACGCTTTGTATATATTAGAGCAAGAACTAACTCTAGAATATTATAACAGCTTCCTTACTTAGTATAAAGGAGTTAAAGGAATTAATAATATTAGAACTAAACCCAACTAGTTTATAACAATTGACAATACTCTGTATAATATATATAATAGTTATATAATAGAGCTAGGAGAGATTAACAGTATTTAAACAGTTGCTATTCTTAATAATTATTCAGCATATTATGCATTTACTAGAGAGAATATGTTTAAGTTAGAACCAAGAAATATAACTAAGACTTCTACCTTCATATTTAATAACCGCTATTCTTTATATAAGTTTTAGGGTATTATACCAGATAGTAAAGCCGTTAGGATTTTATTAGTAAGAGAACTACAAGTTCTAGCTTTATAAAAGAAAGATCCTACTATCTAACTTAATACCTTAATGGCCGGAAATAATAGAATTAGGTTTAGTAAAGGCATTATATAAGTACCTACACCTTTAGAAATTATTATATTCTATATTATTCCTATAAACACACCGTTTCTATTATATCTTTAGGATATATATGCTATAGGCGTATAATTTAACAACCTTAAGAATGTCCTTATCCAAGGCAGTAATATTATGCCAGTTATACAAAAATGGGGACATCCTTGGATGCTTTTTAACCAACTAGAGGAGGCAATAGTATAGAGCTATTTAACGGAAACCGAGCTACGCTAACTCCATTAACAATTTGGACACCCTTCTGTTTAACAATTAACTAATATCCTTTAATAAGCCGGTTATAACGTAGACACTATAGTACTTAAGAAGTTAATTAAGTTTTGTTATCAATGTTAAATGCATAAGAAATCTCCAAGTAGATTCAAGTTTATAGTTAAAGATAACTATAAATTTAACTATTCTGTTATTGTTAATATTATATATCTTAATGGGAAGCCTATGCTATAAGTTATTAATTCTGCAACTGCATTTTAAGCTGCTAGATTTTTAAAGGATATCTTAGCCTATACGACATGGGATATACTTTATATATAATAATTATTCATTGCTTAACGTCCGATTCGGATCCCTATTAGGCCCACGCGGACTACTCCTTATTTATATATAGGGAGAAAACTCTATTTAAGAAAATAAGAAAACCCCGTGATCTATCTCCCTGCCTTTTAAAACTTATATGCGGGGCGTCTATAAGTTACCTATAGTGCTCTACTACCTTACTTTATAACCTCCTTGGGAACTACTACTGCCGTAATAAGCCTACGGACGTGCTAGTATCGCAAACTTAACTTTACTACTGTAGAGTTATTAAGGGGCGCCTAGTACTTGCCCCTTTGCCTTCTATTACCATTTCCTTTGCAACCCGGAACTGGTCTAGTATATTTTAGCTAATAAGCCACTAGGTAACCACCTTAAGACCTTTTTATATTAAGAGTAGTGTATTATAGTTCTCTATACTAGCTACTAAGAGCATTGCTTCTTAGTTGGTGCGTAGGGGGCATAGCAGTATTATGTGTTTTGGTGTCTGTCTTAGCCAGCTATATTCGCATCTTAGGCTACCTACTAGGACACCTACCTAGTAGAGCCAATCTTTTAGTCCTATTATTCCTGTTCTTAAGAGTATTGCTATTGTACTTTCCGCCTTTGTTAGGCCTTCTTGGAGCCCTTAGGTGTTTACCCCCCATAGCGTTAACTATACTATAGCTTGGGTTCCTCTTGCCTAAAACAGCCTCTATACCTTTAACTCCTATATACCTCTCTAGTGTTGGTCTAACCAGTATTATGTTACGGTAGATGGTTTTCCAGTGCTCTTTTATACTCTACTTTGGCTCCTTTTTCTCTCTTGCTATTATCTTTGCTAATCTCTTACACATCTCCCTTCCTCCTCTATGTGGGCCTGGGCCCTAATATAGCACTATTCTTCTTTTGCTTTCTTTACCTGTTTCTCTAATATATCTTCCCTACTTTGGGGTTGTTAGTTTGTTCTCCTATAGGGCACCCTAGGGTTACTCTATAGTTTATTTAGGCGTGTCTTAATATACTTTATAACATTAGAGTTACGCTCCCTTTGCACCCTTTGCATTGCAGCGGCTTTAATATATAATTATAGGGGGGGGATATTAGCTTCCTTCTTAAGTAGTGCTGTAGCTATTTGCTTATACCCGCCTATTATACTCTGGAGACAAGCTGTTTGGACCTTTTGGAGTGGTTTAAAGAGTAATTTAGAGGGGCCTTTCTTGGATTCTCCTATAGCCCAAATACTGGATCTATATGTTATGGTTAGCCGGACAACTGCTATATATAGTAGGCGTGACCTCTAGAAGCATAGACCCTATATAGAATTAATAATCCTAGACATTGTAATATACTGTGCTTGGCCCTTATGGGCCGCTTATAACGTATATACGCTCTACTAGAGCTTGCTGTCTACCTATACTCCTAATACCCTTAGGCCTTAAACTGGTTGACCCTTAAAGCCTTAAATGTAAATTACATGCTAGAGATCTATAGATTGGTTGCATTTTTTTATAAAGTGGATTAGCTGGTATTTCTCTAGTAAGAATTGGACTCTATATTGTCTTACCCATTCTATATAGGTGTTATAGGCTTTCTCTAGTATTCTGTAATTCTCTACGGCTATTAGGCCGTATATAATTAGGTTTATATCATTAACAAAGCCTATCCCTTAGGTCGCCCCTTCCTTAAAGGAGTCAAGTAGGTTGCTTACAAAGAAAAGGAAGAGTATGGGCAAGAGGGGTAATTTTTGTGGTATTCCTATTGCGACTGTAATAGGGGGGCTCTGGTATCTATTAAAGACTAGTAATATTTCTTTCTGGCCTATAAACCCTTAAACAAATTATATAATCTATTCTAGAAAGCCCTTTGCCCTAAGGATATATAGGAGGTGCTTATAGGGTATGTTATTATAGGCACTACTAATATCTAAGCTAAGCATTAATACTACGAAGTCCCTTTACATCGCCTATGCAGACTTAATGGTGGTAGCAAGTAGCGTAAGTGCTAATAGTGTTAAGCGGTTCTTTCTTGCCCCTATTTAACTTTATAGTAATAGGGCGTATTCCTTGGCCATATCTACTATTGTCACGAAATTTGTGTAGAGGGGTTCATTGATTAAATGGGTTGATTGATTGATGATCTTGACTTAGGGCCCCTAGGGCTCTGAAGAGATTTACAATGTACATGCCCCGTGCACATGACTCGTGCACGTGTCCCACGCCTTAGAGAATACAGATTATCTAACACACCCCCTTAGCTTTAAGCTCTTTAAGGTTAAAGCTAGCCACCTTCTTGTGTCCGTCAATGAGTTAATTAAACCGTAATCTTATCTAAATCCTTTTGTCTTGCTCTGATACTGTCCCTTAGGTCCTCTAGTTGCTTCTCCTTATCTAGCTGCTCCTTGATATCCACTATCCCGATCATATTAATAAAACTTTAAAACCTCTGCTTGGGTAGGGCCTTTGTAAGTCTATTGGCAATTATCTCCTTCGTTACTGTCTATTAAAATCGTACTTATCTTATTGCATATTCCTAATATAGCCAGTGTTAATAGATGTTAACGTGTTAGAGCTTTGTGATTAGCTTTACCGTGTCTTCTATAATTAGTTAGAGCGTCTGGGTGTTATTATATTTAATAATTAAGGGCTCGTTTAGGCGTAACGTTATTGCTTTAAATAGCCTACTGGTAAAGATAGCTTTTTTTACTGTTTGTAATAGGGCTAACAACTCGGCTTCTATGCTTAATGTTATAACTATACCCTGCTTGTTTGCTCTTTAGGCGATCAGCCCCCTAAATAGCTTTATAATATATCCTTGCGAGCTCTTTCTATTAACGGAGTTGTCCGTAAATGATGCATTGCTAGCACAGATAAATAATTGCGCTTTACCTCTACCGTCTCTTCCATTATCTTGTCCTTTGTCGCGTATTCCTTTGTCTCTTCCTCTACTGTTTATTCCTTCCTCATCTCCTCTATAGCAGATTGCTCTGCTTCTTGTGCTATATAGGTATTGGATGACTCTGTCTGCCGCTTAATAATGCTCTTAGCTTAGGTCCTAATTAAACCTTACTAGCCTTAATACTGCAAACGCAATATCCGGACGCGTTGTAGTAGCTGCATAGAGTACTAAACCTAATTTTCTCTGATATAGTATCGTAGAGGCTAGTAGGGATATAGGGCGGACTAATAGGTCTGTATTGGGGGACGGACGCGTCAGATGGATCAATTGGTGATCAGTAGGGAGGAGTTCCAATTCTGCCATAGGAGTGTCTGGAAGACGCCCTCTAAGATCTATCTTATACTGGTTAGCTATCTTCTTAATATAGGCTTCCTGGGATAGCCACAGGAGCCTCTGGCTACAATTGCGTAGCATATAGATTCCTAGGAACCATTTTAGCTCGCCAAGGGTACTCATCTAGTATTCCTTGCTTAGCTTCTTAATTGCTTCTTAAGCTTTCTTCTTATCTATCTTTTGGTAGTAGAAGACAATATCGTCAATATAGAAGAAGACAACTATTCCACCTTTTAGTATAATACACGGCTCCTAAGGTACCTCTTTAAAACCCAATTCGTTTAACAAGCTTGTGAGATTCTTCTGCTATAATAGTGGTGATTATTATAGTCCGTATAGGGCTTTTCTTAAGCGCAGTACTTTGTTTGTCTTTCCTTTATTAAACCCTAGCGGTAGCTTTATATAGACGACCTTATTAAGATCGTAATAGATAAACGCATTAACTGCATCTATCTATATCGTCTCCAGGTTAAATTTTGCGGTAATCGCCATAAGTGTTTGGAAGGTTGTACTAGCTAATATAGTAGCTCTTATAGGTAGGTCTCCTGGGGCCTATTAATTTCCGCAGACTACTAATCATGCCTTGCATTTCTAGAGAAATCCATACTTGTCTGTCTTGTAGATAAACACCTATATTAAGCTAAGGACCTGCTGTCCCTTTGTGTGCTTCTTATCTGTTTCTTAAAACAACCTTATTTGATAATGGGATTGGAGGTAAGCTTGTTAAGCTTCTTAGAACTAATCTTAAAGAGGATGCGTATTAAGGTCACAGATTAACTAAGGTGGCGGAGGTAAGTTCTTCCTATATAATCTAACATCATGTATTCTGCCTGATTTTAGCTTGCTGTTGTTAAGTTAACTGTTAAGGTTAAACTTCCTTCCTGCTAAGAAGGCGCCGTAATAGGCTGATATAATCCTTTTAGTAATAAAGTCTTCAAACCTGTCATCGTAGGCTTCCTTAAATGAGTCCTTAATAGAGTTATTAAACACCCTCTAAGTGTAAAACCCATCTTCTACTCGGCTAACGATGTCCTAATCAGTACCTTATACATCTAACTTTATAGGATACTCAACGTGAAAGGCATATAAAGATTCTTTATCTTCTTCTGTTGGAGGTGGCGTATAATACACATCTTTAAAAGCTCTTATAAGCTTAAGATCTGCTAACTTATTAAAGGTTTAAACTGGCTTATTAACGTCATTATCTTCCTCTTAAATTGACAGTTTAAATACTTCTTTATTGTCTTCCAGAAGGACCTCATTCTTAGTTAGGGTATTAGGGAGTTAAATCTTCTCAATTAGCGTGTCTAACTTAGTATGTAGGTCCTTTAAGATGTCCATTTACTTGCCATTAAAGAACGTCTTCTTATTAAAGATAACATCCCTAGTAGAAATAACTATACCTTTATATGGGATCCAGATCCTGTAAATATTGGTAGAGTTATAGCCAATAAGGTAGCCAATATGGGCTTATAGATTTAGCTTGCTTAGCCTTTTCTTCTTTAGCTAGGCGTCCGACGTTATTATATACGCCCTATAGCCGTAGGCTTTTAGGTGCGCTAGTTGCGGCTTTCTTAACCTATTAGCTAGGAAGGTATAGAACCTCTTATAGGGCAATTTCCAACCATTGCTTTCCCGTGGCGTTCGATCTTAAAGGTAGACTATATAGTTAACTATCTCTTTCCATAAATCGTGTAGTAGATTAGCAGCAATTCTTATTATATATACTCTCTTAATAATTATACCCCCTAAGTGTTTGGCGGTACTATTTTAAGCTTAGGTATAAGGCGCTAAAGGCTTAAATATAATCCCTTGGGTCCGTAGCCATTTAAGGGTTCTCCTTCTCCCTAGCTCGTTGTTTAATCTAATAGTGTTAACCTTAAGGTTATGCCTCAGACGAATCCATTAGATGAAATCTTTAAGCACTTATAGTGTCTCCTTCTCTTCGCTATACGTTATTATAAAATACGGGAAGGTTCTCCCTAAGAAGGTGTTGTGGATAAATATAACTTGTATAAATCTAGCATGCGCTTCCTTAAGGTTAGTCCAGTTAATATGGAGGTTAAGATAAGGTTTATTAATATTCTGTTTTAAGAACCTTCTTGAGACCTAACGCTTAATTTTAGCGAGACTGTAATATTAACATTCTGTCGTTTTTAGGCCTTAAAGCTTAACTCCTAGGGCGTTAAGACCTAAATAATGAAGGCTTATAGGTCCTGGATAACCTAGACGCAGATACTATAGATGCGCATTACCTTTTAAATCTAGACAAGCGTCTCTTGATAATACTCTACGCTTCCGTTAGCGGCGTAGCAGTTGGCTTATATTGAACGCTAATTAACTTCCTGGTCGGACGTATTTAATAGTCTATTATCCGTGACGTTTTTCTATTTGATATAGGATCGTGTTATCCTTCCGAACTAGAAAATTATTATCTCCTTTGTTGTCCTAGTAGAACTCTTGTTTTTAAAGTAGACGGAACAACACTAGATTTGTATTAAAGTCCGTATAAAAGGCAACGTCCTTAAGACGTAGGGTTCCCTTACTCTTGTCTGGTTTTGTGATTTAGATAGTGACATCGCTGTAGCCTAGTATAGGCACTTCTAAGCTGCCGGCGGTGATATATTTATATCTTAGAGCTTTCCTAAAATTATAAAAATGAGAGAGGTTATTAAAGATATAGAGAGTGGTTCCTAAGTCAAGAATAGTTAATAGCTTTAGTGGATAGGTTTAACTAGTGTAATACAATTCTAGGAATATTATATTAGCTTCTCCCTTAATCTTAACTTCCTAGCTCTCGTCCTATTATTATTAGGCCTTATCTTCTTGTTCTTTAAGTCTAATCTTCGCAACTTGGTTAGTAAGATTCTTATTCTTTTCTACCTTCTTTAGTACCCTATTAATGCGCGCATCTCCTATTATAACTCCTGCAGGTCTCTTGTCTTTAAATAAACACCAATAATCCCGTAGGGAGTGTCCTTGTATTCCGCATACTAAGCACTTAGGCGTTAGCTTCTTGCAGGACGTCTCTTTATCCACCAGTATCCCGGCTTTCTTTAAGCGTCTATTGCATGCTAAGGCCTTTCCTTTTTATGAACCTTTAGTAGTATCAAAGTAATCCTTAGTGGCTTGCTCTGTAAAGTCTACATTGAAGGTACTGCCTCTTATAGTAGCATTGGCTTTCTTTAAGGGTGTTCTAAGTCCTTTTTATAGCTCCTTTGCTACTCTGTAGTATTTGGGAGATCTTAACTTCTGAGGGTCATTTAACTTGGTAATATACTTTATACAGTAGGCGTCGCTAAAAGGTTAAATAACTTCTGCTAAATCTTAAAGCCAGATACTATTGGACATTTAAGGGATCTTATACTTCTCTCCTAGGGATATTATGTGTTCCTATTAATCTAGCTATTGGTTTAATTTTAACAACTGTTTGAACCCCTTAAGGGCTTCTATATACTGGTATTGTACCTTCTTCCTAATAAACAATAAGGTAGGTTCTATGTTCTCCTTTAGCCAAGATAGCCATTCTTTAACTATTAAGGAAGGGTTAAGCAGTAGCTTCTTCTAAATTAATACTATAGATATAATCTGGGTGCGGATCTGTTAAAGATAATCTTCCTATCTTAGGAAATACTTTATGTCCTAGTTATAGTATCGTCTGCTATTCTTGTACGCTTTCTGTTGATTTGTTAAGAGCTATATATATAAGGTTGCATTCTCATTAAAATCTATAACTTCTGGATAGGCTGGTTCTTATAGTAGACCTCGTTAAGGTGCTGCACCATCTGGGTTAACGTGGGCCCAAATTCGCTGATCCATAAGGGCTTGGAGTTGCCATAGCCATTGCTCCCAGTCTTCTAACTTATTGAGGATAATCGTCGTCGACGAGCTCAACGTCGGTGGAGTCATTTAACTAATAGGTAAAGGAGGGATTGAGATGGTATTTTGTCGTCAGGATCGTCCTGTCGTCAGGATCGTCCTTATCGTCCTTATCGTCAGATTAAGGTGGAATCTTATGGAATCTCGTAGAATCTCGTCGAAGACTCGTCTTGTGACAATTAAGGTAGGATTTCTGTCAGAGTCTGCGTCTTGACGATGAGGTGTCAGAGTCTAACAATAAGGTAGAATTTCTTTAAACGATTAAGTAATAGCTAAATAGCTTCTTGAGTCGGCGGACCGGGCTCATAACTGTCACGAAATTCGTGTAGAGGGGTTCATTGATTAAATGGGTTGATTAATTAATGATCTTGACTTAGGGCCCCTAGGGCTCTAAAGAGATTTACAATGCACGTGTCCTATGCCTTAGAGAATACAGATTATCTAACAACTATGCGGTCCGCTATTACCCTTTCTAAGATTTTGCTAAGGGTGTTTTTTAAGGCAATAGGGTAGTAGTTTCCTGGGATTAAGTAATCTGCTTTGCCTTCTTTTTATAGGATAACCGTCGTCATAGATCTTCTAAGTTGTGGGTAATAGCCTATAGTAAAGCATGCTTTGGCTATATCTACAAGCTAAGGTGCTATAAGTGGTCTATAGGTTTTTAAGGCCTTATTTAGAATTCTATCTAGTCCTAGTGCTGTATTATTTAAAAGGCGGCTAATAGTTTTAGCCATTTCCTCTATTATTATGTCGCTGTTAACCCATAGGCAAGTTACTGGTGTTTTACCTATAATATTACTAAGGTCTGCTGGAGCTAGTTAGGGGAAGAACCTTTCTATAAAGATCTTTACCTTTTTATTATTGTTATTAGTGGCCTATGTTTCCCCTGCTCTTTGTAGGGGTGGTAGGTATAGGTCTTCTACTAGGCGCCCTACCTTTTTCTTTAACTATTTCGCCATGGCCCAAAGGCCCTTATTATAGGGGAGGCTTAGGTTAAAAGTATACTTATTTATAAACTATCTCCAGTTGTTCCTTACCTTTTTTTTAGGGTATTCTTTAACTAGTTTCTTGTGTCTTTATATTATCTCTTATCTTTAGGGTTGTGGCTACTTGTGTATTTCCTTTTTACTTGTTATTGGCTAGTAATAAGAACCACGCGTGTCGCGCATAGGGGCCCGGTTTTAAGACTAGGTAGTGCTCTTCTAGCCTGTTTTTAATTACTGCCTGGATTCTTTCTAGTCTTTGGTTAATTTTCTTAGGGGTGGCTAACGAGCCTTGCTTATTTGGTATTAGGTGGATTTCTTCTAGGTCTTAAAGTTGTTATTTAACTATACTAAGGAAACTGTTTGTCTTGAGCTTCCTTATTACATATCTTTTACTATTTAGTTGCGCCTTAATATCCAAATCTAGTTATATCTAGATGGGGATATAGTCTAAGGCGAGTGCCTATTCTTCTTTAGGGTTGCACCTTTTGAGTCTTTAGTATAGGCCTTCGTCTATAAATATAAGGTTAATTATACTTCTGGCGGTGCCTTATTGCCATATAATTGCTTCTGGGGGGGTAGCTAGCTTAATGCCCCAGATATCTATAGCTCTTAGTAGGTACTCTACCTATTAGTTAGCAGCAATATGGATACCTCCCTACCGCAGATAGTAGAGGTTTATATCTCCTAATAGAATAGACTCTATGCCTTTGGTTTCCAGTAAGCTTATTACTAATATAATATTCTCTGTTTGTGGGATGCCTTTAACCCTAAGGTTATACACATTAATAATTTATACTGGTCCCCTATATGTCTGGATTGTTATAACTGCAATATCTGGGTTGATTGCCTACTATGACTATAAGGACAGGCTAATAGCCTTGCTGATTATAAAGCACACGCGTATAGCTGCTTTTGGTTTATATAGAAGCTAGAATCTTTAGGGGCAGTATGTTAATTATATATAGGTATTATAATACGGCTCTTATATAGTAAGGATATAGTGTTTCTCTAGGTCTAGACTGTCTAGTAGGGGCCTTGTAAGATGGTGGTTTGTATTGCCGCAGTTATACTATATAATGGATAGGTGGCGGACCCCTAGTGAGGGTCCTTTATCTCTCCTTTATTCCTCGCTTTTTCTATTTCTACTTTCTCTAGGATATTTAGAACTTTTGTCTCTTATGTCTATACCCTAGTTGCTATTTATTTTGTATGGAGCTTTCTATTTCTATATCTTGTGTTCCTACTAGCGCTTCTATATTTGAATCTGTTATTGTCTCTAGTTCTTCCCCTAATTTTACTAGTTAGCTATATGCCCTTTGTAGGTCGGCTATAAATGTTATATTTGCCGTATTAAGTCTAATTCTTAATTGTCCTGGTTTTAAGCTTACTGTGGATGTCTATAGGGGTCTTCCTACGGGGCGTTCTCTTCCTTATGTACCCTGTAACCCTTGTGTCCCCTATAACCCTTGTGTCCCTATTTGGTCTGGTGATATCGCGCGGCGCCGCTTCTGGCCCGTTAAGGCTTGGGATGGCTGGCCTAGCCCCCTATTACTAAAGGTAGGAAACGCTGGGAAGGTACCTACGTCCCCCTAGCTTATCGCCTATTGTTTCTATTTGTATAACCTAGTGTGCAGTTATTCCTGTAGCTGTTAAGCCCTTACCTTCCGTCTCCTATATTTAATGCAGTCTTCTCTCTCCCACGCCTTATATATGCTTTGGTGGCAGTTTGCGTATTTTATTTGGTCTTGGTTTAAGTAGTGTCTTGTATTATAGGGGCCTGTATAGTGGCCGCAGCATACCTATGCTGTGTATATGGTTTGGGTGTGTCCCTATTATACGCAGCAATAGTATCGTTCTAGGTGTAGTCTGTAGTTATAGAGTCTTATGTTGTATATAAGGCCATTTATAATTATTCCTTTTCGGATAAGGAGTTTTTGCATTCCTGATGTATATGTGCTGACGATAAGGAAGCTATACGTTTGTCTAGTGTCTTCCTGGCGAGTCTCTGGCGACCTTTATATCCTCTTATTGTTCTTATTATATGCTTGGTTTGCATTTTCCTGTTAAAGCTATTGGATTTGGGTAATCTTAAGTCCTAGAATAAGGTATTCCGTTTGTCTTACTATCTCCTGTATAATTGCTGTATTATCCGCCTAGCGTCCCTTTTCTACCCTAAGGCTTATGGGAACCGCTAGGACTTTAACTAGGTAATTCTTACAGAGTACTTTTATGCTAATACGTTTACCTAGCCTGTTCCCTACCCTTACGGCTTGTTTCTTTGCCTGTTGGTCCTTTAGGGTAACTCTAATGTCTTCGCTCCTAAGGTGTTGGATTGTAATAGTATTGTGGACCTCTTTGCGAATCTTTATAAGGACTTCTATTTCTAATTATCCCCTAAGCCCCTCTGCTTTTTCTATATTTGGTTGTATTGTGATTATATACCCGGTTGTTGTTTTATAGGGGGTGGGTTCCCTGTGCTATAGAAGCGCAGCTACGGCGGCCCAGGTACGGTTTGCTAGTAAGGGGGAGTTTTGTTTATTTTAATTTTACTTAGCCGTTGGAGGATTTAATTAAGGGTTTACTAGAGGGGCGCCTAAGGTTCACTAGACTGGCAGAGCTATTCTGCTAGCTGCGTTAGTTTGTTATGGCTAACAGTTACTCCCCCACAATTCTGGATACTAGACGCGTCTAATAGGCTTTATATTTTGTTAAATGCTTTCTTAATAGAGGTATTTCTGCTTTATAGTGTGGTATTCGCCCGTCTTTATTATGGAGGGTTATTGCTAGGCGTAGTTTTAGCAGTCGCGCGCGAGTGCGAACCACTGTCATTTGACGTGTGCCTCCCCTATAATGCATGCATCTTAGGGGGATTCTCTGGGTGATTTTCAGGGTTCTTTTGGTTAGTTTTGGTCTTTTTGGGCCAGGTGCAGCAAGAGCTCCTTTTTTAGAATATAATTAGAGTTACACTGTTCTTCGGATTTACACTTTATATATGCTAGATTAATACTTATCTAGGCCCTCTAGATATAGTTATATATAACACTAGAAAGAACTTTATATCTATAGAGTTTAAGCAGCTAGCATATTTAATAGCAATTAAGATTAAGGAAGTGCTAGTAGAGGCTTATAATAGCGTCGGACTAGTTAAGAGATATTACGCACCTCTATAATAATTATACAAAATTATCTAAGATAAGTTAAAGGATAAGAATATTAGTAAGGATATAATATTACAGATAGCTGTAAAGGCTATTAATAATTTAGTAGGACCCAACAGTATTATACCCACACTATTAGTTTTTAGTGTATATTCATAACTTACTAAAATAGATCCTCTATCTCCTTCTATTACCAAGAGAGTAGAGGCTATTTATATAGTAATAAAGGAGGTCCGTCGTCTTTACGCAGAAAGATAAGTAAAGAATACACTTACAATACGCAATAGCCTAAACACTAGGCTTACTTTAGATTTGCCTATTTAGTTAGATGTCTATGTTTAGCATAAAAAGAAAGGATAGAAGGGACTATATAAGTTAATTACAATTAACGGAGAAACCTATACAATTAACATGCTATAAAGACCTATTAAGTTCCAATTAACTGTTATTAAACTATACCTTATAGAGCAACCTAATTAGGACTAAGATTAAGGCTAAGACCAAAATTAAGATTAAAACTAGGAACTACTAGAGGAACCCTAAGCTGTATAACGTGGACAAGGACGACCCTAAGGATTAAGAAATATTTAATATCTAGAAAACCAATAGGAGCTTCGCCATAGTGGACAATACTTAATTATTAATAGTAATGATTAATTTATTACAGCAATTAAGAAGGACAAGATTTTAATAATATTTATAACCCAAAAGGAACAAGCCAATAAAGAATTATCCCTTAAGCTGCAAAAAGACGGTATTATTACCACTTCAGGAGGCCTATTTAAGAAAGCCCAATAGTAGGAGATTAATGGCTTAGTTGTAAGAGGAGTTTTTAAGTTTATATAATACAATCCTATTAAGCACTCTAGCGTATAAATCTTTAATTTAAGACCAGCTAAAAAGTAATACTTTTAGCAGTTAGTATAAAAAACTATAATACACTACTCTTAATATATAAAGGCCTTAAGGCGGCTACCTAATAGCTTATTAGCCAAAATATACCAGACCAGTTCTGGATTGCAAAGAAAATAGTAATAGAAGGTAAAGGGGTAAGTAATAGGCGCCCCTTAATAACTCCATAGAAGTAAAATAAAGTCTAAGATATTAGCGCGTCCGTACACTTGTTACGGCAGCAGTAGTTCCTAAAAAGGTTAAAAAGTAAGGTAGTAGAGCACTATAGGTAACTTATAGGCGCTAAAAAGGCAAGTCTTAAAAGGTAGTAAGATGTAGTATAGGGTTTTCTTAAACAGAGTTTTCTCCCTATATATATATAAGGAGTAGTCCATATGGGCCCAATAGGGATCTAAATTGGACGTTAAGCAATAAATAATAATAATAATATATATATATATATATGTGTGTAGGGAGAAAGCTCTGTTTAAGAAAACCATATAATCTATCTCTCCGCCTCTTAGAACCCGCCTACCTAGCGCCTATAAGTTACTGCTTTAGTATAATTAGTAAAGAATCTCTAAATAAGGCTGGGATTATTATTTATAAGAGTCCGTTCTTAATTAATTAAATATATATAGTAGTAACGAAGCTTATTCTGCCGCTTTAGGAAGTTATATACCTACTTTATACTAAAAGGGTCGATATATGTCACGGAGTAGGCACGAGCCGGGATACAATGCACTAAACGAGGTAGTAATTGAGAAGGCTACGTACACGTAACTATGCGTGGTTGATACAAAGACATTAGATAAGGAAGAAGAGTCTTTATGTGCCAGGTACAAAGTATAAATAGGGGTTGTAGAGAAACGTGCGTAGGTGTCTCGGGACGAACGTAAGCATGGGTCAAGAACGTCAAAGACGCGCAGAGACGTGAGAACGAGTGAGTCCCGTAACAATATAGATATATTAAGAAAGATTAGCATACTCCTAGCAGAAGACTACAGCAATTAATTAAATAGTATACTGCCAATATAGAAATCTAGCGTTTATAAGATATATAAGGTGTTAAATAATTATATCTTTGCTAGTAACGGTAATACGGGTTTAGTTAGTATAGGCGACTTTATAAGGCTATTGCTTTCTATTAAAACGGCATTAAAATATCTATAGATCTATCCTATTAGCCTTTATATAAGTTTCCTAGTCTTTATAAAGCCTAAAATTCTAAGAAATAATAGCGCTCTATACCTTCCTCTTCCCTACTAGGTTATACGGGCCAGTAGGATAGTATAGTATTAGTAAAAGTTTTTTTTATTTAGTGGCAAGCCGTTAGGTAACAAAGTTACCTTGTCTATATATTATTCCGCATAGCCATACCTAGTATCTTACCAGTTACTTACTTAGTAAAGATAACAGTAAAAAAGAGAAAGGAGCTAAAGTAGAGCATAAAAGAGTACTAGGAAACCATCTACTGCAATATAATACTAGTTGGACTAATACTAGAGATGTTAGCGACTTGGTTAATCGAGGCACGAGCACGGCTAGAGGGTCGCGCAAGCCTATATAATTGGATTGTCTATAAACGAGGATCCAAAGCCAAAGAAAGGAAATGAGAAGAACGGAAGCACCGCTTAAAGTTATATACAATCTTCTGGTCACGTAATGGCAACTTACCGCAACTTGCCATTATGTAATGGCAGTTTACAGCAATCTAATAGCAATTTGCCAGTGCCGTAATATTACCCCCCCCCCCCTCCAAAAAAGCCTGCCCTTAGGCTTTATATATCCATATTACCCCCATAGGGCATTCTTATCTTTATACTCTACTAGTAATTTATTATCTTCGCTATACTAGCACTCCATCTACTTATCTAAGTACTTTAGCGGTCTAGGTTTGTTAGAATAACGGCTATAAAACTCTTATAACTTATAGAGGCTACCTATAAAATTCTATGCGGAGTACTAGGTAGGGTCTAGATTATATCCTTTCCAACTTACGCGGTACTTTAGTATTCCTTATACAAGTTTATAGGCCAGTATTTCTTTAATTTCCCATTTGTTGTTGCTATTAACTTAAATTGGCAGGGGCGGTTAATTTTTTTATCTAGGTAATAGGTTGTTTGTAGCTTTCTATAGTTTATCTAGTAAGAATTTAGGGTGGACCTTAATCAAATCTAGGAGCTTTACTTTATATAAGTTGCCTCTCTTTTTAAGAACTTTGTATAGTTCTACTATCTAATAGTCTAGCTTATAGCTAGGCCGCTCTATCTTCTAGTTCTTTATTATAACCTAGACCTTATTGCCTATAGTAAAGTTAGGCTCACGCCTATACTTATTTACCTACTATTTTATAAATTTCTAGGCCTTTTCTAGGTTTATATAGGCTACCATCTAGGCTTCTTCTAAGTTCTTAGCGTACTACTAGGCTTCCTTATAAGATAGTTTTTCGCGTATAGTCTGGGGTCCTTCTAGTCTTTCCCAGTTAAAGCTTATATAGGGTAAGTAGCCTATTTCTAGCTAAATAGGTATAAACCCTGTAAAGTTATAAGGTAGGGTTACCTAAGCATAGTTTATTAGGGGTAGTAGTTTAGCCTAGTTATCTTAGAAGTAGTTAATAAAGGGCTGAAGTCTTTAGTCTAAATATTAATTTATAATCTCTATCTAACTATCTATCTGGGGGTAGTATACTATAAAAAGCTTTAGCTTAATACCTAAGATCTAGGTAAACTTATTCCGGAAAGCCAATATAAATTATAGCCTATAATTAGATATAATAGTATCTAGTAGTCCATAAATTTGGTAGACGTAGTAGATATATAGTTAGGCCGCCTCTTTAGCATTAATATTCTTGTAATAAGGGATTAAGAATAGGCGCTTACCAAAGTGGTTAACTATAACTATAGCCATATTATATCCGCTATAGTCTATAGGTAGCTTATAGAAATCTATAGAGATATGCTGCTAGGGGCGCTTTGGTATTAGGAGTGGTTTTAATAGTCCTAGGGTCTTATCTTATAGGATTATAGATCTACGGCAGCTGTTGCAGTTCTATATATAACGGTTAATATCTATAACCATTCTGGGCTAGTAGTAGCGGTCGCTAATAATTCTATAGGTTTTATTTTTTCTAGGGTGGGCCGTAGAGACCTAGGCATGTGCTTTAGCAATAAGCCGGGTCCGTAAGTTTTGTTTTTTTACTACTACTAGCCGTTCCTAATGCTTAAGTAATCCGTTTTTAATGGACTATAGGCTAGTAACGTCCTTAGCCTTTTTATGGTACTCCTATAAAGAAGGGGCCGTATAATTTACTTATAGTAGCTTATTAATAAGGTTAAGTTCCATAGAGTTAATAGGATATATCTCAGCGTTTAAAGGGTTTATATTTAGTTCTGCCTATATCTAGGGGTTAAGGTACTCTAGTTATAGTAGTTTTTAGGTCTGTAATAAGATCTTTATAGCTATCTAGTTATCTAGGTCTTATTCGCGCCTTATAAGGGTATTTATACAGTTAGTTGCGCCTAGCCTATATATAATTAGGAAGTGGAACTAAGATAGGATATCCACCTAGCGTGTCTACCAGGCTATAAGGGCCTTTATTATTATAAAGTATTTTAAGGCCTTATAATCTAAAACTACCTTAATAGGCTTAGGGGTCCCTTTTAGCTGTGCACACTAATGTTAAAAGCTAGAGATAATAGCCAGCATTTCTTTATCATGGATATGGTAGTTTAGCTTAGCATCTATTATAGTCTTTAAATAGTATGTAATAGGGTGCTATTCTCTATCCAGTTGCTTCTGGGAAAAGATACTAGCTATTACGCTATCTAAGGCATTAGTTTCTAGCATTAAGGGCTGTTTTAGGTTAAAGTAGGCAAGCAGGGGGGCTAATACTAGCCATTTTTTAAGCTTATTAAAGGTCTGCCTATATATAGCGTTAAAGTAGAAGGGCTGGTCTCCTCTAGTAAGATGGTTAAGGGGCTAGGTAATTCTGCTATAGTTCTTAATAAAGTATTAGTAGAAGTTACAGAAACCTAAAAATAATTATACCCCCTTTATGGTCCGTAGAGGTGTCTACTAGTTAATTATAGTCGTTTTTTCTAGGTTTGCCTTAATTCTGTCTATACTAATAATAAACCCTAGGTACTTAGTGCGCTTAACACTAAATTCTAACTTCCTAATATTGGCCTAGAGGCCAGCTTTGCGGAGCCATTATAGGACTTTACGGATATACTCCTTATATTCCAGTTTATTCTTTAAGTAAATTATAATATTATCTAGGTAGGCTGTGCAAAAGTGATTAAGGTAGTTAAAGAGTATGTTATTTATATACCGTTGGTATATAGCTAGTCTATTAATTAGTCCAAAAGGTAGTATTTTATATTTATATAATCTATAGCAGGTCTAAAATATAGTAAGATCCTTAGATCTAGGGTTTGTTCTAATTTAGTAAAAGGCCTAGCGGATATTAAGCTTTATAAAAATCTTAGCCTTACTTATATAGGCCAGTGTTTCTTTAAGTAAGGGCAGCAGATATTAGTCTTTGCGGGTTATATGGTTTAGTTTATAGTAGTTAATATAGAAATAGAGTCCGCTATTTAGCTTTTTAGTAAAGAGAATAGGTAAGGTAAAGGGGACTTAGCTAGGCTTAATAAAGCCCTTATTAAGGTTATTAATAATATACTACTTAGTGGCCTATAGCTCATTAGTAGATTACTAGTAGAGGGGGCTATAACTAAGGGTGTTTTCTTTATTAGGCTTAATCTTAATCTTATAGTTATATAGTCGGTAAGGCGGGAGTATATTAGATACTACCTTAGAGAATATATTCTTAAATTCCCGGTATTAGCGGAGTAGTTTTTATTCCACTAGCTCCTTATCTATAAGCTAACTTTCCCCACTAAGCTGGTTATAGGCTAGGGCTTCCTTGTCTTTAATTACCCGGTTAATTTTATATAAGCTAGTAGTAAAGGCAACGGTATTAGGCCATTTTAAGTTCTAGTAGAACCCTATAGCACTAATGTAGCAGATATTAACTGGTAGGAGATTTATAGGTTTCTTTACGGACATTCTATGGACCATATTTTGCGGTAAAGGGTTTACAACCCTCCTTAGCTCCTATTCTATTTTCCATAAGTTATCCTTTTAGTCCATATATTTAATACAGTATCTAATATTCCTTACTATTCTTTATAGCTATATAGGGCCTAAGCTAGCTAGCTTATTACTAACTTCCTAGGTTTCTAGTACCGGTAGTACAACATTGGTAGTCTGGGGGCAGCGTAATATACAGACCCGTTATAAATTAAGCTATATATCTTTCTTAAAGGCCTAGTCCCTACGCATAGCATCGACCTAATAAATAGTGTCTATCTATAGCCGCATAAGATTTTCTATTATAATGCTGATTTCCTTTATAAAAGAAGGTATTAGGGGTAGGGTTTTAGGCCAGACAAGCCGTCTACTCTGTATGTCGAGCTGTAAGCCTAGATAGGCTAGCTATTTTCTTCTTAAGATTATATTGTGGCTTCCTAGGTCTATAATAAGAAAGGGGATATTATACTGCCTTTATTTGTCTACACAAAGGTAAATCTATAAGATAGTTATAATAGGTAGTCCTATCCATCTATTATACCCGTAAATAGGAATTAGTTTGGGTAGTTTCTTAAGGGGTATATTTAAAAAGTCAGCCAGTTTTACAACATACTATATATCTATTAAGGTAAAGGTATTTACTCCAAAGTTAGCCAAAGCAAAGATTAAAACTTAATATCTATTATGGAATAAAGTATAAGGGATAGTATAGCTTCTTTTACCAACTAGTCAACCCAGATTAATATGTAACATATTAATTCCTTTTAACCCTAGAGAGGAGTCTTACTCTAGGGTTCCTCTTTTTCCAATTCTATGCCATCCTCCTAAATTAATAGGACCTTATTTATCTTTACCGCTATTAGGCAGTCTTTTATAAAGTAGTTTTTCTGGCTATATAAGAAGCAGGCTCCTTAATTACTAAGGGCCTATCTATAGGGGTTGCTGTATATAGGTTAAGTATTCGCCGGACCTATAGTAGGGCTAGCTACACAGCTAGCCACTAGGTTAATGGCAGGCGGTATAGTTAGTGCTATAGGGGTTGCAGATCTTACTAGGGCGCTATAGCCCGTTCTTATAATACTTATATTTTAGTTAGCAGAGCTTCTAGTCTTATACTACTTAGTATATACCTTAATTTGGCAGAGGCCCTAATTAATAGCTAGGCACTAGTCTATAAGTTCCTTTAGCGTCTATACAGTAGTATAAACCAGTAGTACGGCGCGCTATAGGTCTAGGGTAAGCTTATTAAAGAGGTCTGGTATTAAATCTTCTTGGGGGATTTAAGCCTATCTAGCTAGGTATAGAAAGTGGGTCTAGAAGACTAAAAAGGTCTCTGTTGTTTTTATATTAAGGGCTTTATAGTTAAGGCGGGCGTTCTGTATCTTAAAGGGGTCCTTATAAATAGAAGATAGGTAATTAATTATCTCTTTTCTAGAGAAGAAGGGGTCTGCTAAGTCCTAGGCATATTACGGACATAGGTGCGTCTGTATATCCCTACTAGTACGGCTAAAAACATAGGCCATTTTAGCTTAGGTAGTAGGGAAGTAGTCCGTATTAACTTCGAGCTTATCTTGCAGTTAAAGCTTCCAATTATTAAAGGTAGGGTTAGTTCCGTCTATAAGCAATAAGGGGTCCACAACCTTCGCGGACTATAACAATGCTAATACTATACGTTGGGCTAGGGTCTTAAGGACTATAGCAAGTCTCTAGGTGTCTAATAACTCCTTACTAGGTGTAGGGGTGTCTCTGGTTTTAAGCAGCTCTCAAAGCCATTTAATTTCAGCGTTAGCTGCCGCGAGCTCTTCCTAGGGGGTTAAGACAGTAACTATTTCACTATTAGAGGTATTTGCGGGTCCTATAGCGGTTTTGCCAGCTACTGTATTTCTTAGCATAGTAGTAGGGGTATTAGGTAATTTTTAGTGTTTGTTTATTTCCTAGGGGTTCTAGTCTGTACGTATCCTATTCTTAGATTTCGCGTTCTATTTATGTTCTTTTAGTTCTTAGGGGTCTGTCCTGTCCTTATGGTCCTAGTAACATCCTTAGGGTCCTATTCTATATCCTTATCCTATTTATAGCCTTATAGATATATTTAAGTTCCTTTTTAGAAAAGAAGGGTAGTAATAAGCTTTAGATAATGTTAGCGACTCAGTTAATTAAGGCACGAGTACGGCTAGAGGGTCGCGCAAGCCTATACAATTGGATTATCTATAAACGAGGATCCAACGCTAAAGAAAGGAAACAAGAAGAACGGAAGCACCGCTTAAAGTTATATACAATCTTCTAGTTACGTAATGGCAACTTACCGCAACTTGCCATTATGTAATGGCAGTTTGCGGCAATCTAACGGCAATTTGCCAGTGCCATAACAAGAGAGGTGTATAGGAGTTAAAGGTATAGAGGCTGTCTTAGGTAAGAGGAACCTAGGCTATAGTATAGTTAATACTATAGGGGGTAAACACCTAAGGGTTCTAAGAAGGCCTAATAAAGGCAGAAAATATAATAGCAACACTCCTAAGAATAGGAATAATAGGACTAAAAAATTAGCTCTACTAAGTAGGTGTCTTAGTAGGTAGCCTGTCACAGTACTGTAATGCTAATAGGCTGAATAACTACATTGTGGTATAAAGAGGAGAAGGAGGTAAAAGGGGGTATCGTATATAAATAGTAGGGGCAGCCGCCAAGGCGCTAGTGGTGGGCCAGCCAATAGTAGGAAACAGTACGAGACAGTACGCGTCAGGACTGTGCCGTGACAGTACTCCCCTCCCTAAAAGGTTTGGTCCCTAAACCAAACAAGTAATCTATTTTCGCTGCAAAGATGTTACTTCTGCTTACCGCCCTTAACCGAGCCAATAGCGATTTTCCATGCCGGGTATGGAAAATCTTAATTGGTTAGCTTAACGAATAAAATTAGTAGAACTCCACACCGCTACCACGTAGCGCTTCTTGGCAAAAAACTAACTAATTAGATAACTTTAACCGGCGGTCGAAGTTCCATAAGATCTTAACCACCATAAATTACCTTTATAGTCGGCCACGGCCTTGGCGTAACTCTCCCTTATCTTATGCCCAGTCTGGGGGTCCTGGCTTCTTAGGGTGTTATTTATGGAACCTTAGTAGTGCGCGCTTGTACCCTTTTAGGGATTTCTTGGGTTCCCAGGTTTTTTTGTTATAGTATTTCCATTTAATATAGTATGTTAAGCCATGCTCGTTTATTTGTTTATTATGTACATTAAAAATCTTTTTAAATTCCCACTTGTCTGTAATATTGCCGTTATTATCCCTTTTGGCTATCCTACCTATGACATTATAACGTTCCTCTTTGTTAATGCGTGCTTAACTAGAGATCTCTTTAGGGAACCAGAGGCGGACTTTTAAAGTATAGAAAGACTTATTAACACGGATATAGTCTGGGAGGTTAACTACGACTGCTCCTCTATAGGCAGCTAGGACGGGCTAGGGTCCGTCCTAGTTATTATCCCACTTCCTCTTAGGCTGGTTGGTCTTTATGTTTTCAAGGCTAACTATAACCATGTCATCCTTTTTAAATATTATACCTTTGTCTCGTTTTATATTAGCGTTATCTTTATATTGTCGCTAGGAGATACAAGCTAGGGCTTTAAGCTGGGTTAAGATACGCTTAAAGCGGTTAGCAATAGTATTAGCTTATAGGTACTCCTTCTTTATATATATAGACAGGGCTGATGGCTAGAGGTCTACTGGTTTAACACCTAGATATGGGTTATAGCCATAGTTGGCAAAGAATAGTGAGATTCCCGTGGTCTTATTAACCTGGTTATTTGTGGCAAACTTGGTAAGGGGGAGCCAATCTACCCAGTTATCTTAGGTGAAGCTCACAAAGGCGCGTAGGTACTTATTTATTGCTACATTAATAATCTTGGTTTAACTATCTATTTTAGGGTGCTATATAGAGCTAGGGCTTAGGGTTACCTTTAGGTACTAGTTTAGGCAACGCCAGAAGTTAGAAACAAATAAAGAGCCTCTATTAGAAACGATGGTATTTAGAGCGCCGTATAACTTATAGACAGTGTAGATAAATGCTTTAATAAGCTCCTTAGTATCTAGGCTAGTAATAGGAATAAAGTGTCTTATCTTTATTAGGTGGTTAACAACGACAAAGATATATTTATATATTTTGCCGTTACGAAGGCACTTAGGCAGGTTGACGACGTGGTTAATAGAGATATTGGTCTATAGGCGGACTGGTAGTTCTAGTGGTTTTAGGAAACCGGGCGGTGCTAAGTATAGGGTCTTTATACGGAAGTAAAGAGCGCAGTCTTTTACAAAGGTAGCCGTGAACTGTAAAATACCTAGCCACTAATATATTTGATTAAGGAGGTTTAGTGTCTTAACGCGGCCTAGGTGACCCGTAGGGCCTAAACTATATATGCGGTGTATAACTTCTAGTTGGAGTTCATATAAATTAGGGATAAATACTTAATTCCTATAGTAGATTAGGCCGTTAATAATTAAATATTTAGATTTATTATAGCGGAGCAGCTTCCTAATCTGCTTGGGCTAATAGCATACTTTACAGTCTTCCTATTTGCGTAGTGCAGCTAATATATTCCTAGCGAGTTCGTTCTTTTTATAGGTATTCTTAATAAGCTCCTTAAGGGGTTTTTTCTTAGGCTCTAGGTCCATTACTATAATAAAGTCTTTAATGCTTTGGTCTTGGGATTCGCTCAGTAGTTCTTCTAGGATAGTAGGGTCGACTTTCTTTGGTAGTAAGACAACGCGGTCTCAGTATTATAGACATTTGTTATTAGCATTAGCAGGTACAACGCCTAGGAGGCGGCTAAGAGCGTCTAGGATTATGGCTTTAGTGCTAGGCCTATAGGTAATAACAAAGTTAAATTAGGAAAGGAACTTAGCCCAGCGGACTTGGCGCTAGTTTAGTTATTTCATTGTTATAAAGGTCTGGAGGTTCTTATAGTCTATAATAATTTTAAATAGCTGCTTAGTTCCTTATAGTTTGGGACGCCATTCTTCTAGTGCCTTAATAATTGCCAGGAGCTCCTTATTGTATATTTTATAGTTGCATTTAGGGGCTGAGTGCTTAGTAGAGAAGAATGCGACTGGCTTAAGCTTATTACTTTTATCGGCTTAATAGAGCACTCTACCTAAAGCCTAGTTCGAGGCGTCTGTCTCTACCATAGTCTTCTTTGTGTAGTCGTAATACGCTAGGACCGGTGCTTTAGTAAACGCTGTTTTTAGGGTCTAGAATGCCTGTGCTTAATTAGGGCCCCATAACCAGCTAATACTCTTTTTCAGTAGCCTAGTTATGGGCTTAACTACCTTAGAATAGCCTTAAATAAATTATTAGTAAAAGTTCGCGAAGCTAAGAAATTGCTATAGTTTCTTAACTAACGTTGGGTCCTTCCATTTCTGTAAGGCCTGCACCTTCTTAGGGTTTATGGTTATGCCGTTAGTTAAAATAATTAAGCCAAGGTATTTTGTTTTGGTAGTATAAAACTTAGACTTATTAATGTTAATTTAGAGTCTAGTATTACTAAGTCTCTAGATAATTTCATTTACGTATTTTGTATACTTGGCGCGTGTTTTTAAGAAGATAAGGACATTATTAAGATACGCAGTATAGTAGTTGTTAAGGGCGTTATGTAAAACATAGTTAATATAGTTTTGGAACGTAGCGGGCGCGTTATAGAGACTAAACGGTATAACTAGTATCTTATAGAGTCCAAACCGGGTAATAAATACTATAAGCCACTTATAGCCTTCCGCGATCCGGATCTGGTTAAACACAGCAATTATGTTAAGCTTAGTAAAGTACTTAGCACTATAGAGTGCGTCAAGTATCTTACGGACTAGTAGCAGTAGGTATTAGTTCTTAATAGTAACTATATTTAGGCCTTGGTAGTTATAGCAGATTTATATACCGCCGCCAGGTTTCGCTGTAAGGAGGAGTAGTACGGTGGCTAGTAAGGTTAATTCGCGGATAAAACCCTTATCCAGTATCTTGTTAATCCACTTCTTTACACAGCTAAGTTTAGCGGGTAAGAGTGGTCTATTTTTGTAATATAGGGCCTACTTTCCTAGTATAATCTCAATTTTATGGTCCTATAGTCGGTAAGGGGGCAGCTTATCTGCGTTCTTAGGGAGGAAGTGTTTAATATATTTATAAAACTCTTTTGGTAAGCGTTGTAAAATATCCTTGCAGGTTAATCCTAGTTTGCCTTTTAGGAATTTCTTAATATTAGTGTCGACTATCTTCCGGCGTAGAAACTCAGACTTGGTTTTTAGGTTTATCTTAAGGAAGTTATAGAAATAAAGAGGTAGCGCTTTATGGGCTTTCTTTATTATATAGTTGCCTTCTATTAGCTGGCGGAAAGACCTTTTTAATAGGTTCGGTACTTCTATTAGGCCTATAGGTAGCTCCTTAAGCAGCTATTAGTGTTCTTCTTATTTAACTAGTTCTACTAGCTCCGCTATATAGATCCTTATCACCTTTACGCCTTTTTGTTTACAGAACTGGGTAAAATTAACGGCATAAGTGCATTTAATGTTGTCTAGGTTAGGGCGTGTCTGGTTCTCCAGTGCTACGGCTAGGCTAGCACGGCTTAGTTGGCCCAGGGGGGCGGAAATAAGGCGGCGGCCTTGCACGGTATGCGCGGGAGACGGGTGTAAGGTTAGGCGTTACAGGGGGGAGGTCTTAATTGCTCTAGTTTTGGTCTTGGCTATAACGCCCTTAGCTATTATACGTGCGGTTATATATACGTACGGTAAATAACTTAAAGTTAGGTATCTTATTAGCTAACCTAGGTTAAGCGGGTGTATGCGGGGGACTTATAGTTCTAGCGGTATTTATTTTTTTAGGAGTAAGGCGGTAGTCTAGTCTTCTAGAATCTCTGTTTCATTTACTACGTATATTGGCTTACTAGTATTAGGTACCTCTTTTACTATTAGCTAATAGTATCTAAGCGTTAGCCGTGCAATGCGTCTATATAGTGCTACTTAGTTACAGTTAGGAATATACCATGGGAGACAGTTATAGGCATAGTAGTTAGAGTTAAATTTAAGCTCTAGAGTAGGGAAGTCTGGTTTTAGGTTATGCTTTTTAAGCTAGGGCATTCCAAGAATTACTAGTATTAAGGGTAATAACTTTATAATATAGAAGAGTATAGATTCTATATAGTGGCTAATTATTATTCTTACTGTAAAGTAGTGGGTAATAAAGCTAGATGGGAGTCCATTAGTAAGGCGGAGTGGTTTTGGGACTAGGAGTCTTTTTATTATAATATTATACTTTTTTACAAGCGAGTCTTTATCTGTAAACGCTAGTGCTATACTACTACTATTAATAAGGCTTACTATTTTAATAAAAACTTGTGGGAGTGGGTTGTATAGTGAGGAGAGGTAGGTCTAAATAAGGATGGTATTTCTATTATTGTTTGCTATTCTAAGGTTGAGTAACAGCTGACTTAGAATAAGATCTAACTAATCTAGTAGTATAGATCTAATCCTTTTGTCCTCCTCCCTATATAGTTCTAACCCTTGGAGGCGACTTAGTCCAAGGGTTAGTCTTTTAATAACTAGATTATAGGGCTTAGCTAGTAGCTATGGTCTTAGCTAGTATATCCTAACGTATTAGTCTCCAACGGTGTATATATGCTAGGGGGTACTTCGCCGAGGACATAGCCGGTCTTATAGTTAGTAGCGGCATGGAGCACTTGTCCGTAGTTTATGTACGGGACCATTGGCTGGGGCTGTATTAGGAAAGAGAATCGCAGGGGTGGGTCTCTATGTCCAAACCTACGTCCCTATCCGTGGTTATCGTTTCGGTTACTAATCCCTCTACTAAAGAATCCGCCGCGGCTAGAAAGGGGTTAGCGCGGTAGTATTAGAAGGGAATTTAGGTTCGTTTTAGGGTTGTAAGCATCTTTCTAGTAGCCAGGTTGACTATATGCTAGGTAGAGTCTGTTATCCATACAATGTCTTTAAACGTTGTTAGGGAGGCTACTACTACCACCGCCGAATTTAACGGCGTTAAGGTCTATTAGGTCATTCTATAGTACTAGTGCTGAGGTATTATTATTAGGTAGTGTAGGTTGATAGCCGCTAGCGGTACTTAGCTTAGCGGTATTTAGCTTAGTATAGTGGGCGTAGTTCTATAGGTTATAAGCGAACACGTCCATTTGCTTACTCTAGCCCTTATAGTCAGCATTGTTGATTTTGCGGCTAAGAGTAAGGGCTAAGTCCTTTATCTTAGATAAAATATTCTTCCTAAGTAGATCCACCTTTTGTTCCTTAGTCCCATCTACTTTTATTATTAACTTATTAAGCTCTACTTTCTAGGACCAGTAATTATGCTTGCCTTAATTTAAGGTGTCTAATTTATTCTTAGCCGCTTAGGTTGTATCTATGGTCTTATAGTGCTTCTTTATATACGCAAACATAGACTTTTGGTTAGAGAAGGCCCATTTGCTTAGGTTGTTTAGGTGTATACATAGCATATTAAGGCCATACTTAATATAGTTATAAGCCTTATCTGTTAGCATATCTAACATATGGAGGACTTTGTCTATTAGGGTCTTAAAGCACTTTGTATTTCTATAGAAAACGCCTTAGATCTTTATTTCCTATATTTTAAATTTTTTTTGCTTTTTAGTTGGCAATTCCTTGCCATTAAATAGGGTAGGGTTTTTTACTTCACGCTTTTTTCTACAGGGCTTAGCTAGGGGAGGAGAGCTAGTAGCGGTGTTCTTATCGGCAATGGTTTAGGTAAGTGTAGTAATCTAAGAGCTTAGGCTTTGTATAGTCTCAGTATATACCAAAGCTTGCTATTCATATTGCTTTATATGTAGTTTAAGTGTCTTAAGGGAGTTAATTCTGTGTTAAGCTTCTTTAAGTTAGGACTTTACAGTCCGGCCTTTATTATAGACTATTTGGAGACCGCTCTCGACGCTAGTTAAAAGGGTTGTATATATAGAGAGGTGCTGAAATGTTCCTGCCATATTGAGGTCCTTAGGGTACTCCGGACCACTCCTAATTGCCCAGTCAATGTTGGTGTAGGAGGTATTGAAGAGGCGGGCGAGCGCTTCGCGTATATTCGCCAATGGGGTATTCTAGTCACCCATTTCGGGGGATCTGGGCAGGGTAATTAAAATCTATAAGGCTGGCTATAATGCTGAGATTGTCTAGGACAATACTAAAATTATCTGGGACTGTGGTACGGTAGTATCGGTCACGCCAGGTCGCGATTATACTAGGAAAATAGAGACAGTGGACTGGGGAGAATAAAGATCGCGACGGGGCGCAAGAGGAGATACCACAAACTATTATAGTGCTGTAACGCTAATAGGCTGAATAACTACATTGTGGTATGAAGAGGAGAAGGAGGTAAAAGGGGGTATCGTACACAAATAGTAGGGGCAGCCGCCAAGGCGCTAGTGGTGGGCCGGCCAACAGTAGGAAATAGTACGAGACAGTACGCGTCAGGACTGTGCCGTGACATAGCCTAAGATATAAATATAGCTAGCCAAGACAGACACCAAAATATATAATACTATTATGCCCCTTACGCACCAACTAAAAAGTAATACTCTTAGTAGCTGGCATAGAGAACTATAATACACTACTCTTAATATAAAAAGGTCTTAAGGCGGTTACCTAGTAGCTTATTAGCCAAAATATACTAAACCAGTTTTAGGTTGTAAAGGAAGTGGTAATAGAAGGCAAAGGGGCGAGCACTAGGCGCCCCCTAATAACTCTACAGTAGTAGAGTTAAGTTCGCAATACTAGCGCGTCCGTAGGCTTGTTACGGCAGTAGTGGTTCCTAAAGAGGTCAAAAAGTAAGGTAGTAGAGCACCATAGGTAACTTGTAGGCGTCTTATAGGCGCTATATAGGCGAGTCCTAGAAGGCGGGGAGATGGATTACAGGGTTTTCTTATATAGAGTTTTCTCCCTACATATATATAAGGAGTAGTCCGCGTGGGCCTAATAGGGATCTAAATCGGACGTTAAGCAATGAATTATTATTAATATAAGCTCTTTTATAAGTTATTAAAGGAGAAAATTAAGAAGTATAAGATTAAGGTATATAATATATATAATATGGATAAAAAGGGCTTTCTTATTAGCGTACTTAATAAGGGTAAGAGAATCTATACTAAGTTAAAAGCAGTTTAAGGTAAACTTTTTGGCGCTGGTTAAGACGGTAATAGAGAGTAGATTATAGTAATTATAAGCGTCTATGCTGACGGAATAGGCCTCCCTTTAGGCCTAATTAATTAAGCTATTTCTAGCAACCTCTAGGACTCCTAGCTTTAAGATTTTAACCCTAAATAATACTAGGTTTTCTTCTTATCTACTATAATAGGTTAGACAAACGTTAAAATAGGATTCTTATAGCTTACTACCCTCTTTAATATAGAAATAAAGAAGGCTAGAAATAGAAGATCCTAGAGGCTCTTAATATTAGATAGGCACAGATCTTATATTATTATAAACTTCCTTAACTAGTGTTATAAGTATAGGATATTAGTGGCTGTATTTCCGCCTTATTTAACCCACCAACTATAACCTCTTAATATTAGTCTCTTCTCTCCTCTTAGCAAGTATTATAGCTAAAAACTTAATAATCTTATTTATAAGAGTTAGGGCCTCTCCGCTATTATAAAACGCGATTTCTTTTATCTATTTTAGGCTGCCTATAATAGGGCCTTTACTAAAAATAATATACTTAGTAAGTGGGTAGATATTGGGCTTAATCCACTAAATCTAGAGGTTGTTCTTAGCGCTATTAAGACTTGACAAAAGTAAAGTAAAATAGACTCTTGGCCTTTATTAAGGGACTTAAATACCTTAGCTCTCTTAGTAAGTAACTAGAGAAAGGTGCGCAGGCTTCTATAAGATATGGTTAATAAGGTTATAGAGCCGCAGGCCAAAAGGCTTGAAAATACGGTTCTTAAGCTTACTACTAATATTGCTCTCCTTTATTTAGAAAATAAGGGCCTCTAAAAGGCGTTTAGCAATAAGAAGAAGAAGAGAACTTGTAGGAAGCCTCTCTTTAATAAACTACGTGCAGAAACTAACTGTAAGGCTATATTCTTTAGCCCCTTAAATATTAAGTGAGCAAAAGAGCTTTAAGAGAAGCGTATACGACTATAATACTAAAAGAAGGTACGCCAATAGGATAAGAAGATTTATAAGTAACTTATAAAGGAAGAACGATAACTTGCGATAGTATAGAGGAAGCAGGCTAGAATATAAGCCAAGGTTCAACGAGAGAAGGAGGCGGCTGAAAAACGCTGCTGGAGAGAGGAGGCTGCACACGCTCGTGTAGCAAATCTACAGCTTTAAAACGACCTCAAGCTGACGAGAGGAGGTAGACGGAAAAAACAAGCTTCTAGACAATCTCTTATTATTATTTTAAAGGTCGTAATTAAGGTAATAGATAGAGTGGTCTTATCTAGGGCTACTCGCGCTTAATACTAAATTTAACAACTTCCTATGGTCGGAAAATCTCATACGATAGCTCATCCGAATGAGGAAACTCAGTAGATTTCTACATTAAAAATCTAGACGATTTTATTAACTCTATGTGATTCTACGGCCTCAAATCGAGGCTTGGCAATAGTTGATTTTGGTGTGCATTGAGTGGGACCGTGCACGCAGTGGGGAGGTACCCTACCTTTTGGGGTTTGTGTCGTGGCTGGGTGGTGCGGAGCCTGTCACCTCACACAAGCATTTAAAATAAGTTGAAGTTGGTACTATTTTAATTTTGGAACCGGCAATATGCTACATTAGGAAGTCATCAAACCTAATTAGGAAGGCGGTAGCAGCCGACCGTCATAACCCTATCACCCACGTCAGCTGGAAGCTTATCGTCCCTTTCCAGACAGCACTCAACCCAATTTGAGCTCGCATGAGTGCCTACCTTCTCAATCGCTCTCTCGGTCTAAATAGCCCTCGTGTTCTTGAGCGTGCAAAAACCACACACCTGCTTCACGCCTTACAACCTACTGATGTCCAATTCCACAGCGATAGCAGGGATGTCTCGCCGGAGACTGGTATTCAGCTAGATAGTCTAGCGCACGCCTCTGGAGTTAATGCCATCACAATTGACAAGTTTGAGGGCAGATAGTGAGTTTTCACATGACATAAACAACAATTGCGCTGACTTTGATAGCCTTCTGTCTGGGGGCGCCGACTCCTCAATAGCAATATGGGATTTAGAAACCAGTTTTAGCACAACAGATGCTTCGTATGTACCGCTTTCTTCAGTGCACAGGTAACTCTCATTCCATCTTTATAGATATAAACCTAGCCAGAGTGCCGACCCCCGTCTAGAACCTCAAAAGAGCACAAATTCGGTATCACACAGCTCTGTTTCTATCCGTTCGACTCCCTTGCCTTCCTATCTTCATCCTACGATCATACCGTCAAGATATACTCGTCCGAAACCCTTAGCACCTCTGCATCCTTCGACCTGGACAGTGTTGTGTATACCCTTGCGCTCTCATCAATCGCATCGCATCTTCTCGTGGCATGTGCCACCCAACATCCCGCCGTTCGTCTTGTTGACCTTCGCTCCGGCGCTAGCACGCACTCTCTCGCTGGCCATAGCGGGGCGGTGCTGTCTGTATCGTGGAGTCCCATACACGAACATATCCTCGCGAGCGGAAGCATTGACGGGACTGTGCGATTCTGGGATATCCGCCGAAGTGTCGGCGAGATAGGAGTTCTAGACATGGAAGACTCTGTCGGCATCTTAGGACACAACGGTTTTGGTACTGGAGCTAGACACCGCGAACGAGGTAGAGCGCATGCAGGGGCCGTCAACGGCGTCGCATGGACGGATAACGGTTACCACCTAATTACTGCAGGCCACGACGAGCGGATTCGAGTCTGGGATACCAACTCTGGCGCAAATACGCTCGTGAGCTTTGGGCCCATTGTCAGGAATTCACACCTTTCATCCCTGATACCGCTACTTGCGCCAAGTGGGTTAGCGCTATCGGAAAAAGATGTGTTATTCTACCCTAACGGAAATGAGGTACTAATGTACGAACTTTTTGAAGGAAATTTACTTAAGAGACTGAAACGGCCTAACTCTGCAGAAACTATTACGAATAGGATGCCTATCGCTGGCAAAAGGAATATGAAGAGTAGAGTTACAGCTCTTGCATGGCGCCCTCATAATGTTGAGTTTTATTCTGCTCATTCAGATGGTTCTATCGGAGCATGGATGCCACGGACTTCCGAAGATGCTCTTTTGGATGAGGAAGAGTATCATGAATTAAATGGTGATCGGGACGAAGAAGAGAGTAGGAAGCGCAAGAGAGAGGCGCTGGAGGATATCTATCGTGACCTGACAAAGCAAAAAGTTACATTTGGCTCTAAGATATAGGCAAATTTTAATGAGCTAAGTTTTAGGATTGTTTAATACATAAAATCCGGTAGAGGTCTGTTAAACTCTAAGGCTCTCTTATAAAGGAGCAATGGGAATAGTAAACTAAATCATCCATCAAAGAATTGTTGATCTGTGAGGATATTTGGGAGCACTTTGCTTAGACCAAGTCGAAAAAGGTCCTTAAAATCTTATAGGCATACCTTTAGTAGTGGAACCGGTGCTTGAGAACGAGGCGAGGGTTTATCCGCAAAGGTCAAACACGAGCATGTTAGTAAAGTAATGCGCTTCAACGCTTGGGGACATGTTCCAGTGTTAAAACCTGTCGACCTGTCGCCTACTGCCTACCTGGTGGCAATTTGTCGTCATCAGCTTTGTCGTCAGCCGGTGGCTCACATCTACCTATGACTCACCTATCTCATGTATATATAGCCTCATTTTCTTCATAGATCAATCTACACACGAGTCCTTTTCTAACCCCATTTTTACGGTCGACAAAACCACCGTATTTCACAAGACATGTGCATACTCAGCGGTCTATGTTTGAACTATCTAAACAGCCAATCTTCTAATATTTCAAGTTCAGGCTCTTGGTAGAGATGTCTTCTAAGATCACAATAACTTTAGTTGTGCGAGGCCCTTAAAATAAAATTTCCGTCTCATATGATTTCAGAATTATCGCATACAGTCAAGGTTGAATCGTGAGCTGGGGTCATTACTGTCCAGAGTAGCGTTAGGTGTTATATGGCATATGCATAACCCCGGGTTTCGTATCACTACATCCTTTGGTATGCAGTATCTTGAGTCTTTAGCTGCTGAACTCCGTTATAATTTTATCTCAGTAAGCGACTCAGAAGGCGCACTCACTAATACTAAAGTGTTACTAGTCTCCACCTAAAAAAACGCCACTTTCTTTTAACCAATCAGCTATCTACCGACCTTAAGTCTGCCCTGCCGTCTGAGGGCCTTTGGTGCGAGTTTTGGTGAGGCTCAACTTTAATTTTTGCAAATTTGTATAAGAGACACTCTCTCCTGTATATTTAACTCCCTAACTATACCTATTTAACCTAATAAGCTGACGAGTTGAGTTAGGCTAGTCTCCTCTATAATTAATTACTTTTTTATAATAGGAGTATATTAGTAGGGGGCAGTATCTTTAAGCTCGGTGACGTGCATGTAATAGGTTACGTGATAGTGCGCGGGCCAGCGTCTTCCTTATAGTAGGTAGACACCAACGCGTGCTTGCCCTCCCTAGCTCTGCAAAAACCCTACGCGAAGCTCTACTTAAAGCTCTACTTAAAGCTCTACTAATATGCAGCACTAATATACTAGGAAGTCTTATAATCGTCTCCACAAACGTCTCTACGAACGGCTCTACAATCGCCCATATAATCGTCCGTACGAACGTCTGCAAAGCTCTTTACAAAGTTGTTACAAGGCCTTCAAAAAACAAGTCTAAATACAAGCTCTATATAGAGAAGCTCTATACAAAGCTCTGCACGACGCTCTGCTTAAAGCTCTACTCAA
>Ga0307507_10001368_pt1 | contig 54628 bp, 11 predicted proteins | sample 7_EM_MG_FD_207223 | JGI IMG/M metagenome (GOLD analysis project Ga0307507, IMG submission 207223) | Populus trichocarpa ectomycorrhiza microbial communities from riparian zone in the Pacific Northwest, United States - 7_EM | ecosystem: Host-associated > Plants > Roots > Unclassified | place... | reverse complement strand
CCTGCCTAGAGAACTCGTTAAGGCCCCTCTATAAGGGCCTATCTGGTATCCGGTACACTCAGGTGACTCAGAAGAGGGTCTTAATAGGCGTGGTGCGCGCGACCTGGTACAGCGACAGCGACGTGACGGCGACGCAACGGCGACCAGACGGCTCAACTAGGTGGAAACACGGGCAAAGCTCTAGGCAGCGGAAACACAGGCCAGCTTCGACGGCCCCATAGCGTTCGACTTACAGTCGACTTACAGTCAACCCACAGTTAACTCACAGGCGACTCACAGGAGGGTCTTAATAGGCGTGGTGCACGCAACCTAATACGCATATGCATAAGGCGACTTATAGGAGGGTCTTAATAGGCGTGGTGCTCGCAACCTGATGCATATATATAGGGGAGGCTATAGGGGAAACACATACCAGTTAGACAAGGACTCGACAGTTAGAGACACAGGCCAGCTTATAAAAGGGGGGGATATAAGCTTGGTTAGTAGGAGAGGGGAGAGTAGGTCATTTGGTGTGGGACCTAGTGTCTTTACGGCCCCTCTCCTGCAAGACACGGTTGGCCTGTTATAAGGAGACTCTTATAGGCAACGCAAAACGGGAACTAGCAGCAGTATAGGGTGTTGCGCCCCTATATTACTACTAGCCTCCTATAGGGCGTAGTGCGTAATAGCCACTGCTGGCTCTAAGGACCTTACCCCTTAGCTAGGCCCTGACCCTTAGTGTACCTAGTAGGCAGGCAGGATCACGTCCTAGTTGGAGAGACTACTACGTGGCTTAAGAGAACGGATGCGCGTATTAGTATACCAATAGACGGAACCGTTCGCCTCTAGGGCGGTATGCTAGTGAGGTATGCTTAAGGAGCAAACAGGAGTTACTTAGGCAGGGGAGGCTTTTAGTCCGGGCCTTAACTATAGAAGGTACCCAAGGCTTCCATATTGCAGGATGCAGCCACAACGCCCTTATAGGATTACGCCAGTAGGCACGTAAGAAGGGAGTTGCAACCCCTGGAAGCGGCAGCTTATGCCTATGCCGGCGGAAATAATAAAGAAAGGCGTAAAACCAAAGGCTATAGAAGGCTCCCAAGCTATACAAAAGCATACCAACTCTAAGAGGAGATTCTTATATAGACCGCTAGGGGGCGGTCTAGTACTTAGGTTAACCCCATTATAAGATATCCAAAAGAATGGTGAAACCCCCCGTTAATTGGTAGTGGCAGCTAACTGCTTATGGAAAGCCCCTCAGGCCTTTAGGCCTAGGTAACTAGGACTAAATACTAGAAAACTGGGGTAGAGGCCTAGATAAGCAGGTATATCGAACTCTACTATATAACTACCTGCCCAAAGTAGGGAAGATATATTAGGAAAACAGGTGGAGAAAGTAGAAGAAGAATGGTACGGCGCTAGGGCCCAGGCCTATATAGAGGAGGAAGGGAGACGCGCAAGAGGCCAGCAAAGATAATAGTAAGGGAGAGAAAGGAGCCAAAGTAGAGCATAAAAGAGTACTGGAAAACCATCTACTGCAACACAATACTGGTTGGACCGACGCTAGAGAGATAAATAGGAGTTAAAGGTACAGAGGTAAACTTAGGCAAGGGGAACCCAAGCCGTAGCATAGGCAACGCCATGGGGGGTAAATACCCAAGGGCTCTAAGAGGGCCTAACAAAGGCAGAAAATACAATGGCAATACTCTTAAGGACAGGAATAATAGGACTAAAAGATTGGCTTTACTGGGTGGGTATCCTAGTAGGTAGCCTAAGGTGCAAATATAGCTGGCTAAGACAGACACTAAAATACGTAATACTGTTATGCCCCTTACGCACTAGCCGAGAAGCAATGCTCTTAGCAGCTGGCATAGAAAACTATAATACACTGCTCTTAATATAGAAAGGCCTTAAGGCGGCTACCCGGTGGCTTATTGGCCAAAATATGCTAGACCAGTTCTGGGTTATAAAGGAAATAGCAATAGAAGGCAAAGGGGCGAGTAACAGGCGCCCCCTAATAACTCTACAGGAGTAGAGTATAGTGTGTAATACTAGCGCATCCGTAGGTTTGTTATGGCAGCAGTGGTTCCCAAGGAAGTTAAAAAGTAAGGTAGTAGAGCACCACTAGTGACTCGTAGGCAACTCGTAAGTAAGCCCTAAAAGGCGGGGAGACGGATCATGGGGTTTTCTCAAATAGAGTTTTCTCCCCATATGTATATAAGGAGTAGTCCGCGTGGGCCCAACAGGGATCCGAATTAGACGTTAAGCAATGAATAATAATAAAATACTTAAGAGTAATAAAGACTTTAGTATAACTTTAAGTACTAGGATAAGCATTTTAGAGTAGGCGATAAAGTTCTATTATGCTTAATAAATATTAAGACCTATTAACTATTAAAGAAGCTTAATATAAGATACCTAAGTCCCTTCTAAGTTAAGGAATATATTAATAAGTTAGCATACTATCTCTAGCTACCCCTATTTATAGCCTATATATATTTAATATTTTATATAAACCTACTAGAGCTATAGTATAGACTAGCACTAAAAAAGAACTTCTATCTAGGCCTAATTAAATACCCTAAAGTAGTAGGTAAGTGGTATAAGGTTAAAGCTATACTATGCTATAAGTCTATTAAGAATAAGCTTTAATATAAAATTAAATAGCTAGGCTAGCCCGCTAAGGACTCTATATAAGAACTAGAGGATTACTTTAATTATTGTAAAGATATTTTAAAAGAATATTAGGACTAAGGTCTATAATCTATAAATCGCAGAAAGCGCTTTAATACTATAGTATTATTACAGTCTATAAAGAAGACTTGCGTAAAAAGCAAGAAATAGGTTAAATTAGATATAGAATAAATAGGCTCTAGAAACTATAAGGATTAATTAGGGCTATAGCCTAAGGCAGGATAGGTCCTTAGCCTTTTTATATATATAGCATAGAATTAATAAGGTATTTTTCTAGAAATACATTTCTATTTATTAGTCTATATTAGGAATAGTATTTCTACGCCTTTCTAAATACTTTATAAGGCCTTTCTAATTACTACTATATATAAAAATTAATCCTAAATACCTAAATTAAAAGCTATTATACCTTATCCCTAGGTACGGGATTAGTATTTATTAGCCTATTAAGTAATAGCTGACGAGAATAAGATTTAAATCTAAATCCCTTAGTAGGAGTATAGATAGGTATAAAAATAGAGGCAGACTAATAAGGTGTAAATAGAGTAGAGATCTTTAAATACTTAATACTAATATTAGGCCTAAACCAGTACTAATAAAGTTCTTAAGGCGTAAGCTTATAGTTAATAAAGATATGCTTAGACCTAAAATAAATAGAGATATTAGCTAGCTAGTAAAGACTAGAACTACTAAGACCTTACTATAGCAATTATTAGTTACCTATCTACTAGGTACTTAAAGGGTAACCTACCTAATACCGCATTATATTATACTTTTTTAAAACTTAACGCGTATATATAAACTCCTTATAGTAGACAACAACCTTTTTTTTATTACCCCCATCCTTTACCCTATCCTGAGTATACTAACCTTACTCCCTTATTAGGTATTATTAGCTAGCTTACTAGGAATTATAGGTGGTATAGATAGCTATAGTATAGTCTTAAATTTAACCTAGATATTTAGTATTTGCGCTAGAATAAGAGAGAGCCTAGGTAATATAGTAGTCAAGGATATTAAAGGATTATCGCTACTTAGGCCTAGGCTATATTAAAGCCTAAAATTAGTAATAGAAACCTATTAAGAATAAGAAAGCTTACCTTAACACAATTACCGCTCTTAATATATATTCATTAATTATAAGGACTAAAGATGTTAGACCTTATATAGTAGGTCTTATTATAAGCATCCAGAATCTTTTTATTGGACTTTTAGTCTTTTAAGGACGTATATATAAAGTTATTTAGGTAGGACCAGTACTAGTTACGGGTTAGTAGAGGTTGGGGTTCTATATATAGCGGTAGGCTAAAATATACTAAGGAATTGGCTTAAAAAAGTAGTTAGTAGGAGAATAAAGAGGTATATTAAATTAATAATGGAAATAAAGAGAATCTTAATAATATATTAAAGATATATCTAAAATTAGATAAAGGTTAATAAGGGGAGGTAAGGTATTAAGGAAAAGAAGCAGCTTAGTAAGTAAAATATCTCTATATTTTACCTTCTAATGCCCTTTTAGTAAATAGCCGTGTCACGGAGTAAGTATAAGCGACGATAATATATAGCAAAGTAGATATTATTAAGCTACGTATATAAACTATATAATGAAGTCAAGACGTTGCGTAAGGAGAGAAGGTAAGGAAACGGGAAGAAAGGGTATATATCGTTAGTTTGGTTGCTTAGTCGACACGTGCACGGAGCAGAATAGGATTCGAGTAGCGGTCCTGGCAGAACTTGGCAGGATTCGCTGGACTTGGCAGAATATGGCAGAATGCGGCAGATTGCCGTCAGATTGTCGTCTCGCGGTCGGTCTCTTCTTGCTACGTTAGTGGAAACAGGTAGAAATAGGTAGGAACAGGTAGACGTGTATAAGGTGTCACAAAGGTGTCTCGTAACAGTACCCCCCCTTTAAACTCGAGCTTCTGTAAGATAGGGCTGTAGTAGTTCTAGGTAGAGTTCGTAAAAGTCTTCTACGGCTTGTATAAGTCCTATAGAGTTAACGGGTTCCTATAAGGACTTAGTAACGCCTCTCCATTTTATAAGGTATATATATTTGCGTTTCCATTTGTCGTACTTAATATCGTCAACTCTTTCAATAAGGTACTCATCCTTACCATTCACTTCGACTGGTGGGGGAGGGTCTTAGATCTATCTAGGTAGGGCGTCTAATATAGGGGCGGCAGGGCGGAGGACTGACGTATAAAATACGGAGTAGATTTTAACCGTATTAGGGAGCTTCAGTTGGTAGGTATAAGGAGAGACAACTTTTTCGACCTTATAAGGGCCGGCGTTCTTCTAATTAAGTTTCTTAGTAGGTTATTTAGTATTTAGATTTCTTGCGTTTAGCCAGACAAAGTTACTAATTTAGTAAGCCAGTGCTAGGGTTCGGTTCTTATTTGCTACAGCTTTATAGACAGACTAGGCCTATATTATTTTATTAGTAAGGAACTCTTATAGTTCTTCTATCTTCTTTATAAATTCATTTACTTCTATAACTTATAAGGCCTAGGTAAGGAATATTACTAAAGGGTTTAAAACCCATTTGCGGGTGCTGGCTATAATTAGCTAGGAACAGGGAGACCTTTGTAGTTTCTAAGACGGAGTTATTTGCAGTAAACTTAGCAAATATAAGCCAGTCCATCCAGTCATCCTATAAATACAACGTGTATATCTAAATATACTATTCTATTATAGCATTTACACGTTCCGTTTAACCATCCATTTCTAGGTAATATGCCGTAAACAACAGTGCTTTAATACGGAGTTAGGTAGTTAGTTCTTTCTAAAATACTAAAACAAACTAGCGGCCTCTATTAGAGACGATTATTTTAGGGAGTCTGTGAAGTTTCTATACATAATCTAGGAACAGTTAGGCAATGGTAGGTGTTAATATATTAGGGCAGGCGATTAAGTGTCTTATCTTAGATAGTTAGTCTATAACTACTATAATATTTATACAGCCTTTACTTATGGGGAGGTCAACAATAAAGTTAATTAAGATATCCTTCTATCTTTAGTCTAGAATAGGTAGTGGTTTTAGGAAGCCGTTATATATCTTATATAAAGCTTTGGCTCGTTAGCAGGTATAGCAGCTAGAGACATACTTCCGTATTATATTATATATATTTAGCCAGTAGTACTCTAGTTAAAGTAGTTCTAGGGTTTTTCCTTAGCCTAGGTGGCCGGCTACTAGTAAATTATATATATATTCAAGAAGCTTAAGCTTAAGTTTATTATAATTAGGGATAACTAGGCGGTTCTAGTAGTATAAGCGGTTTCCGCGGGCTTTATATTTACTTAGAGAAATCTTTTTAAAGCGTCTAACGCTATCTCAAATTAGCTTAAGCGTCTCTTAAATAAACTTATTATTTGGATATTCGTCAACTATAATCTGTTTAATAGTTCAATCGGTTATTTTAAGGATATATACCGTAAGATTTTTAGCAGGAGGTTTAAATAGCTTAGGGCGAAGCAGGGTCTAATTGCGGTAGGAGCGCGCTTCTTCTTAAGCTAGTGCGTCCTATAAACGTCGGGTTAGGGCATTAGGCTTCTAGCCTTAAATGCCTAGGTAGTACATAATTAAGAATCAGAATTAGGACAGATATTCTAACCAGCGGGCTTAACAGTAGCTCAGCTGTTTCGTGGTTATAAAGTACTGCAGGTTTTTATAGTCACTAAGAACTTTAATTAGGAATTTAGCTCCTTCTAGTTTTAGTCGCCATTGCTCAAAGCATCTAATAATAGCCAGCAATTCCTTATCGTAGATCTTGCAATTGCATTTAGCTAGGCTTAGTTGTTTTAAAAAGTATGCTATAGGGTGCAATACTCCTTCCTTATTATATTAAGACAGAATGCCTCCAGTAACATAATCAGATAAGTTAGCTTCTATAATACTTATTTAGTCTAGGTTAAAGTATTAGAGCATAGGTACAGTAGTAAATATAACCTTTAAATAAGTAAAGGCCTTCTTATATTCCTTATTAAAGACAAAGGCTTTATCCTTTTAGGTTAAGGCTATAAGGGGTAAAACTAAGGCAGAGAAGTTATTAATAAACCGTTAATAGAAGTTGGCGAAGCCTATAAAGGCCTTTATATCCTTAACATTCTTAGGTTCTTACTAGTTTACAATTACTTTAACTTTCTTAGGGTCTATTTATACGCCGTCTATAAAAATAATAAGTCTAAGATATAGGACTTCCGTTTTATAGAACTCACATTTATCTATATCTAATTGTAGGCCGGCTCCGCGCAAGGCTTATAGGACCAGTTTAACATATTTTTAGTATTTAGCTAGATTATTGCTGTATATTAAGATATTGTTAATATAAGTAGTACAAAAGACGTTTAGGTATAGGCGCAGGGTATTATTTATAAAGTATTAGAATAAACTTGGGGCGTTTATAAGGCTAAATAGCATTACTAAGTATTCAAATAATCCGTATTAAGTACGGAATGCAGTAAGCCATTCATCTCCTTTCGCGATATAGAGGCGGTTAAATGCGTAGATAATATCAAGCTTTATATAGAAGCGAGCCTTACTTAATCGGTTTAGTGTCTCTTAGATTAATAGGATTAGGTATTAGTTCTTAACAGTAACAGCGTTAAGAGCTTAGTAGTTTACATAGAAGCGCAGACTACCGCCAGGTTTCTTAACAAAGATTACTGGTGCGGCTATAGGTAAAGAACTTACTCTAATAAATCCTTTATCCAGATGTTTGTCCAAGTACTTCCGTAGTACCTAGAGTTTATTTTAGGATATTTCGTATAAGGGTCTAAATCTAGGATATTTTCCTTCTTTAACTATAATCTTATAATTATATAGACGGCGTTCCAGTAGCTTATTAGCTTCCTTTTATAAGAATACATCTAAATAATTATGGTATTCTACTGGTACTTTCGTGGCCGGGTTAGTGTACTTCTTTAGTGCTAAAGCCTTCTTAATATTGGCCATTGTAACGGTAAAGATCGTGTGTTTAGGTTTCCTAGCAAGTTATACTAATAGGGTAGCTCCAATTATATAAATATCTAAGGTGTTAAGCGGGCTTGGATTATCCTTAGTTTCTTATATAGTTTTAGGTTTAGTGTTAGGTACGGAGTTAGTGTTAGATTTAGGTTTAGGTTCTTTAAGTATCCTTTTTATAGTAAAATACTAGTTCTTCTAGTACCTTTATATATTAAGCTTAAGCTTCTGCTTGGTTTGGGGTATAGCGGTTAGAGTTAGTTTATATAGTTCGGTATAATTTCCGGGTTCTTAGTAGACGTTAGTGGAATTCTTATATTGGTAGAATTTGGTGGAATTCTTAGGTTAGTGGAATTGGGTAGACTTTTTAGGTGCAGAGTAGACATTAGTAGAAATTTTAGACTGGTGGATCCTAGTGGATTTTTTAGATTTCGGTTTAGGGTTTAAGTAGCAAGTCGTAAGGCACTTCTACTTGCAACAGGAGGTAGTAAATAGAAGCTTAAGGTTGTCCTAATTAATGGTTACCTTATATAGCTTTATCTAGGGTTGTTTAAGGATTACTAGGTGACCTAGGGTAGTTATAAAGAGCTTAATTAATTCTTCGTGGTTTAGGTATTGGAGTCTTAGGGCCGCTACATAAGTAATACGGCCTAAAATAGTGCGTTTGCTATTAAATCCAAATACGTTAATATATTAGTTAAGGGGTATTAGGGTAAACCTATTATCTTACACAAAGATCTTATTAATAAATCCTATGCCGCTAGCTCCTGTGTTAATTAGGACTTAAGTGTTAGCCTATTAACTTTTCTACCAAAGACGGCAGTTAACGGTTATACTACAATCCTAAGAGTCAGGGTTTGCAATATCTAATGCGTTTAACGAGATCCTGTGACATAGCTATCCTGGAAAGCGACTTAACTCCAGGACGTGCCTTTTAGTGACAAGTAGGAAGGGGTTCCTATAGAACGTTGGTTGTAACTTCGTCCTTATAAGTAGTACTTATTAGATACGGGGCTAGAACCAGGTAAAGATTGGGGACGGTAACTAGAGGATCGGTATAGTAAACGGCTGCTAGTATTAACCATTTATAAATTCTTTTGGAAAGGGACGGAGCAGTAGCTAGAGATATAAGTGTTGCTTCCGCACTTAAAATAGAGGCCGTATTTAATGCGTCGCTTTTATTTGGCGGATTCTTTTAGGGCATAGGAAAGGGTTCTAGTGTTAATATCTATAGCGTCTAAGTCCTTGCGGGTCTTAGGCGGCTAGGGGGCAAAGTATTAAGGTATATATTTTGGGGCGAGGCGTAGTAAGTTATTATATAGGCCATTAATAACGTTGGCGTAGGCGGTAATAGTGCCTAGCAGTTTAACTCCTACAAGAGATGCTTTTAATTTAGGGTTTAGAGACTCTACTAGGCAATTAATTAAGGCGGGTTTGTTCCATTTAGTCTCTTTAGCATAGTAGTAGAATTTAGCGAAATATAATAGGAAGTTCTTGAAGCCCTATATTATCTTATTTAGTTTCCTTTATAATATAGCGACTTAGTTAGGGTCGCTATAAGATACTTCTAGTATAGTAACTAGTTCCTTTACCGTACTTGGTTGGAACGGGTATATAGTATCCGCAGCATCTCCTTTTAGGCGGCTTATAGCGTAACAAAGCTAACTGTTAGGGGTAGGGTAGCGGTCAATATTACCGCTTAACTTATTCTAAAGTTGGTTAAGGAAAGAGTGTAGCTTACTTCTTTTACTAGAATAGGCGGGAGGATCAGGGAGACGTTCGGATAACTTTTTTTTAGGGGCATTAACTGGCGAATTTGGGGTTAAGGAGTTAGTTTTAGATGCGTTCTTCTCATCCAGTATTTATGGGTCGATAGTAGTAGGGATAGGTAGGGGCAACGGTGTAGTAGGTGGTGGGTTATAACAAATCTCTTCAACTTCCTTTCTTAGGGATTGGATTGTCTTATAATATTAAGTTTCTTATTAGGCAAGAGCATCTATAAAAGCCTCTTAGAGACTTCTTATTTATTCGGTAAACAGGGTACGTAGGTTATTTATAAATAAGGGGGTTTCCGGGTTATTCTATATATTGGTTAGGGCAGGACGGAGTATATGGTTTAACATAACGTAGTATCACAGAGTAAGTACAAGCGACAATAATATATAGCAAAGTAGATATTATTAAGCTACGTATATAAACTATGTAATAAAGTTAAGATGTTGCGTAAGGAGAGAAGGTAAGGAAACGGGAAGAAAGGGTATATATTATTAGTTTGGTTGCTTGGTCAACACGTACACGGAGCAGAATAGGATTCAAGTAGCGGTCCTGGCAGAACTTGGCAGGATTCAGTGGACTTGGCAGAATATGGTAGAATGCGGCAGATTGCCGTTAGATTGTCGTCTCGCGGTCGGTCTCTTCTTGCTGCGTCGGTAGAAATAGGTGGAAACAGGTAGGAATAGGTGGACGTGTATAAGGTATCACGGAGGTGTCCCGTAACAAGCCGCAATCTTGCTAATATAACTCTGTTATAATAGCGCAATTTAAAAGGAAGAAAATATATATATATGCCATTTAGTTATTACTTCCTTATAAAAAAAACTAATTATATAGCTGGGGACGGTAATTAAAACATTAATTACGGATATATATAGAATAAATTATACCTAAACAATACTGTAGTATTAAAGAACAATATTATAGATATTTTTAATAATTATATAATAGCTAGAGGCGCTATTATAAAGTATCCCTCCTATTTACTAGGTAGTAAAGCTACGCTAAATATATAGTATAAGACCAATAAGAAAGGATTATAGATTAATATTTTAAAAATTAAGGACAACGGCAAGCCAAGGCTCTATATATTAAATCCTATACTAAAAGGTTCTATAAAACCATATTAGGAACACTAAATTGCCTATAATACCTACGATTGATTACAGGCCAGTATAAAGGCTTAAAAGTAAAGTTATATAAAATCCTTAGGCCAGCTTAGGTAGTTACTAGTATATTTCTAGTAGGCTTCTAATAGGTCTCCTAGTAATCCTTATATCTTTTCTCTAGTTAAATTTTTTTTCCTTATTAAGGTTTTTAAGAGTTTAAAGTAGGGATTAGATAGATAGATAATATATAGTGGCATACTAATATCTCTCTAAACCCCTTTTGGGATAAGCCCTTATAGTCTTCTTATTATAAGGTAATAGCGATTAGAGGCTAACTATAAGAAGGGGGGGGGCAATATAAGGGATATTATTGCAGACTTCTCGGGTTGCCCTTAGGACAATCTCTAAACGCCCCTTAAATAGTCGCCGGTTATATACTAAAGGTATATACCTATAGTATATAGTCTCTACAATCCATAAGGCCTCACCTCCTTAAAAATTTATCTCTCTTACCAATTTATCCTATTTTACAATTATGCCTTATAGCCCCCTATCTACAAAGTTCCCTTACAGCTATTAATTAACAATAATAGGCTATACCTTCTTACCCCCTAAAAGAATGCCCTTATTATAAAAGGCTAGTAAAGCCTCCCTAAAGAAGCACATTCCCTTTACTTATAAAGAAGTAGACTAGGAAGCTATAGCTAGTCTATCTAACCTTCTAAAACCCTTAGAAACAATTACTACTAGGGAGTTGTTAAGTAGTTGCTATATAAAACCCTATAAAAAATAAAAGAGTTAGAGATATAATTAAGATAAATATATTAGGACTATTAAGGATAATTATAAGGACAATTAGGAGAAGTATAAATACCCTATATATAAAGCGGACTTAAAGGGGTAATACTATACTATGCTGTAATATTAGAAAACCCTCCAAATTCCGTATAAAGAAACCTAATAAGTATAATTATAATAGTCTTTGGAACTATAATTATTTTATCTATTAATATAAAACCAAGTTTTAGCTAGATTTAAAACGTTACTCTAATAAATATAATTAGATACTAATTGCTTCTACCTTCCTATATGGCATTATTAAGAATTTATAGATACGCTATAAGAAGAAACTTACTATACCTCTTAAATTTAGCAAACTTAAGTCCTAGTTAGTTAATTAGGTCTAAGACCCTACTAATTAAGGAATAGATTATAACCAGTAATACTATAATGCTAAATAGCGAGAAGGCTAGAGTATAGTCTAGTTTATAAACTACTTAGAAGAACTAGAAAATAATATACCCTACTTAGACCTATAGGATAACGCTATATAACTTTACTAGCTACTTACTAAGTTATATTTTAAGATTTAATAGGCTATATAAAAGAAGAGCGAAATTCCTATCTCTTAAAAAAAGCTTATCTTTAAAGCTACCTAGATTAAGAACGCTAAAAGAAACTATTTAGGCAAGTAAAAGGAAAAAGAAGTTAATAATAAAAAGCGTAAAACTAGACCTAGCTTTAATAAAAGGAGTAGATTCTAACTTAACCACTCTATAGAAGGACAATGTAAGTAGGCTTTATAACCCTAGAGTAATGCTAGTTAACCCTAGCATAATAATAGGTAGAAACTATAAAACTAAAAGTTTTTTTATTTTTATTTTTTATATCTGTTATATTATACTATATACAATACTATACACATGGCCTCTAGGCTATAGCGCTATAGTTCTATATATATAAATCCTTCCTAGGCAGCTTAATATATACTAGTAGCTGAATAGACACTCTGGCCCATTTTTAAAACGCTAGGGGAGCTCTAACTACTAGTGTTTTTTTATTTTAGTATTTTGCTTTTTAATATACAGTTCGCATTAAAAAAATCATAAAGAAATCATAGCTCTTTTATTTATTTCTGCCGTATTCTACTATTCCTAGAGTAAATAAAGCGCTTTAAAAGATAGATTTTTAATAAAGTTTTACATATAAGAACAAGAGTCCCTAGAATAGCTTACTAGCTTAAAAGTAGCTCCTAATTACTTCTAAGCGACTGTTTGTAGTAATATACCCTATTTCTCCTCGATTCAGAAAAGGGTAGGAAATTAGTAATTAGTAAATACTCTCCCTAAAAGTAATCTACTAATAGTATTTTATAAGGGCGAACCTTGTTATATAAACCCACTTCTATAGGAAATTTTTTATAAGGTTGTTTGTATAGGGTATAAATACTAATTCGCCTATATACCTTATATTTTATATACTAAAGTAACATAGGCCGGCCCCTTTCTCCCTTCTAATAGCTACCCTAGTAATGTATCTACAGCACGCCTATAGTGTAGTAGTGGTTATAGTAGTTATAGTTGTCTATAGCGCGATAGCCTAATAGCCTACAGTATATATACGGTAGTAGTAGTACTGCGATAACGGCGGTACGTCTGCGGTAATAGTGGTAGGTCTGCGGTAATAGTAGTAGATTTGCGGTAGTAGTAGTAGTTATTGTCTATATCTATGGCTTGTCTATAGCTTATCTATGGCGCGACTATGCGCCTTAGTAGAGGTTATCTATAATATAATAGCTATAGACTAGTTATAGTAGAGGTTATCTACAGCGCTATAGCTATAGACTAGTTGTAGAGGTTATCTATAGCGCGACAGCTATAGACTTGTTGTGGTCGTAGTGGCATATCTTTAGGGGCTATGTAGTATTGCGGTAACGCGTCTTTAGGGGCTATATAGCTAGCAACGCTTAGGAGGCAACGGACGGAGGCTAAAAGGGAGGCGATAGACAGAACTAAAAGTTATATAGCTGTTATAACTGTGGTAGAAAGGGCTATATATAGTGCTTCTACTAGTAGAAGAAGTAAGAGTTAGCTTAATTAGAAAAAGAGGGAGCCTAGTGGACCTTTACTCCCTTATACTAGGCTAGTAAGAGAAAGAGGGAGTAAGCTACTATATAGTTATTCCCGTCTTTATTTAAGTTAATATTTGTACCACTTTTAGTAGTATATATTACTATTATAATAGTATTTAGGATAACTAATTTAATTAATGCTTAATTAATTCTCCTATTCTATAGGTGGAATTTAGTGGTTATCCTAAGTTTGCTTAGCTTATATAATTATATGCAACTATATTATAAAACCTTATTTAAATACTAAGGGCATTTAGTTTTGCAATATGCTTAAGTACACTACCTACTAAATTCTGCCAGATTCTATTAAGTTCTACCAAATTCTGCTATATTCTACTAAATTCTATTAAATTCTACTAAGTTCTACCGCAGTAATTAAACTAGCTAATTATAATTTTCTATACCTAGTATGGAAAATTGCTATTAGCTTGCTTACTACTAGCGCCTTAGTTGCTAGCTTAATATCTTTACATTCTCTATTTTTACCTTTATATCTTTTCCTCTCTTTATCTACTTGGTAACCTATAACTTAATTATATTTATATTAATTAGGTCCTTTAACGCCTGGTAAGGTTTTAATTTTATTATAGCGTCTATAGGATTACTGCCTCTATTAATCTATTTAATCTCTACTATCTCTCTTCTTTTATATAATTATTATAGACATATTAGGTTAATTATAAGTCGTTTCTCTTATATTGTCCTAAGTTTAACTAAGCAATTATATAGAGATTTTAAATTAGTGTAAAGGATAACTGGTAGTTGTTTAAGTTATAGAATCTTCTTAATGATTGCTTTAATTACAGCTCCAGTGTTAAATCTATAGGCCATTCTATATAATTTACATGTTAAGACACTTTGTATAACCCGCTTGCATTTAATAGATAACTAGTAAAGGATATTAGCCTTATTATCTTTATCTATAAATATAGTAATAAAGCTAATTTAGGATATGAGGTCCTGGTTATTCGCAAAAAATAAGTTTATAAATATTATTAATTTAAGGGAGTCTTTACTAGTATTAAGTTGTATAAAATGGAGTCCTCTTAAGGGGTTATTAACTTACCACTATAGTTGCTTATTAAGTTGCTTTGCGTATTCCTCTTTTAGATTAATGACTTATGCTATAAATATAAGATTAAAGGCAGCTTCTAGTTAGCAGACTATAGCAATATAAGCTCCTCTTGCTCTTTAAGCAATATACTAGTCCTTTAGTATAACTGCTTTATAGACTTCCCCTCTAAAGCTAGTTAGGTCTACAGCCTTTATAGTAACTAACTTTAGGTTCTAGTATTAACGTTCTTAGGTAAAGACTATTAAATTCTTATTTTATTTAATATAGCCTCCACTAAACTTAATTGGGGTAGTCTAGGTAAGCTTCTCTATCTTTTTTACTAGGAACTTTACCTCCTAAAGCTTAACTTCTTTGGCCTTTATAAAGGTTTTATTAGTAAGAAATAGTATATTATTAGTCTATAAGCCTATAATTCTAAAGCCGTTGCTATTTATATATAGTAAGTAGAAGTTATATATTAACTAGTTTATCTATAGCTTATTAAGGTAGTAACAGTAGTATATATTAAACTAATAGTTACTAGCTTCCGGGACACCGTATAGTGGTTTAATAACTCTTAAAATTAATCTATTTTTTAGTCTAAGTTCTAGTGGCGGGCGTATAAAGAAGTCTCTATTTAGGTGGATACTAGACTATATATAAGCTTATAAGATATTATGTAGGTATAAAGAAGCTAGTCTTCTTTTATTTCCCTATAGGGTTGCTATAAGTACGAGGATAATTCTCTAGCTAATATGTTAAATAGTTAGTAATTGTATTAGGACCGGATCTTTACTATAGTTGTTATAGGCTTATATAACTAGTTTAGACTTCTTAAAGGCCTTATATATTCTAGCGTTCTTAATCTTGTTAATAAATTAGGAGTTAAAGATTCTAATTTCTTCTAGAATGTCTACTATATTAATAAACATAAAGATACCTTTTTTAAGTAGACCGTTTATCTCCTTATACTAAGACTCTATAAATAACGGTAAGGTATACTTAGAGGTAGTAGTATTAGGGCTTTTAAGGTCTTAGATAAATATCAATATATCTATAATATTTTGCTAAAACCTTATTAGTAATCGTTGTATTTATTTTAATTTTTGGTAGGGTATACTAGCTACCAGTTCCTTAGTTAGGTTCTTAGTTAAATTCTTAGTTGGTTCCTTAGTTGGTTCTTTAGTTAATTCCTTATTAGGTTCTTTTAGTTTAGGTTATAGGTATAGCTTTACTACTATAGTCCTAAAATCGGTAGGTCTACTAGGGAGTTATACCTTATATATCTCTCTATTAATTTTAAGTAACTTAAATAGGCTAGTCTATCTACTGCTCTATCTAGTATTGCCTTTACGCTATATAAGTACATCTAAGTTAAGGGGGAGGTTATAGATTGTGGTAACGGATAGACCGTTTTGTTAGTTTAGTGCATTATTAACTTACTTCTTTACCCTAATCCTTGCGATCTCCTCTATTACCTTCTTTATAGCTACCGCTTACTATATAATAAAGGGTTCTAGTAAGTCAAGTTCGTCTATTTAAGAGTAGATACTAAAAATAAGTAGTACTAGGACTAGGCTATCTAGGCTAGCTATGTTATTAGTGGCCTTTACCACTATTTATAAAGCCAATTCTTTAGTTATTCCTAAGTTCTATAGCTTCTCTATAATTATTTAGTATACTTAATATAGTATTAGATAAGCTCTTTCTACCATTCTAATAGACCAGTAAACTTTTACTAGGACGCTCTTAGTTAATATAGCCATTGCTATAGCGTACTATTAAAACTCCTTACTTATAAAGTTCTTCCCAGCGTTATAGGTAATATAGTTAGGTAGTTTAATATAGGTGTTAATCTAGTATAGTCGTAGGATATCCTAGGTATGCTTTATAGAGATATTATATAGCCATCTTGCGGCTTAAAATCTGGTAGCTTTGTTAATTATATAGAGGATAGGGCTTCTATTAATATATATAATATTAACAAAAATAGAATAGTTAAAATTAGAGTCTTGATCTTCTTATAATGTAAACTTAAACTATTTAGGGGATTTGCTGTATTTCTAGCAGTGGGAATAGTGCTTAGTAAGATAGTTAATAACCTGCTTATTAATATTATTGTAGCTAAAGCGTTCTAGTACCTTATATAGCTTATCTGCTAATAGATATCTAAAGCGACAGTAAAATTGGCGGAGTTTAATAGTGGTTAGGTAGCAAGGGTTTTAGTTAAATAAGTAGGTTATAAATAACTATAGTAACTCTTCCTATAATAGGAAGGGGTGACCAAATTAGTAAACTACTAGTTCTGATTTTATTAGGGTAACTAGGACGTTTTTAAGGCTGTTATAATAGACCTTTAGTATATTTATATCTGCGAGATATAGTAGGAAGGGTATATCGGCCTTTATAATGTAAAACTTAATATTGCTAACTGTTGTATTAACTATAACAGAGCTAATAGAAGAGGTAGAGCTAACGCTAAACTAGACGTTAATAGCGCTGGCCTTTAAGGTATTAATAATAGTGTTATAGGTCTTCTTGTATGCGAGGTATTGTTTATAACCTACTATTAATCTCTTTAAGGCTCTTATATTGATTATTACCCTATAAAACTTATTAGAAGTATATTAGCTAGTAGTAATATAAGTAAATAGGTTTAAGTTATTATTATAGTAAGCAGTTAAATTAGTGCTAGTAATTATATTGGTAAAGGATTGATCCGCTAAGTTAGTTATAGTATTAATAGCTCCTTTATGCTGTATTGTTCTAATAGAGGTAAAAAATAGTTTAGTCTATTTCTAAGTTAGAGATACTAGTAGTAACTTAATATCGACTATAAGAGCTTCTATTACGTTATAATAGATTCCAAGTTAAGTTTATTATTATAATCTATTCCCTCGTACTTAGTAATATATTGCTTAGCGTACCTATTAAAGCGGCAGTTAAGTCTATTCTTAAACTTCTTCCTTAATTCGTCGCGTTCTTTTCTTAAGCGTTTAGATAACTAGCAATCTTCCTTATAATAGACAAAGCAGCGCTTCTCTAATAATATATATCAGCTAGATAAGGATAATTGTATTCCATAAGGTGATTTAGGGTATTATCTATAATAGTAGCGGTTGGTAAAGAAGGCTTAGGGGTTCTTACTATTTAACCTTTTAAATGTTATAATAGAGGATTATAAGTTATTAATTAGACCAGTTAGGCTGTTAGAGGGCTTAAAGTAGATATATTGGCATGCTGGTAGCTCCTAGTAGGCGTTAATAAGCTTGTTATAAAGGAACTTATCTATATATAAATTTAGGTCAAGACTATACTGGAGGTGTTTTAGTTCTTTAATAAGTAACTATAGGTAGTTTAGGGTTTATTTTCTAGTATTTTCGCCTTTTCTTATAGACCTTAAGGTTATTGAGTTCTATTACCTGTCACAGCGACTCAGTCAATCGAGGCATAAGCGCCGTATAGAACGTATGCAAGCCTATACAATTGGAATGTCTATGGACTCGGATATCAAGATGAGGAGTAGAAGAAGGTCGTGGAAAGGACACGTCTATATACATGAAGCCAAGACGTAAGCGAACCCCCCTGACTAGGCCCTATCGGTTACGCACATCAGTGCCGTAACATTACCCTAGTATACCACGCCTATACTTAGGTCCCTTAAAGTAATTATATGTGGTGTTGCAGATTTAATTAAATAAAAGAGTTAGGCTAATATTCTTAAGGTTAGTATAGTAGTGGTTAAGTGCTAAGCCGCGTAATATTATAGGGTAGGCTTTGACCTTAGCTTCTTAAGGTATATTAGCTCTACTATAGAGGTTATGGAAGATAGTAAGTTTAAAGTTAAAATCATCATCTTCTCCGCTATACTTATTATCTTCTATATATATCTTTGCGAGGTTTATTAACTCCTTGCCAAAACCCTAGCTCTATTTAGGTAGTTCTGTTATTATTAGCAGATTAATATAGAGCTGGTTTTATTATATTAATAGAATGGGTTGTACTAACGAAGTAGGTTATATAGGTAGTATTATAGATAGGATAGGGCTTATAGGTGGTATTATAAGTAGGGTAAAGTTTATGGTTAGTGAAATTAAGGTTAGGGTTTTAATAGTACTGGTACTAGTAAAGTTGTTCTTAAAGGGGTATTTAATTTATCCTAAATTGAACTCTCCTTTAGTTGCTATATGTTCCCTAATCTTAAGCTTAATCTATTTTATAGGATCTTCTTCTTATAAGGTGTTAAATAGCGATTTAGGGACTATGGCATTCCTATACTTCCTTACTTATGCTCTATTAGTCTATAGAAACGTTTAAAGCCTTTAAATACCGTATTGGTTATAATCCCTAAAGGTATATAGTATAAAGTTATTAAAATCTTCCTTGTAGACCTCTTATAGTTTATTGTCTTTAAAATTATAGGCTTTATATTCTAGGATCTTAAACTTTATAAATTTATTAATATCCTCTGTAGTGGTTTTATTAGATTATAGGTTAATGCCCTTACCCTATTTCTTTTATCCTATATTGACTTATGCCCTAATATCTAATATATTAATTCTTGTCTTATAACCCTTATTAAGTTCAATTTTAGGTTCTAAATGCGTAATAAACGCGAGTTAATTAAAATGCGTAATAGACGCGAACTGAGGGCCTATTAGGTAGGGGTTGGTTCCTTAAGTACTTAACGGCTGTATGTAAAGAATTAAGGGCCTATTAGATAGGGGTTAACTTTTTAAGTATATATTAACTAATGCTTCTTAACGTGATCTAAGTGGTATAAAATGCGTAATAGATGCGAACTAAGGGCCTATTAGATAGAGATTGGTTCCTTAAATACTTAAGGGCTATATATAAAGAATTAAGGGCCTATTAAATAGGGGTTGACTTTTTAAATATATGTTAACTAAAGCTCCTTAGTAAATGGGTTTAGTAAAGGCATATAGCAGGGACTAATTAAGCTCGTCTCTCTTTATAAATAATATGTCTCCTAATCTATAATTACTAATTAGTGTTTATACCACTTCCGGTGGTATATATTGCTATTATAATAGTATTTAGGGTAACTAATTTAATTAATGCTTAATTGATTTTCCTATTCTATAGGTGGAATTTAGTAGATTTCCTAAGTTCGCTTAGCTTACGTAATTGCATATAACTGCATTAAGAAACCTTATTTAGATAGTCAATAACAAATAAGTAATACAAGACTGCCTTATAGATAGTGGCGTAACTATAGGGTTTTTTTCTTAATTACTAGTAAAAGAATTGGATTTGGACCTTAATGGCTTATAGGTACCTACTATTTAAAGTATTAAAGGCTATTAGATTCCGTGCTATAGGGAATAAACTTTTTCTATATATTATAGACGCTTTAAATACAATGCTACGACTACTTAGAGAAGAGTTGGAGGAAACTAGTTGGTTAATAAGGGCACGGTCTAGAATAGATCCGGTAAAACCATATAACAAGGAATAGTAACTGAGGTTATGTAAGGTAATCTATATAATCTATATAATTTGCGAGATCTATAATAGAGTAAGTAGAGTAGACAGAGCAGGCAGAGTAAGGACTTTCTTAGACATAAGGTTGTGTATTTAAGGACCCATAGTCTCTACCTAGATAGTTCCTTTCTTTATAATAAATCTCAGAATATAATTAGAGTTAATCTGTTAGGCAACCACTCCACCAGTTATTATTTATACTTATTATATTATTAACTTCTTATTTACCTATATACCCAGCCCAATAACAAGTCCACCATAGTATTTCCCACTAGGCTTTGTTATATATTCACTACTAAGGTTACGGTATTAATAAAGCAAAATAATATGCCACTAAAAGCACCAGTTACGACGCCATCTACGGCAGCTACAACCTTAGGGTTAGGAGGAGATACTAGTATAAGGGATACTAATTTATAGCTAGTCACAGTAGGTCAGTTACAGGAAATAGTTAATTAATTAATAGACAACAATTAAATACTTAAAGATTGAATTAATGGAATCAGAGCAGCTAAGGTTAAGTTACCCTTAATTAAATAATTCTTAAGGGAGAAGTTAAAGCTTAAAGGGTTCCTTACGCAAATACACTTTAAGGTTATACAAGAAGGGGCAAAGTTGGCAATACCTATAGACTAAATAGTATACGCAGGACTATTCTTAACTAGAAGAGCACTTAAGTGGTTTAAATTTTACCTTATTAAAATCTAAACAAATGGAATAATAACTACTAACTAAGAAGTATAGTTTATGTTTACTAACTAGAACAGGTTTACAGAAAGACTTACGCAAATATTTAAAGACCTAGAAGCCATAACTATAGCAGAAAGAAAGCTTTAAAACCTAGTATAACGTACTTTAGCAATAAAGTATATAACGTAGTTTTAGACACTCGCAACGTAGGTTAAGTAGAATAATAAGGCGCTTATAGTATAGTACAAATAGGGACTTAAGGCTAAAGTCCAGGACGTAATTATTCGAATGGAAGATGTAGAAACTCTACAAGAGTTAATAGATTAGTTAGTAAAGATTAATAATAGGATCTATTAGAGGGAACAAGCTAAGAAAGGGTAAGATAAAGTTCTATAGTTATATAAGGCGCAGAATACGCATTAATAGACGCAGAGTTAAAAACTATAGAATGGTAGGCCAGAGCTAATAGACTTAAGCGGCACTAAAGAATCTAAGAGATAGAATAAAAAACTATAAAAACCTAGAGGTTAAGGATTAAGTAATTATAGGACTAAAGAGTAGAGGCTAAACTAGGGATCTTATTAACAGAAGACGTTTAGACGGACTCTATAATAAGAAGAATAGTTTAAAAAAGGAGCTTGCATAAATTATAGAAAATAGGGTCATTTCGCTAAAGACTATAGAGGTAGTTAGAGTAACCACATAGTAAAGGGCACTAGGTTGTTAGAGTACAATAATATAGATATAGAGATATTGCGCAGGACCAAGGAGTGTTTGATTAAGCACTTTGCGTTTTGTTATAATAACGCATGCCAAATTTATAAGGACGCCAAGTATAGCGCAAGCTATTGGCTATAGGAGCTAGAGTTAAGAGAACTTAAAGGGACCAAAGAGTTAGATAAAGAAAGCGATTAACTCTATAAGCTAGATTAAGATGTTATAGCAATAATAACAATAGAGTCAGAGTACTTATTAATTAATAGCAATAAGGAAGAAAAAGAGGCTAACTAGGGGCGCTTAAACCTTGATAATATAATAGAAGCAGAGACTAAGACCACCATAGAACGCGGTTTAGTAATGGGTATTATAACACTATTAGATACGGCATCCATTACTTTATAAGATGTAAGGAGTAATACTTAAAGACGGTTGAGTAAGCAGACGACTACTAGTGCTAGCTTACTACTTAATAAAGGTAAAAGGCTAAAGGCTTAAGATTCTCAAGATAAAATAAAAGACGGATAAGATTTTTAAAATAAGATAAGACACACTTAAAAACCTATAATGGATAACAACCAATAGGAAAGGGTAGTAGCTTAGTTTAAAGATAAACAAATAAGCACGGGATAAAGATTTCTAGGAAACTAAGATTTTAAAGAACGAATAAGGACCACAGCAATTCTAGGTAAACGCAGTATTTAGCCTAAAGGTTAAAAAGTTAATATAGTGGTTAAGAAGCAAGACAGCTTTAAGGATCCTTTTAGAAGATAAAAGCGTAAAGAAAGTATAGATAAGTTTAGGCAATAAATCATTATATAGCAAGAACAAAAGCTAGACTAGAGATTAGCTATACTAGGACATATAAAGAACAGAGCACCCGTATAAAAAGTTATAAATAGGCTAAGAGTAAGAACGCTAAGAGCTAAGTAGTTAGACAAACTAAAATAAGAGGAGGATCTAGGAATTCTAACTGGATTTGCAGAACGACATACTAAAGGTTATATATATTTATGGAGCTATACCAAAAATAATATAAGCAAAGAGGGAATAATAAGTGAAAAGATTTTTATATATAGCTAGATAAAAAAGTTATACTAAATTAAGCAATATCTAAGAAGCAGATAAGCTATATAAAAGGGGCACTAGTTATAACGTTAAAGAACTTAAAAGAACAGGCCATAGATTGGAGAGAAATAATATAGGTATTAGTACTAGTAAATGACACAGTAACGTTTAGATTAATGTAGGAAAGGTTTAAACTTAGGGATAAAGATAAGCTAAAAGTTAACCTAAAGCACCTAGCACATTACTCATTGGCATAGATAGCATATATGGATAATATATATAAAATATATAAGACACCTAAGGACAAGTATCGCAAGTATTTAATAAGAATATATTAAATAACGGATAAAAAGCGTTATAGAGACACCAAGTATATATATAGTTAGCACCTAGTAGAAGTTCAGGAGATAGGCAACTTAATACTTTAACCCAAAAGATTCCTTACGGAAGAATACCTAGATAGACAACAGTAGTAGGAGTGCCCAGAAAATATATATTTATAGTACGTTAAGAAAAAGAGACAAACTAAGTATTGGCTATAAAGGCACCAAGTATAGTTAAAGTTAGATAGCTAACAGTTGGGAAAAGTGGAGGCCTATAGGACCAGAGGGAGCCAGTAGTAGAGCCTTAGACCCTTAAAGGAATTATAAAATAATACCTAAATTTACAAATTAAATAGCAAGACCAAAAGTTTAAAGCGTTAGTAGATAGTAAAGCAATAAGGAACTATATATTACTAGCAGCAGTTAAAAAAATAAGGTTACTATATAAATAGAAAAAATACCTATATCCGCTAACAACAATTTTAGGAGATCTAATAGCCTATAGAGAAGGCATTGTTAATCTTAAAACAGGACTAATTTAGTTAACCATTAAAGGAAGACTAGTTAAAATGTCTTTTAATATCCTACCGTTAGGAAAAGATAAGGCAATACTAGGAATGCCTTAGTTATAGGAGTACAATCCAAAGATTAATTAGATTATAGGTTAGGTTAATATTAAGGATACACAATAATGCAAGATATGGTAACAAACTAAGATGGTATAGTACTAAGTCGGAGCGATATATAAAGAGACTAAGCGAGGCTTAAGTTATATGCTAAAAAGATACCATAAGTATAACAGAAGATTATAGGGCCTAAAAAGTAAAAAGTTGTTAGAGTATGCAGTATAGAACTATAAGATAGAGTTAAAACCAGAAATGAATCTAAAGTTCTTTCTAATCCATAAGCTTACTAAAATAAAGTTAGTAGTACTTAAGGAGTTTATCTAGGAGAACTTATAAAAGGGATACATTAGACCGTTATAGTTATTAGTAGGTTATCCAGTACTGTTTATTATAAAGAAAAATAGAAAACTTAGAATGTGTATTAACTATAGACAGTTAAATAGCATCACTAGAAAGGACAGGTATTCTTTACCCTTAATTAGCAAAATCTAAAATAGGATAGGCAACGTGCAAATCTTTATAAAAATAGATCTAAGATGGGCGTACCATTAGATTAGGATCAAGGAAGGAAACAAGTAGAAGGCAGCATTTTAGTTAAAGGAAGGACTATATAAGCCGTTAGTAATGCAATTCGGACTTATAAATACACCAGTAATATTTTAAAAGAGAATTAATAGTGTGTTAGGAGAACACCTTAATAAGTTTATTATAGCATACTTTAACAACATTATTATCTACTTTATAAATAAGGAAGAGTACGGAGAATATATTAAGTGGATCTTAAAGAGACTATAAAAAGAAAAGATATCAGTAGCGATTAAGAAATGCGAGTTCTTTACTAAAAAGACCAATTTTGTTAAATTTATTATTAAGCTAGGCAAAATCAGTATAGACCTAAAGAAAGTAGAAGGCATAGTAAGTTAGCAAGAACTAGAGAATATTACACAGTTAAGGTTGTTCCTAGGGTTTTGCAATTACTATAGGAGGTTTATAGCACAGTAGTTAAAGAATATTAAGCCGTTTATAAGACTTACAAAGAAAAAGGAACTATAGATATGGGGTAGTAAGCAAAAGAAACTATTTAGGGAACTTAAGGAGTTGTTTACCTAATATCTAGTCCTTAAGATCTACTAACCAAAGTTAGACACGGTTGTGAAAACAGATATATTAGACTTTGCATTAGAAGTATACCTACTATAAAAGCATCTAGATAGATGGCACCCAGTAGCGTATTATAGCAAAAAAAAAACACCACTAGAACTGAACTACAATATCTATAATAAGGAGTTGTTAGGTATAGTTGTAGTACTTAAGGAATAGAGAGCATTCTTATAAGGCATAGAAAAACCGTTTATAGTTAAGATGGACCATAAGAACCTAATAGAGTTCCTAATAACAAAGGAACTAAACCAAAGATAGGTTAAATGGGCGGAAATACTTGCGGAATATTACTTTAAAATTCAGCATACTAAGGGTACTAAAAATGCAAGAGTAGACGCGTTTAGTAGAAAAGCAGAGTTGCAAAATAAGGAGAAGCCGTTAGGAGTAATGTTACGAAAAGACAAAGATGGATTAATTAGGTATAATTATCCGAAAGTTGCAGCAACTAAAAAAGAAAAGACCTATAAGATACTAGAGAGTGTATAGGTATAGAAGATCTAAGAAGCACAAAGTAAGGATGTAGACTTAGAGTAGTATAAGAACCGAAAAACTATATATATGCCTAAGAGTATTACAGAGGAATTTGTAAAAGAATTCTATAAGGGAATAACTTAAGGATATAATAGAGCTATAGGCTTAGGATTAAGACTTTAAGAGGAGTATATTATTTAAAAAATCTAGGGACTAGCGAGATAAGTTATAAGAAAGTGTCTAAATTGTTAAAGAAATAAATTAATAAGGCATAAGCCGTACGGAGAGCTATAACCTATTAAAACACTAGAAAGACTATAGGAGGTTATATTATAGGACTTTATTATAAAACTACTAAAGTTAAAAATCCCTATTACTGGATAGAATCACGATGTAATCCTTATAATAGTAGACAAGTTAACTAAGTAGGGCTACTTTATAGCGTATATAGAAGGAATATCAGCAGAAGATATAGCTAGAATCTATATTAAAGAAGTGTTTGTAAAATATAGGGCACTAATAAAGGTTATATTAGATAGAGATCCAAAATTTATAGTAGCATTTTAGGAGGTATTCTTAGCCGAATAAGGGGTTTAAGTAGTAATGTTAATAGCATATTACCTATAAATAGATAGTTAAACAGAGAGACTAAACCAAACATTAGAGTAGTACTTAAGATATTATATTAATTACGCATAGAATAATTAGGTATTGTTACTACCAGTTATATAGTTTGTATATAATGCAACACCATAGAAAGGGATAGGCATATTACCTTTTAAGGCGAACTACGGATACGAGCCAAGAATGTTATTATTGCTATAATAAGCGAAGAAAACAAGCAGCACAGCTAAGGAAAAAATGGAGAGTTTAATAAATCTCTATAAGCACCCTAAAGAAACAGCTAAACTAGTACAGAAAAGAATAAAAAGGTACTATAATGCTAAGAGATCTAAGGGACTAGATCTTAAGGAGGGAGATAAAGTATAGCTACTATACAAAAATTTTAAAAGTTAACAACTAAGTAAAAAGTTGGACTATGTTAAACTAGGACCGTTTATAGTTAAAGCAAAGATCTTAGAAGTTATGTATAGACTTAACTTACCGGAGAAAATTAAGATCTACCTTATACAGCACGTTGCAATGCTAGAATTAGTATATAGAAATATTAAGCTACCGGTCTATAAGGCAGATATATATAGAGGTTAAAAAGAAGATAAATAGGAAGTTTTAAAGATTATTAGTTATAAGGACATTGATAGTAAAACATAGTATAAGGTTAAGTAGATAGGCTATAGTAAGGCTACCTAGGAGCCACTAGACAACCTAAAAAACGCTATAAAAAAGGTATAAAAGTATTGGAAAAAAATAGGTTAGGTAGCATTAATAAAGAAGAATTACTAAAAAATAAGTCACCTAAGGGGGACCTAAAAGGAGCACCTACTGATATATTTGGAGTTATTTCCCTGTCTATTAGAGGAGAATCCGTTTTTTTATTACTAAGTTCCTAAAGGCCTTATTCTATAAACTTCCACTCCTTAAAACAAACCTTCTTATATACTTGTTTAAAACGGATTAACCAAGTGGACGCAGCTAGATAAGAGTTAAAAGCCTATTATTAAGTAGCAGCAGCCTCTTGCTCCGCGTTATAAGAACAATAAAGTTTAGCCAGCACTACTAAGAGCTTATTATTAAGCTTTATAGCAGCAGATTAAACCTAGGCGTTACGGACAGCTTAAGTACAATGTTATAACTACTTAGAGAGGAGTCGGCGGAAGCTAGTTGGTTAATATAGGCACGGTCCAGGATGGATCTGGTGGAACTATATGACAAGGAATAGTAGCTGAGGTCACATAATGTAATCTGTGTGATCTGTGTAATCTATGTGATCTGTATAGAGCATATAGAGTATACATACCTCACGGAGCAAAGGGATTTCTTAGGCGTATGGTTGTGTATTTAAAGGACCATAGTCCCTACCCAGATAGTTCTCTCTTTATAGTAAATCTCAGAATACAATTAGAGTTAATCTATTAGGCAACCACTCCACCAGTTATTATTATATTGTTAACTTATTGTTCTTACCTACATACTTAGCCCAATAACAAGTCCACTGTAGTACTCCTACAAGGCTCTATTACACATTCACTACCAAGGTTACAGTACTGAACAGCAAGAAGTTAAATAATATGCCACCCAAAGCACCAGTCACGACGCCATTAACAGCAGCCACAACCTTAGGCTCAGGCGGAGATACTAGCATAGCCAATACGGATTCATAATTAGTCACGAGAAGTCAGTTATAAGAGATAGCTAATTATTTCTTAAACAACAACAAGATACTTAAAGATCGTATTAATAGCATTAGAGCAGCAAAGATTAAGTTACCTTTAATTAAACGGTTCTTAGGGGAGAAGTCAAAGCTTAAAGGGTTTCTTACGTAAATGCACTTTAAGGTAATGCAGGGAGGAGTAAATCTAGCAACATCTATAGATCAGGTAGCATACACAGGACTATTCTTAACAGGAAGGGCACTAAAGTGGTTAAACCTTACCTTACTAAGATATAGGCGAACGGTATAACGACTACTAACCAGGATATATAGTATATATTTTCAAGTTGGAACGGGTTTGCGGAATAGTTAACGCAAATATTTAGAGACCCCAAAGCAACTACTACAGCAGAATGAAAGATTCAGAACCTAACACAACGTATATTAGTAATTAACTACATAGCACAGTTTCAGACACTTATAACGCAGGTTAAGTAGAATAATAGGGCGCTTATGGCACAGTATAAAGAGGGACTTAAGGCTAAAGTCCAGGACGCAATTATTCTAATAGAAGATGCGGACATCCTAAGGGAGTTAATTAATTAAGCAATTAAGATTAATAATAGGATCTACCAAAGGGAGCAGACTAAGAGAGGTTAGGACAGAGTTCTATAGTTATATAAGGCGCAGAGTACGCAACAACAGACACAGAGTTAAAAACTATAGAATGGCGCAGAGCTAATAGACCTAAGTGGTACTAGAGAGTCTAAGAGATGGACAAAGAAACTATAAAAACCCAGAGGTTAAGGATCTAGTAATTATAGGACCAAGGAGCAAAGGCTAAACCAGGGATCTCAGTAGTAGAAGACATTTAGGTAGACTCTATAGCAAAGCTAGTAGTTTAGGGATGGAGCTTATATAAATTGCGGAAATAGGGTTATTTTGCTAGAGACTACAGAGGTAGTTAGAGTAACTATATGGTAAAGGGAACTAGACCAGTAGGAGACATATATATATAGAGGGACAACGGTGCACTGCAAGGAACGAAAGAGTATTTAATTAATAGTTTTGCATTTTGTTATAACAATACATGCCAAATTCATAAGGACACTAAGTATAGCGCAAGCTATTAGCTATAGGAGCTATTGTTATCTAAGTTTAGAGGAACCAACAAACCAGCTTATAGATTGGACATTAAAGACAATAAATTTAACAAGGACGAAGCATTTACCAATAATAAGGCAATAAAGGCAGCTTACTAGGAGTATATAGACCTTAGAGAAGTTAAAATAGAAGCAGAGACTAAAACCATTACCAAATAGGGATTAGTAATGGGTATTATAATACCGTTGGATACGGTATATATCGCTTTATAAGATGAAAGGAGCAACGTTAGTAAACAACTAAGCAGGTAGACAACTGTCAGTGCTAGCTCATCACTTAATAAAGGTAAAAGGCCACAGGTTTAAGATTCTCAAGACAAGATAAGAGACGCTTAAGATTCTTAAGACAAGATAAGACATAAACAGGCATCTATAATGGACAAAACCCAATAGAAAAAAGCTAAGACTTAGTTTAAAGACAAACAAATAAGTATAGGACGCAAGTTTAAGAACTGCGAGTTCGGGGAACAAATAAGAACATCTATTCTAAGTGAACGCAGTGTTTAGCTTAAAGATTGAAAAGTTAATACATGGATAAAGAAGCAAGAGAACCTCAAAGATCCAGCTACAGGACACAGAGTGCTAGAAACTATAGATAAGTTCAGAGCAAGAATTATCGCATGGTAAGAGCAGAAACTAGATAAGAGATCTAGCATGCCAGGTTATACAAGGGACAGAGCACCTGTACGAAGAATTACCAATAGGCCCAAGGCAGGGACGCCTAAAGCAAAATAGTTAAACAAACTAGAGTAAGAAGAGGATTTAGGAATTCCAACTAGGTTTAAAGAAAGACACACTAAAGGTTGTTATGACGTAGCAATAATAAGGTATTTTCTAATAGACAGACTATATACACTAAACCAGTTATATAGAAAGTGGTATAGGCAACAATACAACAACAAATGGGCAGATTTCTATATATGGCTAGATAAAAAAGTTCTCCAAGACTAACCCATTACAAAAAAACACATAAGTCACATTAAAGGAGCATTAATTATAATATTAAGGAACCTAGAAGAAGGATCCAGGGACTGGAGAAGTAAGCAATAGATCTTAGTACCTGTAGAAGAAAGACCAATAGTTAGGTTAGCTAGATAGAGGTTTGAACTTAAGAGCGAAGATAAGCCAAGAGTTGACCTAAGTTACCTAGCGCATTATACACTATCGTGGATAGCTTATGTGGATAATATATATAATATACATAGAGCACTAAAAGATAAAAATAGGAAGTACCTAGTAAGGATACATTGGGCACCTAAGGAAAGGTAGTTTAGAGACGCCAAGTATATATATAGATGGCACCCAGTAGAAGTGCAAAGCTAAGGGGACTTAATACTTTAACCAGGAAGATTCCTTATAGAAGAGTGCCTAGAGAATACTTATCTATAGCACGTAAAGGAAAAAAAAAAAACTAAGTATTAGCTAAGAGTGGACTAAGTATAAATAGGATCTAGTAGCTAGGAGTTAGGAAAAGGGGAGGCCTATAGGACTAGAGGGAACCAGTAGTAGAGCCTTAGACCCTTAAGGGAGTCTAAGAAAAACATCTAAACTTAAAAATCTAATAGCAAGATTAGCAGTTCAAAGTATTGGTAGATAGTAGAGTAATAAGAAACTATATATTACCAGTAGCAGTAAAAAGAATGGGGTTACTATATAGACAAAAGAAGTACCCTTATCCACTTATAATAATTTTAGGAGATCAGATAGCCTATAGAGGAGGCATTATTAATCTTAAAATAGGACCTATTTAGTTAACTATTAAAGGGAGACTAGTTAAAATGTCTTTTAATATCCTACTATTAGGACAGGATAAGGTAATACTAAGAATGCCTTAGTTATAGGAATACAATCTAAAGATTAATTAGGTTACGGGTTAGGTTAATATTAAGGATACTTAGCAACGCAGGATGCAATAGCAGACCAAGTTGGTATAGTACTAAGTTAGAGTAATATACAAAGAGACTAAGCAGAGCTTAAGTTATGTATTAAAGAGATACCACAAGTATAGAAAAAAGTTATAGTCACTAGAAAGTGAAAAGTTGTTAAAGTATGCAATATGGGACTATAAAATAGAGTTAGAACCAGGAATAAGTCTAAGGTTCTTTTTAATATATAATCTTACTAAAATAGAGTCAATAACGCTTAAAGAGTTTATTTAGGAGAACTTATAAAAGGGATATATTAGACCATTACAGTCATTAGCGGGATATTTAGTACTGTTCATCCCAAAGAAAAACGGAAAACTTAGGATGTGTATAGACTATTAATAGTTAAACAGCATTACTAGAAAGAATAGGTATCCTTTACCCTTAATTAGCAAAATTTAAGATAGGATAGGCAACGCGCAAATCTTTACAAAGATAGATCTAAGGTGGGTATACTATTAAATTAGGATTAAGGAAGGCAATAAATAGAAGGCAGCCTTTAGGTTAAAGGAAGGACTATATAAGCCGTTAGTTATGCAGTTTAGGCTTATAAACGCACTAGTAACATTCTAAAAGCAAATTAATAGTATATTAGGAGAACACCTTAATAAGTTTATTATGGCATACCTTAACAATATTATCATCTACTTAGAAAGTAAGGAAGAATATAAAGAATATGTTAAGTAGGTCTTAAGAAGACTATAAGAAGAATAGATGCTAGTAGCAGTTAAGAAATACAAGTTCTTTACAAGGAAGACCAATTTTATAGGATTTATTATAGAACTAGGAAAGATCAGTATAGATCTAAAGAAAGTTAAAGCCATAGTAAGTTAGCAGGAACTAGAGAGCGTTATATAGTTAAGATTATTTCTAGGGTTTTGCAACTACTATAGGAGGTTTATAGCGCAGTAGTTAAAGAATATTAGGCCATTTACAAGGCTAATAAAGAAGGAGGAACTATAGGTGTGGAATAATAAGCAAAGAAAGTTATTTAAAGAACTTAAGAAACTGTTTACCCAGGGACCAATTCTTAAGATCTATTAACCAAAGTTAGAGACGGTTATTAAGATAGATGTATTAAACTTCGCACTAAGAGCATATTTACTATAGAAGTATTCAGATACATAGTATCCAGTAGCGTACTATAGTTAGAAGATAACACTACTAGAACTAAACTATAACATCTATAACAAGGAGTTATTAGGTATAGTTGCAGCACTTAAAGAATAGAGAGCGTTCTTACAAGGCATAGAGAAACTATTTATAGTTAAGACAGACTATAAGAACCTTACAGGATTCCTAATAACAAAGGAACTCAACTAAAGACAGGTTAGATGGGCGGAAATGCTTATAGAATACCATTTTAAAATTTAGCATACTAAGGGTATATACAATGCACAAGCAGACGCTCTAAGTAGAAAGGCTAAATTGTGGAACAATAAGAAACCATTAGGGGCACTACTACAAAAAGATAAAGATGGGTTAATTTAGTATAATTATCCTAAACTAGTAGCAACCCAAGAGCATAAATTACTTAAGAGTGATTAGATATAAAAGATCTAAGAAGTATAGAGCAAGGATCCAGACTTAGAGTAATATAAAAACAGAGAAGCAACTTATATTCCAAGGTTAATTATAAAGGAGTTTATAAAAGAGTTTCACAAGGGAATAACATAAGGATATAATGGGTCTACAGAACTAGTGTTAAGACTTTAAAAGGAGTACATTATTTAAGGAATCTGGGGACTAGCAAAACAAGTTATAAAAGAGTGTTTAGATTACTAAAGAAACAAACTAATAAGGCGCAAGCCATATAGAGGGCTATAACCTATTAAAATACCAGAGAGACCATAGGAGGTCATATTATAGGACTTTGTTATTAAGTTACCAAAGTTAAAAGATACTATTAGTAGGCAAGATTATAACACAATCTTAGTAATAGTAGACAAGCTTATAAAGTAGGGATACTTTATAGCGTGTACAAAAGAGATATCAGCAGAAGATATCGCTAAAATCTATATTAAGGAAGTATTTACAAGACATAGAGCATTAAGTAAGATTATATCAGACAGAGATCCAAGATTTATAATAGTATTTTAGGAAGTGTTTCTAGCAGAACAAGGGGTTTACGCAGCAATATTAATAGTATATTATCCGCAGACGGATAAACAAATAGAGAGAATAAACCAGACACTAGAGCAGTATCTAAGGCACTATATTAATCACGTATAGAACAATTGGGTATTATTATTACTAGTTACACAGTTTACATATAATGCAATACCATAAAAAGGAATAGGGATATTACCATTTAAGACGAATTATGGATACAAGCCAAGAACATCATTATCGCTATATTAAGTAAAGAAAATAAGTAGTATAGCTAAGGAAAGAATGGAGACTTTAATAAACCTTTATATAAACCTTAAAGAGACAGCTAAGATGGTATAAGAGAAAATAAAAAGGTATTATAATACTAAGAGATCTAAGGGACCAGATCTTAAGGAGGGAGATAAAGTATAGCTACTACATAAAAATTTTAAGCGTTAACGACCAAGTAAAAAGTTGGACTATATTAGACTAGGGCCTTTTAAAATTAAGTAGAGAATTTTATTAGTTATATTTAAGTTAAACCTACTAGCCAAAATGAAAATTTACCCTATATAGCACATTATAATGCTAAAGCCAGTACACAGAAATGCTAAGCCACTAGTCTATAAGGCAGACATGTATAGAGGGCAAGAAGAGGACAAATGGCAAGTTTTAAAGATTATTAGTTATAAGGATGTAGATAATAAAATGTGATATAAAGTAAAGTAGATAGGCTATAATAAGACTACCTAGGAACCACTAAGCAACCTAGAGAATGCTATAGGAAAGGTATAGAAGTATTAGAAGAAAGCAGGTTAGGGAGTATTAAAAAAGAATTGCTAAAGGACAAGTCACCTAAGGGGGACCTAAGAGGAGCAACTACTGTATTACTCAGAGTTGTTTCCTTTATTAGAAACTCTACTTATTTATTACTAAGCTTAGATAAACCCTATTAGACAAGCTTCTACTCCTTAAAACGGACCTTCTTACGAACCTTCTTAAGACAAAGAAGATGCGCCAAGGTAGACAAGTATGCCTCATAAGCAGCACAAGTACGCTAAAGCTCCGCAAGGGAGGCTAAAAGCTTATTATCAAGTTTTACAGCGGCAAATTAAACGTAAGACCCTATAACAAGTTACTTAGGAAACTCAAAGACTGTTAAGAGTTATAGGATGTATATACTTAGTGTTAAAAACAGAGCAAACGTTGTAGGATAATTAAATATTTACTTTAGTGCACTCTAAGTAAGAGGAAGGTTGTTAAAATAAAGGACTTGCTAGCGCAATACAGACTAACCCCTCTTTCATACAATAAGAATATGGTGATGGCATTATCTTACCTAGAGACAGTATTGCAGCAATAGTATAAGACTAGCAAGCTATAGAAGAGGAAGAAGATGCTTTGAGTATAATAAGTAAGAATGTTAACTAGATTAATTAAACGGATATTACACCTCTAGTAGATAACTTGGAGATATTAGGAATCTTTAAGGATAAAGATAAAGAGGAGGGAGATAGTGTTACGCATAGCTTAAGTACAATATTACAACTACTTGGAGAGGAGTCGGCAGAAGCTAGTTAGTTAATATAGGCACAGTCCAAAATAGATCTGGTAGAACTATATAACAAGGAATAGTAGCTAAGGTTACATAATGTAATCTGTGTAATCTATATAATCTATATAATCTATATAAAGTATACAGAGCATACGTACCTTATAGAGCGAAGGGATTTCTTAGGCGTATAGTTGTGTATTTAAAGGACCACAGTTCCTACCCAGATAGTTCTCTCTTTATAGTGAATCTTAGAATACAATTAGAGTTAATCTATTGGGCAACCACTCTACTAGTTGTTATTACGTTGTTAACTTATTATTCTTACCTACATACCCAGCCCAATAACGAGTCCACCGTAGTACTCCTATAAGGCTCCATTACACTAGGACCCTAGCAGCAATTAATAAGGGTACTTAAAGACTGTTAAGAGTAATATAACGCGCACACTTAGCGTTAGAAATAGAGTAAATGTTACAAGACAATTAAATATTCGCTTTAGTACACTCTAAGTAATAAGAGGGTTACTAAGATAAGGGACTTGCCAACATAATATAAACTAACCCCTCTTTCACACAATAAGAACACGGGGATAGCATTATTTTACTAAGAAATAGTATTATAGTAACGGTATAAGACTGACAAACTATAGAAGAGGAAGAAAGAACTTTAGGTATAATAAGTAATGGTATTAACTAAGTTGGTTAAATAGATATTATACCTCTAGTAGACGACTTAGAGATATTAGGAATCTTTAAGGATGAAAATAAAGAGGAGGGAGATAGTATTACGGACGCTTTAAGTACGATGCTATAACTACTTAAAGAAGAGTTAGAGGAAACTAGTTAGTTAATAAGGGCACGGTTTAGGATGGATCTGGTAGAACTATATAATAAGAAATAGTAACTAAGGTTATATAAGGTAATCTATATAATCTATATAATCTATAAAATCTATAATAAAGTAAGTAGAGTAGACAGAGCAGGCGGAGCAAGGACTTTTTTAGGCGTAAGGTTGTGTATTTAAGGACCCACAGTCCCTACCTAAATAGTTCCTTTCTTTATAGTAAATCTTATAATATTATTAGAGTTAATCTGTTAGGCAACCACTCTACCAGTTATTATTTGTACTTATTACATTATTAACTTCCTATTTATCTATATACCCAGCCTAATAACAAGTCCACCGTGGTATTTCCTGCTAGGCTTCGTTACACTATACCTAGCTAGGACCGCAATGGTCTATAGAATATATAGGAGATACGCTTCTACACTGTAGAAATTAAGGAGTATAACCTTATTTTAGGATACTTATAGCTTTAATAAGTTAATCTAGATATTAATTGGCTTTTAGCCTTATATTAATACCAGAAGTCTTAACCACATATTATAGTTAAAGATGAAAAGACTTTTTTAAACTATATATAAGAAAAAGTGTAGGTATATACTATATATACTACTCTTAATACTAAGCATAGGGATATAGGGTATTTATTTTTAGATGTCCGGCTATATATAGTTAAAAAAAACTAGAGATTTTATAGGAATAAATAGACTTAGAGGATATTTTTAATAAAGAGGCTACACAAACCTTACCTAATTCTATATTAGTTAAGTATAAAATAGATATAGGGGATAAGCAACCTTCTTTTAGACTACTATATAACCTATTAGAAAACGAGCTAGTGGTATTATATTAATATATAGTAGATAATCTTTAGAAAGGATAGATTTAGCCTTTTATAAGCCTAGTAAGGGTACTAATTATATTTATACTTAAGAAGGATAGGACCCCATATCTCTATATTAATTATTAGGTGCTTAATAGGATTACTATAAAGAATTACTACCTACTACCCTTAATAGGGGAGCTTATTAACAGACTATTAGGCATAAAGATATTTATATAATTAGATCTAAAAGATATATATTACTAAATCCAGATTAAAGCTAGCAATAAATAGAAAACGGTGTTCTAAATATAGTACGGCCATTTTAAATACCTAGTAATGCTATTTAGGCTTATTAATATACTAGTGATATTTTAGGCCTATATTAATAAGGCATTATTAGGCCTATTAGATATAATATATATAGTCTACCTTAATAATATTATAGGCTACTCTAATAACTATAAAGTATATATATACTATATATAAATAGTACTAGAAAGACTACAGGAATATAAGCTCTATATAAACCTAAAAAAATGCATATTCTATACTACTAGCATTAATTTTCTAGGTTTTATTATTAGCGTTAATAGAGTATTAATAGAAAAAAGCCAGGTAGATATTATTAGGGAATAGCCCTGCGCTATAATATTTAGAGAAGTATAGGTTATTTTAGGCACGGCGAACTTTTATTAAACGTTTATTATTTACTATATATAAGTAGTATTCCCAATTACTAATCTACTAAAGGGATCTAAAAATAGTAAAAAGCTAGGACCTTTTATATTTAAGGAAGCTGCTAAATAGGCTATAGACTAGTTAAAAGACTTATTTATAATAGCGCTAATCCTAATATACCTTAAAACAGATATATCTGGCTTTGCCCTAAGGGCAATTATATTTTAATTAAAAGACAGAAAATAGCATCCTGTGGCGTTTTAGTTAAAAAAAACCTTTATAGAATAGCATTATATAGCGCATAACTAGAAGCTGCTTATAATAGTTATAGTAATAAAGTACTAGTAATATTATTATATAGAAAGAAATTATCCTATTAAAGTCCTTATAGACTATAACAACCTATAATACTTTATAACTATAAAGGTGTTAAGCAATTAACAAGCCAAATAGGTAGAGGCACTATTATAGTATAACTTTAAAATTATATACTGCCTAAGAAAGATAAATCCTGCTAATAGGTTGTTAAGATATCTAAATTATAAAACTAGGAGAATCTAGGATAGCATAGGGGAAATAATTTCTATATTATAACATTTATTTAAAAAGAAAGAAGAATCTTTCCCTAAAACTATAAAATTTCGTAGTAAAGTAGAGGTCCTAATAATATAGCTATAAAGTACTATAATAATAGAGCCGTAGGATATAGTTATGGACTAGGTTATAGACTAAGTAAATATTATAAAGTTAGCATACCCTAGAATTAGCAAGAATCCTATAGGATATACTAGAGGTATTACAGCACCTTTAACTTAACGGCATATTAGCTATAAGTTTTTAGATCTAAAGGGGATAGATAAAATACCTATCCGTAGCGTGGTATACTATATAATAGTTTAAAATATCTTATACTACGTCTTAAGTCTATAATAGTAATAGCGGCGGGCAAAATAGAAGTAAGTAATCTATATAAAACCTTTCTAGATCTTCTTCTTTAAGTATAATAGAGGGACGCCTTTATTACTAAGGAGAGGTAAAAAGATATAGTGGAGACTAACTTAGCTAGAGTTACTAAGATGTTATAGTAGCAAGACTAAAAGGGTCTATTACGCCTTAAGGGTGCTGTATGTATCTTAAAGGACTAAGCAGTTTAAGATAAAATTCTAAAGGTCTTTTATAATAACCCTCTTAGGGGTTACTATAGTGCTAATAAAATCCTTAAGGCCGTTCAAGGGAAATACTTTTAGAATAAAATGTTTAAAGAGGTTAAGGACTATATATTAAGATATAATATATACTAAAGGGTATAGATATCTAGGCATCGCCTATATAGCAAGTTATTAGTGCTTTTTATCCTATAGGGATCTATATTAGAATAAATAATAGATTTTATAATAGACTTACCCTTTACTAAAATGATAACTAGAGAGGTTACTAATACTATTTTACTAATTGTTAATAAATATATAAAGTTTTTAGGGTACTTTGCTATTATAATAATAATTATAGCAGCAGAACTAACAGACCTATTTTTAAAGTAGTAGCTCTTATTTAGTATACTAAAGGGAATTATATCCAATAAAGGTACCATATTTAATAGTATATTTTGGTCTTTATTTTATCTTTTATTAAAAATATAGCAAAGGATAAGCACTACCTTTTATCCATAAATAAATAGGCTAATACAGCGTCTAAATGCGTTATTAGAATACTATCTCCGTTAATATATTAATTATTAATAAAATAATTGGATATTATGATTTGCTCTAGTATAATATATATATAATATAAGCATCTATAGTAGTATAAAAATAACCCCTTATAAAGTACTATTTGGGGTAAAAGTAAATAATCCCTAAAACGTTAAGGATATTATTCCTAAAAAGGAGGTACTAGTAGCGTCTAAAAGAATTAAACAAATAAGAATTCGCAGAAATGAGCTTAAAAAGTACTTACTAGACACCTAAGCTATATAAAAAATATACTATAATAAAAAATATATGCCTAAAGAATTTAAAGTAAGAGATAAAGTTTTACTATTTATAAAAATTATCTAAATAAAACGTATTAAGAAGAAGCTGGACTACTAGTAGCTTAAACCCTTTAAAATGGTTAGAAAAACTAAAGGAAATTAAGCCTATAAATTAGAATTGCTAAAATTATATTTAATATATTCTATATTTTATATTTTCTTATTAAAGCTATATTAGAAAAGAGATAGTATAGAACCATCCCTACTTAATGAAATTAATTAGGAATTAAAATAGAATATAGAAGATATTTTAGACTAAAGATGGCATTAGAAGAAAGACAAATTTTTAGTTTATTAGGATACTTCTAGGTATATAATAGTTAGGAACCTAAGGAGTACCTTTAGCTAAAATATAATATAATAATTAAAACCTTCTTAAAGACCATAAATTTAGGATTTAGTAATGGTTCTAAATTTACTATAGATAAAATAATAGGGAAAACCCCATAAATTAAAACTATAAGGTTAAGCATAGGTATTAAAAACGAAAACGTTTTACTATTATAATAGGGATCCTAGAATTTTATAAAAGAAAGCTATAGGGATCTATATAAGAACTACTAGGGATACTATCTAAATAAGACACTATTTAAGAATAAGTGGTAGTACTAGGAAAAGAGGCCCTAGGGATTTAGAAGGGTTCCCTAGGGATAAAAAAAAAGTATCCTGTAAGGCTATTACCTAGATATATAGTAGGGAGCAGGTAAGCCAAGTATAAATTATAAGGAGAGTTAATAGAAGAGTATAATATAGTAATAAGGATAGGTATAGCAATACCTTATATAGAGACGAACTAATAAGGAGGGAAAGGGCTGTAGGCCTAAGGAGCTTATAAGGAGGTGCTAAGCCTAGCCTTTGGCTAGGCCTTAGCTACCCTTAAGAGCTTTTAGGCGATATAGCTAAGTAGGGGCCAAAATAACCCTTATATATCTAGTTTAGCACTAGAGATATATAATAGAGTTAATAGTATAAAGAGGACTAAAAAGATAGAGAGCGAAGATTTATAAATTTTAAGAAATTATAAAGCAATTATAAGAGTACTACCCATTTATTATATACGGAGATTATAGTAGTATACTACTTTTATATAGACTGTTACTAAAACTAAAAATAAAGGCATCCCTAAAGTATAAAGTTAATTCCTAGTACTAGGACATCTTAGAGATACCGGAGAGGTACTATATAAAGCTATCCTATAAAAAGAAAGAAAGAATAAGATAATAACTTAAATACTAAAAGTAGTAATAGGAGCCTCCTCCTCTATCTTAACGTTATTATTAGTAGTATTATTAGCACTCCTATCCCTAAAAGTATTAGTATTCTTACTAATATTCTTCTTAGAGCGGTAAAAACTAGATAGACCACTATAGGCAGGGGACTAGCGGGGAGAATATTTATCTTTATTATTATTTTTAGTGTTATCTCTAGGTTCTAAATCGGCATCTAGGTAAGAATTAGAAAGTTAGTAACTAAAGAGTTAGCATAGTTCCTAAATGTGTTACTAAAGAGACTTATTTAGCTAAAAAAGGCCCGCGCAAAACTATATATATTATTATTTATACGCTTCTAGATACTATATATCCGAAATTACTGCGTCTTTATAGTAGTAAAAACCCTTATTAAATTAAAAAGGCTATAAGTAATAGAAGACACCTTTAATTTATATTTTTTACTATTTTAATATAAACAGAAATCCCTAATAGCGCGTTAAAGCTAGTAAGCCTTATATATATAAACAGCGGGGATTTAATATAGTTAGTAAAATCCAGAATAAAATATAATAAAAAATACTAGAATATGGATCTTTCTCTAGCTGCAATAGTAGGAATACTTAGATCTATTCTTGCTAGAGTGTAGTATTTTATAGGTATAGGATAGGTCTAATATAAGTGCATAAATGCAACAACGGCAGCACTTTAGAGAAACCACTATAGAAGTAATAGAAGTGGTCTATAGTGCTATTAGAGTAGGGATAACGCCGCCGCCAGTTTAAGGATATATCCCTTAACACGTTAGGGCACCCAGAGGAGAAGGCCCGTGCGCGAACACCAGAACAACGCGCATATCTAGGCGGCAGCGTCCTTCCAGGACTCATTTTAGCTGCAGTATCTGCAAAATACTGTTCTGCAGGAAGGACGACTGCTGGAGACCTCATATCGAGCGACTCAATTCCAAAGAATAAGCCTATATATCAATTTGCTATGAAATCAAAAGCTGTGTTTATAAGCATAAGCGTTAAATTCTATTGATCTGATTGGTAGGCTCTTATCGATAACACAGGTGCCCAAGTTGACGTGTTAAGGGATAGTATAACTATAAGCCATTACGAGAGAATACTATAGAAAGCTAGTATTATTAAGAGATAAAATGGGGATCCTATTACCTATAGAAGCGTTATAAAAAGAAAACAAAGTAGTAGTAGAAAGAATAGCTAGAGATATAGAAGCTAAAAGCTAAAATATAATAAAAAACGGTCTGCTAAAAGGCAAGACAAATGGTGTTATTAATAAAAAGACGCGTAAGAGACGACAGCTTATAAACTAGAAGAAATTAATATTAAGATATTATTATTAGGACCTATTTTGGGTAAATAGGGATAGTAGTTAGTTAATATATTGCATAGGACAACCTCTAGATTAGCTTATAATAAATTCTTATAATAAAGAAGGTAAATCACATCTAATTTTTATTTTTATTATTAAAGTTCTATTATAAAGGTATTACAAAAAGCTATAGTAAAAGAAGAGTGGAGGAATAGAAGATAAAGTAAAGTTCTATACTAATAAAGAGCTAGCAATAAGCCGTATTATAGAGTACCTTTCTACTAAAGAACTTCCCTAGTGGTTTTAGTTAGAACTCTATAAGAGTTTATTAAAAGGTAAAGTTTTAAAGAACTAAGAGCCTTAAAGGGGAGGTAATTATAACGGGCGCTTTTAAAAAGCATATATTAAATAAGATAGATAAAGGTTTTATTAATATCCCACTAATATCCTAGAGGAGATATAGTTAGATAAATAAGGGGTAAAGGGTTTTACTAGTGTCTTAAAAGAATTATAAAGGGAGCTAGTTCTCCTCTAAAGAAGAACTAGCAATTAGTCACTAAATAGAAGAGGTTAAAAAACATTTACCCTTTAATACGTATAGCTTATTCTACCTTTAACTTACCTTCTACTTACCTATAACTTTTATTCTATACTATTAATTAGATAATTATACATTCCAGTTAGACCGGCCTCTTATAATATTATTAATACAAACGTCAAACACCACATCGCCTAAAAGTTAAAAGTCATAAACACGCTCAGAACACGTCATTTTTATGCATCTACACGTCCGAATACACCTTCGAAGCTGCGTACTACCCGCAATAAGCCCGCAGGGGTTTGCTGCGAGGTCGCAGGCATTGCAGGGTGCAGCAGCACGCAAGGCACTAGCACCGCAGCCTATACCCACAGAGCTACCGCAACAAAAGGTGGCGAAGCTAATTCAAAAACTAGATAACCTACTCCTTCTAAATGGCAAAGAACTTGAGCTTTGGGAGGAGCTTAAGGCAGAGGCTAGTAAGCTCTGCTTGCCTCCACAAGTTATGGCCGATAACGATCACATTTAAAAGCTTACGGAAGCCGTTGCGGACTTAATTAAAAAACAAAACCAGCTAGTAAAGCCTCTGGCGCCAATGACCTATGCCGCAGCTTTATAGGCAGGCCTCCCTCCCTAGACAGGCTTATAGCCGGTCCGCGAAGTCCCCATGCGTCTAACCCACGAACTCGTTATACGAAACCCAGGCGCGTCCCTATAGGACCGCGACCGCCCGATTAGCTAGATTGTAGAAGAGATTAATAAGAGTAGGAGCCTAGAGATTACAGGTAAGGTATTAATAGGGAGGAAGCTGCTAAGCGGAGACATTATAATAATAGTAGATACTGCCTAGACAAAGGAACAACTAGAGTGGGATAATAGATGGCTCTCCGCTATTAGTCTAACGGCAGAAGTAAACCATAGGAAGTTCCCTGTTATAGTCTATAGGATAAGAATTACATTAGTAGACTATAGTAAATAGGACAAAGTAATCCGCTAGATACTAGGGCAGAACAGACATCTTAGCAACAAAATTAAAATCCTCCGTATATAGTGGCCGAAGAAGCCTTTACGGCTAGGGAAAACAACTACATACCTTATTATTAACGTAGCGACCCCTAAATAAGTGAACATGCTTATAGATAAAGGGCTCCTTTTTTAGAGTAAGCTAAAGGATTATAAACTTTATTATGGGGACTGCCGGGTTACTTAGTGCTATAACTGTTAAAAGTATGGCTATATAGCCCAATTCTGCAGCAGCTAAAAGAAATGCGGACTTTGCGTGGCGCTAGGACATAATAATAAATCCTATAGCTTCTGTAATAACCCTATAAAACACTAATACGTAAACTGTAACCTAAGCCACCCGGCTTAATTAAGTAGATGTAAAGTACGGAGTAAGTAGGCAGATAGGGCCCGCCTAGTGTATATAATAAGACCAAAACGGTACGTAAGCTCTGCGAGCAGTATATCCTCCTATCCACCACTTAACCGCGCCGGCGGTACCCCTAGTAGTACACTTAGCAGCACTATATAGAGTAGCGCCCTAATAAGCTCCTATAGGTTGGTTTTAATCCCAAGCACGTAGGGACTAGAGGAGCAGTTACGCATAGAAGGAATCTAGGTAGAGTAGGTTAGGCCTACTAGTGTAGTTACTAGGAAGCGCGGCCGCAGCGTCTTTATAAGGAGTTTAAGAAATCTAATAGGCAGACCGCTGAATAGGCTGTGGGCCGCCTAAAATAATTAGGACATTGCAGTATACCTCACACAGAATAATAAAGAACTATAAATACACTCCAAGTTGTATAGTATAACGTACAGAAAAGCAAAGATAAGGTAATAATACTGTTTATTACAGAAGCAACGCGGCAGGGGTATGAAATTCTAGCAATATAAGAACTGTGGCAGAACTAATAAGTAAATATAACATACTACCCAAGTAGCTGTAGTTACTGGCCAGCTTACCTAAGGTGCTTTAGAAGCCGCGCGTGCTTTTTAGTAAGTAGGCGAATCCTAATATTAAAGTAGTTGGTCCAGTACCCTCGCCCAGATATAGCCTCCCTTACACTATAAACTGGAAACTATATAGTGCACATCTATAATGTCTACTTGGCCGGCCTGGGAGGACTTAGAATAGTAAATCAGGAGTTGCCTATCTACTACCTTCTATAGCTACTTAATAAGCCAGGAGAGTATATAGTTATAGGAGACTTTAACCTGTATTACCCTATCTGGGGTGGACCGCAGTGCCTTAAGCAATATAATATGGCAGATAACCTTATCTGCGTTACCTATAAAGCAAACCTATAGCTTCTTACCCTACTAGGGGTAGAAACATGGGAGGCTAGAGGGGCCGTAAGTATAATTAACCTAGCATTTGGATTAGTAAATATGGCACGGCACCTTGTAAGCTGCAAAAAAGATAACCGGCTTAAAAGCGGCTTAGACCACTATCCAATTATAATACTTCTTGCCCTAGAGTCGCCTCCGCAAAGCCAGTAGCAATGGCAGCAGCGCCATAACTAGAAAAAGATGGATTGAGATGGGGTTGTAGCAGGCACAGAGCACCTCCCATAACTAGGCGCCCTTGCCACAGCTAAGGAAATTGAAGACTATATAACTAACCTTTTAGAGTTCCTAGAGGGCCTAGTTAAGAGAACAGTACTAGCAGCTAAGGATATAGTAGGCTACTCCTGCCCCTAGTAGACGTAGGACATAGAGGAGGAGGTATAGGCAGCTAGGGTAGCAAGGCGGTAGGGGGTCTTAATGGAAGAGCTACAGATAATTAACCTACGTAAGAAGAATGTAATCCGGAGAGCAAAAACAGCGTAGTTTTAACAAAGCGTCTATAAGGCCGTGACTAAGCCGAATAGTATCTGGAAGCTAGTCTGTTAAATAAGAGAGCGTAGCTACCTACTACCTAAACCGCCTGTAATCCCGTTACTACAGAAAGTAAAAAACGAAGAAATAATTTAGGTAGTAGATATAATGTAAGGGAAGGCCAACTTACTCTAGGAAAGGTTTTTCCCCTAAGAACCCGAAGCCGATATAAGCGACATAGAGGGGTACTAGTACCCCCTACCCGCAGAACAGCTCCTATATATTGATAAGGATAACATATAGAGGGTAATAAGAGACCGCCTCCCGTATAGCGCCCCTGGGGCCAATAGTATCCTAAACGCCTTCCTTAAGGCGTTAGGACAGCCGTTTATTAAAGCGATGGCGGCCCTAATAAAGGCCTGTTGGGAGAAGGCGTACTAGCTGAAAAAATTCCGCCGAGCCCGTACGGTCGCTATTAGGAAGCAAGGAAAAGATAACTACTTACTACCAAACACCTGGAGACCTATAGCCCTACTAAATATAGTAGGTAAAGTTATAGAAGCAGTTACAGTAGAATAGATACGTTGTATAGCGGAAGAGTATAATATGCTACTAGCCTACCAAATGGGAGCCTAGGAGAAGCAATTGATAGAGATAGCCCTAGACCTCTTAGTCAACCAAGTACAGACAGTTTAGCAGACAAAAGGCAATATAGTGTCACTACTCTCCCTTAGTATTACTGGAGCCTTTGATAGGGTAGTATAAAAGCACCTATAGTATATACTATGGGTAAAGGGGATCCCAGAGGAGCTAGCTACCTAGGTAGAAACCTTTATAACGGACAGATCTACAACGCTAGTACTCTTAAATTGGGAAATAGAGGAGTTTCTAATATCCGCAGGCATCCCGCAGGGGTCTTTCCTCTTACCTATCCTGTTCCTCTTCTATATAGCAGAGCTACTAGACCTTTATAATAACCTATAGGAGAGACTAAGCGCCAGTACATTTGTAGATAATATTAACTTACTTACATACGGTCCGTCTATAGAGGAAAACTACTAGATCCTAATACGTAGCCACAACCACTGCCTTAACTGGGCGCGCCGCTATGGCGCTAGCTTCGCCCTAGAGAAGTATAAGCTTATGTATCTATCCCGGAACCCAAAGCAGTTTAATATACAGGCCCCTCTCCCCCTATTAGGGGTAGAGACTAAGCCTAAGGCCTTAATGCGTATTTTAGGTGTCTGGCTTAACCCACAGCTAAACTAGGGGGCATATATAAAGGAGATATAAAAGAAGATAAAAACGCATATAAACGCCCTACTGCGGACAATAGCCTTAACATAGGGAGCTACTTTTGTACGGGCAAGGCAGATCTATAACGCCGTAATCCGGCCCGCTATTGCCTATAAAGTAGCAATCTGGCACACGCCTACCCCAATTAAAGGTCCTAAAAGTACTAAACCTATAGGCCCAGCTGTAAAGCTAGCTAAGATTTAAAATAAGTGCTTAAGAGCAATAGCAGGGGTATATAAGGCAACTCCTACCTTAGTTCTTAAAACTGAAACCTCTATACCCCCACTAGATCTCTACCTAAATGAAAGACTCGCAAACTTTAGGTTTAGGCATAAAGAAAAGTTAGTTATGGAGGCTTGCGTATAAATATAGGGGAAACTAGCCCAAAGATAAAGATAAAGATGGGGTTAAAACCAAAACGGAAATATATATATAGAGGGAGAGAAACGGACCCAGTGGGTAGAGGAGTGGAGGCAGTAAAAATAAAGGATAGAGATACTGCTTCTAGTAAGCTAGAAGAGAAGATAGGGAGCTAATTGGCCAAAATAGGGACTTATAGGGGTAGGGCCACCGTTAGAAGAACCGCTAAAGATATATAAGAAGCTTAAGAAAGTAGAAAGCTTAGTTTTAACGCAGATATAGATAGGATAGATAGGGCTAGCGGCCTTCCTAAATAAGGCTAGGGTACCAGACTTTCCCTCCCCTATATGCTAGTGCGGCCAAGCCAAAGAGACGGCGTTATATATTATAGCCTACTACCCCCAGTTTGTAGAGCAGAGGTAAGGGCTAGCGGTAGGCCGCCTAGAGGTTAAAAAACTAGCTAGTACGGCCAAGGGAGCGAAACGGCTCGCAAGATGGTTCCTATAACTGCGGGTCCTACCGCAGTTCCACTATGCGGAGGAGCTCCTGCGAGAGGAGGAAGAGAAAGAAAGGGGAGTAAGTAGGCTAGCTAGGTGAGAGGCTTGCCGAATAGAAGGAGTAGGCGTCTGCAGACGCCTTTTCGATACTTATAGGCTGCGAAGTAGACGGCAGAGAGTGTATAATAGGCCGAGGAGGGGGTTTTTTGTCCCGTATCGGGTTTTCCCATTATGTAAAATAGGAGTACCGCATGGCCACAGAGCTAAATCGGTGTAAGATCAATAATAATATTATTATTATTAATATTAATATTAACTACGATTTGATCTACTTATTATTTTATATATTACTACTTTATTACTTACTATTTTCTTTCCTACTTATACTTACCTTATATATATAGCTTAAAGCGGACTTAAATAAAAAAAAATTCCTTAGTTAATAGTTATTTTTTACTACTTTAGTTATATTTTATAAGTAGTAGTATATTTAATAGTTAAATTCCATGTAAATATACATGTTATTCTAATTTTAGTATTTACATATAGGTCTTCTATAAGAGTATATATATTAGATATCGCAATAGCCGTAATAGACTTGTAAGTTATATACTCTTTTAGCTATATAGCGACGTAGAGTAGAATACATTATATTCTTTTCTCTACTTGCCTAAATAGGATAAGGGATACTACCTTAATAGCTATTAAATTTTTTTAATACTTATAATTTACTATTTTATAGGTCCAATATAGCCTTTTAATAATTTAATAATTAATACTACTAAATATATTAAAATGTTGTGTAACTTACTATTTAGTTATAAAGGTATTAAATTAAAGTAGCTAATAAGCTAATTTTTATAATTTATAATTTTAATTAAAAGCTTATACTTTTAAAAAATATTATTAAAAAATATATAATATAGATTTAGCTAATAAAGTAGTACTTCTAAATATGTAAAGTTTAATAATATAATAGTTTCTAATAATAGAACCCTTTTTAATATATTTTAATATATTTTAATAGCCTACTTAATTTCTATATTATTCTATAGATTTACCTTATAGAGTAGCACCCTTAGGTATATAATATTTGCTATTATAATAGCCTTATTTAGTAGCAGTAGTAGTAGATTATCTATAATAGTATTATATAATAATATTATATATAGTTAGCCATAAGTAGATAGTAGTATATATAAATCTATATTAATATAGTTAAATAGCTAGCCCTATACTTTATTTATAATTATAATAAAGTATAAATAGAGAGAAAACCACCTCTATTTCCAATATAGAGTAGTTTATATTATATTAATATTAGCTTAATATAGTAGATTAGATATAGCTAGCTATTAAATGTTTTACTAAAAATATAGGCCTTTTTTTAAATAGAGGCTCTATAAGAGAATTATAGGGGCGCTAGCCTTTAGATAGAGCTTAAAGAGTAGTAAGCTAGTTATTATCCTAGTAGCCACTACCCTACTCTTTCTCCTCCTCCTCCTCCTCCTCCTCTTCCTCCTCCTCCTACCACTACTGCTATAGTAGCTATAGTAGCTCCTCCTATAATTCTGGATACTGCTACTCCCACTCTTTATTCTACTACTTTTACTCTTATTACCACTACTTCTGCCTCTACTATATAGTGTATAGCTGCCGCTGGCGCTTTTATACCTACTACTAATATAGCTAGCAGTACTACTCCTAACGTTACTTACGCTACTTATACTGCCTTTGCTATTATAGTTAGTCCTATTACTTAATCTCCTAAAGATAGTTATCTATAGTTAATGGCCGCCGCTAAACCTCCTTTTTACTAGCCTATTGTATCTATTACTATAGGTATATTTATGCTAACTTATATAATAGAGGCTGGTGCTAGTTCTAATTTTAATTCTATAGGTTATATAACTGCCTCTGCTTAGACCTTTAGCATAGAGCTTTCTAATTAGTTATATAGTAGATTTTGCAAGTTTTAAACCAGCTAAATTAGGAGGGTTAGCGTAGCTAGTTATAACTAGTATAGTAGCGCAGAGACTACAGAGGCCGCTACTAAAACTATTATAGAGGCTATTATAGAAGCTGTTATTAGGCCTACTTCTTTTCCTTCCGCCTATACTGGCAGTAAATATATATAGTAAGGTAAAGGCCGTTAAAATTAAAGGGGTATTTAGAAATAAACCTAGTATAATAATAATGGGAATAAAATAAGTAGTTAAGGGGGAGATTTATAGAGTATAGTAGTAATAAGGGTTGTATATGCGGTAGTTATATATATAGGTAAAAGTTTAGTGTTTCTATATATAATAGTGTCTAAATAGAGCAGAGCTTTATATAGAGCTTTAGTAGAACTCTATATACGGCCCCCCTAAGCTTTATTCTGTAGAGCTCTTATAAGTTCTACCTTTATAATATTACTTATCCTTAGGATATTTAGATAAAAGTGATGCCATTTTAAAGCGCTTTATAAGCTCTATAAATCTATAGTAATATAAATTTTATTTAAATAATATTGGGAGGTGTATTATAAGTGTAAGTATATTAAGGGAATTTTAGTATTCCTATATATAATAATCTAGGTAGAGTAGAAATTAGAACAATATATAAGAAATAAGAAATAAGCCAAATTTTCTAAGGAAAATTTCTGAATTACGGACTTATAGCCCGCAATTCAGTTCCTTAAAGAAATTTAGTACATTTCTCACGCCTATAGCGGGCCTTTGTCCTTTTAAAACTAAGTAGTTACCCTACTACTACCTTATTACTACCCTATATAGAAGATTATTTATAAGTATATTAAGGAGGCTATTATGCAGACTATTATAGAGACTACTATAAAGACCGTTATAAATATTTATATAATTGTTTATTCGGCTATTTATAGAGCTATTAGTAAAACTATTATAAAGCTGTTAATATAACTGTTTATATAGATAATTATATAGGTAATTATATAAGTATAAACCTATTATAGAGCTATTATAAAGTCGAAAATTAATATTCCTTATACAATTTTATAATTTTATAACTTAATTAAACTCTCTTAGTAACCTTTTATATTTTATATATAAATTTTATTTTACCTACCTTATTAAACTAAGGTATACTTTAATATATACAATATTACTTTTACTTTTAATACTCTTTTTGCTAATTTTACTTTACTTTTACTACTACTTTTATTACCTCCTCTACTACTACTACTATAGCTACTATTTTAATTTCTTTTTAATTTACTACCTTTTTTTAAATTATTTTTACTATAACTCTATTTACTAATTTATATCTACCTTTATTACTACTTATATATATATATATATATATATTACTAAGCTTATTATACTATTTAGTTTAATAGTATACCTTTTAAATAGAATCTTATTTATTTAGCTTAGTAGCGAAATTTTATAACTATAATTATTATCTTTTTTATTATTATCTTTTTTATTTCTTTACTATTATTATATTACTTTTTTTTTTACTATTACTTAATCTACTTTTTATATTTCTAATTTAGTTACTTTTTGTTACGGAACCCTACCATAAAGGCCTCTATAGAAGAGCCCTATGCTCTTATATATACCTTGCATATTGCTTATATCAGCTATATATAGGTATATTACCTTCTTATACCCTTAACCCTTATAATTAATTGTGTAATATCTTATAGACTCCTTAAATATATACGCTCTATAGCCACTACCCCCGTCCTATAATATTATATTACGCCTTTTTACTACTAACACTTAGCCTATAACTAATTCTACGTCTCTATAATACTATAGGTACTGCTAAAAGCAGCATATCTATAAATTACCTTACTTTATACCTTTAAGGAACCTATAATAGTAAGAAAATATTTCTTACTAGCTACTATATCAAACCTAAAGATCAATTTAATACCTATACTTAACCTATAACGCCAATAAATCCTAAGAGAATTTAATTTATTAGCCCTAGCCTTGACCCCTAAGGGTATAAACACTAATAGTGTTTTATCTTTTATTAACTATATAACCATAAATAAGTAAGTGGAAGGACTACTACCTATTAAAATTAAACTACGAGACGCTAAGATATTTATAAAAATAGTAGTATAAAAACCTAATAAATACTACTGCTTTTTATAGAACTACTACTTAAAGCTTATATAAGCTAAGATATATACCGCCTAAGATTGCGATATTATCTAAGACTTATAAGCTTATAAGGCGCTTGCTAATAATATATGCTACCAATGACGAGCAAGAAGGAAATATACAAGCAGCCATGACCCTGAAGACGAGAGATGATACAAAGACATAAGAAACCAGCTAAAGAATACCCTAAAAAAAGAAGCAAGAAACAACTGGAGACGGTTTATAAACGAATACACTACTAACCCGAGCATCCCTAACAACTGTGACGGTGCTGGGGCACCGCCCCTGCAAGATATCGTGGCACCGTTATATGCAACCTAGACAGGGCCCCTAGTTAGGGGTATCTTGGCGCTATGTATATAGACATGTCCTTTCCTCGACCTTCTCCTGCTCCTTAGCTTAGTATCTTTACTAGATAGCAATCCACAAGCTTTAGTTTAGAGGCATTTATGCGAGCCGTTATATTATACTAAGCTCACCCACCCTAGGGGGGACTTTATTCGTTTTAGAGCTCCCTCTTTACCTTACCTGGGAAGGCCTGGATAATCTCCTACCCCTGTTCTGCGTGTTCTAGGAGGACACGCGTTGAACACCCCTAGCTGCGCGTCGTTGACGCGTTAAGTCGCTATCATTGATACTGGGAGCCGGTATTTAAGCAGCTAGAAGGTCTCCTGTGGATAAGGACGACTGCCTAGGAAGGCAATAATATCTCACTACCCCTCCAACCTTTTTGACTGACACGGAGTTGTATGAGCTGCAGAGATAACCTTGGTTGAGACTTAGCCTAGGGCTGCGAGGAACGAAGTGATCCTATTTAGAGCCTGGAACTGATCCTGTAGTATTAGCTAAAACAAGCTAAGACATAACCCGCGCCGTGCCATTAGGTGGTAGGTGTATATTATCCGCGAAGTCCTCTAGTATGTATTAGGTTCGGGCTGACGGCCAAGACAAGCTAAGACATAACCCACGCCGTGCTATTAGGCGGTAGGTGCATGTTATCCGCAAAGTCCTCTAGAATGAATCCTATCCGTTGTTCTCTGGCTACTACTGCTGCGATAACCACCCCAATTGATACTAAGCTGTACGAGGAGAGATGAAATCAATTAGGAAGGACCTAACGCTTGCACCATACTGCTACCCCAAACCCCAAACTTGACAACCTGTCGCGCCAATATGCCTGTGATATGACTCTCTGACTTGTCTATAAACGCCTTTATAGATACCTATTGAGTTCTTATTAATAACCACCAAATATATCTACAAGCGTTATACCTGGGGGAGAATTTAAGTGATTTATAGCACTCTTAATTAGGAGAACAGATTAGGAGAATTATTCTAATTTATGGCACTCTCTAATAGCCCTATAGATAAGCCTATTCATCTCTACGACCTCTTACAAACTATTAATATGTTCTTAATAGCCTTTCGTACGACCTTCTATACATGAGACAGCCTGCCATTACAAAAGTATATCTTGCCAGTCGTTGACAAGAATCGAAATATTAATACTTACCCTCTTGATACTATTCGTTAACTACCCTTAAATTGCCTACTAACTTAACAGCAGTCCTCTTTGAACGATAATCTACGAATCTGCTATCTAATAGTATCTCTTACTATTATAGCTTACCCTTGTATAACTATGCTCGAATATTAAAGCGTACTCTTTCTTCAATACCTTTAACTTTTTAATAAGAATCAAAATATTAACACGCACCTTCTTAATACCTTTTTCAACACCTCTGACAACGATTCGATATGCTAAGTTATAACGGCATTCCTATAAGTCCTCAATCGATCCTAGATATCTGCTACTACAACGATATCCTTAATTGAATAATTGACAACATCTCAAACTATCTACCGATTAACGGTAGACCCCGAGAAACTGACAGACTAATTATACTGTTATACATACGATCTAACAACTAACTAATAAATCGAGCTCTGAGTATTTAACCTACTATTACCACCAGTCGCTTGCACCGTACTGCTACCCGAATCTAATAAGTACTCGCGCCGATACGTATACAAGCCAACAAGACTCCGTGCCGATTTGCCTACGGAATACGACCCCGTTGCTAGTATTGTACTGCTGCCCGAACTAACAAGAACCCGTACCGATACGCCCGCGAATCTAACAACTATCGCGCCAATACGCCTGCGACCTACAAGATAAGACCTTGCGCTGATATACCTGCGAGCCTAAACCTGCCGCTAGCACCATACTGCTACGACTTTAACAACAACTGTATAAGTTCGTCAACGATTAACTACCTCCCTTACTGATTTGATCGTCTTCTTCTCCGCCTACAGTAATCCTTTTCGACTGACACTAAGCTACACATACTGAGGAACGACCATAGTTGATACTGAGTTATACAAGCTTTACCTTAGGCATTTGTACACTTCGACAATGAGGTTAATACTGAGCTGTGTAAGCCTTGATAACGAAATCGATTTAGACAAACTAGATAATGATTGTGCCGTTACGCCTACGATCTGAATACGATTTGAATGCGACCTAAAGGCGACCCGAAGGCGATTTGAATGCAAACCCGACCGAATAATAGCGCTGATATACCTACTATTACTACCTACCGCTGGCACCGTACTGCTACTAAATAGATAAGAGCTCGTGCTGATACGCATACAAGCTATATTTCTTTTTTTTAATGGCTTGGGGCGCGCTATATTAAAGGAGGGGGTAGTAATACACCTCTTATAGCAGGACGGCTGCATGCCCTACGCCAACCTAACAACAACTATGCTGCTACGCCTATAGTCTAACCGACAGACTAATTGTGCTGATACGCCTACGATCTACCACCTAACTAATAGACCGAGCTCTACGTTCGACCACTATTACCATCCAACGCTTGCACCGTACTGCTATTATAATAGACCTCCGCTGCTCTGCCTGCAGCCAATTAACCCTTGCTGCTCTGCCTGCAGCTAACCAACCCTCGCTGCTTTATCAGCAGCCAACTACCCTTGCTGCTCTGCCCGCAGCTAATTGACCACTTGCTGCCCTACCTGCAGCCAACCGACTTCTACTACTCCGCCTACAGTAACAACTGTATATAAGGTAGAGCTTTGCTCCCTAGTATACAACCCCGCGGATAGCACCGTTCTGCTACCTAACTGATAAGCTCTTATACCTATATGCCTGCGAGCGAACCTGACAACCTCTCGCGCTAATATACCTGCGAGCGATCTTGATTACCGTTGTGCCGATACGCCTGCGATTAATCGACTACTGATAGCGCCGATACGCCTGCTATCTACTATCTAACGCTAGCACCGCACTGCCACCCGACCTCTGCTGTGATGTACCTCTCGCAGCTAAACCAGTACCTTGCTGCCTTACTGCAGCACCACAATCGACTTCTACTGCTCTGCTAGCAGCACCCTAATCGACCTTTGCTGCTCTGCCTGCAGCCGACCTACCCTTGCTACTTAACTGTAGCCAACTGATACCTGCTGCTCTGCCTGCAGCTAAACGAACAGACCCTTGCTGCTCTGCCTATAGCACCACTACTAACTTCTACTGCTCCGCCTGCAGTAATAACTGTATACAAGGGAGAGCTTTGCTCCCTAGAATACGGCCCGTTGCTGGCACCGTACTGCTATAATCCTGACAAGTTACCGCGCCGATACGCCTGCGGCCTAAGTGCGATTTGAACGCGACCTAATGGTAATTCGAACGCGATCTGCTAATAAGATTCCATGCCAATCTGCTTACGGAATATGACCCCATTACTGGCATTGTACTGCCACCCGAACAACCCCGTCGCTGGCACCATACTGCTACTAAACGGATAAGAGCTCGTGCCGATATGTATGCGAGCTATAACTCCCTAACCCTCCTACCCTTATTAAAACTTTCTTACCTACCTTTTTATAAGAGGGGGACTAGGGGGGCTTTTTTTTATAGCTCGGGGCGCGCCATATTAAAGGAGGGGGTATAGTACTAGGAGGTACCGGAGTTCTAGGAGGAGGAATGACCAAC
>Ga0307507_10001367_pt1 | contig 54639 bp, 36 predicted proteins | sample 7_EM_MG_FD_207223 | JGI IMG/M metagenome (GOLD analysis project Ga0307507, IMG submission 207223) | Populus trichocarpa ectomycorrhiza microbial communities from riparian zone in the Pacific Northwest, United States - 7_EM | ecosystem: Host-associated > Plants > Roots > Unclassified | place... | reverse complement strand
TTAACAAATTAAAGCGAATTTCACGAATTTGAATAGCGTTGAATTTGAGGTTTAGTATTTGCGACAATTCGTAAGGTTCGTGAAATTCGTGTCATTCATTGTTTTTTGATATGTCCGCTGTATCATAAACAAGGGAACAGGCAGGTTGCGTGAATGTTTGAAAATATACACGAATTTGAATAGCGTTGAATTTGACGTTTGGTATTGGTGGCAATTCGTAAGGTTCGTGAAATTCGTGTCATTCATTGTTTTTTGATATGTTTATGAAATTATTAAAACAGGTTGTTCTAAGGCATAAAAGAAGGTTATTATAATTTTTACGGTAGATGGCATAAATCACGTTGATAATTCCAGGAAAATATTTTTTATGAAAAAGCTTACAGGTATCATAATGTTGCTATTGGCCATCGGCCTAAAAGCTTTCGGCCAAAGTGCGCCAAAGCCTTATGGCCCACTACCAACAAAAGGGCAGCTAAACTGGCAGGAAATGGGTATGTATTGCATTATTCACTACGGCGTTGATGTGTATACCGACAAGGAGTGGGGTTACGGCGATGAAGACCCTAAGCTTATGAACCCATCGCAGTTTAGCGCTATGCAAATTGTAGGGGCCGCCAAAGCCGGCGGTTTTAAAGGCATTGTTGTGGTTGCCAAACACCATGATGGTTTTTGCCTTTGGCCTACTAAAACAACCGAGCATAACATATCCAAAAGCCCCTATAAAAATGGCAAGGGCGATATCATGAAAGAGTATCGTGAGGCTTGCAACAAATTAGGTATGCAATTGGGGGTATACTGCTCGCCCTGGGACAGGAATAACCCTAACTATGGTTCGGATGAATATATCAAAATATACCGCGAGCAATTGCGCGAGTTATATACCAACTACGGTCGCCTGTTTATATCATGGCACGATGGCGCCAACGGCGGTGATGGCTATTATGGTGGCAAGCGCGAGGTTAGGCATATAGACAGATCAACCTATTACGGCTGGGATACTACCTGGGCCATTACCCGGAAATTGCAGCCCAATGCGGTTATTTTTGGTGATGTTGGTCCTGATGTACGCTGGGTTGGTAATGAAGAAGGCCATGCAGGCGAAACCTGCTGGGCTACCTACACGCCCCATGCCCCGGTAGATGGCAAAAAGCCGGCCAACGGCTTTGTAAAAGATTATGAAGGAACAGAAGGTAGCCGTAATGGCGACTACTGGATGCCCGCAGAATGCGATGTATCCTTAAGGCCGGGCTGGTTTTACCACAAAAACCAGGACAATGGGGTAAAATCACCCTATACGCTGCTCGATCTGTATTATAAAAGTGTTGGCCGGGGCGCGGCGCTTGATTTGGGCTTATCGCCAGATCCGCGAGGGATTGTAAATGAGATAGACGTTAAATCCCTTACCCAATTTGGCAACCTTTTAAAACAAACGTTTGCAGTTAATCTGGCAAGGGGGGCATCAGTTACCGCAAGTAACATACGTGGCGGTAACAAGCTAAGCTTTGGCCCGCAGTTTTTGTTAGATAACGACAGGTACAGTTATTGGGCTACCGATGATAAAGTAACCACCCCCAGTCTGGTTATAGACCTGCACACACAAAAAACGTTCAACGTTATCCGCTTGCGCGAAAATATTAAGTTAGGCCAGCGGATAGAAGCTTTTGAGGTGGATGCTTTTGTGAACGGCAAATGGCAGCAAATTGGGGCAGCCACCAGTATAGGCGGCAACAGGCTGATCCGCTTAACTCAAAATGTTACGGCAAGTAAATTAAGGTTAAGGATAACCAAATCGCCGGTTGCCATTGCACTTAGCGATTTTGGATTATTTAAGGAACCCGTGCATTTGACTGCCCCTAAAATTACCCGGAACAAAAAAGGCGAGGTAAGTATAACCACCGAAGCGCCGGTGAGTGCCATCGGGTATACTTTGAACGGGCAGGAACCCACCCTTAGCTCGCCGGTATACAAAGGCCCGCTTTTGCTGGCCAACGGCGGCATTGTTAAAGCACGTAGCTTTGAAGGCAAGGCGCAAAAAAGCGATGTTGCTTTTGCCTCATTTGGCTATGCCAAAACAGATTGGAAAATTATTGCCGCTATCGTTGCAAACGACGGCGGCAACCGGGTTGAAAACGCGGTTGATGAGCACACCGGTACACTGTACAGCACATTAAGTAAAGAGGATGCAAAATTTCCGCAGCAAATGACCATTGATATGGGCACTGCCCACCAAATTAAAGCATTTGGATATTTACCAAGGCAGGATAAGCAGCCCGACGGTATTGTTGACCGTTATACATTTTATACAAGCCCAGATGGTAAAGAATGGGTGAAAGTGGCTTCGGGAGAGTTCTCGAATATTAAATCGAACCCGATTGAGCAGCCGGTTGTTTTGAGCAACCCCGTTAACGCCAGGTATTTTAAATTTGAGGCAGAGCATGTAATAACAGGTAATGGCATTACCGTTGCCGAATTAAGTGTTTATTAATAATCTATTATATGGCCGGGTTTATGTTTGTGCAAACCCGCCGTACAATCTATAAAATAACCAATGAAAAAACAGATCTTTTTTGCCGGCATATTGGCAGTTATAACAGTAAACGCGTTTGGCCAGCACCATGGTATTAAAAAAGCGACCGGAGTGCCGGTATCCTTTACCAAATATGTTGATCCCTATATCGGTACTGGTTTTCACGGGCACGTGTTTGTTGGCGCAAATGTTCCTTTTGGCGCGGTGCAATTAGGGCCAACCAACCTGTCCGAAGGATGGGATTGGTGCTCGGGTTACCATATTTCCGATTCAACCATCATTGGCTTTCAGCATACACATCTAAGTGGTACGGGTATCGGCGACCTGGGCGATATATCTTTTATGCCCACCACAGGTGCCATCAAAACCTATAAAGGCAGTTTGAAAGATATGCAAAATGGCTATGTTTCACTTTTTAGCCATAAGGACGAAGTTGTAAAGCCCGGATATTATAAGGTTAAGCTAAAACGATACGATATCGGTGTCGAGCTTACAGCCAGTACAAGGGTAGGCATGCATAAATACACTTTCCCGGCATCAAAAGATGCGCATATTGTGATTGATTTACAGGAAGGTATTGGTTGGGACATATCGTACGAAACCTACATTAAGCAGGAAGATCAGTATACCATCAGTGGTTACCGCTTTTCAAAGGGATGGGCAGCAGATCAGCGTATTTACTTCACCGCCGTTTTCTCAAAACCGATAGAAAAACTCACGGTTTACGATAGTACAGCAAAAGCCGCTGGTACTAAGTTAAAAGGAGCTAAAGTTAAAGGTGTTATCAGCTTTACTACCTCAAAAGGCGAGGTTGTATACGCTAAAGTTGGTATTTCGCCGGTAAGTTCGGCCAATGCCATGCTGAACATCAAAGCCGAAATACCAGACTGGGATTTTGCGAAAGTTGTTACCCAGGCAAACCAGGCCTGGAATGCACAGTTAAGCAAAATCAGTATCAAAGCTGATTCATTGTCGATATTGAAAAAGTTTTATACCGCTTTTTATCACTCTATGGTAGCGCCATCTATATTCAATGATGTAAATGGCGAATATTGGGGTACCGATAAAAAAGTGCATAAAAACGTTGGTTTTAATAACGTAACCACATTTTCGTTATGGGATACTTACAGGTCTAATAACCCCTTATCGACCATCATTCACCCAGAGCATACTAATGATATGATAAACTCGATGCTGGCTATTTACCGGCAGCAGGGTACTTTGCCAACCTGGCATTTAATGGCTAATGAAACCAATTGTATGGTGGGATATAGTGCGGTACCGGTTGTTGCCGATGCACTGTTAAAGGGCTATAAAGGTTTTGACGCTAACCTGGCATATGAGGCGATGAAAACCACCGCCATGCAGGATGCACGCGGTGTAAAGTTTGTTAAAAAGCTGGGTTTTATCCCGGCAGATAGCACTGCCGAATCTGTTTCGATGGGTTTGGAATATGCCATTGATGATTGGTGCCTTGCACAGGTTGCCAAAAAAATGGGTAAAACTGCCGATTATGAATACTTTAGCAAGCGCGGTAAATACTACAAAAACTACTACGACCCTAAAGCAGGGTTTATGCGTGGCCGTTTAGCCGATAATTCATGGCGCACACCATATAGCCCGTTCATCTCAATTCATGAAACCGGCGACTTTACCGAAGGAAATGGCTGGGAATATACCTTCCTGGTGCCTCAGGATGTTGAGGGGTTAATTAATTTGCTGGGCGGGCAAGATAAATTTAATTTCAAGCTCGATTCGCTATTTATTGCCCAGGGAGATATGGGTAAATTTAAATCGCCAGATGTATCTGGTTTAATTGGTCAGTATGCTCACGGCAATGAGCCTGGGCACCCGATGGCATACTACTACGATTACTCGGGCCAGCCATGGAAAACAGCCGCTAAAGTGCGTTATATCCTGGATGATTTTTACACCACTAAAACTGACGGTATTATTGGTAATGAAGATGTTGGCCAAATGTCGGCATGGTACGTACTATCAGCCCTTGGCTTTTACCCGGTTAACCCGGCAAATGGCCTGTATGTTTTTGGCAGCCCGGTTATTAGCGAGGCAAAGCTGAAACTAAAGGGAAATAAAACATTTCACGTTGTTGTAAAAAATAACGGGCCTAAAAATATGTATATCAACGCCATGAAACTAAATGGTGTAAACTATACCAAAACCTATTTTTCGCACAAACAACTAATGGCAGGCGGCGAGCTGGAAATAACTATGGGCGATAAGCCAGGCACCGTTTGGGGAGTAGGGGATGCCAATAAAGCGGTATCGGTGTTGAAGTAGATTTTTAATAGCACCCGAAGTATATTATTGAAAAAAACGATGGGGAATTATGCTGGGCTGCTCTGCATAATTCCCCATCGTTATATAGTTTTATCTCTATAGCGAAACTTAGCCTTACTCAAACAGCTCCTGCTCATCTGTATAATAGGTTTTCCTCGATCCCTCTTTTACCCTGATTTCTACACCTTTTGGGCTGTGGGTTTTCTTTGAGTTATGGATCAGCATAAAATCCCTCACTTCACCGTTGATAATATCCGGGTTTGATTCAAGGATAGCCTTTTCCGCATCTTTTAAAACATCGTGAATTGAATGGGTAAGGTCTTTAAGCTTGGCTTCGGGTATTTTGTTGCTTGCCGAAAAAGGGGAGATGCCCGCATGCCACAGTATTTCGTCGGCGTAGGCATTGCCAATACCCCGGATGATCTTTTGATCTAATAAAACAGTTTTTATGTTGGTTTTGGTTTTTACTAACCTCGTTTTTAAAAAATCAGCGTCAATTGCCATGGCATCCGGCGATTCTTTTTCTTCCGGATTTAAAGTGGGATTGGCAATGCCCTGGAAATCAGTTAGCACAAGGCCGCTGCCATCGGTGAAATGTAATTCGATAATGGGATATTTATTTTCGTTTTTTCCTTCAAACAAAAATAATTTGCCGTGCAACATCAGGTGCAGTGCAAGTATATCACCTTTGTCGAATTTTAAATAAAGCTCTTTGCCTTCGCGGTAAACCTTATCCAGCTTTTGGCCTTCAAGGGTATCCTTTAGTTGCTGATGGGTTACATTAAGCTTTTTGGCATTAACTATAACAACTTCCTTAACGGTTTTGCCGCCAAGTTTTTTATCAAGGTTGTGGCTGAAGGCCTGCAGGTCGGGTAGTTCGGGCATGGTGATTGTTGTTTAAAAATCAAACCAAATATAAATGGATTAGTTTTTAATTTACCAGTTGATTGTCACTCGCCCTGCCAAATCCTACTGTATCCCGGTACATTTGTGGCGATACATCGGCATTGTTTTTAAAAAAACGGCTGAAATAGTATTCGTCTTCGTAACCTAATTCCCACGCAATTTCTTTTACGGGTTTATTGGTTAAATACAATTCGCGTTTAGCCTCGATGATAATACGTTCGGCAATCAGGTTACTGATGGTTTTGTTAAAATGGCTTTTGGTGATACGGGCAAGCGCCTTTGCCGAAATGTTAAGCATATCGGCATAGTCACTCGCGCTGTGCTTGGTTTTGTAATGTATTTCGATGGCATCCTGGAGGCTTTGTAAAACAAATGGCTCTTTGTTTACCTTGTCGGGATCCCTGTCCAACGCCTGCTGTTCGGATTTTAGGCGGGAGGCCGTGATTAAAAAAATTTTCAGATACGATACCAGGATGTCAAATTGGGCCATACCCTTGTTTTGCATCTCGGCTTTTACCTGGTTTATCACCATATCAAATGTAGCGGCACTGGTGGCATCGATTTTTATATATGGAGGATGGTAAATATTATCAAACAAAATACCACTGCACGATACCTCTTTATGATGCTTATGGATGCAAAAAAAATCGGGGTGAAACTGGATAGCCGCGCCGTTAATAGTTTGCTCTGTAGAAAGCATAAACGGTTGATAGGGCGTAAAAGCCAGCAGATTGTCCGCCTCAAAGCCATATTCCGAAAAATCAGATTTTAACCTGCCCGATCCTTCTTTTACCCAAATAACCGAAAAATAGTTATTACGCTGTAAATGATCAAAATAGCTGTTATCCTCAAATAAAAAAAGTTTGAATGCGAGATTGCCCGTTAAAGGATCAACCAAAGTAAATGTATTTTGATTGTCGGTCATTTAAAATAGTTTTCTATCGGCTTCGGCAATAGGCATATCGTTAATGCTGGCAAAACGTTTTTGCATGTAGCCGTTCTCGTCAAATTCCCAAAGTTCGTTGCCATAGCTGCGGTACCACTGCCCGGTGTGGTCGTGCCATTCGTACTCAAACCTTACAGCCATGCGGTTTTCGCGGAAACCCCAAAGTTCTTTCTTTAATTTATAATCCAGTTCTTTCTCCCATTTTCGCGTTAAAAACTGTTTAACTTCTTCGCGGCCATTTATAAAATCGGTGCGGTTGCGCCATTCGGTATCAATGGTATAGGCAAGGCAAACCTTTTCAGGGTCGCGGGTGTTCCAGGCATCCTCGGCAGCCTGCACTTTCTGTTGCGCTGTTTCCATATTAAAAGGAGGTAGGGGATAGCGTTTGTTTTCCATGATGAAGTTGTTATAAAGTTGATAAAAGTAGTCAAAGAGAGGCGAATCAAGAATCAAGAGTCAAGAATCAAGATGAAAAACTATACCTGAAGCTGTCTTAATTCTTAATTCTTGACTCTTGATTCTTTTTGTTATGCTTCGACAGAGTTGTAGGCGTTTACAACCGGGAAGTCGATGTCGGTTTTGGCGGTATTGTTAAAATAGTTGGTCAGCACATTTAATGCCACGTGGCCAACAATTTCGCCTATCTCGCCATCGGTGAAGCCGGCGGCTTTTACCGCTTCAACATCAGCATCATTTACCAGGCCTTGTTTAGCTGTTAAGATGGTAGCAAATTGCAAAGCTGCAGCAGTTTTAGCATCCTGGTTAGTCGCATTACGGGCATCGGTTAAAGTGGCCGCATCAATATGCACCAACTTTTCGCCAATATAAGTATGTGCCGATAAACAGTAATCACAATTATTTTTTTCGGATACGGCCATGGCCAGCAGTTCGCCGGTTTTTGCGCCAAGCTTACCATGTGCCAGTGCGCTGCTAAAGTTCAGGTAACCTTCTAACAGGGCCGCCGAATTGCCCATGGTGCGCATCATGTTGGGTACAACGCCCAATTTACTTTGTATTGCAGAAAATAACTCTTTGGTTTTGCCTGTTGCTTCGTCAGGACGTAATGCTTTTAAACGTGCCATTGTAGTATGTTTTTTGTTTGTCGTTATTGACAATACAAAAGTGCACACAGCGGCAAAGCTATAACATGGATGAATTTCGTTAGTACATGGACAATTTTCCCAACTGCGTTTTTTCGCGCAGAGACGCTAAGCCGCAAAGGGATTATTACTTTCAGTTAAACAATAGGTTCTGTAATAAAAAGTTCTTATGCCTTTTTGCAGCAACCTAATATAGGATTACTAATGTGTTGGTTAAATACCCATGCCGTGGCCATATGATTATTTGGGATTGATTATATTTAAGATATTCGGTAAGTTTATCAACCTGTATTGACAAATGTATGTCAGCAGTAAATTTATTTGCTTCATGAAAAATATAAACCCTTCTTATTTAGCGCTTGGCTTGTCAATTGGCGTTGCTCTGGGGATAGCGCTCCACAGCTTTGCTATAGGCATAGCTATAGGAGTTGCTTTAGGGCTGGCATTCAGCGCAAAAAAAAGGGAACAATAATTTTAACGGTTACCAACAAAAAACGTGATACCAAATGCATCACGTTGTAAAATATCCTCAAAAAAAATCTTGTAAATCCTGCCTAATCCGTTAATCGTGTCTAAAAATCATGATATAAATTCCTGAACGAGCTTCTCAACCCAAAAGTAACCATCGTTGTTTTATTATCTGCTTTCGAGCTTTTTTCCTGGCGATATAAACCACTTAATTCAAAACGGAGGTTATATTTAGGGTTAATCAAAAATGAAATGGTGCCTTCGGCATAATAAAGTTGGGTGCTCAGCCCCTGGCCAATGGCTGTGGTGGTAGTTGCCGTTGGTACAAATGGTTTGTTCACTATTTTGCCGTTATTGATGGTGTTGAGCGAATCGGTGCCGTATTTGGCATAGTTTATCTGCCCTTGCAGGTCAATCCGCCCGAAAGAGTAATTCAGGATACCCAGGGCCTCCCTGAAATTTGCGCCATAAGGATGTGCTAACGGATCGCCATAAAAATTGTAGCTGCTTATAGTATTGGCGCTTTGATAAGTATACGGTTTAACGGTATTAAATTCGAAAAGATAGTTAAAACGCTTAACAGCAAAAAGATCGGCGCCGCGGATACCCACCTGCACACCGTTGGTGTTATCTGCATTATTATCCGAGAAAAAGCTGCCCGCTTTAAACCTATCCAACAATAGCTGGGCATAAAGCGCGGTTTTATCCAGAATTTTGTATTTGGCTGTAAAGCCGACTAACGTGTTATCTTTTGGTTGCTGGGATGGCCCCAATGAACTGGAGAAGAAAATCGGGTTTATCATGTTGGCATCAAATCCACGCCTGTTGCCGTTTGCGTCTGCTTCCGGAGAAATAAGGGCATTAAAGAAACCAAAGGATACCCGGTTACTCACGTTCCAGTCTATATAATGAAAAAATGCCCATTTGCGGCGGTTGCTGCCAAATACATCAAACTTGGTTTCGCGCAAATCTTCAATATAGGCCCACGTAGCCATATATTGTACATGCTTGCCAAGGTTGGCGGTAACCCTTAAAAGGGGCATATTGGCAGCATAATCTGATAGCAACAACGACCGGTAACCATCACCGATAAACATTTTATCCTCGCCCAGGGTAACGTTCAAGTTTTTTGTAACATTATAAGATAAGATTGCCGTTACGTATGACCAATCAGCCGAGTTTTTTGCGATACCCTGGTAATTACGCAAATAGGCCTGCCCTGGTATAAATTGGTTGGCATTAACCACTGCATTATAATAAGCTGGAAACTTTGCAGCATTTTCAAAACCGCTGGTGTAAAACGAAAAGTTTTTGCCAACTGTACCACCAAACTGATAACCACGGGTATTTAAATAAACAGCGCCTGGCAAGTTAAATTTTGCCGAAATTCCTTGGGTGGTAATATTAACATCACTTCGGCTATTGTTACTAAAATCCTTGCCAAGTTGCAAATCCAGGATTACATCGCCATAAAAAGTATAATTGGGCCTTTTAACATCAAAAAGGTGTTCATTTAGTAATTTTCGTGTAAACCAACTTTTACGGTTGGGATTTACCCCCACGTTCATCACTGAGTCATAGCTGTGCTGGATAAGGCTATCAATCAAAAATGGGCGTAGCGAACTGTGGAACGCCGTTTTTGTTGAATAAATGTCGGCATTGAACTTTTGGTACAACTGGTAGGAGTTTGGCAGGTAGGTTGACTGCGCCTTAACCCCTTGCACCGAAACCAGGATGATTCCGGCTAACAAAAATGATTTTCTGGATAGAAATTGGTAGATTTTTTGCATCGCAACAAAATAAGTATTATTTATGGTAAGATAAAAATTTTCATTAGTAATAGATTTTGCAGAAAGTGTTTAGTCTGAATATCCTTGGTCTAAAAAAGTTAATAAATGTTAAATTTGGCGCAGGCAAATTGTTTTTTTTAATTACCATTTAAAAATAGTGATATTTGCCCGCGCGATAAAAATCCTTACTATTTATATAAATGCAGTACAAAAAAATCAATAATCTTTTAGGCTGGCTTTGCTTTGTTATAGCTTCAATTACCTACATTTTAACATTAGAACCGTCAGTTAGTTTTTGGGATTGCGGTGAATTTATTTCATGCGCCTACCGGTTACAAGTAGCCCACCAACCTGGGTACCCTGTTTTTGCTATGTTGGGCAAGTTATTTTCACTGCTTTCGTTTGGTAATAATGCCAAGGTGCCTTATTACACCAATATGGGATCAGCTATTGCAAGCGGGGCTACCATTATGTTTTTATTTTGGACGATTACTGCATTGGCCAAAAAATTATTGCTCAACAAACGCGAAGATGAGGTTAGCCAAACAAACCTTATCCTGATTATGGGTGCCGGCCTGGTTGGCGCCCTGGCGTTCACTTATACCGATACCTTCTGGTTTTCGGCTGTTGAAACCATCGTATTTGCTTTATCATCACTGTGTACAGCCACTGTATTTTGGGCTATTTTAAAATGGGATGCCCATGCTGATGAAAAGGGCGCCGATAAATGGTTGATTTTTATAGCGTATGTAATAGGTTTATCAATAGGTATTCACCTGCTTAATTTATTAACCATACCGGCTTTGGCCATTGTTTATTTCTTCCGCAGAAGTAAAAATATTAATTTGGGTAATGGTATACTGGCCTTCCTGGCGGGTATAGTTATACTGGGCCTGGTACAATATGGCGTTAGAGGATACACCATTAAGTTTGCCGCCTATTTTGACCTTTTCTTCGTAAATACCTTAGGACTGGGCTTTGGCAGCGGTGCATTCTTTTTTATGTTATTGATAGTTGCTGCCTTGGTACTGGGTATTATTTATAGCATCCGCGCCAAAAAGCCAACGCTTAACCTTGCATTGTTATGCCTGGCTTTCATTTATTTTGGTTACGGCTCATTTGCTTATATCCCAATCAGGGCAACTGCCAACCCCGATTTAAATAACTCGCATCCGGATAATGCTTTTACCCTTTATGGTTACTTAAACCGCATTCAGTATGGCGAAAATCCTTTACTGTTTGGACAGTATTACGATGCGCAGGTTACCGAACAAAAGGAGGGAAGCATCATTTATCGTAAAGGAAATACCAAATATGAAAATGCAGGCAAAAAAATTGAAACGGTATATGACCATACTACCTTTTTGCCCCGCATGTACAGTACCGAACCGCAGGATGTACAGTTTTACAAAGAGTGGCTAAGGATACCCGAGGGGCAGGCGCCCACTATGGTAAACAACCTTAGCTGGATGTTTACCTGGCAAATGTACCAGATGTACTGGCGCTATTTTTTATGGAATTTTGTGGGCCGCTACAATGATGCCGATGGGCAGCAAAGTATGGTTGCCATTGATGGTAACTGGACAACTGGTATATTTGATGGTAGCAGGCATTTGCCAAAGTCGGTTACCGGTGCCGTAACCTATACGCCGTTATATGCATTACCGCTCATTATTGGTTTAATAGGCGCTGCTTACCATTTTAACCGTAAAAAGAAAGATGCGCTGATAGTATTACTGCTTTTCTTTTTTACAGGTTTGGCCATTGTGTTATATGTTAACCAGGCCAATGTGCAGCCGCGCGAGCGCGATTACTCGTACGTAGGTTCCTTTTATGCCTTTGCTATTTGGATAGGTTTAGGTGTTATAGCTATTGCCGAAAGTGTCCGGAAGTTTATCGACGGCAAAACTGCTGCTATAGCATCAACTGCTGTATGCTTATTGGCTGCACCCTTATTGCTGGCAAGCAAGGAGTGGGGCAATCATGATCGCTCAGGAAAAATGACTCCGCATGATATGGCTTATAACTACCTGATATCGTGCCCTAAAGATGCTATTTTATTTACTTATGGCGATAATGATACGTACTCGTTATGGTACGATCAGGAAGTGGAGGGCATCAGACCCGATGTACGCATCGTAAACCTGAGCTTATTCACCGGCGACTGGTATATACGCCAGATGCAGAAAAAGATGAATGAATCGGATCCTTTGCCTATTACCATGCCTTATGATAAATACAAGGAAGGCGTGCGCGATGCAATTTACTACAGCGACCGCAAATTAGATGGTCCGCAGGAAGTAAAAGAAGTTTTTGACTTTATAACATCCGATGATAAAGCAACACAGGTTACGTATGGAAGCGGTGACATGGGCAACTACTTGCCTACTAAAAACCTGAAACTAACCATAAACCCAGACCAGGTGGTAAAAATGGGCGTTGTAACCCCCGATCAAAAAAGCAGGCTTGCAAGCGTAATGGATTGGAAATTTCCACCAAATTATATTACTAAAGAGAATTTGGCCATATTGGATATACTGGCGCACAATAACTGGAAAAGGCCTATTTGCTTTACCACAACCATTGGCAACGAAAACCTGATTGGTTTGCAGCCATATTTGTATAAAGAAGGTTTTACTTATCACCTGATACCTTTTCAAAAAGATACAACCGTACATGACCAGTTAAGCAAAACCAATACTTTGGTGATGTATGATAACGTGATGAACAAGTTTAAATACGGTAACTTTAAAACTGCCAAATACCTTGATCATGAATCGACATCGATGTTTTACCCGGTAATGACCACTACATTTACCGATTTAATTCAAAACCTGATGAAGGAAGGCCACAAGGATATGGCTTTAAAGGTGCTGCATAAATATGACAAGGAAATGCCAGATATCAACCCATACATCGACATCGCCGGCCGTAAAATTTTCCTGATACAAATGGCATTTCAATTAAATGATGTGGTATTGGGTACAAAAATGGCAAACCACCTTGACGATTATGTAAAAGACCAGCTTGATTACAATTACCATTTATTAACATCAAACGATAATACGTTGAGCTCCCGTGATGTACAAATAGGTTTGCAGATACTAAATGGTATGACCGATTTTGTTAAAGAAAATAACCAGCCGGCTTTATTTAAAAAATTTGATGGCCAGTTAAAAGATTACGTTAAAAAGTTTGCACCGTTACTGGACAATCAGCAACAATAAAAGAGCCTCTCCCAACCCTCTGCAAGGGAGAGGGCTTTTGAATATATTGTTAGTTATCACAAAGGGAAATTTCTTAAAGCGAAATTTCCTTTTTTTGTGTGCCAGTGCCGGGCGCACAAAAAAAGGGTTAGCGATTTGCTCGCTAATCCTTTCCCTGGCCTTAGTCCTTTAAATTACTATCGCTCCAATACAGTAACCTTTACCGACGATTTGTTTTGTACATCGTGGTAAATGCGGTGGGTTGCCTCATGTAAAACAGCCAATCTGCTCCCAAATTGGCCGTTTTATATTTCACCATGCTACTATTTGCCATCATAAGCATCCTGCAAGTCTTTAACAATAAGTTTATCCATTTTCATCATGGTTTGCATCGCCCTTGCCGAGCCTTCACGATCGGCGCCATATAGTACTTTAGTCAGTGTGTCGGGTACTATTTGCCAGGATAGGCCAAATTTATCTTTCAGCCATCCGCAACGTGATTTTTGCCCGCCTTCAGATAGTTTTTCCCAAAAGTAGTCTACTTCTTGCTGGTCTTTACAATCAACAAATAGTGATATTGCCTCGTTGAACTTAAACATCGGGCCGCCGTTAAGTGCCATAAACTGCTGCCCTGCCAAACTGAAGGTGCCGGTCATCAGCCTGCCCGTTTTGCCTGGGCCTGCATCGCCGTACCGGGCAAGGTTGCCTACGTTTGAACCCTCAAAAACGGCAGTATAAAAGTTTATGGCTTCTTCTGCATTATTGTCGAACCATAAAAACGGGGTAATCTTTTGTTTGATTTCCATGATAAATGATTTGTTGAATTGATTTAAACAAATATACCTGTACGCAGCCGGGATTGATGTGGGGCGATCATGACAATTTAACGGGCTATTTACGCAAAAGACTCTTGTAAAGTTTACTGGCCCGGTAAACTCGTCCGTTAACCTAAAGTATATGTTTTTCTTGCAGATTACAATTTAAAAGCAAGTTAACAATGTGGATACATTGGTGCATTTTGGCCCGGTTTATTTACAATTAGTTAATCTATTGGTATTAATGTGAAGATTTTGGCTTAACCAGCCCCGGGTACTTTTGTGCAAATTAATCGATTTGTAATGAAAAAAAATTTACTTAAAATTTCACGATTGTTACTTATTATAATTACTTCGGTATTTATATGCGGTAATCTGTACGCCCAGAACATGACGGTTAGGGGTATAGTTTTAGACGAAAATAATCAACCGTTCCCCGGAGTGAGTGTCCAGATTAAAGGAACTGCAACAGGTACGGTTACAGGCCGCGAAGGTCGTTTCACCCTTGGCGCATCAAAAGGCCAGGTTTTAACCTTTAAATTTATTGGTTACACGCCACAGGAACTTGAAATTGGAACAGAAGAGAATGTTTCAATTCAAATGAAAACTGACTCCAAAGCCTTAACCGAAGTAGTGGTAACCGCTTACGGTATAAAAAAGGAAGTAAGAAGAATTGGTTATAGTGTGCAGGAGGTTAAAGGCCCTGATTTGGTGAAAGCCCGCGAACCAAATCCAATCAACTCTCTTGCCGGTAAGGTTGCTGGTTTAACCATCGGTACTAATGCCGAGTTATTAGGCAGGCCAGAAATTGTTTTACGCGGTAATAAGGATTTGCTTTTTGTAGTTGATGGTAGTCCGATTAACTCCGACACATGGAACATCAGCCCTGACGACATCGATACTTATTCGATATTGAAAGGCCCCAACGCTGCAGCCTTATATGGTTCAAGAGGTATTAACGGTGCAATTATCATTACCACTAAAAAGGGAACCAATGATAAAAAAGGCTGGGAAGTTAACTTAAACAGCAGCACATTATTTGAAGGTGGCTTTATTGCTGCACCTGAAGCACAAACTGAATATGGCCGTGGTAACAATTACCACTATGAGTACCAGGCTAAGGATAACAGCAACGTTTACAAACCTGCTGCCGACGTATTATATGATAATGCAAACCGCTTAGGTGAATACGGCCCACGCTTTGATGGCCAGTTGTTACGCCAATATGATAGCCCTTACAATACCGTAACAGGTGTACGCACGCCAACGCCATGGTTAGCCCGGGGTAAAGACAACTTCGCCAATTTTAAACAAACCGGTATTATATCAACCAATAACTTAGCTATAGCGGCAAGTGGTTCAAATTATAATATCAGGTTATCATATACCCACATGTACCAAAAGGGTATGTTCCCTAATACAAAGTTAAACTCTGATAACTTCAGCCTTAACTCAAGCTATAACATTACATCAAAATTGAGTGTTGACGGAAGTATGAACTTTAACAAACAATATACGCCAAACATTCCTGATGTTAGCTATGGCCCAAACAGCTATATATATATGTTTAAGGTTTACGGTTCTGCAGATTATGATGTACGCGACCTGGAAGATATTTATAAAGGCCCTCAGGGAGTTCAGGACTTAGTGCAGTATGCACAGGAGTATGGTCGTTTAAATAACCCATGGTTTATGGCCAAAAAATGGTTGCGCGGCCATGATAAAACCGATATTTACGCCTACTTAAGATTAAATTACAAAGTTACTAAGGATCTGAACATAAGCCTACGTTCACAGGTTTCAACCTGGAACCAGCAGAGAACAGAACAGGTACCTTCATCAGCTAACTTAAATGCCTATACATCATGGTATAAATTTGGCTGGTATGGTGATTACCGCGAAGATGACCGTAAGCTGTTTGAAAACAATACCGATTTACAATTAAATTACAATAAAACATTTGGTAAATGGGTAGTGTCTGGTTTGGCCGGTGCAAACTCACGTACGTTCACGTATAATTCATTCTACGGTACTACAAGAGCCTTGGCTGTACCTAATGTGTATGTATTGTCAAACTCCCTACAAGCTCCGCTTTCTTACACATGGGATTCAAAAATGCAGGTTTATAGCGGTTATTATTCATTTGATATTGGTTACGATAAATACTTCAATATCAACACCACTGGCCGATTGGACCACTTATCAACGTTGCCTAAGGGTAACCAAAGCTTTTTCTATCCTTCTGCATCTATTTCAACAGCGGTGTCTGATTATGTTGAATTACCTCGTGCTATCAGCTTCCTGAAATTTAGGGCATCATTTGCAGATGTTAAAAGCGGCTTAACGCAATCAACGGTAGGTACCGCCTACAAGCAAGTTACGGGTATTACTACAAGCACGCTTTTAAATTATGGTACAGAACTATACAGTTCATACGATGGCCCAAGCTACACCAACCAGGATGCGGCAGCGTACTCTACCTTATATAACAACCAGGCTTCAGTTACTTATTCAACGGTTAAGGCTAATGCCAATATAAAACCCTTAAATCGACTATCGTATGAAGGTGGCATGGATATAAAATTCCTTAATAACCGCTTAGGTTTAGATGCTACTTATTTTTATACTGAAAATGGGCCGCAGATTTACCAGATACCGGCAGCACCATCAACTACCTACACTGCAGGTAATCAAAACGCTGTTACAACCAAAAGAGCAGGTTTTGAGTTGTCATTAACAGGTTCGCCGTTCCGCAACAAAGATGGTTTTTCATGGGATGTTAATGTTAACTATTCAACGTTTAAAGAAACACTGCAAGAAATTGGTTACGGTGGTTTAACAAATATCGCGCTATATACTAACCATGTCAATGCAGAAGGCCCGAGGGTTGATGAAGTATACGGCACTAAATTTTTAAGGGACGGAAGCGGCAACATTGTGTACGATGCTAATGGTGCACTTTTAAAGGCCTCGGGATCTAACAGCCAGGTATACGGCTCATTAGGCCATCTTAACCCCGATTTTACTTTCGGTATCAATAACAGGTTCTCCTACAAAAATATCAGCTTCAGCTTTCAGGTTGATGGCCGTATAGGTGGTGTTATTTATGATTATAACTACTATGCAACAAGACAAGGTGGTAGCGATCTGTCAACCGTTCAAGGTGTTATTGGCGCTGCACGCTTAGCAGAGTGGAACTCAACCAACGTTGGTACACAAGCGCCTACTGCAGCCTTATTGGGTAACGAAAGCGGCGCTGGTGTTAAAATTGTTAGCGGTACACCTAAATTCCAAAATGGTGTAATTTCTAACATGAGCGAACTTACCTTTGCCCCTAACACAACTGCTATCACAGTTCAAGGTTATTTAAACGGTAACGTTAAAACTATCGATGAAATGTACATGATCAGCAGATCATTTGCCAAATTACGTGAAGTAACCATTGGTTATAACGTTCCATCTAAATATCTGAAAAACAGGGCTATTAAAGCGGTATCTATCTCATTGGTAGGCAGAAATTTGCTATATTTTGCAGCTCGCAAGGACTTTGATATCGACCAATACGCCTCAGGTTTCAACGCTTCTGACGGTACAACCGGTGGTGCGGCAGCAAACGGTGCACTGCAAAGTACAACTGCGCGCAGGTACGGGTTTAACCTTAACGTAACATTCTAAAATATTTTATAAAACATATTTATAAAGATGAAAGCTTTAAAATTAATAACAGCCGCGTTTGTATTGACAATGTCGATCACCAGCTGTCAAAAGGGCGACCTTACGTCAAACCCCAACGCAGTTAATGCAAACTCGGTTATCCCGGTTTCTTTAATTGTAAACCACCTTACCGCCATATTAGTGCGATCGGAAGAAATGCCTTTTGGCGATGTTAATAAATCAAACCAGTTCCAGGTTTCTAACTACGCCAAATACTGGGGTACTAATGAGGATACCTGGTCATACAGCGGCCACAGTTACGAAATATTAAAGTATGCCATACAATTAGAGTACCAGGCACAAACACAATTAGGCAACAATACCAACAAGTATTTTGCCATGTCTAAGTTCTTTCGTGCATATTCAGCTATCTGGTTATCACAAAGGGTAGGTGACATTCCAATGAGCCAGGCCGGTGATATAAAGTACTTAACGCCTGTTTTTGATACGCAGCATGATGTTTACCAGGCCTCGTTGAAGTTGTTGAATGATGCCAATACTATTTTAGCAGGAGTTGGTAGTCCGGGAGCTACATTTGATACCGGGGACATTTTTGGGTTAACCAACCTTCAATGGCAAAAAGTGATCAATACCTATCGTTTAAGGATATTGATAAGCTTAAGCAAAAGAGCTGATGACAACGCCGATTTAAATGTAAAATCGCAGTTTGCAGCGATTGTTGGTAACTCGGCTACTTATCCAATAATGACGAGTAATAGCGATAACGTAGTTTATAAATTTAACACCACCAATTTATACCCGATTTTTGCTGCAGGTAGTAATTCGTACAATAACTTTATGAATGTTGGTAAAACGGTGTTGGATATTACAAAGGCTACAAAAGATCCACGTACCTATTTAATGGCTACCCCCGTAACTACAACAAACGTTGCCGACTTTGCGAGTTATTTAGGTGCCGACCCGGGTACCTCTCTTTCAACCTTACAAAATGAGGCTGCAACAGGTAAATACTCATTCTTTAACGCGGCGCGTTATTTAGGCAATTCTACAGGAAGTACCGCCGAGCCGTTCATTTTTATCGGCTATCCTGAGATGAGCTTTAACATTGCCGAAGGCATTAATAGGGGCTGGGCGTCAACACTTACAGCGGCCGATGCCAAAATCTGGTACGATAAAGGTATTGCTGCATCTTTCAACAACTTTGGTTTAAATGTTACCGCAAATTCAACAGTTAGCGTATCTGATGTGGCTGGTAAAAGCCTTGGTAATGTAACTACAGATAACGCTACATTTTTGACTAATGTAAGTTATGACCTGGCTTCACCTGCCGCAGCTCTTGCGCAAATTTTGCAACAGAAATATGTTGCTTTCTTTATGAACTCTGGCTGGGAGGCATATTTAAATCATCGTCGTACCGGTTTACCTGCATTTAGCAAAGGAGGCACAGGTTTAGGTACTGCTGGCGGCAAATTACCGCGTCGTTGGTTATATCCTTTAGATGAGATCAATGCTAATGGCGCTAATTACCAAAAAGCGATAAGCAGCCAATTTGGTGGCACTGATGATGTTACCAAAGATACCTGGTTAACAAAATAAAACCAACCTAAACTAAATACACTTTAAAAAACAGGGGCTTAGCAATAAGCACCCTGTTTTTTACATTAAAACGGATATGAAAAAACTACAGTTATTGCTGATAGCTGCCTGTATTGCTACAGGCGTTAACGCCCAGGTTGCCGATAGCGCCAAACGCAAGGTTGAATTGCAGGGCGCTGTAAACTTTCGCGATTTGGGTGGCTATACAACCAAAGATGGACATCATGTAAAATGGGGTAAGGTTTATCGCAGTGCAGATATGAGTAAGCTTACCGACCAGGACCTGGCAGAGTTAAACAAAAGGAATATCGCCTACGATGTCGACTTGCGCGGAATACAGGAGTCAAAACAGGCACCGGATCGGATAAACCCTAATACTGATTATATTTTGTGTCCGGCTGGCAGCGAAAATGTTGGCAACATGATGAATAGCTTTAAAAATGTTAAAGGCAACGGCGATTCTATCCTGATAAACCACTACAGCAATATAGCGCCATTGGCAGATAGGTACAAACCCATGTTTGGTAAACTGTTAAACCTGCCGGCAGATAAAAGCCTGGTTTTCCATTGCACTGCAGGTAAAGACCGTACAGGTATAGGCGCGGCGTTAATTTTGTACAGTTTAGGCGTTCCTTATGAAACCATTATGGACGATTATAAGGCCACCAACTATTACCGTACTGCCGAAAACACCAAAATGGAAAAGATGATGGTAAAAGTCATGAACATTGATGAAACTGTAGCCAAAAACGTAATGGCCGCCAATCCCGAATACCTTGATGCAACATTTAGTCAAATTAAAAAGCAATATGGCTCGGTTGATAACTACTTGAAAACACAAATTGGATTAACCAATGACGATATTAAAAAGCTTAAAAAGAAATTTTTAGAATAGTATTGAAAAGCTGGAAGCCGAATGCTAAAAGCTTTAGGCGGGTATCAATAGTTTCTATATTTAAAAGCTGCCGCTGCAATGGCGGCTTTTTTGTTGCCTTGAGTTTTATTGGTTAGTTTTATATCGTTACATAACATAAGCTTATGATGAAAAAATATTTTGCAGTATTTATTGTTGCTGCTGCCGCGTGGCTAACGGCCTGTAAACAACCTGGTGGTCAGCAGCAGGAAGGCATTAGTCTGGCCAGCTATTTCCGGGAGACTACCGGTAGTGTTAAAACAGGTGGCGTTCAAGTAGTAACCATCAATACGCCCAAGGGCAAGTTTCACGTTTGGACAAAAAAACTGGGCAACAATCCTAAAATTAAATTGCTGCTGCTTAACGGCGGTCCTGGTGCCACACACGAGTACTTTGAGTGTATGGAAAGCTTTTTGCCGGCCGAGGGCATCGAACTGGTTTATTATGATCAGTTGGGCTGCGGCAATTCCGATAATCCTAAAGATACATCCATGTGGAGCCTGCCCCGTTATGTTGAGGAGGTAGAGCAGGTACGCCAGGCCTTAAAGCTGGATAGCAGCAATTTTTACCTGCTTGGCCACTCGTGGGGCGGCATCCTGGCTATGGAGTACGCGCAAAAGTACCAGCGTAATTTAAAAGGCCTTATCATTTCAAATATGATGATGAGTGTGCCCGATTATGGTAAATATGCCAACGACGTATTAGCAAAACAATTTGACCCCAAAGTGTTGGCCAGGATCCGCGCTATCGAGGCGAAAGGCGATTTTAAGAACCCGGAATACATGCAATTGCTGCTGCCAAATTTTTACGCCAAACACATTTGCCGCATCCCGCTTGATCAGTGGCCCGAACCGCTTAACAGGGCAATGGGTAAACTGAACGAATCATTATATGTAACCATGCAAGGGCCAAGCGAATTTGGTGTAGCCGGCAAGTTGCTAAGCTGGGATAGGATGGCCGATTTGCAAAAAATTGCCGTGCCTACGCTAAGCATAGGCGGGCAATATGATACTATGGACCCAAAGCACATGGAAAAAGTATCTCAACTGGTACAAAACGGCAGCTACCTGTATTGCCCCAACGGAAGCCATATGAGTATGTACGATGACCAGCAAACCTACATGACCGGCCTTGTTAAATTTATAAAAGGAGTGGATGCAGGCGAAAAAAAAATAGGGTTTTAACAAGTTCAGTATAAAAAGCTCCGGTTTCAAAAAAGCCGGCGCTTTTGGGTTTCAAAAAAACGTCAATAAATCATACTGCACATAAACGTGTTGCGGTTTTTGTTGCGATTTGTAAAATATGACAATTTTTAATTGTTTGATTTTTAAATAGTTAGAATTTTTTGTTGTTTCACTTGTTGCGCAACAGAACACTTTTTGAGAAATTAAAGACAGTATGTCTTAGTTCTTTATTCTTGCCTCTTGATTCTTTCCCCCAAAAACGTTTTCGTAAAAAAATAAGCCAACTGTCAATTGAAAACGTTTTAAAATAAGAGATTTGCCAAACACCTATTTATAAAACTAAATTTTGTCGAAGATGATTTTCTCGCCTTACCTGAAATTTAAAAAGAGCTTTTTCCTGTTTGCTTCACTGGCTGTAGTTAGCGGAACAATTAATGCCCAGCAAAACACTACCAAAACTCAAAAAGATGAAGTAGATTTTGTTAACCCCCTGATAGGTACAGCCATTACCGGTTTTGCCAAAGGCCTTGATGGCGGTGGCACCATGCCCTGTGTAAATGTGCCCTTTGCCATGACAAACTTTGTTGCCCAAACCGGCGAAAGCAAAATGGGCCGCATGTGTTACCAATATGAGGATAAAACCGTTATCGGCCTGCTGGCCACACACCAGCCAACCGTTTGGATGGGCGATTACGGTTATGTATCTATTATGCCCCAGGTTGGTAACCTGCGTGTATTGCCAAACGAACGCAAATTAACTTACGATCATAAAGACGAGATTGCAAAGCCATACTACTATTCGGTTAAGTTAAAGGCTGATAATAAAACCTTCATCAAATCAGAAATAGCGGGAGCAAATACCTGCGGCATGTTCCGCTTTACATTTCCGGCTGCAGATAAGGCGCACCTCATCATTCAGGGTATAAACCTTAACCCGCAGCTTAAAGATTGGGCAAATGATTATGCACCAAGGCTTAAAAAGCTCAGGGGCTATGTTCATGTTGATACCATCAATAACGAAATTACCGGCTACAATCCCGACAGGCAATCAGCCCAGATAGGGCCGGAGCTTAAAAACTTCAAGGGCTATTTTATAATCAAGTTTGATAAACAGATTCGTAAATATGGCACCTGGGATAAAAATGTCATCAAAAAAGGCAGTAAAGAACAATTCGGCACCCGCATGGGGGCTTTTATCTCTTTTAAAACAATAACCAATACCCAGATCAAAGTAGCCGTGTCTACCTCATTTATAAGTATTGACCAGGCCCGTAATAACCTAAAAAAAGAAATTCCCGATTGGGATTTCGACAAAGTTGTAAAAACTACCCGCGATAACTGGCAGCAGCAATTAAAAGTGATACAGGTAAACGGGATTGCTGCGGGCCAGAAAACTATATTTTATACCGCCCTTTACCATACCCTGTTGTTCCCCAGACAATTTTCGGAGTATGGCAGGTATTACAGCGCGTTTGACGATAAAGTACATAGTGGTATTTCGTATAACGATTATTCGCTTTGGGATACTTTCCGCGCTTTGCACCCTTTGTTAACGCTGACCCAGCCCGAGCGGGTAAACGGTATGGTGAAATCGTTATTACAAATGTACCAGGAGGGCGGCTGGATGCCAATGTGGCCAAACCCAACCTATACCAATATCATGATAAGCACCCATGCTGATGCTGTGGTGGCCGATGCCTATGTAAAAGGTTTTCGCGGTTATAATACCAAACTGGCTTATGAAGCCATGCATAAAGATGCTTTTACAGCTCCCGACGGTGATACACAAAAAAAATGGGGCGACCGCGATTTGTGGACGAGCTTTGAAGCACGCGGCGGCCTTACCAACTACCATAAACTGGGCTATGTTCCTGTTGATAAAACCCGTGAATCGGTTTCGCGGACTATTGAGTATGGTATTGACGACTATTGCGTAGCTCAGGTGGCCAAAGCCCTTGGTAAGGATGATGACTACAAACAACTGATGGCCTGGAGCCAGAACTATAAAAACGTATATAACAGCGCTACAGGCTTTATGGCGCCGCGTAACGCCAACGGGCAATGGTCGGCCAAGCCGGATAGTGGGTTTACCGAAGGCACCAAGTGGACTTATACCTTTGGCGCCATGCAGGACGTACCGGGCATGATAGCCCTTATGGGCGGCGAAAAAGCTTTTGCCGATAAACTATCTCATAATTTTACCGATGGCCATTACAGGGCCGATAATGAGCCAGGGCACCATTACATATATCTTTTTAATTATTGTGGCATGCCCTGGAAAACCCAGGAGCTGGTTAGGCAAAACGTGGGCTGGCAAAATTACCGCAACGCTCCTGTAGGCATCAATGGTAATGATGATTGCGGCCAAACATCGGCATGGTATATTTTTAGCACCATGGGTTTTTACCCGGTAACACCTGCATCGGGTATGTACAGTATCGGCGCGCCTCAATTCCCCTATATTGCCTTGAGCCTGCAAAATGGTAATAAACTGGTTATTAAAGCCGCCGATCTATCGGCACAAAATAAATACGTGAAGGAAGTTACGTTTGACGGCCAGCCCATTAAAAGCCACATGATATCGCACGAGCAGATAAGCCACGGCGGAACATTGGAATTTAAGATGACAAGTGTGCCGCAAAAAGATTAGTTTGATTTATTTATTGTCGGTATCAGGGTATATTACCTTACTAACCAGGTTGTTGAGAAGGAGTGAAGCGGTGACGAATGAGTTTGTGCGTGTGGAGAAAAGCGTTAACTATTTCTGATTTTCCTCGGTTAAAAACTCCCTGTCAACGTTTGATATCAGGAGTTTAAATGATGGTTCGGTGTTAGTGTATTCGGCAAGTAGTTTGAATTGGTTTTTTGCCCGTATCAAATTATGGCCCGGATACTGCGCGCCGTAGTAGCTGTCGTTGTTTAAAAAGTCGGTTAAAAAGCGTAGGGCCTGCATGTAAATCATCAGCTTGCCCGAGAAAATGAACAGTTGTTTTTCGGTCTCGGTAAGGATGTTGCCCATTTCGCTCATATAGCCTTTGTATATTGCACGGAAAAAGTCCTCACGGATATGGATCTTATCCAGGTTAGTCTCTTCTTCATTTGCGGGAGATAAGTAAGTGCGCATCATATCGCCCACATCGCTTAAATAGTAGCCAGGCATAACGGTATCCAGATCTACCAAACAAAGTGCGTGGTTTTGGCTGTCAAACAACACATTGTTAATTTTAGTATCGTGATGGATGGCGCGTAAAGGAATCTCGTTATTAGATATCAGTTGGTTGTAGGTTTGCAATATTGGGTATTGGTTATAAACTTCCTTTATCTCGGTTGCGGCTTCTTCCAACTTAACAGGGAATGCATTTTTAGATGCTTCTTCAAACTGATCAAAGCGGAGTTTGAGGTTGTGGAAATCAGGTAGTGTATATTGAAGCTGCCGGATATCGAAGCCTTTTAATAGGCGTGTAAACCTTCCAAACTGTACTGCGGCTTCGCAAGCTTCCTGTTTATCCTGCAAAAAATTAACCGCATGCGATCCATCAATAAAAGGGAACAACCTGTAAAAATCTCCGGCAGCCGATTGTACCATAAACATGCCGTTTGTTGTTTTTAGCGGAGCAACAAAAAGATAACTGGGATTATGTTTATTCAGATACGTTTTTACCAACTCCAGGTTGTTGGCAATATAATCGGGGTTTTTAAAAACCGAAGTATTAATTTGCTGCAGAATATAGGCATCGCTATGGCCTTTAAGCTTGTAAGTATGGTTTATTAAACCCGAACCAAAAGGCTGCACTTCATAGTTGGCAACGTTTAATCCAAAGCTTATCAGTATATCATCAAACATATTATATCCGGTTAACTAATCAAACTTATTTAAATAAACGATGAAACTTACGTGCAAACGTTACATCGTTTATTTAAATAACGGTAAATTGGGTTTTTATTAAAAAATGAGGTTAAATGCTTACCTGTCAATTTTAATAGAAGCACTGATTAAATTTATGCCATGAAAAAACAATTTTTTGCCATCATTTTCCTGTTAGGTGTTTTTACGGCTTCGGCACAAAAAATACCTTATACCAATTGCGAAAAATGCTGGCTGCCCGATTCATTAGGAAATCACCGGGTAGTATTATCATATACCGGCTCGGCGGCAGCAATAGGAGTTGCAGATATTCTATGGAGAAGACGTGATGCTAACCCGCAGGATAAACGCGTAATCGTTGTTGATGCGAAGACAAATAAAAAGATCACCAATGTAGAAATGAATGATATGACCCGGGAAAAAGGGAAGGTTTATTTTGAACCAACCTCTGGAGCGGGTACTTACTACGTTTATTACATGCCTTACAAAAACGAAGGGCGTTCCAATTACCCCAAGGGCGTATATCTAAAACCCGAAAAAACAGCATCTGAAGATTGGATAAAAAAACTGTCTACGAAGGATGTTTTCATTGGTGCTACGGTTAAGGCGTTTCAATCCATAGATGCTTTCAATACCTTTTATCCGATGGAAGTGATCGCGACCAAAGCAGAGACTGACGCTTTGGCCGGCAAAAATAAAAAAGAGGACTTCCTGGTTTTTCCGGAAGACAGGTCAAACGCCATCCGCATGACCAAAGATTTGCCACAACGCTGGATAGAACTTGGGCCGCAAAACAAATATACGGGTACGGCTGACCGTGGCGAAAACTTTGCCTTTCAGTTGGGCGTTTACGCATTGCAGAACATCGAAAATGTAAAGGTTACATTCAGTAACCTTACTTCGCCGACTGGCAAAATAATACCCGCATCGGCGTTGTTTTGTGTTAATACGGGCGGTACCACTTATGATGCTAAACCACTAACCAAAACCGTAAATGTTGCGCAGGGCGATATCCAGGCTTTATGGTGCGGTGTTAACGTGCAGGTTTCGGCTTTGCCATCAATTTATACAGGCAAAGCTACTATCCTGGCGGATGGGAAAGCTGCTAAAGTGATTACAATATCGATAAAAGTAAATAGCAAAATATTAAAAGAGGGCGGCGTAAACGAGCCTTATAAAATGACCCGCCTGGGCTGGCTAAATTCAACCATGGCGCAGGAAAACACGGTAATTGCACCATATACGCCATTAAAAGTTGATGGCAATACCATTAGCCTGCTGGGCAGGAAGGTGGAAGTAAATAAAGATGGTTTCCCTAAACAGATACAAACTTACTTTACGCCCGAAATGACGGAATACGCCGCCACGCCAAATAACCTGCTTACCGAAGGTATTCACTTTCATTTTATAAACACTGCCGGCAAAAAAATCAACCTGAAAAGCCAGGGCGTACAATTCAGCAAAAAAGAAGCCGGTACAGTACAGTGGACAGCGGTAAGCGCTAATGATAGCCTGCAAATGGAGGTATCTGCATCGCTGGAGTTTGACGGCTTTATGGCCTATACAGTAAAGGTGACGGCCTTGCAGGATGTAAGTTTAAAGGAGATAAATATGCACATCCCCCTTAAAAAAGACTTTGCCAAATATATGATGGGCCTTGGCCAAAAGGGAGGAAATCGTCCTGAAAATTTTGAGTGGAAATGGGATGTGGCCTATAAAAACCAGGATGGCGTCTGGGTTGGCAATGTAAACGGTGGTTTGCAGTATTCGCTGCGCGATGAAAAATACGTTCGTCCGCTTAATACCAATTTCTACCTGCAAAAACCATTGATCTTGCCATCGTCGTGGGGTAATGATAATAAAGGCGGTATCAAAATTGCCTTTGATGGCAACGCGGTGCTGGTAAACAACTACAGCGGCGAAAGAAATTTAAAAAAAGGAGAGGAGTTGTACTACAACTTTACCTTGCTTATTACGCCGTTCCATACCATTAACACCGATTTTCAGTGGGCCACCAGGTTTTATCATGCTTACAAACCTATTGACACCATTAAGGCTGCAGGTGCAACCATGATAAACATTCACCATGCTACGGCTATCAACCCAACTATCAACTACCCGTTTATTGCCTGGCATAAAATGAAGGCGTATGATGATTCGGCTCATTCGGCGGGCTTAAAAGTTAAAATTTACAACACCATACGCGAGTTATCCAACCACGCTTATGAAACCTTCGCGCTCCGCAGCCTTGGGCACGAAATTTATTCGCCCGGTAAAGGTGGCGGCTTCAGTTGGCTGCAGGAACACATTGGCGACGATTACATTGCCGCCTGGTTTGTACCTGAAATTAAAGATGCGGCCATCATTAACAGCGGCATGAACCGCTGGCATAACTACTATGTAGAAGGCATGAACTGGCTTACCCAAAACGCAGGTATCGATGGTATTTATTTAGACGATGTGGCTTTTGACCGCGTAACTATGAAACGTGTTAAACGCGTACTTACAAAAGACGGGCACCCCGGTATTATTGATCTTCACTCGGCCAACCAGTATAACAAAAGTGATGGGTTTAATAACAGCGCCAATCTGTATATGGAGCATTTTCCATACCTGAACCGCCTGTGGTTTGGCGAATATTTTGATTACGAAAAGAACGACCCTGATTTTTTCCTGACCGAAGTGAGCGGTATTCCGTTTGGTTTAATGGGCGAAATGTTGCAAGGCGGTGGTAACAAATGGCGTGGCATGGTTTACGGCATGACCAACCGCATGCCATGGAGCGATGGCGCTGACCCAAGGCGAATATGGAAAGCCTGGGACAACTTTGGTATGAAGGGCACTAAAATGATTGGTTACTGGGTTGATGATAATCCGGTAAAAACCGATAAAGCCAAAGTACTGGCAACAGTTTACAAAAAAGCGGGTGCAGCAATGGTATCTATAGCCAGCTGGGAAGATAGCGACACGGATTTTAAATTGACTATAGACTGGGAAAAACTGGGCATCGATCCCGCTACAGCCACAATCACCGCACCGGAGATTACAAGCTTTCAGCCGGCTAAAACGTTTGGTTTGAATGAGAGAATTCTGGTTGAAAAAGGAAAAGGTTGGTTATTGGTTATTAGGTAAAAAATTGGCTGATAAAATGATTGTTGCAGGAATACATTTGCATGCCGGTGGCAATCATTTTTAATAGGGAATACGGGTTGATGTTTAGTATAAAGCTGTAAGCCCAAAAGGTAAATGGTTCTATGACGTTTTGTGTGGGTAACATTGATATGGTTGCTGATCAGTTTCTAAAGATATATTTTGTTGACATATCGGGGCGTGTTCAGCACGAATTAGAGGCGTAGCCTCGACCAATCTATCGAGTAGGAAGTAAGGGAAATAATCCCTTACTTCCTACTCGATAGATGTGCCGGGCCGATGGCCCTTAGGAAGAGTTATGTAGAAGCTAATTGAAATCGAACAACCCATACTAAGTGTCATAGAGCCAAGTAAATCTTGTATCTGACTGTATTACTAGTGTCATGTCAACGATAAATTGACGGATAGTCTTTAACCCAAAGTCTTAAGTCAAAAAAGAAAAATTCGACTTTGGACTTACGACTTAGTAGTGTTGACTTAACACCAGTCACTGTTTATTTACCACCCAAAAGTCGCAAACATTTTCTCAAAAAAAACACAGATCTCAAAATAGCAGGCCAGGTGTAACTTTTAATATATAATCAACTGTAAACAAGTGATTTAAACATAAATTCCCCTTTCCCCAGCCGGGGTCAATTTGTTTTTCCGGTAAGGTTAATGGGTTAAATTATCAGTGGGCGATAGCGACCAGCCGGGGCGAAGACTTTAAGAATCTTTTTGCGGGCATGGCTAATATAGATAGTGGCAACCGCAATATAGTGGAAGCATATTGCTTTAACCCGCATGTTCATGGCAATTCCCTTCGTTTTGTTGACCACGAGTACCTGCTTTATCCATTCAAACAAGGTGGCGCACATAGCCATCAGGTACATAAAAACGGTATTGGTACACATATCCGGGAAAGGCAGGTGGTGCAGGTTAAAATCATTGAGCATATACCTGTTGGAGTTTTCGGCATCGCCCCGCTGATTATAAAACTCAATCACCTCCTGGTCGCTTTTAACTTTATCATTGGTAATGATCCCGTAGTAATCGTATGCAGTCCCGGAAAGAATGTCTATTTGTTTGTCTTTTCTTTGGGTGCGTGTAATGACAGCACGGTAGGCCTGGTCTTTCCCAAAAGGCCGGTATTGTATGGTTGCTACCTCTTTGGACAAGTTGTTAATGGTAACTTTGTTCCATTGTTTGACTGCTCCGCATTGTTTGCGTAGCTTTTCACAATCAATAATCCGGATATAAAAACTGTCGGCATGTTGTTGGGCCAGGGCAATAACCTCCTTCTGGTAAGATGCGGAATCAGCCCGGAAAGCACCTAAACGGATGCCTGCACGGCCTAAGTTATCAAAACAACGTTCCAGGGTTTCCTTTTGTCCATACTTGGCCGGGGTGTTTCCATTATGATTCTCGATGTGGACAGGTATACGTCCGATAAAGGCTAAGTTAGGGTGATAGCCTTTGGTCTTTTTATAGCTGCGAACGGCATCCTGTTTTTCGTTTTCCACCACTACATTGTCGAAGTCCAGCACGTACCCCTGATGCCCTGTCTTCAGTTGCCCGGTTTTTACCGCCAGGCCTACCAGGGTTTCGTTCATATCGTTTGAATAATTGAGCGAATGAATGATTCCTTTATCGGTTTTCTCTTTTATAGTCGTTGTTTTTAATTGCTGACATACATACTCAACCGTATCAGGGGATGGGATTTGATGAAAAAACTGGTCTTTGTATTTTTCTTTAAGTATTTGAAGATCAGAAACAAAAATACCTTGAGCGAGTGCGTTACCCAAAAGCGACAAGACGATGTCTGAATGAGAAAATTTTGCACATGCCCCACGCGGACCTATCCGATCATCAAGGTAAACATCCAGTCCTTTATCGCTGATCGCTTTAAAAATGAAATTTAACCCGCCAAAGGCAGTGATGTTCTTGTCAGAATGTGTAATTTCGTTCATATTGTCGCAAAGTTGAGATGTTGCTACAATATACACCTTTTGGGTGAACTAAACAAGCCCTCAATCACTTGTTTTTCAAGTATTTGAGGGCTGTTTCTTTAATAGTCTGCGACTTTTGGGTACCACTTATCTTAAACTCAGCGGTCAGTTTTTCGTCGGCTGAGTTATTGCCCAAAATCAGCTTATAATCACCTGGATACAATTTCCATCCATGCTTTTGCATGTCCCATTTCTGCAATTCTTTAACCGGTATTTTTATGGTTACCAATTGCTCGTTTCCTTTGCCAACGCTTACTCTCTTAAAGCCTTTGAGTTCTTTAATCGGCATTCTGTCAAGGGCCGGGTATTTAATATAAGCCTGCACTACTTCATCGGCATCCATGTTGCCCGTGTTTTTTACTTTAATGGTCACGCTGATGGTGTCTTTACCAGCATACTGCTTAGCCGGTGCAGAAGTGGTCTCATACGTAAACGAAGTATAGCTTAAACCGAAACCAAATGGATATTGCACGACACCGCCAAAGTAGCGGTAGGTACGGCCTTTCATGCTGTAGCTGGTATATTCGGGTAAATCCTTAACCGAATTGTAAAAGGTAAGCGGCAGGTGCCCCGACGGGCTTATCTTTCCAAAAATAATATCTGCCAGCGCGTTACCACCCTGTTCGCCAGGATACCAGGCGTATATAATAGCATCGGCATACGGCGCAATTGCTGCCACATCTACATCGCTCCCGGCAGTTATTACAGCTATGATAGGTTTCTTAACCCCTTTGCGTAATTCTCTCATAAAAGCTATTTCGCTTGCAGGCAGGCTCAGCGTCTTTTTGTCGCCGCCAGATTCGGCCAGGAACGCATCCCCGGCTTCACCTTCCAATACAGGTGATAAACCTATTACAGCGATGGTTACATCGGCATTGCCAGCACCCCAAATACCGCCAAAATGGGTGGTATCACGGTAATCGCAGCCCAGGTCGTATTCTACACGGGTACCCTTATCCACATTGCCGGTAATGCCCTCTACAAAGTTTACAACTTTGCTGCTTACCCCATGGTAACTGCCAACCATAGCATCTAAAGCAGCCGCGTTGGGGCCTAAAACCATAAAGCTGGTATACTGACCTTGTTTAAAGGGTAATACATTGTTGTCGTTTTTTAGCAACACCATACTTTGTTGAGCAACCTTACGGGCAAGGGCAATATGAGCCTCGTTGTGAATACTATCGGCACCATAGCTTTTAAAAAGGGCCGCTCCGCCTTCATCAAAAAAACCTAATTTAAACTGGGTTTTCAAAATATGCGATAGGGCTACATCAACTTCTTTTTCGGTAAGCAGTTTTTGTTGCACAGCTTTCACCAGGTCGCCCTGGAAAACCGACGAACAGTCCAGGTCGATGCCGGCCTTTATACCCGCAGCAGCGGTTTCAACGGCTGTAGGAATAGTTTTATGGGTTAAAAAAACATCGTCAAGTGCACCGCAATCAGTCACCACATGGCCTTTAAAGCCCCATTCGTTCCTTAAAATGTCTGTTACCAGGTTTTTATTAACGGAGTTAGGTACGCCATTAATACTGTTATAAGCCGTCATCACAGATTCTACACCAGAATTTACCAGCGCATGGAACGCATAGAGGTAGGTTTCGCGCATGTCCTTTTCATCAACAATAGCATCAAAGGAATCGCGGGTAGCTTCGGGGCCGCTGTGGGCCGCAAAGTGTTTGGCGGTAGCTGCCGCTTTCAGGTAACGGCTATCTTTGCCCTGCATCCCGTGTACAAATGCCGATCCTATGTGCGCTGTTAAAAACGGGTCTTCGCCATAGGTTTCCTGCCCGCGTCCCCATCTTGGGTCGCGGAAGATATTGATATTGGGTGTCCAGAAGGTGAGGCCCATATATTGCAAACGGCGCCCCAATGCTGTGGATACGTTGTATTTTGCCCTCGCCTCAGTCGAGATTGCATCGGCAACGGAATCTACCAGTTTTTCATTAAATGTTGCAGCCATACCAATGGCCTGCGGAAATATGGTGGCATCGCCTGCGCGTGCTACGCCGTGTAAGCCTTCGTTCCACCAGTTGTAAGCGGGAATGTTTAAACGGGGCACTGCTTTGCTCCTGTAGCCCAATAAGGATACCTTTTCTTCTAATGTCAATTTAGATATCAAATCCTTTATTCTGGTATCAATCGATTGCGAAGCATCTTTATAAACAGGTGTACTTTGCGCCATGGCCGATAAGGACGATAGTATTAATGCGCAACCCGATAAACAGGCAGCGCTTTTTTTTATGATGGCATGTGTAATATATTTCATTCGAAGGCAGATATTTATGCAGATGGATGAGTTTTACTTAACAAGCGGCAATATACCTGCTTTTTTTATTTTGGTTATAATGGCATTACCAACTTTTTTCCTTGCGCGTTGCCATTTTCTATACTTTGCATATAATGAATGCCGCCATAAAAACGCGACATGGAAGCTTCGGCTGCTCTGCCTGGCGGAATGATTTGAAATCGCGCTGGTCGCTGCAAAAAGGGATCTCAGTATTGTCGGTATAAGCAAAATTATCGCTTAGCAAGTGCATTAACATTTAAGCGTATATATGTATTTAATAGTAATATACGGTTAAACACTGAAAATACAGGCAATTAGGAGTTATTTGAAAAAAAAACGCCTGCATATTTTCAATGCAGGCGCGTTTATCAAAATTTGGTGAGTTTAGTTAATGGAGAATGTACCATTACCGCCGCAATTAAGCAATACACCGTTAAATAATACCGATGTGCCCGAACCATTGTAGGACATTGTACATGACGATCCTGAATACGAATGACTGACAGTTGAGCCCCCTACCGGGAATATCCCAACCTGGTATATACCCGCTGCTAAATTAATGGTGCCATTATTAAAAGGAAACTGGAAAGTTCCGGCGGCGCCGCTAAATTGAATACTGTAGGTACCACTGATAGAACCGCTTTTTGAAAGTGTTACATGTATAGTGGTAGGGGTACAGGTACCGTGCGAGTTAGCGTAAGTTTGTCCGTTGGTGTTAATGTCATTTACAGCCAGCGCATTGGCAGCATCAAGCGATACCGCCGATGAATATTGATTTGCCGGTACTGTATAAGTTACCAATCCGGAGCCCACCCCAACATTACAAGATGGCGTAAAGCCTCGCGATTGTGCTGTATTATAATATAAATGTACTGCAGTGGTGCTCACCGGCTGTAACACATAAGCTTCGGCTCCGCCGTTGGAATAACCTTGTGCCAGTAATGTTGAAATAACGCTGTAAGTTACCCAAACACAACCTGGATACGCCGCATCGCCACTAAAAGTACCCCATGAATTTTGGATTAAAAAAGCAGCTTTTGAATCATCATAACCAATAATGCATATCGCGTGTCCCGACGCAGGCGAGTGCAAATAATTTAACGTACTCCAGGTTGTGCCATTATCAAAGGCGGTTTCAAAATCATCGTAAAAATTAAAAGCAAAATATACTGGCAAACCTGCGGCCAACAATTGTTTTGCGCTGTAATAACTTGTTACAGCAGCATAACTGGCCGGCTTATCGGTTGCAGCCGAATTTATAGCCGTGGCGGTTGGAGCAGGGCTACAGGCCGCAAACGATGGCTGGGCCGTTGCCGAAGCTATACCATATTGTTTTGCATAATTTAAGCCATCAAGTGAGTATAATCCATGACCACCGTACGAAGGGCTGTCGCCGACTAAACAACCGCCCAGGGTGGAGTAAATTTTATTATACAGGAACCACCCGCTGCGCGCACCGGCGTCGGCCGTGGCGTTTGTCCATGTTAAATCCAATACCCGTTTGGCGGCATAACCAATAGACCACGAAACACAGGTACCTGTTTGACCTTGGTCGCCTGGGGTAGGGTGTAATAATACTACCGAACTTGGTGGGCTTAAATCAGGGTTAATGGTATTAATTTGTTGCTTGCTGGCAACAAATGTTTGGAATTTAGGCTTAAGGCCGCTTTGTTTTAATGAAGCCCGTATCGCATCAATATCCGCTTTAGGTGCTTTTAAAAACGCCTCCCGGTCCAAAATTGCGCCTGTGCCATGCACTTGCGTAGTCAGATTGGCAGGCTCTGTTTTTGATGATGTGTTTTGGTTTTTTTTACAGGCTCCCGTTAGCAGAAGCAATGCCATAACGGCGTAGGTAGTGGTTTTTCTGATCATTTTATTAAGTTTTAGGTGTAGTGGTTTTGAAATTTATGATAATAACTATCTGTGTGTAATATAAGTAAAATAATATTAAAAATATATTAAAACTACTTGTAGGGCTCCTGTCAAAAATTAAAAAACCAAGTAAGCGCGAGAGGTTGGAAAACACACCTCTGCGGCACAACTAATCATCTTAAAAAATGCGCGAGCCAATTTCCGGGTTCTGATTAAAAAGCTTATTTCTCCAGGGTTGCTTTAAATCCGGCTACTATGTTTCTCAAACTATAGGGTAGTAAAACAAACAAAGAGACATCGACTGTCTCTTTGTTTGTTTTTTGGATAAAATTCAATATTGATAAGGTGAACTGATCAATATTAGGGGATTAAAAGTTTTTAGGGACAGCTCGCCCCTTATTGGTATCCCACCATACAGGGGTACCTCCGTTATCAGCACCGCCAAGTAATGATACACCGGTAGCAACGCCCGTGGCATTACTGGTGTATTCACTGGATGGATATTGTATCCTGCGAATCTGTAGATCTGTACTAATAGTTCCGCCGCTGTTATTTACTACAACAGGGAACAGTCTTGGATACCCTGTTCTACGGTATTCAGTCCAGGCTTCCCAGCCACCGTATGGAAACATCCCAAGCCACTTTTGTGTAATAATGCGCTCAAGGTTTTTTTCGTTACTGGCGCTATTGTCCCACGCTATTGTAATGGTTGACATGGCTTTGATGCTGGCATTGGCAACACCCGCCTGAGGTGTTAAAGGATCTACATAATCAGCCTGTATGCTGGTTTTGTCGCTCAGGTAATCACCTACAGGAGCGCCCCAATATGCCATTGAAGTTGTTATTCCTGTCTCATAGTCGGTTTGTGCACTTTCAGTAGTCCATCCCCTTAATGCAGCCTCAGACTTTAAAAACCATGTTTCGGAAGCATTCATAAGCACCATAGGAGTATATTCCTGCATGATAGAAAAGTTAGGAGTTGAATATCCGTTGTACATTGGTTTGCCGCCAACAGGGGTACCGGCACGAATCCCTACATATTTTCCGGCTATACTTGCCGGACTGGTTGCCGGTGAGCACATTTTTGAAATACGGGGGTCATTATACCCATTAAGATAAGAAGTTAAAGCAGCCCCTACGGAAAGATCTGTCCAGCTGGTCCCTATCCACCATACATCATTGTAATAGCCGTAACCAGATAGCTGAGCATTATCCGCGTTAGTGGTAATCAAACCGCCAGGATCTGCCATAGCTTTTAATGCCTGTGTTTTGGCGGTTGCAGGATCAATATTTACAAGATGCATAGCCAATCTTAACCTTAATGAATTAGCATATTTTATCCATTCAGTATAGTCTCCGCTATACAGCATATCAAACTTTTTAAATGGGGTAAGGCCTGGATTGGCAGTAACATATGCCTTAAGGTTAGTCACTGCGGTATCCAATTGTAAAAAGAACGAATTGTAAACTGCCTGCTGCGAATCGTAAGGCGTCGTTGTCCCTTGTCCAACTTTGCTGTAAGGTATCGGGCCATAATAATCAGTAACCCTGCTCATAGCTTGTACCTCCATTATTAAAGCAATTGCCCAAAAGTGAGGAGCTGATGTCCGCGTGCCTTTTTTTGCTATAGTGTTTACTGGGCCCATTACGTTGCCATAGGCAATTTCATAAACGCGTGAGTTCCAGCCATCTACTAAAGCATAACTCTGGTTGTTGATATTGCCCCTGTATGGGTCGGGCGACATATAGTAGCCAGCATAGCAATCCGAGTTTAAATTTTGCATAAGTTGATAATCGCCGTTCACCCCAAAAATACCTTGCTGGATCCCAGGATAATACAATCCAATATTGTTAAAATCGGGTTGTAACTGGGCATCTGTAATACCGGTTGGATCGGTATTCATGTTTTCAAACTTTTTGGTACACCCACTTAATACTATGAAACACGTAGCAACCAGAATCCACTTACTTAAAGTGTTGATCCCGATTAATTTATTTGTAAAAAAAATATTTTTTTTCATCACTAATTATTTAAAGATCAGCTATTTATTAAAATGAAACATTTAATTGTGCTCCAAATCTTCTTGTAGTTGGTTGGTTAAAAACATCCACACCCGACATTCCGTTGCCGGTAGACATGGTGATTTCAGGATCATAAGGCGCTTTTTTATAAAAATAGATGAGGTTGCTTCCAATCAGCGATAGCTTAACACTCTTAACAAAGCTGTTTACAACCGGCAAACTGTAGCCTAATGACGCCGAACGAAGACGCACAACTGTTGCACTGTACATATAAGCTTCAGCAATTCCAGAGCGCCCGCCTATGGCAGAATACCATGTTTGCGCGTCAACCTTTGTTACAGCTTTACCGCTTGGGTCAACCGCATTAACTGTTACTCCGCCATTATCGCGGCCTTGTCCGCTGGCCAGCGATGTACCATAGCTATCCATCATCATTTGCGTCATTGACATTACTTGTCCGCCAAATTTCCCGTCAACCAAAACATCAAAGCTGAACTTTTTGTAATTAAATGAGTTGGTCCACCCCATTTGAAATTTCGGATTTGGGTTGCCTACTTTTACAAACTTGCTGTCATTAATGGGAGCGCCGCTGCTGTTTACCATTATTTGACCAGTAGCGCTTCTTTCATATTTAACACCATAAATATCGCCAAAGGATCCTCCTTTTGCTAATATGGAGGCATAGGCATTTGGACCCGAACCTGTCAATTCTATCAGTGCGGTAGGTGCGCCCGGATTAAGTTCTATAACAGTATTCTTGTTGGTTGAATAATTGAACGCTGTATTCCATTTAAAGCTTTTGCCTTTGGCAAGGCCATAACCCAGCCTGACCTCAACTCCCGTATTTTGTATATTACCCGCGTTCAGATATCCTACGGTGTAACCTGTTGAAGATGCCGGGGTGTATTTAATAAACTGATTGTAGCTATTGGATTTGTACCATGTAAAATTGAAGCTAAGCCGGTCATTAAACATTCTAAGATCGGTACCAGCCTCATACGACTTGGTATTGGTAGGTTTCAATTCGGGATTGGGCTGAACGCTATTAAAAGTGACTGATCCGCCGCTTGCCGGATAGTTTATCGGGTTTGTAATATACACCGATACCGGGGTAGCAACTTCTGCATATGAGCCACGTACTTTAGCATAGGTTATAAAGTCCGGTAACTTAAACATATCGCTCAAGATTAAGGATAATCCAACCGAAGGATAGGAATAAGATTCATTTGAGGTAAATGCGAGAGTGGACGACCAGTCGTTTCTTTCGGTAAGGGTCAAGTATGCCCAATTATGATAAGAGAAGTTTAAGCTTCCAAAAACAGATTGAATCTGATTATGATTTGCAGGCAAAGTGGATACATTACTGGTAGTAGATGTAAGTACATTTTGCTGGATAAACACATTGGGGATAGCAAGCCCTAAACCAGGGTTGTACTTTGTTCCAACCGTATTATTATCAGTTATACTACCGCCCACTAAACCATCTATTTTAAATGCAGACTTCATCGGCACTTTAAAAGTAGCTATCAAATCGCCATAGGTTTGGGTAAGTGTTTGTTCGCTGCGCGAATATTGGCCATTGGCCACGCTCAGAACCGAGTTGGTTCCTGCAAATAAATTCTGTTGCCATACATCGGCTACGCGGTCAACGTTGCCACGGGCCTGAATGTTCAGCCAGTCAGCTACGTCATATTTTACACTTGCATTAGTAAGGAAGCGGTTACGTGTAGAATAATTAGGGTTTTTATAAAGAATCCACCATGGGTTTTGTTGTACATCCTCGCTGGCGACCCAATTTTGGGTAAGTAGCCCATTTCTTGATACTTGAGGTAAGCCATATTGGGTTTTATAGGGTATAATGTCGGTGCCCACTGGAAAAAGATACAGCCCGGGAAGTGTGTTAAAGTAAAATCCCTGGCCTGGCGTATTGGCTACTTTTTGATTAATGTAGCTGGTATTTACATCAACTGTAAGCTTATTATTCAAGAAATGACCAACTTCCCTAAACGTAAAATTATTGCGGCGCAAATCATTGGTCGGCTGCACTCCGTTGGCGGATGTGTTTGCATAAGAGAAATAGGTTTGCGCTATATCTGATCCAGCAGAAAAATTAACGGCATTGGTTAAATTGTTTCCATGCACAAAAAAAGCGGCCAGGTTATCAGCTGAAGAAGGACTTGATAACTTTGCTCCCCAACTTTGGTTACCGCCAGTTGTTACACCGTATTCATTTTGAAACTTTGGTTTGTAGGATATTACATCGTTGGTGTAAGATGACGAAAAATTAATCTCCGCCTTACCGGCTTTGCCTTTTTTGGTCGTAATCAAAATAACCCCATTTGCTGCCTGGCTGCCATAAAGGGCCGCAGCTGCCGGACCTTCCAGCACTGTTAAGCTTTCAATGTCATCAGGGTTTAAGTTAGAGATGCCATCACCACCATCAGGCGAGCCGCCATAGGTGCCATTGGGCTGACCATTTGCATTAGATGTGTTTGTAATGGCTACCCCATCAATAACATATAACGGCTGGTTAGTACCGAGCGCACTTTTGTTGCCGCGTAAAATTACTTTAACAGAACCTCCAACACCAGATGTGCTTGGTGAAATGTTAACGCCGGCTACCTTGCCGTTTAAAGAGTTCATTAAATTGTCGCTTTTAACGTTGTTAAGTTCGCTGCCTCCAATAATCTGGTTTGCATACACAAGTGACTTTTCTGATCTTTTTACACCTAACGCAGTAACAACCACCTCATTTAAGCCATTAGACGAAACAACAAGTTTAACCTTTAATGATGTTTTACCTGTTACTGCTATTTCCTGTGTTTCGTAACCTAAAAATGAAAATACTAAAATTGCATTTTCTGGAACGTTGATGGAGAAATCGCCATTGGCATCAGTTGCAGTACCTGTAGAGCTACCTTTGATCCTGACAGAAACGCCGGGAGCAGCAGCGCCGTTTTCGTCAACAACTTTACCTTTTACAACCGCGGCATTTACAACCTCATTTTTTTGAGAGATGACGATCAGGTTGTTTTCAAGTTGGGTGTAGGTAAAGTCGGAGTTTGCCAATAATTTATTCAAAACCGACGTAACTTCTTCGTTTTGTACATTAAGCGTTATCTTTTTGGTTGAAGGAATTTTACGCTCGCTGAAAACGAAGTGGTAGTTAGTCTGCTTTTGAATGGCAGAGATAACCTTATTAAAATCTGCCGATTTTATATTAAAGGTGACTTTTTGTTGCGAGTAGACATTAGCAATGGATTGCAGACTAAAGGCTACTACTAAAATAAGTGTCAATTTCATTATTAATATGGACTTAAATAGCCAATAGTTATCTCTTACACCCTTTGGGTGTTTAAAATATTTCATACTTTTACTTAATTAAAGGTGACTTGATTAAATGGCAATGTTCTGTTCGAGAGAGCATTGCATGATTAACTAACAGATCTTCATCTTCGCGGGAGTTGCCTCTGGTAATTCCCGTTTTTTTTTGTGGAATGTAAAGCTTTCTTTATGTCATAGGCTTATTTATTGGCGTATTGGGTTAATAAATGTATATGGTTTCATTTTTGTACTTGTATGAAAATGGTTCGATCATTTGCAGCGCCTTTAATGCTTGCAATATGTTTTCTTTTTCAAAAACACCGGTGAAATGATAGTCTTTTGCATCTGTATTTTTGAAAATTACTTTGATACCATACCAGCGCTCCATTTTATTGGCAATTTCGGCAAAGTCTTCATCCTTGAAAATCAATCGGTTATTTACCCATGAGGTTTCAACCACGGTGGTGTCATTTGATTTTAAGTACGTAAGATTGGTAAGCGCGTAGCTTGTTTTTGCGGTATCAGGGGTTTGGGCTACTAAATTGCTGTTGATTGTATGCCTTTTAAAAGTGCTGCTTTTTAAAATAAGCTTTTCGTTTGGTTTAAGGATGATCCTGTCCGACGGCCTGTCGGCCAGAGTGACCTCTATTGATCCCCGTATGAGGGTTGTTTCGCTTGCGATATCGTTTTTGTATGATTTTACATTGAAGGCGGTGCCTACAACCCTGATACTCATTTTGCCGGCATGCACTATAAAAGGATGCTGATGATCTTTGGCTACATCAAAAAAAGCTTCGCCATTAAGGTAAACCTCGCGGGTAGGCCCCGTAAATGATGGCGGGTATTTTAAAGTGGTTTCGGAATTTAATGTTACTACGGATCCGTCGCTTAAATAAATTTTTGATTTTACGCGGCTCGGCGTTTTCTTCTGCTGAAGATCGGTGAGCGTAAAGTTTTTTTGATTGTAACCCTTTAAATAATAGGTAATAGATAAGCTAATCCCAATGGCCAATAATGCCGCCATACTGCGCAAAAATATGATTATGCGCCGGCTTTTAAAACCCTCGCCGGGCATTTCAGTGTCTTCTTGTATTTCTGTTGCAGGCACCTCAATTTTAGATACAATGCGCTGGAACATCAAATCGGTATTTGAGTATAGTTCTTCGTTTTTTACCCAGTAGGTTTTAAAGAAAGCGCTTTGTTGCCTGCAAGCATCGTCGTTTGCTACCAGAAAATTGAATTCCTCCAATTCTGCAGCATTCATCTCATCCGAGAGCTTTTTTGTAAGCAGTTCAATAAATCTTTCGTTAATCATTTTTTCTCGCCTTAAACGGGCTTGCTTTTATATAGGACAACAGTATTTTTAAAATTGCCTACAAGCTTTGAAAAAAAATTTAAAAAGAGTTTCTATAACAACGAAAGCCCCATAATGTCATGGTCAGAAGATGCCCTCTCTGATGATTTAGATGCAAGTTGATGCGCAGCAAGAATAATGCTTAATTTTTTCATTGCCCTAAACAACTGGGTTTGTACTGTACGGGGTGATATGTTTAAAATTTCGGCAACTTCTTTATATTTCATGCCATCTTCTTTAATTAATTTAAAAATGATGCATGCTTGTTGGGGGAGAGAGGCGATAGCCTTATCTAATAAGAAGTGGAGTTCTTTGCGTTCTAATTCCTTTTCAGGATCAAAAGTATTTACAAACTCAACTTCGTCCGAAGCTTCTATTTGTACAAGATGGATATTGGAGAATTTTTTTAGATAATTGAAAGATTGATTTTTTACCGCCACAAACAAATAAGTTTCGGGATTGGCAACTTCGGTGAGGCTTTTACGGGATTCCCAACACTTGATAAATACATCCGATACGATGTCTTCAGCTGCCTCTTTCTGGCGGATATAAAAAATACAGAACTTAATAAGCCGGGTATTTAAATTATGAAACAATAACTCGAATGCTTTAATATCGTCATTAAAACAAATCCGATTCCACAATCCCGAAGTATCTGTTTTAGAAATTTTCAATAGTTTAAAAGTTAAGTGTTGAGCAAAACAATATTATGATGCAATGTAACAATTTGATAACAAAAACAAGTATTTATTTTAATTTCGACAACTTTTTAATGAGAAATCCATCTAACTCAAAATTTATTTACTTAGTGTGTAGGCAATTTGGCCATAAAAGTTGTCAATACTGTATTTTAAGGCCATTTTTATGGTGTTTTAAAATGTTAAACTAATGTTTTTATTCCATATCTGGCATAAAATAAGGTTAAATGATAGAATAATGATATTTTTTTAATATTTCTGACCCGGAGGTCTCTGTTTTATCAAATACACTAAGTGTGATTATTGTTTATTTAATACACATAAAAGTTCACTTAAAATACCCGAATTTTACCCGGTATTTATTATATTTTATCAGAATTTGCTTTTGAAGCGTTTAAATTGGTTATTTTATAAAGAAACAAAAAAATACATATATAATGAAAAAACTGTTGTTTTTTATCTCTTTCCTTTTGCCCCTGGGCAATGTCATTGCGCAACAGCATAACACGTCAAAAGATTATGTAGTGCCCGATGATTCGCTGGTACAAAAAAATCTTCATAAATGGCAGGGGCTTAAGTTTGGGCTTTTTATGCATTGGGGAACTTATAGCCAGTGGGGTGTGGTTGAAAGCTGGAGCATTTGCCCCGAAGATGAAGGCTGGACACAACGCCGCGGCCCTTATGGAGCTAATTATAATGAATATAAAAAAGCCTACGAAAATTTGCAAACCACTTTTAATCCACCCAAATTCAACCCCGAAAAATGGGTGGCAGCGGCCAAGTACGCCGGGATGAAATATGTTGTATTTACCACTAAACACCATGATGGCTTTAGCATGTTTGATACAAAGCAAACAGATTATAAAGTAACCAGTACAAAAACACCTTTTTCAACCAATCCGCGCAGCAATGTGGCCAAAGAAATTTTCGGCGCATTTAGTAAAGAAAACTTTATGATTGGGGCCTATTTTTCAAAGCCCGACTGGCATACAGAATACTATTGGTGGCCATATTTTCCGCCGAAGGACAGGAATGTGAACTATAATCCGGCCAAATACCCCGAGCGCTGGCAAAAGTTTAAGGATTTTACTTTTAACCAGATCCAGGAATTGATGACAGGTTACGGTAAAGTTGATATTTTATGGCTTGATGGCGGTTGGGTGCGGCCAAAAAATACTATTGATGCCGCTGTTGACTGGCAACGTACCATCCCTTATGACCAGGATATTGACATGGCAAAAATTGCCAAAGCAGCAAGGATTAAACAACCCGGCCTGATAGTTGTTGACCGTACAGTGGCCGGCCAATATGAAAACTATACCACGCCCGAGCAACAGGTACCGGATGCGCCGCTTAACCATCCCTGGGAAAGCTGTATCACCATGGGCAGTTCGTGGAGCTATGTGCCGGGCGACCATTACAAACCGGCTAACGAAATTGTAACCCTGTTGGTGAAAATTGTTTCGCGCGGCGGCAACCTGCTCATGAACATTGGCCCCGGCCCTGATGGCGACTGGGACCCGGTTGCTTACAGTCGCCTTAAACAAATTGGCGACTGGATGAAGATTAATGGCGAAGGCATTTATAGTTCAGAGGCAATAGCGCCTTACTCCGAAGGAAATACCTATTATACCAAGGCAGGTAATAGCGTGTATGCCTTTGTGCTGGCCCCAAAAGATAATGATGAGGTGGCTTTACCTGCTCAAATTACGATGCACTTAACAGGGCAGGGCAAGGTTAAAAAAATAAGCTTGCTGGGTGCCAATCAAAAACTAAAATATACCGCAAATGAAGGAGCAATAAACATAGTAATACCTGCATCATTGCAAACTCAATCAGGCTTGAAACACGCGGCCGTATTTAAAATTCAATATTGATCATTTAATCTGAAAAAATGCTCCCAACTTTAACTTACAGGCCGGCAAAGCTAAAATTGCTTGTTACGCTGGCTCTGATACTGTCCTTTGTTAATATATACGCCCAAAGTAGTTACGAACTAAACTGCGGCTGGAAATGTGCGCCTATAAGCAGTGTAAAAGAAAGCGGAGCAATACTGTCAACTCCGGTATTTAACACAACAGCCTGGATGCCGGCTACGGTACCGGGAACGGTGCTAACCACGCTATTAAACAATCAAAAAGTGCCCGATCCATTTTGGGGCATGAACAACGAGCACATAGCCGATATTTATAAAACAGGTGCCGATTATTACACCTATTGGTTCACCAAAGATTTTAAAGAAACACCGGCAACGGGAAGCAACCAGGTTTACCTGAATTTTAGGGGAATAAACTATAGCTGCGATATTTATTTGAACGGGCATAAGTTGAACAAAATAATTCAAAAAGGGATGTTTTTGCGGTTTAACTACAATATAACGCCTTACCTTGCAAAAAATGGCGATAACCGCCTGGCAGTATTGGTACACCCGCCAGATGTTGTTGGCAACCCCAATGGCGGCCAGGGCGGCGATGGTACAATTGCTCGTAATGTTGGATTACAGTACACGGCCGGCTGGGACTGGATACAACCAATGCGCGACAGGAATACCGGTATATGGGACAAGGTAACCATTCAAAAAACAGGTGCGGTACGTATTGCCGATGAACACATTATTACATTAGTACCTGGCGTAAGGCTTCCGGAAGGAGCGCAACAGCCTGCTGTTATTAAAGTAGCAGCCGAATTAAGTAACCCAACCCCGGCAATCGTTAATGGCTCATTGAGTTTTGAATTGGATGGTAAAACTATCTCAAAAGTAGTTAGCCTGAAACCAAACTCTACTACCAATGTCAGTTTTGCCGATTACAGTCTTTCAAATCCTAAACTTTGGTGGCCAAATGGTTACGGCGATCAGCACCTTTATAATTTCAAATTAAAGTTTACCGTGGCCGGCAAGCCGGTTTCAGATCAACGCCAGCCCAATATAGGAATACGACAACTCACGAGCGAATATAACGAACATACCGGCAGCCGGCAGATTATGGTTAACGGGCAAAAAATTTTTATCAAAGGCGGTAACTGGGTGATATCTGATGCTATGCTGCGCCTGTCGGATATGCGATATGATGCCGAAGTGCGCTACCACCGGGATATGAACCTAAACCTGATAAGGGTTTGGGGTGGCGCGATGATTGAACGCCCTGAGTTTTTTGAGGCCTGTGATAAATACGGTATGCTGGTTTTTCAGGATTTGTGGGGATCTGGCGATTGCAACGGCCGCTGGCAGGATCCACAAAAACTGGACGACCAATGGACACGCCGCAAATATCCCGACGATCATGGGCTGCTCTTGCGCTCGGCAGTTGACCAGATAAAAATGGTGCGTAATTATGCCTCATTGGCTATTTGGTGTGGTGGTAACGAGATAACCCCGCCCGAAGATATCCTGACTGCTTTGCGTGATACCATTTTACCAAAACTGGATAATACCCGCTGGTTTGTTGATTATTCTAACTCCGATAGCATGTCGCACAACGTATTGGGCGGTAACGGCGACGGGCCATACGGTATTCAGCCGTTGTCGGTATTTTGGGAGTTTAAAACTTTTCCTTTCAATTCCGAGGTCGGCTCGGTTGGTGTTGGCGATTATGAATCGTTGAAACGCTTTATACCTACAGCCAACATGGTACCACCCGTATATGACGAGGAAACCCACAAAACAAAAGCAGACAGCGTTTGGGATTATCATAAATATATAGGCTATGATACCGCTATTAATAAATACGGTAAAGCCAAAAATGCTGCCGATTTTGCGATGAAAGCCCAACTGGTAAACTACGACCAGTATCGCGGCCTTGCCGAAGGTTTTACATCGCATATGTGGGATTGGTATACGGGCTTCATTATCTGGAAAACCCAAAACCCATGGACAGCTATGCGCGGCCAGATGTATGATTATTACCTTGATCCTAACGCTTGTTTATATGGTTTGCATAACGGCAGTGCGCCATTTCATATTATGTATAACCCAATTAATGGAATGGTAACGGTGGCCAACAATACTTTTAAAGCAAGGCGCAGCATGATGATGGTTGTAAAAACTTATGATATGGAGGGCAAAGAAAATTTGCTTACCCAGGTTTTTGCTGATATAAATGCCACTACTGTTAAAAAATACTTGTCTATAAAAGGGGCGGTTGACAAGCTGGCCGCAAAGGAAGGCGTTTTTCTTTCGTTGCAGTTACTGGATGAAAACAAAAAAGTAATTACTGATAATACTTACTGGATTCCGGACAGCAAAGGGGGATTTTCGGGCCTGCAAAAAATGAAAGCTGAAGAACTATTGGTTAAAGCAAAATATATAAAACCGGGCAGGGTAGAGGTTACGTTGGTTAACAAAGAGCATAGCGTGCTTGCCTTTTTTAACAGGATATCGTTGGTAGATGCGGATAGCAAAACAAGGGTATTACCGGCATTTTACAGCGATAATTATGTTACAGTACTACCAGGAGAGGAAAAAAAGTTAACCATTGATTATAATGCGCCCGCATCCAGGAAAAAACTCGAAGTGAGTATTAATGGCTGGAATGCCTCAAACGTATCGCAAACGATAAGTATTGACGAATAGAAATAACTATGAAAATCTGCCAGGTTATCTTAGGCAACGCTTTTCTTGCTAACGCTGACAGGGAAATCGCCGTTAAAATTTTATGATTAATTATGTTGAACTATTCCTGGCAGAACAAAGTTTTTATGAGATGTTAAAACAAAAAAACCGGCCTCTGTTTAAAGATGGCCGGGTTTACTAATTAATTTACTTGGGAAGTTTTTTAATGAACGGCAAAGACCTTTACAAAAGCGCCAGCAGCGGTAAATACAATTACATACTTGGTACTATTTGAGGTAATTTCTACATCATATCCTTTGATAACACCGCTTTCACTATGCGAAAAAGCTTTGTCAAAAACGTATCCGGGATAAGTGGCTGTTAAATAAGTAGTAATGGCAGCCGGCAGGTTAGCCGCAGTTACCGCAACATGGGTACCAACGTGTTTGTCAATTTGGGTGCGTTTTATTAACGTTCCGCTTGCTTTAATAACTGTTACAAACAGGCCATTATTTTTGCTTACCAATGCATAGGCGCTATCTGGTGTAATAGATGCATGCAGTAAAGTATCTGTTGGGTAAGTGGTTTTAAAGTAGCTGGTTACGGCAGCCGGTAACGCGGTTAAAGCTATGGTATCGCGGTGTTTGCCGTCCCGGTTATCAAACGGACCGCCATGGTGCCATCCCTGGCCAATTAAATCATGGCCGCCGCGTTGTTCAAGTGTACTTACAAATACACCAGCAGCAGTAAATTTAAGGCCAACCAATGCATTGTTATATTTAATTACCACAATGTAATTAATAACGGTTTTGGCGCTATCGGTAATAGCATATGCTTTTTTAAACGTGTAGCCGCTGTAATTTGCGGTAAGATACGTGCCAATGGCCGTTGGCAACGCGCTAAATGCAACCGAGTCTTTTTTGTCATGATGGCCAAAGCAGCCAACAACATACACTGTGTCTGTTGTACCCGATGCCAGGCTGATAGCAATAGCGCCCGTTGATGCGATGGTAGAAGAAGTTAGGGTAGTGGCGGTAGCTGTTTTAGATCCACTTTCTTTTTGGCATGAAGCAAGACCGAACATAACAGCCAGCACCAACACCCATGAATAAGTAATTTTAGTTTTCATCTGGATTGATTTTGATTAATAAATGGTACCCGATATAGTTATCGGGATTGTTATTTTAAAATTACACAGCATGGGTTAGTCAGACAACGATGTATCGATAAAACGCTGTTATTTATCGATGAATGAAGGGGCAGATACTTTGCCATAGCCATTTGATTAAGAATTAGATTCTAACAGAATGTATTATAATTGATAGTCGTTATTTTGGGTATAAATATCAGGCGTCATGAATGTTTATTTAATAAATCCGCGGCTAAGTAGGGTGCAAATCAAATTGTCGCAAAGCCACTATTGGGGCTAAAGCCCTTAACTACCAATTTATGCTTATCCGCCCCTTTCTGTCGCGCTTACCCTGCCACAGGCCCGGTTTCCATCCGGGCAAATTATTAGTCTGCCAATTTGACAACTTCGCCTGCTTTGGAACATGCATTGATGGTTGCAGGTAGAAATTAATATTAATCCATTTATATATCAATATTATGCAAGAAAAAGGCAGCATTTCAATCCACACCGAAAACATTTTTCCGATAATTAAGAAATTTCTTTACTCTGATAATGAGATATTTTTGCGCGAGCTGGTATCTAACGCTGTAGATGCTACCCAAAAAATTAAACGCCTGGCTTCTTTAGGCCAATATAACGGCGAACTTGGCGATCTGCGCGTTGAAGTTGCATTTGACGAGGTTAAGAAAACCATCACCATTAGCGATAATGGCCTGGGTATGACCGCCGAAGAAATAAAAAAATACATCAACCAGATAGCATTTTCGGGCGCTACTGAGTTTATGGAAAAGTTTAAGGAAGCTAAGGATGCTAACGAGATCATCGGTCGTTTTGGTTTAGGTTTTTACTCGGCCTTTATGGTTGCAGATAAGGTTGAAATACAAACACTTAGCTACCAGGAAGGCGCCGAACCGGCTTATTGGGTTTGCGATGGCAGCACCGAATTTGAAATTGGAGAAGGCATTTTAGCTGAGCGCGGTACCGAGATTACCTTGTACATCAACAGCGAATCGGAAGAGTTTCTGAGCAAATACAAATTGCAGGAAATACTTGACAAATACTGTAAATTTTTGCCTGTACCTATTAAATTTGGCACCAAAACCGAATCCGTTGAAGATGGTGTTGACGAAGAAGGTGAAGCTAAATACATTGATGTTCAGGAAGATAATGTCATTAACGATACCAACCCTATCTGGACTAAAGCACCATCTGAATTAAAAGACCAGGATTATCTTGACTTTTACAAACAGCTTTACCCTTTCAGCGAAGACCCACTGTTCTGGATCCACCTGAATGTTGATTATCCGTTCAACCTTACCGGTGTATTATACTTCCCTAAGCTGAAAAACGATTTTGAGATCTCGAAAAACAAGATCAAATTATTTAGCCGCCAGGTATTTATTACCGATGAAGTGAAGGATATTGTCCCTGAGTTTTTGATGCTGTTACATGGTGTAATTGATTCACCGGATATTCCTTTGAACGTTTCGCGCAGTTTTTTACAGGCCGATAGTAACGTTAAAAAGATAAACAGCTATATCACCAAAAAAGTAGCTGATAAATTGTCAGAACTATTTAAAGCCGACCGCAAAGCTTACGAAGAAAAATGGACTGACATTGGCCTGTTTGTAAAATACGGCATGGTGAGCGAAGATAAGTTTTATGATAAAGCCAAAGATTTTGTTTTGGTAAGCAACACCAAAAAAGAAAACTTTACTTTACCGGAATACAAAGAAAAAGTTGAAGCCATCCAAACTGATAAAGAAGGACAACTGGTTTATATTTATACCAACGATCCGGCTAAGCAGGATTCATTTATCCAATCGGCCAACAAAAAAGGTTATGATGTATTGGTGATGAATTCGCCTATCGACAACCACTTCATCAGCCAGCTGGAGCAAAAACTGGATAAAACTTCGTTGAAGCGCGTTGATGCTGATGTGGCTGATAAGCTGATTAAAAAGGACGAAGCGCCTGAATCAGTTTTAACCGATGAGCAATCAACCAAAGTTAAAGATATCTTCAATAAATCGATTAACAAATCGGCATATAGCGTTCAATTAGAGAGTCTTAACCCGGACGAGTTGCCGGTAACTGTTACCATGGATGAGTTTATGCGCCGCATGAAAGATATGGCAGCGATGGGCGGCGGTATGGGTTTTTATGGCAATATGCCCGATAATTACAAAGTAATTGTTAACGGAAACCATAAGCTGATAACCCGCATTTTACAGGAAGAAAATGAAGAAGTACAAGCCCAGCTATCAAAACAGGCATTTGACCTGGCCCTGCTTTCGCAAGGGTTATTAACCGGCGCCGAACTTACTGAATTTGTAAACCGCAGTGTTAATTTGATCTAACCGAGCTGTTTAAATAACACTAAAGCCACCTATAAAAAATGGGTGGCTTTTTTTATCTGAATATTATTTAAATTTGATATGGAATAAACCTTACAACTGCATCCTTGTCATAAATATTAAATCATTTGGATATGAAACCATTAAAGAGATTTTCGTTATTGATAGCGATGGTATTGATGGGCACAGCTATTGTTAACGCTCAAACTACCCGTAAAGAAAAAAAAGCGGCCCACGTTGCCGAAATAAAGGCCATTGTTGAGGCCCAAAACTTTGTATTTAACGCCAACTATGTAAATCCAACACGCTTAAACAGCAGGGCGCTCACTTCAAGCTATGACCTTACAGTTACCAAGGATACTGTCATTGCCTACCTACCCTACTTTGGCGTGGCCACGGTAGCGCCGACATACGGATCGACCGAGGGCGGGATTAAATTTACTACCACCAAGTTTACTTATGTAGCTAAACCCGGCAAAAAGGATGGCTGGAATATCACCATCAAACCAACTGTTAAAAATATCAGTGATTCAAGGGATGTGCAATCCTTGTATTTGACTATTAGCTCGGATGGTTATGCTTCATTACAGGTGATCAGCACCAACCGCGATCCTATTTCCTTTAACGGCACAATTGAGGCAAGACCGGAGAAAAAGTAGCTCAAAGCTGAAGGCTCAAAGCTAAAAGCTTTTTAATGGGGATGCTTTCTGCTTTAAGCCTTCTGCTTTGGGTTTTAGGTTTTCTGCTTTCAACTTAATAATCCGGCATTGTCCTTCAGTTCTACGCCGGATAGTTTTCGTTTAAAGGCCTCGCTGATAAGGTAAAATATCTTTTTGGCGGCTTTTTTATAGGTAAGACCTTTGGGGCGGATGTTTGAAACGCAATTTCGGGATTCGTCCGTCAGTCCGGGCTTGGGGCCATAAGTGAGGTATGCTCCTACACTATCTGCCGAGCTTAAGCCAGGCCTTTCGCCAATAAGCATCAGAGATAATTGCGCTTTAAGGTTATAGCCTATATCATCGCCTATAGCTACTCTGCCTTGTTCAACCAGGCTTATTGGGGCAAATTTAAAATCAGCGGCCAATAACAGCGGGATAAGTTCTTTTAGCAGTCCAAATGTATTTTCATTTACGGCTGTTGCCGAAAGTCCGTCGGCTATAATGATGGCGATATCGGTTTGTATAAAATAATCTTCCAGTTGGCTTAACGAAGCTTCATTAAGTTTACGGCCAAAATCCGGCCGTTGCAGGTATTGCCGGCGGTGGGTTACCCGGCTGTGCAGCTGCAGAATGGGCAAATTAAACTGTTTAAATACATCTGTTAAGTGACTGATGTTCAACTCCGAATAAACGGCATCGCGGGCGTGGGCATGGGCCAGTTTAAAATCAAGAGATTGTTTCAGCGGGATACTTGTACCCACACGGCCAATTGCTATGCGGGCAGTAGTAAACTCCTGCAAGGCCTTCAAAGGCTCTATTTCGTGGGGAATGTTTCTTTTCATGTTTCTATATACAAGAATAAGCCGGGGTTTCACTTAGCCTTTTTGCCAGTAACCTTTTGCCTTTCACCTTTATCCTTTCACCACCTCCCCCTAAACCATCGCTCCTAACAACCCGTGCGCCGGGTCGATTGGTATCATATTACCTTTGGCGTCGATAATTCCTTGTTTTATCAACCATTGTTCAAATTCCGGCGCTGGTTTCAAGCCAAGTACTTTACGCAAATATAGGGCGTCATGGAATGAGGTGGATTGGTAATTAAGCATAATATCATCGGCACCCGGAATACCCATTACAAAGTTACAACCCGCCACGCCCAACAGGGTTAGCAGGTTATCCATGTCGTCCTGGTCGGCCTCGGCATGGTTGGTATAGCAAACATCGCAGCCCATGGGCAAACCAAGCAGCTTACCGCAAAAATGATCTTCCAACGCTGCGCGAATTATCTGCTTGCCATCATATAAATATTCAGGTCCGATAAAGCCAACTACGGTGTTCACCAACAAAGGTTTAAACTTGCGTGCCACAGCATAGGCCCTTACCTCGCATGTTTGCTGATCGACGCCAAAATTGGCATTGGCAGATAGCGCACTCCCCTGTCCCGTTTCAAAGTACATGACATTATTGCCCACCGTGCCACGGTTAAGTGATTGTGTTGCCTGGTAAGCCTCTTCAATTAAATTAAGATTGATACCGAAACTTGTATTGGCTTTTTCGGTACCTGCTATTGATTGAAAGCAAAGATCCACTGGTGCACCTTCGTTAATCAGTTGTAAAGTGGTAGTAATATGGCTTAACACACAGGTTTGCGTGGGGATATTAAACTGTTGCCTAACATTGTCCATAAGCCTTAATAAACTACTTACCGCAGCGGGACTATCAGTAGCAGGATTTATACCGATGGTAGCATCGCCACTGCCATGTAACAGGCCATCAATAATACTGGCGGCCACCCCCCTCGGATCGTCCGTTGGATGGTTTGGCTGTAAACGGGTGCTAAAATGTCCGCTTAATCCAATTGTATTACGAAACCGGGTTACCACCCTGCATGTTTTGGCTACCGCTATCAAATCCTGGTTACGCATCAGTTTGGATACTGCCGCAACCATTTCGGGCGTCAGTCCATCGGCAATATCAGTTAGCGTTTTGGTATCTGTTTCATCGCTTAATAACCAATCGCGTAATTCGCCAACAGTTAAGTGGCTTATTTGATTGAATGATTTAACATCATGACTATCAATAATTAAACGGGTTACCTCATCATCTTCGTAAGGAATAACAACCTCGTTTAAAAATGCTTTAAGCGGCACATCGGCCAGGGTTATTTGCGCGGCAACCCGTTCTTCATAGCTACCGGCGCAAACGCCAGCCAACTCATCGCCCGAGCGGTAGGGCGATGCCTTGCCCAACAAAGTTTTCAAATCCTGAAACTTGTAAACCTTATGTCGTATGGTGTGGCGGTATGGCATTTTAGTTCATTAGTTCACTGGTTCATTAGTTCATTGGTGCCTTGCGGAGTATCGTTGTTTCATCTACAGATCAGGCGTTGCCATCATTTCGTCTGTAAGGGCTACTTTGTGTTTGCCCAGTAGCATAAAAACTAAAATTACCATGGTTAAGCCGGCAAAAAATATAAGGCTCATCTTCCCATTAAAATAAATGGTGGCAAACAAACATATTACGCAAATGATAAGTGCAATAGCCGGGAAAACAGGATAATAAGGTGCCGCAAAGGGCCTGTCCAGATTGGGTTCTTTTTTTCGCAAAATAAACAGGCTTATCATGCTCATCATATACATTACTACGGCCCCAAGTACTGATAGCATTATTATTTGATCTGTTTTAAATTTATAGATAAAAACGGAACTTATTATCCCACCAGCAACAAGCGCCCAATGCGGTGTTTTAAAACGTTGGTTAATACTTGCCAGCCCACGAGGTAAATAACCGCTCCTCGCCATCGCAAATATTTGCCTTGATGAGGCAAGAATAATACCATGTAGCGAGGCTATAAGGCCAAACAATCCAATACTCGCAAATATCTTGGTCAATCCATTTCCGTTGCCCAGTACAATTCCTATAGCTGCCGGTAAGGGATAATCAAGGCTCTGCAATTTGTGCCAGTCTGTTACACCCCCTGTCAAAATCATAACTCCCAATGCCAAAAACACTAAAGTAGCTATTGCCGAAATATAACCCCTTGGAATGTTCTTTTTGGGGTCTTTAACTTCTTCGGCCACCATAGCTACACCCTCAATGGCCAAATAAAACCAAACCGCAAAGGGTAAAGCCGCAAAAACACCACTCCATCCAAAAGGCATAGGGTTAGTAAGGTAGGTTGTCATTTTAAAATGCGGAGTAACAACGCCCATATAAAGCAGCAGTTCTGCAACAGCCAACAAAGTAATGAAGATGGAAAACGTAGCTGATTCCTTTACTCCGTAGGCGTTAAGAATAATAAAAATAATATTAAAGAACATAGCTGTATGCAAAACCGGAATATCATTATTCAAAAAATGCAGATATGTGCCAAGTGCCACTGCAATTGCCGGTGTGGCAACCAAAAAATCGACGAGAGTTGCATACCCGGCAATTAATCCGCCAAATGGCCCCATTGCTCTGTACGCGTAAGCAAAAGCTCCGCCCGCATGAGGAATTGAAGTTGTAAGTTCTGTATAGCTGAAAATGAAGGTGATATACATCACTGTGATAACCAAAGTAGCTATCAAAAGCCCCACAGTACCCGATACAGCCCAACCCAAATTCCAGCCGAAGTATTCGCCGGAGATGACCAGGCCTACAGCTATCGCCCATAAATGAACTGGTTTTAAAACTCTTTTTAAGTGATCTGCCGGGGTTGTTGCCATACATTTTAATTTGCCGCCTTAAGATACTTATTGCGGGGCTAATATCAAAACTTAGTTCATTGGTTCACTTGTTCATTGGTTCATTGGTCTCGTCTGTCGGATTACGGGACTGGGCAATAATTTTTAAGCTGTTGTCCGCTATGCCCGCGTTCCAATGAACCAATGAACCAATGAACCAATGAACCAATGAACCAATGAACCAATGAACCAATGAACCAATGAACCAATGAACCAATGAACCAATGAAC
>Ga0307507_10001366_pt1 | contig 54646 bp, 8 predicted proteins | sample 7_EM_MG_FD_207223 | JGI IMG/M metagenome (GOLD analysis project Ga0307507, IMG submission 207223) | Populus trichocarpa ectomycorrhiza microbial communities from riparian zone in the Pacific Northwest, United States - 7_EM | ecosystem: Host-associated > Plants > Roots > Unclassified | place... | reverse complement strand
GGACCATAGTAAACATATATAAAGGGGCAGCCGCCAAGGCGCTAGCAGTAAGCGAGCCAATCGTAGGTTGGCAGAATATGGCAGCAGCATGGCAGAATTTGGCAGGTCGCGCTCTAGCACCGTCACATAATATAGGATTCTTAATAAGGATATATAGAATTTTAGTAAAACTAGTTTTATAATAGGTGTTATTATAACTATAAAAGTTATTACTAAAACCAACTGTGCTGGTAGGCCTAGAACTATATAGCTAGGCAATTAAGAATAGGTTATAACTATTAAATACATTAATACCCTAGGGTTTATAATTCCGCTACTAGTTATTTTTAAGACAGTAATATACTAAGCTGCTTAGTATAAGAACAATATTATTCTATACAACTGGTTAATTAGTATTAGTGATAATAGCTAGATAACTAATAAGATTGGCCTAACCTAGCTAAATCTATTCTATAAGTATATAAAGGACTATACTATTAGTATACATTAGCTACTTATGCTAGATAGCTATAGTAGCTATATTAGCCCTAAATTTAATTAGTTCTACCTAGATTACTATATTATTATCCTTTATATACTAGCGTATTTATTATATTTACTATAGCCACTAAATATGGGCTGTTTTTTAGAGCTAAAGTAGGCCTATATGTAACAGTGCAAGTGTGGGAATTAAATGAGCAACTTAATTCTAAATCTATGGAAATCAAGTGAACTAAATACATGAAAGTAGACCCGGAACTCCGTAGTCTATGACTTAATATTTGACCGTATCCGAGACATACGAGGGTAGCGTTAATCATGTCTCGGAGCCTTTCAGGCGACAGTCTCGTATCTTAGCGTAGTGCTAGTAAACTGTTATATACCCCCCCAGATTTGACGGTATAGTCAAAGCTGTAGAAAATAAATAAATAAAGATAGAGAGATAGGGTTATGCTTAAGAGTCTTTGTTTGATGATGTAGCAATTTAATGTTAAATATCCACCAAATTTAATTGCTTTATCTATGCCTCGTGCCTTTGACGGGTTAGGATCTTAGTAAGACCGTCGGCAGGCATCTTGTCTATAGGGACCCATTATACGTCAATCTTTTTGTCTTGGACTTCCTGTCTAAGCCAGTGCTAATATACGTCAATATGTCGTAGCTTAGTGTTAAGCTTTGGTGTATCCTGTCTTAGGAGTTATATTGTCTGCATATTGTCGCATAGTAGGGTAAATTCGCGTTCTAAATTAAAGCCGATTGCCTTAAAGAAACGCTGCCACTAGATAATCTTAACAGCAGCCGTAGATAGGGAGAGAAGCTCCACTTTAGTAGTTGAATAAGTTACTAATCTTTATAGGGTTGCCTTCTAATCAATCAGTCCTCCAAATAGCATAAAAAGGTATCCTTAAGAGCTCCGTTTGGTGTCTTTATGGTCCGCAAATACTGCGTTGGATACTCCGTAAAAGGTGACGTCTTCTCCTTTAGGGTTTCTGAAGTAGACGTATGCTCCAAATACTTCGCCAGAGTATTTAATAGCTGTAGATTTTGTTCTAAGGCAATAGGCGATAGCTTGATTTGATGCATCGAGGTGCTTTTAATTTGGATTGGTAAGAAATTTGGCTAGCTTTAAATGCGTCTTTATAATATTAGGTCTTCTAAATACGGCAAGGTGCGCAAGAGAACCGACTCGTTGCTAATAGGCTAGTGTTCTTTAAGGGTTCGTCTGCTAGTTGGACGGAATTAGTTCTTTAGCAGGAAGTAGTAACTTAGGAAATCTTCCTAGTTAAATATTAAATTGACTGGCTATCTTTTTGATATAGGAGTCTTGGCAGAGCCAGAGCTTTCTGCTTACACGATCTCGTTTAATTTGAATTCTTAGGAACTATTATAGGTCTCCTAGTGCACGGATCTTGTATCAATGTAGAAGTTTAGCTTTAAATTCTTTAAGTCTTTAAAGGTCCTTTTTGGCAAATAGAATGGCAATATCGTCTATATAAAAGAAGACAATAAGTCATCCATTAGTGTAAAGGCAGTTTGTACCTAGGACAGGCTTTAATCCAAATTTGGCCAGTATATTTGTAAGCTCTTTATACTAAAGTAGTAGTAAGACTTTTAATCCATATAGCGCCATAAGTAGCTTTAGGATATGTCCATTTTAATTAAAGCCTTCTGGGCAGTAACAGTAGACTAGCTTGTCTAGTCTTGCATTTATAAATGCGTTTATAGCGTCATACTGTTAAATCTCCAAATTAAATGCGGCTGCTATAGCCATAAGGGCACGGAATATTCAAGTAGCTAGGGTTGCTGCATAGGTCTCTTCCTTAGTAATCTATAGGTCTCCATGGACACACAGTCAAGCCTTTGGCTTTTGTAGGTAGCCGTCGCTATTAAATTTGTATTTAAAGACCTATTTTAGCGGAAGGATCTGGTTATTAGTTGCTTCTTCCTTTAGGACAGTCTTAAATATCCCTCGGCGTTTCAAGTTGTTGTATTCTTTTTCTATGGCCTTTTAAAAGCCGGTAGTCAAAGGGTGCTTTCTTAGCTCTTTAAGGTTCCTTAGTTTAAGAGGAAGATTATCTCTATACAGGGAGGATCTAGTTTGGTTAATGTCCTTTACTAGTCCTATAGCAAAGCCAGCGTAGTAACTAAATAGGGTAGGTATATTAGCTAGTGCTGCTGCGTACGCTTAACGTCAAATTCGTTTGGAACCTTCTGGTAGGATAAGGTTGGCAGAAGGATCGGCCAAGACCTTATTAGCTCGTGGAGCTGTATTTAACGGTTCTGGTAAACTGCTTAGCTAGGTAGAACCTGTTTTAATTATATCTAAGATATCGTCTTAAAGTCCTCCCGGTATAGTGTTTGTTTCTAGCAGATCTAGAGATACTGTTCTGCTAGGTATTAGTAGCTATTTAATGTCCTTTGTAGGAAGCTCTGCTAAGTCATTTAATATAGTTGTTTAATCTATATTTAAGGTAGGTCTATATAGGATAGATTCATCTTTAGATTCGTCCTTATAGAGAGGTTCTAGTAGACTAATTGCCTAGATGGTGTCTTCTAATACTTCTCTGAGTAGGTAATTAATGTTTTAACCCTTGGGGTTATAGAACAAGGTCTTGTTAAATTTAACGTCTCTAGTTTAAATAACTTTATAAAGACTTAGAATCCAGATTTAGTAGATATTGGTTAAATTATAGCCGACTAGGTGTCCAATCAATGCACAGGGAGCTAGCTTGTCTCCCTTTCTAACTTATTTATTCAGCGTATAGGTCTTACAACCGTATTTGTGCATATAGGTAAGTAATGGCAGCTTGCCGTAGGCGACCTTATACAGAGTTTTCCACCCTAGCTGCTTATTTAGTGTTTAATTAAGTACATAGCTAGCAGCAAGGAAAGCTTCTGGTCCTAGAGATAGGGGTAAGGATGCTTCCAGCTGTATAGATCTTAATTGTTCCATAAGGGTTCTTCTAGATTATTTAGCTTCACTATTTTGTTCCTTAGTATACGGTGCTCAGCATTTAAAGGTAATGCCCTTGTCTGCACACTATACTTATAGGGTGTCTTCTATTTATCTAAATGCTTATTCATCATCGCTCTAGAAGAAGACGACGTCTTAGTAGAGTTATGTTTTAATTAAGCGGTAAGTCTTATAAATGGTAGGTAGGACAGTAGCTTTGTCCTTATTCTTAAAGGTAAATATAAAGTTAAATTTGGAATACGTGCAATAGAAGTGCATGGCATATCTATTACTGTTATACCCTGGTACTCCAAGGTAGATGATATTAAATGCTAGCCGTTTAAATAGTTAAGTGGCTGGAAATTTATGTTCTCGTCTTTAAGAGATCTGCTATATGTGCTTTGCTAATAAGCAAACTTTATATTTAATTTTAAGCGGTGCTTGTTTGTTGGTTTTAAATTTGGTTAGCTCTGCGCTAATAACATGCTTAGGAAGCTATGCAATAGTATTAGGTCCTACATGGCCAAGTATCTTGTGCTATCTTATAGCTATAGCTCTAATTGGTTTACGGGCCATTTAGCTTAGTTAAAATCTTCCTGTTAAGAAGGTTGATTAAGTTGTTAAGTCTAGGGTATTTTTAGGCTCTCTGTGCATTAGTGCCCAGTGGCCCCTTAGTTGTTTTGCATAGTAGACTGTTTCGCTAGTTACTAGACGGTATAGCATATTTCGTCCTAAGTTAAAATGGATGTTATTATTAGTAGCTCTTAAGAGTGCTATAATATTTATAAAAAAGGTAGGTGCTAGTGCTATATAGGATAGCTTTATTTTTAACTTCCTAGTAGGTATATTAATAGTAATAGTTACTATTCCATAGGCTTAAATTTTCACGAAATTTCCGCTAGCAATTAGGTAGTCGTCTTCTACTGCTAGGTATGAGAAGGTAAAGTCTTCTTTATTATTGTAGACGTGGGTATCTGCACTAGGGTTAAGTATCCAGGTGTTCTAGATTTTAAAAGGAATTTAATTAGTACTAAACACAGTAGTATGGCTAGTTGGTTTAGTAAAAGGTGGGGTTTTAGAATTAAAATTAATTATGGATTCTGTATTCTAATTGTTCTCCTTTACTTCCTATTCTCTTTTTTAAATTTGGTTAATAATGTGTTTAATCTAAGGTATAGATAAGATAGCTTTATCTACTTTCTTCTAGATGTCTACCCTTGGTCTCTATTTTTAAGGGCGTTTATGCTTAGTAATATAATAGCAGTTGTTAAACCGGTATACGATGCCGTATATACATTCCTTATTCCATCTTAAATTTGAATTGCTATTGGAATTAGAATTGCTGTTAAAGTCTAAATTAAAATTGGAATTGTTTTAAAGGGTTGTGTCACGGAGCGAGCACAAGCGGTGATAATATATAGCGAAGTAGATATTATTAAGCTATATACATGAACTGCGTAATAAAGTCAAGACGTTGCGTGAGGAAAGGAAAGTAGGAAACAGGGGAAAAAGGGTATATAATGTTTGCTTAGTTGCTAGGTTAACGGGTACTGTGCTACGCACAGGCAGAGTAGAGCTTAGGTGGCGGTTCTGGTAGAACTTGGCAGAATTTAGCAGTTAGAGGTCCTTAAAGTTGCCAGTTGGCAACTCCAACAGTAGAGATGGCAGATTGTGGCGGAATACGGCAGATTGCTGTCAGATTGCCGTCTTATGGTTAGTCTCCGGTTATTTAGTTAGTGGAAATAGGTAGACGTGTGTAAGGTGTTATAGGGGTATCCTATAATAGTACCCCCCCTTTAAATTTAAGCATCTGTAAGATGGGGCTGTAGTAGTTCTGGGTAGAGTTCGTAAAAGTCTTCTATGGCTTGTGTAAGTCCTATAGAGTTAGCAGGTTCCTATAAGGGTTTAGCAAAACCTCTCCATTTTATAAGGTATATATATTTGCGTTTCCATTTGTTGTACTTAATGTCATTAACTCTTTTAATAAGGTACTCATCCTTACTATCCACTTTAACTGGTGGGGGAGGGTCTTGGATTTGTCTAGGCAGGGCGTTTAATATAGGGGCGGTAGGGTGGAGGACTAATATATGGAATATAGGGTGGATTTTAACCGTATTAGGGAGCTTTAGTTGGTAGGCATAAGGAGAGATAACTTTTTTAACCTTATAAGGGCTAGCGTTCTTCCAATTAAGTTTCTTAGTAGGTTATTTTATATTTAGATTTCTTGCGTTTAGCTAGACAAAGTTACTAATTTAGTAAGCTAGTGCTAGGGTTTAGTTCTTATTTGCTGCGGCTTTATAGATAAACTGGGCCTATGTTATTTTATTAGTAAGGAACTCCTATAATTCTTCCATCTTCTTTACAAATTTATTTACTTCTGCAACTTATAAGGCCTAATAAGCTAGACAAGGAACATTACTAAAGGGTTTAAAACCTATTTGCGGGTGCTAGTCATAATTAGCTAGGAATAGGGAGACCTTTGTAGTTTCTAAGATGGAGTTATTTGCAGTAAACTTGGCAAATATAAGCCAGTCCATCCAGTCGTCCTGCAGATATGACGTATATATCCAAATATACTGTTCCATTATAGCATTTGCATGTTCCGTTTGACCATCCGTTTCCAGGTAATATGCCGTAGACAATAGTACTTTAATGTAGAGTTAGGTAGTTAGTTCTTTCCAAAATACTAAGACGAACTGGCGGCCTCTATTAGAGATAATTGTTTTAGGGAGTTTATGGAGTTTCTATATGTAATCCAGGAACAGTTAGGCAATGGCAGGTGCTGATATATTAGGGCAGGCAATTAAGTGTCTCATCTTAGATAGTTAGTCTATAACTACCATAATATTTGTACAGCCTTTACTTTTGGGGAGATTAACAATAAAGTTAATTAAGATGTCCTTCCATCTTTGGTCCGGAATAGGCAGTGGCTTTAGAAAGCTGTTGTATGTCTTATGTAAAGCTTTAGCTTATTAGCAGGTATAGTAGCTGGAGACGTACCTTTATGTCGTGTTATATATGTTTGGCTAGTAGTACTCCTATTAGAGTAGCTCTAGGGTTTTTCCTTAGCCTGGGTGGCCAGCTACTAGTAGGTTATATACGTGTTTAAGGAGCTTGAGCTTAAGTTTATCGTAATTAGGAATAACTAGGCGGTTTTAGTAGTATAAGTAGTCTCTATAAACTTTATATTTACTTAGAGAGATCTTTTTAGAGCGTCTAACACCATCTTAAATTAGCTTAAGTGTCTCTTGGATAAACTCATTGTTTAGGTATTTATTGATTATAATCTGTTTAATTAATTAATTAGTTATTTTAAGGACGTGTACCATAAGGTCTTTAGCTAGGGGATTAAATAATTTGGGATAAAGCAGGGTTTGTTTGTGGTAGGCGCGCGCTTCTTCCTATACTATTATATCTTGTAAACGTTGAGTTAGGGTATTAGGTTTTTAACCTTAAACGCCTAGGCGGTATGTGATTAAGAATTAGAAATGAGACAGATATTCTAACTAGCGGGCTTAATAATAACTTAGCTGTTTTATGGTTGTGAAGTATTATAGATTCTTATAGTTGCTAAGGACCTTAATTGGAAATCCAGCACCTTTTAGTTTAGGTTGCTACTGTTTAAAACATCTAATAATAGCTAATAATTCTTTATTATAGATCTTATAGTTATATTTAGCTAGACTTAGTTGTTTTAAGAAGTATGCTATAGGGTGCAGTACCCCTTCTTTATTATACTAAAACAGAATGCCTCCAGTGACGTAGTTAGATAAGTCAGCTTCTATAATACTCTTTTAGTTTAGGTTAAAGTGTTAGAGTATAGGTGCGGTAGTGAACATGACTTTTAGATAGGTAAAGGCCTTCTTGTATTCCTTATTAAAGATAAAGGCTTTATCCTTTTAGGTTAGAGCTATAAAAGGTAAAACTAGGGCGGAGAAGTTATTGATAAACTGTTAATAGAAATTAGCAAATCCTATAAAGGCTCTTACGTCCTTAACGTTCTTAAGTTCTTACTAGTTTACAATTACTTTAATCTTCTTTAAGTCCATTTATATGCCATCTATAGAGATAATAAGTCCAAGGTATAGAACTTCCGTTTTATGGAACTTGTATTTATCTACATCTAATTATAGTCTAGCTCTATATAGGGCTTTTAAGACAAGGTCAACGTGTTTCTTATATTTAGCTAGGTTATTGCTATATACCAGGATATTATTGATATAAGCAGTACAGAAAATGTCTAGGTAAGGTTGTAAGGTATTATTTATAAAGTGTTAAAATGAACTTGGGGCATTTATGAGGCCAAATAGCGTCACTAAGTATTTAAATAGTCCGTATTTAGTACGGAATGCTGTAAGCTATTTATCTCCTTTTGTAATACAGAGGCGGTTAAATGCGTAGATAAGGTTAAGTTTCGTATAGTAATAAGCCTTACTTAATTGGTTTAGTGTCTCTTGAATTAATAGGAGCGGGTACCGATTTTTAATGGTAATAGCGTTAAGAGCTTAGTAGTCCACATAGAAGCGCAGACCGCTGCTAGGTTTCTTAATGAAGATTATAGGTATAGCTATAGGTGAAGAGCTTACTCTAATAAATCCTTTACTTAGGTGTTCGTCCAAGTACTTTTATAATACTTGGAGTTTGTTTTGGGACATTCTATATAAGGGTCTAAATCCTGGTTATTTTCCTTCTTTAAGTATGATCTTGTAGTTATATGGTTAGTGCTCCGCTAACTTATTAGCTTTTTTTATAAAAATACTTCTAGATGCTTATAATGGCATACTAGTACTTTTATAGTAGGGTTAGTGTGCTTCTTTGGTACTAGGGCCTTTTTAATATTGGCTATTATAATAGTAAAGATTGTATGTTTAGGTTTCCTAGCGAGTTATGCTAATAGGGTAGCTCTGATTATATAAATATCCGTAGAAAGGGGGGCGAGTTGCTAGCTAGCAACTTTTTTTTAATTATCTACTGTTTCTTGTTTAATTTTAGGTTTAGTGTTAGGTATAGAGTTAGTATTAGATTTAGGTTCAGGTTCTTTAAGTATCCTTTTTATAGTAGAATACCAGTTCTTCTGGTACTTTTATATGTTAAGCTTAAGTTTAGGCTTCTGCTTGGTTTGGGGTGGTATAGTAGTTAGGGTTAATTTATATAGTTTAGTATAATTTTCAGGTTCTTAGTGGAATTAGGTGGACTTTTTAGGTATAGGGTAGATATTAGTGGAAATTTTAGACTAATGGATCCTAGTGGATTTTTTAGATTTTGGTTTAGGGTCTAAGTAGTAAGTTATAAGGCACTTCTGCTTATAACAGGAGGCGGTAAATAGAAGCTTAAGGTTGTCCTAATTAATGGTTACCTTATATAGCTTTATCTAAGGTTATTTAAGTATTACTAAGTAACCTAGGGTGGTAACGAAAAGCCTAATTAGTTCTTTATGGTTTAGGTATTAGAGTTTTAGGAATACTATATAGGTAATACGGCCTAAGATAGTATGTTTGCTATTAAATCTAAATACGTTAATATGCCGGTTGAGGGGGGTTAGGGTAAAACTATTATCTTACGCGAAGATCTTGTTAATAAATCCTATACTACTAGCTCCTGTGTTAATTAGGACTTAAGTATTAGCCTATTAATTATTCTGCCAAAGATAACAGTTAACAGTTATGCTGTAATCCTAAGAGTTAGAATTTATAACATCTAGAGTATTTAATAAGATCCTAAGGCAGCGCCGTCCCGGAGAGTGACTTAGCTCTAGGATCTTCCTTTTAGAGGTAACTAGGGTAGGGTTCCTATAGAATGTTAGCTGTAACTTCGTCCTTATAAGTGGTACTTACTAAATGTGGGGCTGGAGCTATATAAAGATTGGGGATAGTAACTGGAGGATTAGTGCGGTGAATGGTTACTAGTGTTAGCCGTTTGTAAATCGTGTTGGGGTATAGGGATAGAGCAGTATCTTAAGATGTAAGCCTTGCTTCCGCATTTAAAGCAAAGGCCTAGCTTAATATATTATTCTTATTTAGGGGACCCTAGTGGGGCATACTCTAGGGTTCCAAAGTCAATGTCTATAGCGTTGGGGTGCTTAGGCTAAAATAATAACTTAGTGGTTGTTCGCGGAGCTGTTATATTATATTAAGGAGTAGACTTTGGTGTCAGGCGTAGTATATCATTATATTATTTATTAATAACGTTTATGTAGGCGTTAAGGGCTCCTGGTAGGTCTATACCTATTAGAGAGGTTTTTAGTTTAAGACTTAGGGATTTAATAAGGCTATTAATTAGTATGGAGTTGTTCCAGCCTGTTTTTTTTGCATAATGGTTAAATTCGAAGAAGTATACTGGAAAGCTTTTCGTTCCTTAAGTTATATAGTTTATCTTTCTCTAAGCAGTAGCTTGGCGGTTTAGGTTACTGTATATAGCTTTAAGAAGTACAACTAGACTTTATACTGAATTCGGTTAAAGGGGTTTAATAAGGTTAGCTATATCTCCTCCTAGTTAATTTAGGGCGTAGCAAAGTCAGTTGGCTTTAGTTAGATAGCGGTTAGCATTACTAGTTAGCTTATTTTTAAGCTGGCTTAGAAATAATTGGAGTTCTTATTATTTACTAGCGAATATTGGAGGGTCTAGTAGTCGTTTAGATTATTACAGTACGGTAGTTGGTTTAGGGTAAATAGCTACTATAGGTTTAGGACTCTTGTTTCGCGTGTTTGTCTCCAGTGCTTTTATCAAACCGGACCCTTATCGACAGTTGTTTAGTTTGATTGATTTGGTCCAATCAAGGTTTATTTAATATAGATCAAACCAATTAAATAAACTAATTGGACTAAATTAATCGTCTATTGGTTTAATAAATTGCTAGAACAGCCTTCCTGCCCTTACTATAAGCCAGTTGCCTTGGGAACTGATCTCTTAGTGGAAATAAAGTTCTAGTAAGATGGTGGAGAGCCGATAGCCATAGGTATTGGAGGCGTTAAAATCCTTTAAGCCTCGTGCAGCCTCCCCACTAAAGACTCTTCTATTCTGCCTCTACAGCCCCTTTCTTTACCGTGTTTACCTTAGTCAATTAGGTTTCCTACTTAATGCCTTTAGATATATTAATTGGTGATATTTCTAATCGATTTACACCTTTGCTGTTTTCTACAGAGGGCAATTTACACCCAAGGCAGCCGATATATGGCGTAGATGGCTTCATCTTCAGGCCTAAAGATGCAGTTAGCTATTAGCTTGCTCTATAGCTTAATAGCAAGACCTCTTGTAGGCGTAGAGCCTGGGTCTGGCAGCATGGCACTCTGGTACAAGATATAAAGCAACAGCAGTACTGGCTTTGCTGTAGATATAAGCCTATAATCTCTTACACAAAACCTGCTAATAGGAAAGGCTATAGAGTAATCCCTCCTGTAGTTAGATCAGCAGCCTCCATATTATATGTAATTAGCCATATGGTTAACACCCACGGCTTTAATAGGCAGGGAGAAGAACCCTATAAAGAGAAGGATGTTATTATAACCAAAGGTTTACCTACTTATTAAGTCGAATTTTACCAATACCACAAACACCTTGTTGCCTTTGTGGTCTTAGACAATATCTCTTTTACTAGAGCCTTATTAAAGCACCTTATTTGCCTTATTAGCCTGCTTAACCCTATAGCTATAAGCCTACACCCTACGTCGCCAGCAACAGTTTCTAAATGGGTAATTAAAGATGCAAAGATTATAAGTAAGCGCATTAAATACGCTCTCTATACTACAGCCTCTAATATAAGCCTTATACTTAATATCTGGATATTACCTAACTATATCGCGTTCCTTAGTATTAAGGCGCATTTCATTAATTAGAATGGGAAGCTATAGAACCTTTTAATTGCCTTCTATATGCTTCTAGGACCTTATACTAGTAAGAACATCGCTTCTGTAGTAATTGCTACTGTGGAATCCTACAATATTACATCCCATATTGTATACACTACTATAGATAATACGTCAAATAATAACACTTTTGCATAGCACTTCTACAACTATCTGGACAAGGATTGGAAGCTCTTCCGGCTTTAATATAGCTGCCACATAATCAACCTTGCAGCAAAGAATGGCCTATATGGTAATATGCATGCAAAGGCTTCCTTATACTCCTCAGAAGAAGCAGCCTCCTGGCATACGCGTAGCAATAAAGAAGTAGAGTAGTTTGTAGCGGAGATACATACTAAACAAGTGGAAGAGAAGGCTGTTTAAAAGCAACACGAAGCCTGGCGTCAGAAAGGTCCTGTTGGTATGCTTTGCAACTTGGCAATCCACGCTATAATAATACCATAACGCAGGGAGGCCTTCCGCGATGCTTAAAGGGCCATAAATGACAATTAAGGCCTTTGCCTATACTCACTTGTTAAAGAGAACGCCACAAGATGGAACAGTACCTATGAGATAATCAAATGTGGTAGGTAAACTGCCTAGTAGAACACACTAGGACCTCATTTTTATCCTTAAAGATCAATATAAGGTTTAGCTACAGCTCTTAATCTTAGTGCGTAAAAAGGCTGGTTAGTAGGTAAGTTGCCAGCTAGTAACTCAGATTGACTTAAATACGCGCTATATAATTAATAGCCGCTATTCTGCCTTCTGAAGCTAAGCCTAATTAATCAATTAGGTTTTATAACAAGCCTTAATACCAAGCCTGTTTTTTAGGGATAGATTAAGACCTCGCTAACAGAATCTCTTTTAAATAGGTCTCCGCTTGCGCCCTGCTATTGACAAGTATACCAGAATGCAGAAATTAACCTCCAACCGCAGTATATCTGGCGATCAACTCCTGCCTAATTACTAGGAGGCTCTGCATAATATTAAGAAGATACTAGAGCCTCTAGCTAAAGCAACCTTTAAACTAGAGTATCGTGGCATTTATAGCAATACTAGCTCTCTCTAGCAGTGGCTTACAAAGCTCAATAGCCTCTTAACCTTTATAAAGAAGCAAAAAGTAAGGCTAGTAGCTAATAAGTATACAAACAAGTATGTCATCACTATAGTAGAGCTTATATGGGAGAAACTTGACTACTACTACAGCCTCAGTAATGTAATACCAGCTTACTGAGCAGCTGTTCTTCTCCATCCTAGCAGGAAGTTTCGGTGGTTTAAGACGCATTGGGCTTTAAGGCCTAAATGGCAAGAAGCTGTTAAGGACGACTTTGAAGAGTTTGCTTATACTTCACTTAAGAGCAGGCCTCCTACACCAAAGGTAATGGCTATACGCAGCTCGCCACGCAAGCGGAAGCCTCGCACTAAGTACTAGCCCAAAGATAGTGATTCTAATTGGGGTAAGGAGGCAAGAGATCCTATTGCTGAGGAGATCAATCGCTATCTTAATAGCCCAGTTATAAAGAGGCTGGTAAGGAACAATAGAACAAAGATTAATATTAATGTAATTGACTAGTGGTTTAACCGTCGTAATAAGTATCCTATACTTAGTTCAATAGCTCTTGATCTTGCTACAGCGCCGCTAGAAAGTAGCGACCTAGAGCGTAAGTTCAGCGACGCTCTTAATATCTTCACAGATAAGCGCAATAGCCTCAAGCCTGACACAATCAAGGCGCTTATGCTATTGAAATTAGGCCTACACGAAGGTTTGCAGCTGTAGGCTTGCAGCTAGAGCAATATAAGCAATTAATTGTCAAACCAGATCAATCGGGTTTGGTTTAATTAATAGTTATTAAACTAAACAAACTCAGTTTGATATCAATCAAACGTCTGATAAGATGGTTTGAACCGTTTGGGTTTGGTTTAATAAAAGCACTGTTTGTCTCTAGAGAAGGCGTTCAGTCTTAGGGCCCTAGTATGGGCATCTTAAGGGTGCGGGCTTCTTCTTAAAGGTCCTTAATTATTTGCAGGTGTTATGCTTCTTATTTGGCTTATTATTAAGTTAAAGTGGCTTAGTTCTGTACAAGGGCGTCTATAAAGGACTTCTGTATCTCTACTAATTGTTCTCAGAGTACGGACATGATGCCAGCGGCTGTTATGGGGGCTTTAGGGTTATTCTGCATTTCAAAGGGTGGTATATAAGGTTAACGCAACATAGTATTATAGAGCGAGCACAAGCGGTGATAATATATAGCGAAGTAGATATTATTAAGCTATGTATATAAACTGCGTGATAAAGTTAAGACGTTATATAAGGAAAGGAAAGTAGGAAACAGGGGAAAAAGGGTACATAACATTCACTTAATTGCTAGGTTAATGGGTACTATGCTACGCATAGGTAGGGTAGAGCTTAGGTGGCGGTTCTAGTAAAACTTGGTAGAATTCGGCAGTTAGAGGTCCTTGAAGTTGCTAGTTAGCAACTCTGACAGTAGAGACGGTAGATTGCGGCGGAATACGGCAGATTGCTGTCAGATTGCCGTCTCGTGGTCGGTCTCCGGTTGTTCAGTCGGTGGAAACAGGTGGACGTGTGTAAGGTGTTACGGGGGTGTCCCGTGACAGGTTGCAAATGCAGAGTTATTGGCATTGAGGTAGATAATGCTTGCTGCATATAGTAGTGCTCCTTAAATTCCTTAATAAGGTTAATTATAGATAGGGCCTCTTTGTCCTTCCGTTCTTTTTAAATAAGATTTACTTCTAGTACTCCTGCAAAACTAGAAGAGATGACTTTAATGGCTTATACGAAATTGTAGTAGGGCCTAAATCCCTGTATGTCTGGAAGCTTTAATTCCTCTACTAGCTTATAGACGCTCCTCCAGTTATTTAACTATTTTTTAATACTCTACTTTTTGTTATAGGCTTTAAGAGCCGTATATTAATTAAGGATGTCGTGCTTTTAACCTAAGGTAGTAGGGGCGAGTACAGTCTTTAACTCTTAAAGGCGTTTGTATACCGTTCCGAGGTCTTTAATAAGAGGGAGGTAGGCTACTAACGTCGTGCGGACGATATAATTACTAATATCGTTTATAGCTTGCTCTTGCTTCTAGTGTATACGGAGGTCGTCCTTATACTTAGCGTAGAGTTAATTATACGCAATAAGTTGGTTTAGATCTAGCTTGGCTATCAACATAGCAGTAGGAAGCACGTCTTTTGGTATAGGTCAATTTAGAGGTTCTAGCTTTAGAAGCTTGTCTTTCTTCTTTAATGGGTTAATGTACTACTATACGTTGTTTGTTTTAGTAGTATCTTGAATAATAAAGAACTATTATATCTAATTAGATGGCCTTTTAAGGATAAGGTTAAATTTTAAATAAGGTCCGTCTGTATTGGTTATTATTTTTAGAATTTAATAGGTTAAGCAGGGTCCTAGGTTAGCGTCTTGGCGAAACTTTATTTTAACGTTCTGAGCTTTTAATTTGATTCGTCGGTTCGTTTATCTGTTGGGTACGTTCGTCGGTCAGGTGCGACCGTCCGTTTATTTGGTAGGTAAAGAAGCTTAAGACACTTGCAAAGGTGGTAGAAGTAGTGACTTCGTAAAATAAGGTAGTAGATTGATTGGTTTTGCAGGTAGTGCAATCCGGACTTATAACTGTAACAGTGCAAGTGTGGGAGAATTAAATGAGGTGACTTAATTCTAAATCTATGGAAATTAAGTGAACTAAATATATAAAAGTAGACCCGGAACTCCGTAGTCTATGACTCAATATTTGACCGTATCCGAGACATACGAGGGTAGCGTCGATTATGTCTCGGAGCCTTTCAGGCGACGGTCTCGTGTCTCAGCGTAGTGCTGGTGAACTGTTACACTATAGATATCTTATTAAACAGATTATAGCCCATAGTGTTAACTATATTAATAAATATAAATTCCTACCTCTATATAGGCAGGCCAGGTATATAGCGCTATATTAAAATAATATATAGGTAGGATTTGCAGCCACTAGCCTGGTTCCGTATAATCTAGATTATATACTATTACAGCTACACACTAAATATTGGATGCCGTCACCCTAATATCCGCAATTAAATACACCCTAGGTAGCCGAAACTCTTTATAATATTACTAAGCTATAAAATTAGATAGCCCTATTAAGGAGCTATCTTAAGCGGCGTATATATAGCCCACTAAGTCCAATAGAACAAGCCCTTAGCTAGCTTATTAAGGGGTATAAAATAGCCATGTTAAGCGCTATGCTACCTATAAGTAAAAATAAAAAGTTATATATAGAAAATTAGCGCCAAAAAATAAAGAGGGTAAAGAAGCGAAAGTATATAGCTAAGGGGGGTGTTTTATTAGGAGCTGAAGGGGCCTCTCGTACACAAGCTATATAGGAGGGAGCAGTAGATGGGGCAGTAGAGGCAGCGGTCAAGCGACCGCAACGAGCACTACACAAGTGCAGTATATATAAATCAATAGAACACATAGCCCGTACGTGCTAAAGACGTTAGGCAAGCAAATAGCAGATAGCTACACTAAATATATTTATTCGTGGTTAAACAATTCAAGTATTTACCCTCGGTCGCATAGTTGGGTGGGCCACTTGGGGGTATGGGCCACTTGGGGGTGGATTACGTTAGTAGAAGAGTTTAGGCTTTATAGTAAAGAGTATATTTAATATAAGGCTTTAATAAAGACGCCAAAATATATAAAGTAGTGCGCCTCTTATATATAGAAGTAAGGTAAGGATATTTAGCTAAAATCGGGTGGCAATAATACGATATTTTATTACTACTATCTTTATAAATAATTAAGGTAAAAGTTGTAACCGACTACTGGTACTATACCAAAACAGTACTTTATCTCATCTTATGACTTACCACCTTGTCTTTTGACATTATATGTCTTACTACTTATTTCTATTACGTTGTCTATATTGGCTATTATCGGCGTTATTATTAGCCTATTGTCACCTATTTCGTATATATAGCACATCTAATTTCCATAGATTTAGAATTAAGTTATTTACTTAATTCTCCTATACTGTAAAGCTTATAGTTATAAGCCTAGATTACACTATCTGCTAAGCAATTAGTCCACTACCTTATTTAAGAAGTTACTACTTCTACTACCTTTATAAGTGTCTTAAGCTTCTTTAAATACCAAAACCAGTCTATAGCTATTACGCTGCAGATATTCTACCACAACTAGTTTACAGCCATTACGCTATAGACGTCTTCTACATATAACCAGTCTATAGCCATTACGCTATAGACGTCCTCTATATCTAGTCTATAGCTATTACGCTGCAGACAACCTCTACTACTACTAGTTAAATAAATAATTAAACCTAACCAATGAACAAACTAATAAATTAAATTATTAAAATAAGGTTTCGCCAAGACGCTAACCTAAACCCTACCTAAACTATTAAAATTCTAAAAATAACAACTAATATAAACGAGCCTTTATCTAAAATTAACCTTATTCTTAATAAGCTATCTAATTAGCTTTTATGGTTCTTTATTATATAAGATACTGCTAAAACCAACAAGATATAGCAGTATATTAACCTATTAAAGAAGAAAGATAAGCTCCCAAAGCTAGAACCTCTAAAACAACCTATACCTATAGACGTACTTCCTATAGCTATATTAATAGCACAGCTAGACTAAACCTAGCTTACTGTGTATAATTAACTCTATATAGAGTATAAGGACAATCTACGCATATACCAGAAGAGAGAGTAGGCTATAAGCGATGTCAGCAACTACATTATTTAATTAACATTGGTAGCCTACCTTCTACTTATTAACGGCCTTAACACGGTATATAAATAGCTTTAAACACTTAAAAAAGCACTTGCCCCTACTATATTAGGTTAAAAGCATAACGTCCTTAATTAATATACGGCTCTTAAGGCCTATAATCCAAATTAGAGCATTAAAAAATGGTTAAATAACTGGTAGAATGTTTATAAGCTGGCAGAATAATTAGAGCTACTAGGCGTCTAGGGATTTAGACCCTACTATAATTTTATATAAGCCATTAAACCTATCTCTTTTAGTTTTATAGGAGTATTAAAAGTAGACCTTATTTAAAAAGAACGGAAGGATAAAGACGCACTATCTATTATTAATCTTATTGAAGAATTTAAGGAGCACTACCGCATGCGGTAAATAGTATTATCTTCTACCTCTACTGCCAATAACTCTGCATTTGTAACCTATTAAGGCAACTTAAATTCTAATTCTAATTCCAATTTAGACCCTAACGGTAATTCTAATTTAAATTTAAGACAGCACAAGGAATGCATATGCGGCCTTATACATTAATACAATAACTATTACTATATTGTTAAGCATAAGTGCCCTTAAGGATGGAGACTAAGGGCAGATATTTAAAAAAAAATAGATAAAATGATCTTATCTATACCTTAGGTTAAACCCATAATTAACTAGATTTAAAAAAAAGAATAGAAAGCAAAGGAGAATAATTAAAAGAATATAGAATCTATAATTAATTTTAATTCTAAAACTAGCCTAGCTTCTATAACACTACTAACCTATAATACTGCCGCGTTTAGCACTGGTTAAACTCTATTTAAACTCTAGAATACTTAGATACTTAACCCTAGTATAGATATACACATCTATAACAACAAAGATGACTTTATATTCTCCTACTTAGCAGTAGAAGATAACTACTTAATTACTAGCAGAAATTTAAAAAAAATATAAGCTTACGGAACAGTAACCATTACTATTAATATACCTACTAAAAAGTTAAAAATAAAGCTATCCTATATAGCACTAGTACCCACCATATTTATAAATATTATAGCACTCTTAAGAGCTACTAATAATGATATCCATTTCAACTTAGGACAAAATATGCTATACTATCTAATAACTGGTAAAATAGTCCGCTATAATAAATAACTAGGGGGATATTAGACACTAATGCACAGAGAGCCTATAAGTACCCTAGATTTAACTTAGTTAATATTCTTAACCTCTAAGAGATACCAGCCTATAACAGCACTAAATATAACAATTATATTATTACTAGATCCGCCTACGGCACCAGATCCGCCTATATTAGCACTAGTTATAATAACTGCAACGTTACCAAATATAATGTCTATAGTGTTACCAGAGTTATTAAATGCAACGTAGCTAGCAGCCTGTGTAAAGAAGACGACCTATTAAAGATATAAGAAGCAATTTAAATTAGGAAATAAACTTTATAAGCACCTAGGAAAGAGCTATAGATATACCCAGCAGTAATAAGAGACCTAACTAAATATAATAGCTTTATCCAGAGCTTTACTAGAAGCACTATATGCAATATAATTAACGGCTATATCTAAGGCCTTACCATATTAAATAATAATACTATTACTTAACCAGATCTAAACATCTACCTTAGTTATAGATTAAATAACTACCCTATGCACAGATTAAACAACTGCCTTAAATGCAGATTAAAACACTATACCTAAATTAAATAATTTAGTAGAACCTCCTATAAAGGACATTAAACAGTTACTAACTTTTAGCAGCATGATATCTCCAGATCTTCTAAAAACAAAGACCTTACCAAAAGGACTTTAAGATGATATCTTAGATACAATTAAAGCAATTCTAATTTAACTAAGCAGTTTACTAGAACCGTCCAATGGAGCTATTAATATAGCTCTATATACTAATAAAATCTCGGCCAAAGCTTTAGCTAACATTATCCTACCAGAAGGATTAAAACAAATTTAATGTCAAGCGTATGGCACTATTGCCCTACCCTTTACCACTTTAAAATTATATCTAAATTTCCTATTTTTGGTACAGTTTTTATCTTTATTTTATTTTTTATAGCTTTAACTACACCGTTAAATCTGGGGGGGGTGTATAACTAACTACCAGTACTATACCAAAATAGTACTTTGTCTTATCTTATAACTTACTACCTTGTCTTTTAACATTATATATCTTACTACTTATTTTTATTATATTGTCTATATCAGCTATTATCGGCGTTATCGTCAGCCTATTACCACCTATTTTGTATATATAGCACACCTAATTTCCATAGATTTAGAATTAAGTCGTTTACTTATTTCTCCTACACTGCAAAGCTTATAAAAGTAGAAGTTGTTAGTTATCTTCTCTAAAAGGACTACTATGGTAAGGTATGGTGTCTCTTAAATATAAAGTCACGGCGTGGTTAGTCGGTCGGTTAGTTATAATTAGTCAGTAGAAAGGTAGGCAGTAAGAAGAGAAGAAAAGAGTGTATTTGAAGAAGCAACTATATATCCATCGTGCCTGTCCGAGTTGTTAAAGACTCTAAGGCCGCGGGCCAATCTATATACCTATAGAAGGCCTATACTCTCCTAAAACTATACCTAAACTAGATATTAAATATAGTAGGCCAATTTACCCCACTATATACCTCCCCTATCTAGGTCGTTGTCCCTTAATAACTTCTAAAACTCCAAAACTCCAAAACTCCCTATCTTCGAAATAAAGGCGTAGTAGGTAACCGCATGCGCTCCTTACCCTTGCTATAAACCCAAGATAGTAAATAAGGAGACTCTATTCTAGTTAAATAAAACCACCCTCATCCGCCTAGTTGGGTAGTATAAGAGGCATTAGATGGACGGCTCTTAGATAATATTACTCTTTTACATCTTTCTATTTGCTTAGTTCTATCCCATAACTCTTTAGGCAACTCCATATAACTCTGTTCTTCTGCAATAATAGGGGGCACTCTACTTAGATCTACCGCAACAGTTAAAGGATTGGTTCCATTATTAATATAGTAGAAGTATAAGCGGCTATTGAAGCGATCTATCTTAGCTGTACATATAACCTAAAACGCATCCTTATAGTTTTTGATATCTTTAAGACGGTAGGAATACATCTATTTCGTAACTTTGTTCCAATTACCAGTTAGAAGAAGATTATAATCTTAGATTACCGCTAGAGAGTCCTATTGTTGTCTACCTAGAAGGCCGTTAAATAAGGCGCTAGTAGCTATAAGTTTAACTACAGTAGGGAAGCGATATAGAATTACGCCGTAAAGGTTAGTATGTCTAGATGGCGTATAAGGCGGCGCTTTTAAGTCTTAGTAAGCATCTGCTAGCTCTACTTAGGTTTCTCCTTCCATAACCTTAAGGTTATTATAGTTGTCCTAAATGCTAATAAACCACGGCAGTATTATTTGCCGGGTCCTAGTTAAAGGCCCTTTCGCCCTATAGGGAAGGTAAGGCATAGTTATACGTATATCTCCTTTTTTCCACTGCTAAGCTACCTAGTTAATTATATACTTTTCTACGTCTTTAATAGTCCAGTTTTAATCTAAGATCTTATATATAAATCCATTGCCCTTAGTTAATCCTCGCGCTTTGAGATTTGCCTACTATAACTTTAAGTAATAATGTATGCCAGATAGGATAATTATGCAATTGTCCTTAGTCTTATTATCTAGAGAAACGCTTTTTTAAATTATATTAGTACTGCGTCCACTTTCTATAAGAGAAGGAATATTTATATTAATATAACGGAAAGCTATAGAGTCTTCTTTAACTATGGGCTTTGTATAATAGGGATAGAAGATAAGTTGCCACTAGCTATTAGGCCTAAGAGCGTAATAGAGACGGTAGTACTTAGGATCTTATCTTATTAACTGCTAGTAAAGACTGTAGACCATTATTTTTAACTAGCTGTAATTTGGCCGCCTATTAATTAGACGCTAATAATGGCGGTATATATATATTTCCTTATTAATTATTTCTAAGATGCTAAAATCCCACTACTATTTAAATATATTTAAAACTGTAGATCCTTCTCGCTTTTATATATCTTAGTTATCTAGTAATAGCATCTAATTAAGCAAAGCCTCTCTGTTATAGGAAAACTTTAGTACTAAATTATAAATAAACTTATATAGTTCCAAGGAGTTAGATGGAACTGGAGGTCTATAAGCTTTTTTAAACTAGGAGTATATAGTAGGATCTGTCTTTATAGTGCTAAGGTAGTTATAAGCGTAATATATTAAATGAAGTCTGTAACACAGCGCGGCATAGTTTAGACCTTTTATTGCTAAGCCTATACGTCCTCCTATAGCTTATATATGCATTTAGTAGACCTTATATATCTCCAGATTAGAACTAGCTGCCCTATACTAACTATGCAAGAGCTTTATAACCTTAGTTGGTTTAATTTTAGTAGTTTAGTTTAGGGACGCCTTAAGATAAGCTGGTATATTATCCTTGTAGTTATACCCTTGTTTTGCACGGAGTATTGCTATAGTGTCTACGGCCTCCTTAATATACTTCTTATTATCTCCTGGTTTAATAACGTTTTTATTAAACATTAATTCTACTTCTAGCCCTCCTACTTCTAGGTAAGCAACTATGAGCCCTTTCCTTAAATTCCTTTTTAAAGAGAATATAGGCAGCCATAGGGGCGAGCTAGCAGGCGTGTTACGGCACTGACGCGCGTAACCTGGATAGGGCCTAGTCAGGGGGGTTTGCTTACGTCTTGGCTCTATGTATATAGACGTGTCCTTTCCACGACCTTCTTCTGCTCCTCATCCTGATATCCGAGTCCATAGACATTCCAATCGTACAGGCTTGCATACGTTCTCTACGGCGCTTATGCCTTGATTAACTGAGTCGCTGTGACAAGGCGTTCCAGCTGCAAAAATGCTTTTATTTATAGATAATAAGGGTAAGTTAACTAATATAGATGATCCTTATTGGGACGGGCTTGGCATAATACTAACACCTCCTTCTTAAATAGGTGTTAACGGCTAAAAAGCTAATAGATTTATTATGTTAAAAGTATATTATAAATATGTTCGCAGTATAAGAGCTAAGCTCTCTCCTGCTTATCTAATTCTAATATTAGTGACTTCTAGTCCTACTATAGTTAATCTCCTACTTCTTAGCGGTAGGTTCTTATTTGAAATAAGGAAGCCAGTTAAGTATCTCCCTAAACTATATTTATTTACCACCTAGTCTAATATTACCCTTCCTAACTTTATAGGCGCGAGAACGAAATCGGCTGGCTATAGTTAAGTAGTAGTCTTAATACCACGTCCTAAATAATTAAGCCTCTTAATTAGCGCTTTATTGACTCTTATTATAACTTTAAAAAGTAGATAGACTGTAAGCTTTTAAACGGCGGAGAGGAAGTTATAGGAGACTGCGTATTTAAGCGGCCTATTAAGGAAATTTTGTCCCTAGGCCTTTTAAATAGTCTCTCTAGCTTTATTGCACCGGTTTCTCTAATCTTTAGCCATTTTACTAACGTTAGAGATATCCCTAAAGATTAATGTAAACGCGTTCTTTCCTAGAGATACTTGTAGCCTACTATCTTAGTTAATAAAGCTAACTACTATACTAGCAGTATCTGCGTAGTTTTCCTAAGAGAGCAAAATTTCGTTATAGATTTAGATAAGTATTACGCGACGCTAATTAACTATAAAGCCTCTGACTTCTGCAAGGACGTTACTAATTTATTGCTTAACTCCTTTATATAGTACCAACTGTTACAGACGCTTTAAGTACGATGCTACGACTACTTAGAGAAGAGTCGGAGGAAGCTAGTTAGTTAATCAAGGCACGGTCCAGGATAGAGCCCGTGGAACCATGTGACGAGGAATAGTAAGCGAGTTATATAATGTTGTACGCAGTATACGAGGTGTACGAAGGGAACGTATATATAATATATATAAGGCGTACCTTATGTACAAGAAAGGATTTCTTAGGAGTACGGATGTGTATTTAAAGGACCACAGTCCCTACCTAGATAGTTTCTTTCCTTGTAGTAAATCTTAAAATACAATTAGAGTTAATCTGTTAGGTAACTACTCTACCAGTTGTTATCTTATACTGTTATATTATTAACTTTATTTAAATATCTATACACCTAGCCTTTTAACGAACCTACCGTAGTTCCTGCTACAAGGTTCCGTTATACATTTACTACCTAGTTACGGTATTAATAAGTTGAATAGTATGCCACCTAAAGCACAAGTCACGCCGTTAAAGGCACCGGTTATAACTTAGTCTATAGCAGCTACGACCTTAGGTTTAGGAGGAGATACCAGTATAGAACATACTAATTTGCAGCTAGTTACGGTGGGTTAGTTACAAGAAATGGTTAATTAAATAATAGACAATAATTAAATACTTAAAAAGCGACTTAATGGAATTAGAGTAGCTAAGGTTAAGTTATCCTTAATTAAGCAATTCTTAGGGGAGAAGTTAAAACTTAAAGGATTCCTTATATAAATGCACTTTAAGGTTATACAGGAAGGGGCTGAGTTAGCAACACCTATAAACCAAGTGGTATATGCAGGATTGTTCCTAAGTGGAAAGGCACTTAAGTAGTTTGAACCTTACCTTACTAAAATCTAAATAAACTGAATGACAACTACTAATTAAGAAGTACGGTTTATATTTGCTAACTGGAACGGGTTCGCGGAAAGATTAATATAGATATTTAGAGACCTAGAAGCAATAACTATAGTGGAAAGAAAACTTTAAAACCTAGTATAACGTTCTTTAGTAATTAAGTATATAACGTAGTTTTAGACACTTATAATATAGGTTAAGTGGAATAATAAGGCGCTTATGGTATAGTATAAATAGGGACTTAAGGCAAAAGTCTAGGATGTGATTATTTTAATAGAAGACGCGGAAAGTCTAAGAGACTTAATAGATTAATTAATAAAGATTAATAATAGGATCTATTAAAGGGAATAAGCTAGGAAAGGGTAAGATAGAGTTCTATAGTCGTATAAGGCGTAGAGCACGCATTAATAAAGTTAAAGTTAAAAACTATAGAATGGCGGACCAGAGCCAATGGACCTAAGTAGTACTAAAGAATTTAGAAGATGGAGTAAGAAACTATAGAAACCTAGAGGTTAAGAATTAAGTAATTATAGGACTAAGGAGCAGAGGCTAAACTAGGGATCTTAGTAGTAGAAGACATTTAGGCGGACTCTATAATAAAAAGAATGGTTTAAAAAAGGAGCTTATATAAATTGCGGAAAATAGGGTTATTTTACTAGAGACTATAGAGGTAGTTAGAGTAACTACGCGGTAAAAGGTACTAGGTTGTTAGAGTATAATAATGCAAATATAGGGATGTTGCGTGGGACTAAGGAGTATTTAATTAAACACTTCGCGTTTTATTATAATAACGTATGCTAAATTTATAAGGACGCTAAGTACGGCGTAAGCTATTAGCTATAAGAGCTAGAGTTAAGAGGACTTAAAGGAACTAGAGAGTTAGACGAAAAACAAGATTAACTCTATAAGCTAGATTAAGATATTATAGTAATATGCGGATAAAGATTAGTAATAATAACAATAGAGTTGGAGTACTTATTAATTAATAGCGATAAGAAAGAAAAAGAGGCTAACTAGGGGCGCTTAAACCTTAATAACGCAACAAAAGCAGAGACTAAAACCACTATAAAACGCGGATTAGTAATGGGTATTATAATACCGTTAGATATAGAATCTATTGCTTTATAAGACAAAAGGAGCAATATCTAAAGACGATTAAGTAAGCAGATGACTGCTAGTGCTAGCTTACTACTTGGTAAAGGTAAAAGGCTATAGGCTTAAGATTCTTAAGAAGAGATAAAAGACACTTAAGATTCTTAAGATAAGATAAGATACATCTAAGAACCCATAACAGACGAAAACTGATAGGAAAGGGTAGTAGCTTAGTTTAAAGACAAATAAATAAGTATAGGACGCAAGTTTAAGAACTATAAGTTCAGAGAATAAGTAAGAACATTAATCCTAGGTAAACGCAGTGTTTAGCCTAAAAATTAAAAAGTTAATACTAAGATTAAGAAGTAAGACAACTTTAAGGATCTAGCTGCAAGACACAGAAAATAAGAAACTATGGATAAGTTTAGGTAAAGAATTATTATATAGCAAGGGCAAAAGCTAAATAAGAGATTAGCTATACTAGGACGTATAAGGGACAGAGCACCTATATAAAGAATTACTAATAGGCCTAAGGTAGGGATGCCTAGAGTAAAGTAGTTAAATAAACTGGAATAAAAAGAGGATCTAGAGATTCCAACCAGATTTAAAGAAAGATATACTAAAGGTTGTTATAACGTAGCTATAATAAGGTACTTTCTAACAGATTGACTATATATACTAAACCAGTTATTTGGAAAGTGGTATAGGTAACGATATAACAATAAATAAGAAGACTTTTATATATGGCTAGATAAAAAAGTTGTCTAAGACTAACCTATTATAGAGAAACGCATAAGTTATATTAAAGGAGTATTAATTATAACGTTAAGGAACCTAGAAGAAGGATCTAAAGACTAGAGAAGTAAAAGATAAATCTTAGTACCCATAAATGAAAGACTAGCAGTTAGGTTAGCTAAATAGAGGTTTAAACTTAAGGATAAAGACGAGTTAAGAGTTAACCTAAGTCACTTAGCGTATTATATACTATCGTGGATAGCTTATGTAGATAATATGTTTAACATATATAGAGTACTAAAAGATAAAAACCGGAAGTACCTGACTAGAATATATTAGGCACCGGATAAAAGGAAGTATAGAGATGCTAAGTATATATATAGATAGCACCTAGTAGAAGTATAGAGTTAAGGGGACCTAATACTTTAACTAGAAAGATTCCTTACGGAAGAATGCCTAGAGGGATAATAGTGGTGGAATTGTTTAGAGAACACTTATCTATAGCATATAGAGGAAAAGAAATAAACTAAGTATTAGCTAAAAGAGGACTAAGTATAAGCAGGATCTAGTAGCTAATAGTTAGGAAAAGGGGAGGCCTATAGGACTAGAGGGAGCTAGTGGTAGAGCTTTAGACCCTTAAGGGAATTTAAGGATAACACCTAAATTTATAAGTTAAATAGCAAGATTAATAGTTTAAAGCATTAATAGATAGTAGAGTAATAAGGAACTATATATTACTAGTAGTAGTGGAAAGGATAGGGTTACTATATAAATAAAAGGAACACCTATATCCACTTAAAATAATTTTAGGAGATTAGATAGCCTATAGAGGAGGTATTATTAATCTTAAAATAGGATCTATTTAGTTAACTATTAAAGGGAGACCAGTTAAGATGTCTTTTAATATCCTACTATTAGGAAAGGATAAGGCGATACTAGGAATACCTTAGTTATAGGAATATAATCTAAGGATTAATTGGGTTATAGATTAGGTTAATATTAGGGATACTTAATAATATAAGATACAACAGCAAACCAAGTTAGTATAGTACTAAGTTAGAGTAATATATAAAGAGACTAAGCGAAGCTTAAGTTATATACTAAAGAGATACCATAAGTATGGGAAAAAGTTATAGTTACTAGAAAGTGAAAAGCTGTTAAAATATATAGTATGGGACTATAAGATAGAATTAGAACTAGGAATAAGTCTAAAGTTCTTTCTAATTTATAAGCTTACTAAAACCGAGTTAGTAGCGCTTAAGGAGTTTATCCAGGAAAACTTATAAAAGGGATATATTAGACCATTATAGTTATTAGCAGGATATCCAGTACTGTTTATTCTAAAGAAAAACGGAAAACTTAGGATGTGCATTAACTATAGATAGTTAAACAGTATTACTAAAAAGGATAGGTATCCTTTACCCTTAATTAGTAAAATCTAAGATAGGATAGGCAACGCAAAGATCTTTACAAAGATAGATCTAAGATAGGCGTACTATTAGATTAGGATCAAGGAAGGCAATAAATAGAAGGCAGCCTTTAGGTTAAAGGAAGGACTATATAAACTATTAGTTATATAATTCGGGCTTATAAACATACTAGTAACATTCTAGAAGCGAATTAATAGTATATTAGGAGAATACCTAGATAAATTTGTTATGGTATATCTTAATAATATTATTATCTACTCCACAAGCGAGAAAGAACACGGAGAATATATTAAATGGGTCTTAAAGAGACTATAAGAAGAAGAGATACTAGTAGCAATTAAGAAATGCGAGTTCTTTACTAGGAAAACCAATTTTATTAAATTTATTATTAAACTAGGAAAAATCAGTATAGACCTAAAGAAAGTTAAAGCTATAGTAAGTTGGCAAGAACTAGAGAACGTTATATAGTTAAGATTGTTTCTAGGGTTTTACAACTACTATAGGAGGTTTATAGCACAGTAGTTAAAGAATATTAAGCCGTTTACTTAATTAACAAAGAAGGAGGAACTGTGGGTATAGGGTAATAAGTACAGGAAGTTATTTAAGGAACTTAAGGAGTCATTTACCTAAGATCTAATCCTTCAGATCTACTAGCCGAAGCTAGAAATAGTTATGAAAATAGATGTATTAGACTTCGTACTAGGAGCATATTTGCTATAGAAGCACTTAGATATATAGCATCTAGTAGCGTATTATAGTTGGAAGATAATACTACTAGAGTTAAACTATGATATCTATAATAAAGAGTTGCTAGGTATAGTTGCAGCACTTAAAAAATAGAGAGCATTTTTACAAAATATAGAGAAACTATTTGTGGTTAAAACGGACTATAAGAACCTTATAGGGTTCCTAATAATAAAGGAACTAAACCGAAGATAGGTTAGATGGGCAGAAATGCTTATAGAATATTATTTTAAGATTTAGTATACTAAGGGTATAGATAACGCACGAGCGGATGCTCTAAGTAGAAAGGCTAAACTATAGAATAATAAAAAGCTGTTAGGAGCTTTACTGCAACAGTATTAAGATGGATTAATTAGGTATAATTATCTAAAGATCACAGTAACCAGAGAAGGTTAAGTTAGTAAATTACTAGAGAGTAATTAGATATAAAGGATCTGAAAAGCATAGGTAGAGGATCTAGACTTAGAATAGTATAAGAATAGGGAAGCAACCTATATTCTAAGGGTAATAGCAAAAGAATTTATAAAAGAATTTTATAAAGGAATAATATAAGGATATAATAGGGCTATAGGCTTAGTATTAAGACTTTAAGAGGAGTATATTATTTAAGAAATCTAGGGACTAGTAAGATAAGTTATAAAGGAATATCTAGATTGCTAGAGAAATAAACTAATAAGGTATAAGCTATATGGAGGGCTATAACCTGTTAAAATACTAGAAAGACTATAGGAAGTTATATTATAGGACTTTATTATTAAGTTACTAAAGTTAAAAGATCCTATTACTGGACAAGATTATAATATGATCTTAGTAATAGTGGATAAGCTAATAAAGTAGGGATACTTTATAGCATGCATAGAAGAAATATCTATAGAAGATATAGCTAGAATCTATATTAAAGAAGTGTTTATAAGATATAGAGTACTAACAAAGATTATATTAGACAGAGATCTGAGATTTATAGCAGTGTTTTAGGAAGTATTCTTAGTAGAATAAAGGGTTTGAGTAGCAATATCGACTATATATTACCTATAGACAGATGGCTAAACGGAAAAATTAAACTAGACACTAGAACAGTATCTAAGGCATTATATTAATTACGCACAAAATAATTAGGTATTGTTGTTACCAGTTATATAGTTTATATATAATGCGATACTATAGGAAGGGATAGGCATATTACCTTTTAAGATAAATTACGAGTATAAACTAAGAATATTATTATTGCTATAATAAGTAAAGAAAATGAGTAGCATAGCTAAAGAAAGAATGGAGACGTTAATAAATCTTTATAATTACCTTAAGGGAACAGCTAAACTAGTATAAAAAAGAATAAAAAGGTACTACGACGCTAAGAGATCTAAGGGACTAGATCTTAAGGAGGGGGATAAAGTGTAGCTACTATATAAAAATTTTAAGAGTTAACAACTAAGTAAGAAGTTAGACTATGTTAGATTAGAACCATTTATAATTAAAGCAAAGATCTTAGAAGTTACGTATAGACTTAACTTACCTATAAAAATAAGGATCTACCCTGTATAGTATATTGCAATATTGGAGCCAGTATACAGGAATGTTAAGCTACTAGTCTATAAGGTAGACATATATAGAGGACAAGAAGAAGACAAATAGTAAGTTTTAAAAATCATTAATTATAAGGACGTTAATAGTGAAATATAGTATAAAGTAAAGTGGATAGGCTATATGGAGACTACCTAAAAACTATTAAGCAACTTAGAGAACGCTATAGGAAAGGTATAAGAGTATTAGAAGAGAATAGGTTAGGCAGTATTAATAAAAAAGAGTCGCTAAAGAACGAGTTACCTAAGGGGGACCTAAGAGGAGCACCTGCCGACGTATTTAGAGTTGTTTTCCTTTCCATTAGAAGAGAATCCGTTCTTTTATTACTAAGTTCCTAAAGACCTTATTCCATAAGTTTCTACTCCTTAAAACGAACCTTTTTACGCACCTTCTTAAGACAAAGCAACTGAGCGGACGTAGCAATCTAGGCTTCTAGAGCCCTCTACTTAGCGTTATAAGAACGTTTAAGGTCAGCTAGAGCCTATATTAGCTTACCGTTGAGTTTTATAGCGGTAGATTAAACCTGGGACCCTAGCGGCAATTAACAAGGATACTTAAAGACTGTTAAGAGTAATAGGACGTGTATACTTAGTGTTAGAAACAAAGCAAATATTATAGGATAACCAAATATTCGCTTTAGTGCACTCTAAATAAGAGGAGGGTTGCTAAGACAAGGGACTCGCCAACGCAATATAAACTAACCCCTCTTTTATATAACGAGAATATGGAGATGGTATTATCTTACTAGGCGACAGAATGGCAGCAATAGTGCGGGCACGGCGCTGCGCTTGTGAAGAAGAAGGAGCTTTAGGTATAATAAGTAACAATATTAACCAAATTAATTAGATAGACATTATACCTCTAATAAACAACTTAGAGATATTAGGAATCTTTAAGGACAAAGATAAAGAGGAGGGAGATAGTATTATGGACACTTTAAGTATAATGCTATAACTACTTGGAGAAGAGTTAAAGGAAGCTAGTTAGTTAATTAAGGTACAGTCCAGAATAGAGCCCGTAGAACCATGTAATAAAAAATGGTAAGTAAGTTATATAATGTTGTATATAGTATATAAGGTGTATAAAGGGAACGTATATATAATATGTATAAGGCGTACCTTATATATAAGAGAGGATTTCTTAGGAGTATGGATGTATATTTAAAGGACTACAGTCCCTACCTAGATAGTTCCTTTCCTTATAGTAAATCTTAGAATATAATTGGAGTTAATCTATTAGGCAACCACTCTACCAGTTATTATCTTGTACTATTATATTATTAACTTTGTTTAAATATCTATACACCTAGCCTATTGACAAACCCACTGTAGTTCCTGCTACAAGGTTCCGTTATACCAATGGTCTGCTTAATAAAGATATAATAAATATACTATTGTTAATTCTGCTTAGTTTATACTTTGGCTAATTATAACTATCTTTAAGATTTAAGGGCAAGAAGGTAAATTTCTAAATGGGGTTTTCTAATTATAATAGTTTACTAAATCTAGGTAGCGGTATGGAGTTCTACTGGTTCTAACTGTTAAATAGACTAATTATAATTTTCTATACCTAGCATAGAAAATTGCTATTAGCTTAGTAAAGGTAGTAAGTAGAACTAATATCTTTGCAGTAAACAAATCTAAGTACTTATATATAAACATTCTTCTATCCTTACCTCACTGTTAACATATATTAAATTTCTATAACTAAAAAGTATATAAGAAATAGAAAGAGCTTTAGGAAATATGGTGAATAAATAGATAGGCTATATAGTTATTATCTATATCTCCTCCCCTGCCTTAAAACTTAACTATCCCTTAATTAAATATTTTGTACTTAGTTCTGTTAAACAATATTTTTAAAATATATACTTCTTAAACTACGCGGCGTTGTAATACTAGTGGATTTTATATAACATCTTCCTCAGACTTTAGCTCTGCTATTATTTCTTATAGTATAGTTCCGCCTAATTGGTTAAGCCGGTCTTCCTAGTAGACTTTAGATACCTATTATTGGTAGAATATCTTTAATCTATTCCCTAGAGTCTAGTTATAGAATAGCGTGTTGTTAAGATCCTTAATTAAGTACTATCCTTTATATAGGTGGCTCTTACGTACATAGAACGGGCCCAGCTATTTTAGATCTAATTTACAACTGCTAGAATAATCTTACTTAAGCTACGTATTATAGAGCATGACTATATCTCCAACCTTAAATCCGTCCTAATAAATGCGATTAGTATTGTTAAAATATTCTTTATTTGCTGTTCTTAGCTGTTTTATATACGCGATAGCCTCTTATATATCTGCATCTCTTTGGTTAAACTGCTTTATATAAAGCGCTAGTAGCTCTATAGTAGTCCAGACTGCTTACTAAGGCAGCGTCTGCCAGGTGGGTATATAGAGTTTAATAGGGAGAATATACTTATACCCGTATATAACTCTTATTAGTGTTATTCCCATTAATTATTTAATAGTTATTTTATCTACCCATAAGACGGTATAAAGATTGTCTAGCTATAAGCTATCTATCTTTGCCAAAGCATCTAGTATAGGTTTATGGCCTCGCTCTATTAAGCCTTGCCCCTATAGGTAATATATAGAAGCCACAACCCTTTTAATATTATAGAGCTCTACAAGCGCAGCAATAATATTAGTATTCTCTCCTCCACTATCTATAGAGAGCTATCTAAACACTCCCTATTAGCAGATGACATCTTTATAGAGAAACTTCACTATACTTTTTATATCTTTTTTTTAAATGGCCCAAGCTTCCACCTATTTAGATATATATTTTTAAGCAACGGCCAGATATTGGAATCTAAGACGGTTTGGCGGTATAAACGTAATATCTACTATTACTTATTACCATAAGGTAGACTCCTATATAGGGTATATTACTTCTTCTTCCTATTCTATCTGTCATTCCTAGCACTATAGGTACGACTTAATATACTCTAATATCTAATCCCATAGTCCTGGCTACTAATATTAATTTAAGACCCTCTAGTATATTCCCTCTTATTTAAAATATCCACTCCAATTATAAAGGCTCTTAATAATCTCTTATTAAGTAGTCTTGTTATTAACTACCCTCTATATTAATATATTCTTAAATTATTAGCAAAAGAGCTATTAATTACGTACTAGAAACTTTAGCGCATACCGTTTAAACTTTTTAAATTCCTTAGTATTTACTTCTTCTGGATATTATAAGGTTACCAGCTATCTTGCAATCTTTTAAGATTTCTCTAAATATAAATCTTCTAATAGTAATTCCACCTCTATCTTAACTAGGCTAGCTATATATTTTAAAGCACTTAGCTTATAGTTAATAAACTCTTTAATATACTTAGTCGGCTTATTCGGTTAGTTACTATCTAATAGTTATTATAACAGTCCGTTAGCTAGGCTATTCTTTTTCCCTAGCATATATCTAATATTAAAGTCCTATAGCTAGATCTATACTAGCCATCTTGTTATTAAGGCTCCTAGTAAATTAGTAGCAGCGCAATTTAGTTACGTAACTAAGGTATTTATATCTATCTTAACTATAAAGCGTATACCGTATAGGTACGCCTAATACTTTTTTAACGTATACAGTAACGCCTAATATTTAAGCTTTCCTAAATTGTACTTCTGCTCCGCTTAAGACTAGATACTACTCTTATATTAATATAGGTGGCGACAACCTTATATATCTAGCTGTATAAGGCCGTATCCCTATCTATTCTTATATCTATTAATAGCAAGAATAATTAGTCTAGCTCCCTTACTATAATCCAGCTAAACTAATATAGGTATAGTAGTAATTATATACTTTAGAATTTTCATAGCGGTAATCTGCTCTATGCCCTATATAAATGGAATATCTACTTATAGTAGTTAGAAGATTGGCTCTGCCTTAATTATAAAGTCCTCTACCTATATTTGGTAATACACGCAAACTCCTATAAATGCTTGGGCTAATATAACATCTTCGCAGTCCTTTTAGTAAATAATCTTTATAAACTTTAACTCTTCTAGATATCGTCCTTTTCTATTATAGCGGTAACCAACCACTATAATCTCGTCTTTATAAAAATAAGACTTTGTGCCTAAGACCGTATACCTAGCTCGTTTTAGATCTATAAGCACTCTATCTAGCTATATAATATATTCTAGAATATATTTGCGTACGCCTAGAAGACTTTCTTCTCTATTATATACTGTCTATAGGCCTTTTATAGTAAGGTTATCTAGAAACGGTAAGGTATAGTATAGGATGTATCGTTCTAGGATCTTAGTAATTATCCTTATAAACTAGGCTACCAAATTTATGCCTTTTATGGGTACCATTGTTTATTATAGAAGTCCTAAAGGTATTATAAAGGCTATTAGGTTCCTGCTTCCTATATTAAGCTCTGATTAGTTATAGCTAGAAAAGAAGTCTACTAGAGACATAACCTTATATCCCACAAACTCCTTAAAAAATTCATTAGTATATAGCGGCAGATTTGCATCTCTAATAGTTACTTAGTTAATATTTATCGCCGCGTTAATTAATTGGTACTTTTTATGCTCCTTCTTGCTTATAAGAAACCATAGATTCCTATATAGACTTTTGCAATATTCTAGAGTCCCTTAAGCTAGTCATTCTTATAATATTTTTATTACTTCTTCTCGTAGGGCCCTTAGTATAGGAAAGTTCAGTATTTACTACGCTTTATATAGTACGGTCTTAATTTTTAGTAGTAGAGTTATGTCTCTACTAACGTAACCCATCTTAGAGAATTTTTATACTAAAGCCTCTTTTTAGTTAAACAGTATAGCCTTAAGGATCTCTCGTTCCCTTGGCCGAATGTCTCCTATAATTATATACTCTAATCATTCTGGCTTTAACTGTGCACTATAGGCCAGCTTGGTATACTAAGGCTTAAGGAAATAATTATATAGACTAAAAGGCAATTTTTAAATGGATATCTTTTGCTAACGTAAGACCACTTCTTGCTACTCTATTATACCTCTTATAGCTATTTTATCTAATACTAATAAATTTACCAGGCAGACTTTATCTGCCTTTTATTTATACGTAGTTGCTACACTTATGGTGTTCTTTTAGGCCTTACTCCTATAACTTTCTATTTATATTATAAATAGATCCATTATCTTTAATATTTAATATATAAGGGACATGGCCTTTACTTTAAATACTAGCTTCTACTTCTCTTCTAGGTACTTCTTTAGGACTTTCTTTTACGTTTTACTGTCAAGCTCTCTTTATCTAGCTGTCACGGAACGCGGGCAATGGCTATAAAGCGTATATATTTTGGGAGTCTACAAGACGTTGCGCGATTGATCATAAGGGTCAAGGGCGTAAGGAGGTGATATACCCTCGCGTAGCTGACATAAGCTGTACGCGAGGTGTACGCAAGAGCATAGGGTTCTCCTATAGAGGCCCCTATAGTTGGGTTCCATGACACTACCCCCCCTCCTATTGAGGCGGAGCTCCGGCGACGCTGTGGTTGCTATATATATATAGGGGGAAATACTTAGGGTATCTAGAAAAAGGAATATTGTTATAGGTATAATGGGCTTGTATAGGTGCTTCTAACTTAAAGCTTATGGGTTGCTACTATACGAAGGTACTAGGCTATAGAGGGGAAGGAGGCTGTTAGGGACTTAGTAAGGTATAAGGGTGTTACTAAGGCGCTAGTAGCAAGCGAGCCAATAGCGATTTTTTATCCTGGGGATAGAAAATCCTAATTGGTTGGCTTCTCCTTAGCGTCTAGAATCTAACTAATTAGATAACTTTAACCGGTGGTTAAAGTTTCTTAATATCTTATTAGAGTAGTTACGTGATGGTAATATATAATAATTTAGCTGTAACAGCTCCTATAGGGGATTAGGTATGAAATCTCTGCTTAGGCCTAGTTTCTATGGGTTTGTGTAGTAGAAATTGCTAATTAGATCTTTTATATTTTTAAAATCTTCCTATGGTTGCTATTCTGGCTAATCTATGTTAAATCCTGTGTAGGTAGCTTTATAGTAGAGCTGCCATCCTCTGTCTTTGCTAAAGTATTTGGAGTTAATGATTTGTTTAATGGTCTACTCCTTATAGTTTTCATCTTCGTTCTTATCTCGGATTAGTACCGGTAGGGGTTTAGTGTTACGGACGCTTTAAGTACAATGTTACGACTACTTGGAGAAGAGTCGGTGGAAGCTAGTTAGTTGATACAGGCACAGTCCAGGATGGATCCGGTGGAACCATATGACGAGGAATGGTAAGCGAGTCACATAATGTTATACACAGTATACAAAGTATACGCAGTGTACGCCACGTATAACATGTATAACACGTACCTTACGTATAAGAGAGGATTTCTTAGAAGTATAGTTATGTATTTAAAGGACCTTAGTCCTTACCGTAGATAGTTCTCTCCTTGTAGTAAATCTTAGAATATAATTAGAGTTAATCTATTAGGCAACCACTCCACTAGTTATTATTACGTTGTTATTTTATTTATACCTATATACCCAGCCTAATAATAGAACCCACCGTAGTTCCTACTATAAGGTTCCGTTACACATTTACTACTAAGGTTACGGTATTAAATAAGATCAAACAATATGCCACCTAAAGTACCAGTTGTAACGATGTTGGCAATAGCCACAACCTTAGGGCCAGGTGATACCAGTATAGACAATAGGGATTCTTAAGTGGTTACGCGAGGTTAGTTATAGGAAATGGTTAATTACTTATAAGATAATAATAGGATACTTAAAGAATACATTAATAGAATTAGAGCAGTAAAGATTAAGCTACCTTTAATTAAACGGTTCTTAGGAGAGAAGTTAAAGCTTAAAGGATTTCTTATACAGATGCACTTTAAGGTAGTATAGGAAGGAGCGAAGTTAGCAATATTATTAGATTAAGTAGCCTATATAGGATTGTTCCTGACGGGGAGGGCACTTAAGTGGTTTAAGCTATATCTCACAGAAATATAGGCTAATGGCATAACAACTACTAACCAGGACGTATGGTATATATTTACCAGTTAGAACGGGTTCGCGGAACAACTAACGCAGATATTTAGAGACCTGGAGGCTATAACCACAGCGGAACGAAAGCTTTAGAACTTAGTATAACGCACTTTAGCAATTAAGTATATAACATAGTTTTAAACACTAGCTATATAGGTTAAGTGGAATAATAGGGCGCTTATGGCATAGTATAAATAGGGACTTAAGGCTAAAGTCTAGGATGTAATTATCCTAATAGAAGATACGGATACTCTAAAAGAGTTAATAGACCAGTTAATAAAGATTAATAATAGAATCTATTAAAGGGAATAAGCTAAGAGAGGGTAAGACAAAGTTCTACAGTTATATAAGGCGCAGAGTACGCAATAACAGACATAGAGTTAAAAACTATAGAATAGCGCAGAGCTAATAGACCTAAGCGGTACTAAAGAAACCTAAAGATGGGAAAAGAAACTATGGAAACCCAGAGGTTAAGGATTAAGTAATTAAAGGACCAAGGAGCAGAGGCTAAACCAGGGATCTCAGCAGTAGAAGACGTTTAGACGGACTCTATAGCAAAATTAGTGGTTTAGAGATAGAGCTTACATAAATTGCGGAAAACAAGGTTATTTCGCCAGAGACTATAGAGGTGGTTAGAGTAACTATGCAGTAAAGGGAATAAGACTAGTAGACGGCGCGCACGTATAGAGGGATAATGGTGCACTGTAAGGAATAAAAGAATGTTCAATTAACAGTTTCGCGTTTTGTTACAACAACGTATGCCGAATTTATGAGGACGCTAAGTACGGCGCAACCTATTAGCTATAAGAGCTAGAGTTAAAAGGACTCTAAGGAACCAGAGAGTTAGATAAAGAACAAGATTAACTCTATAAGCTAGATTAAGATGTCATAGTAATATACGGACAGAGGTTAGCAACAATAACAATAGAGTTAGAGTACTTATTGATCACTAGCAATAAGGATGAAAAAGAGGCTAACTAGGAGCACTTAAACCTTAATAACGTAATAGAAGTAGAGACTAAGACCATTACGGAATAAGGTTCAGTAATAGGCACTATAATACCGTTAGATACAATTTCTATTGCTTTACAAGATAATAGGAGTAATGTTTAAAAGAAATAAAGCAAGTAGACAACTGCTAGTGCTAGCTTATCACTTAATAAAGGCAAAAGGCTATAGGCTTAAGATTCTCAAGCAGAGATAAGAGAAGCTTAAGATTCTTAAGATAAGATAAGACACACCTAAGGACCCATAACGGATAAAAACTAATGGGAAAGGGCAGTGATTTAGTTTAGTAACAAATAAATAAGTATAGGACGTAAGTTTAAGAACTACAAGTTTAGGGAATAAATAAGAACGTTAGCAATCCTAGGTAAACGTAGTGTTTAGCCTAAAGATTAAACAGTCGATACTAGAATTAAAAAATAAGACAACTATAAAGATCTGGCTATAAGACGCAGAAAACAAGAAACTATAGATAAGTTTAGAATAAGAATCATTGTATAGCAAGAGCAAAAGCTAGACAAGAGGTCAGCTATGCTAGGTTATATAAGGGACAGAGCACCTATACAAAGAGTTACTAATAGGCCAAGTGCAGGGACACCTAGGGTAAAGTAGTTAGATAAACTAGAACAAGAAAAGGATCTAGATATTCCAACTAGGTTTAAAGAAAAACATACTAAAGGATGTTACGATGTAGTAATAACAAGGTACTTTCTAACAGATAAACCATATACACTAAACCAGTTATATGGAAAGTGGTATAGGCAATAACACAATAATAAATGGGAAGACTTTTACATATAGCTAGACGAAAAAGTTGTCTAAGACTAACCTATTACGGAAAAACGCATGAGTCACATTAAAGGAGTATTAATTATAATATTAAGGAACTTAGAAGAAGAATCTAGGGACTAGAGAAGTGAGTAATAAATCTTAATACCTATAGCAGAGATACTAGTAGTCAGGTTAACTAGGTATAGGTTTAAACTTAAGGATAAAGATAAACCAAGAGTTAACCTAAAATATATAGCGTATTATACACTATTGTAGATAGCTTGTGTGGATAACACGTGTAATATATATAGAGTACCAAAAGATAAGAACCAGAAGTACCCAGTAAGGATATATTAGGCACTAGAAGAGAAGCGGTTCTAGAATACTAAGTATATACATAGTTAGCACCTAGTAGAAGTATAAGGTTAAGGGGACTTAATACTTTAACCAGGAAGATTCCTTATAGAAGAATGCCTAGATAGATAATAGTAGTAGAAGTACCCAGAGAACACTTATCTATAGCATATAGAAGAAAAGAAATGAACTAAGTATTGGCCTAAGTTAGACTAAGTACAGGCGGGATCTAGCAACCAATAGTTGGGAAAAGGGGAGGCGTATAGGACTAGAGGGAACTAGTGTTAGAGCCTTAGACCCTTAAAGGAATTCAAGGACAACACCTAAATTTATAAGTTAAGTGGCAAGATTAACAGTTTAAGGCGTTAGTAGATAGTGGAGCAACTAGGAACTATATATCACCAAAGGTAGTAGAAAGGATAGGGTTACTATATAGACAGAAGGAACACCTATATCTACTTATAACAATTTCAGGAGATTAGATAGCCTATAGAGGAGGTATTATTAATCTTAAAATAGGACCTATTTAGATAACTATCAAAGGGAGACCAGTTAGAATGTCTTTTAATATCCTACCGTTGGGATAGGACGAGGTAATACTAGAAATACCTTAGTTATAGAAGTACAATCTAAAGATCAATTAGGTTATAGGTTAGGTTAATATTAAGAATACTTAACAGCGCAAAGTGTAATAATAAACTAAGTTAGTATAGTACCAAGTTAGAGTAACGTATAAAGAGACTAAGTGAGGCTTAAGTTATATACCAAAGAGATACCACAAGTATGGTAAAAAGTTATAGTTACCAGAAAGTGAAAAGCTGTTAGAGTATACAGCATAGGACTATAAGATAGAATTAGAAAAGGGAACAAGTCTAAAGTTCTTTCCAATTTATAAGCTTACTGAAACGGAGTTAGTAGCGCTTAAGGAGTTTATCTAGGAGAACTTACGCAAGGGATATATTAAACCGTTATAGTTATTAGCGGGATACCCAGTACTATTTATCCCAAAGAAAAATGGAAAACTTAGGATGTGTATAGACTATAGACAGTTAAACAGCATTACTAGGAAGGATAGGTATCCTTTACCCTTAATTAGCAAGATCTAAGACAGGATAGGTAACGCAAAGATTTTTATAAAGATAGATTTAAGGTGGGTATACTATTAGATTAGAATTAAGGAAGGCGATAAATAAAAGGCAGCCTTTAGGTTAAAGGAAGGACTATATAAGCCATTAGTTATACAGTTTGGGCTTATAAACGCACTAGCAATGTTCTAAAAGCAAATTAATAGTGTGTTAGGAGAACACCTAGATAAATTTGTTATAGTATACCTTAATAACATTATCATCTACTTAGAGAGTAAGGAAGAGCATAGAGAATATGTTAAGTGGGTCTTAAAGAGACTACAAAAAGAATAGATGCTAGTAGCAATTAAGAAATACAAGTTCTTTACCTAGAAGACCGATTTTATTAGATTTATTATTAAACTAGGCCAACTTAGTATAGATCTAAAAAAGATTGAGGCTATAGTGAATTAGTAGGAACTAGAGAATATTACGCAGTTAAGATTATTCCTAGGGTTTTACAATTACTATAGAAGGTTTATAGCGCAATGGTTATAGGATATTAAGCCATTTACGCAATTAATAAAGAAAGAAGAACTATAGGCATAGGGAAAGGAGCAATAAAAACTATTTAAAAGAATTAAAGAGTTGTTTACCTAGGAGCTAGTTCTTAAGATCTATCAACTAGGTCTAGAGACGGTTATAGAAACAGATATATTAGACTTTACACTAGGGGCATACTTTATATAGAAACATTAAGATGGATGGCACCTAGTAGTATACTATAGTTAAAAGATAACACTACTAGAGTTAAACTATAACATCTATAACAAGGAGTTGTTAGGTATAGTTACAGTACTTAAAAAATAGAGAGCATTCTTACAAGGCACAGAGAAACTATTTATAGTTAAGACGGACCATAAGAACCTTATAGGATTCCTAACAACAAAGGAACTTAATTAAAGATAGGTTAGATGGGCGGAAATGCTTATAGAATACCATTTTAAAATTCAGTATACTAAAGGTACAGACAATGTACGAGCAGACGCTCTAAGTAGAAGGGCTAAATTATAAAGTAATAAAAAGCTATTAGGAGCTTTATTGCAAAAGGATTAAGATGGATTAATTAGGTACAATTATCTAAAGATTATAGCAACCAAAGAAAGTCAGATCTATAAATCACTAGAAAGTAATTAGATATAGAAGATCTAAAAAGTATAGGCAGAGGATCTAGACTTAGAGTAATACAAAAATAGAGAAGTAATGTATGTGCCTAAGTCTATTATAGAAGAATTTATTAAGGAATTCTATAAGGGAATAACACAAGGACATAATAGAGCTATAGGCTTAGTATTAAGACTTTAAGAAGAGTATATTATTTAAGGAATCTAGGGACTAGTAAGATAAGTTATAAAGGAATATCTAGATTGCTAAAGAAACAAACTAATAAGGCATAAGCCGTATAGAGGGCTACAACCTATTAAAGTACCAGGAAGACTATAGGAAGTCATATTATAGGACTTTATTATTAAGTTACTAAAGTTAAAAGATCCTATTATAGGACAAGATTATAATGCGATTTTAGTAATAGTGGATAAGCTAACAAAGTGGGGATACTTTATAGTATGCACTAAAGAGATATTAGTAAAAGATGTCGCTAGAATCTATATAAAGGAAGTATTTGTAAGATATAGAGTACTAGACAAGATTATATCAGACAGAGATTTAAGATTTATAGTAGCATTTTGGGAAGTGTTTCTGGCAGAATAAGGAGTTTACGCAGCAATATCTATAGTGTATTATCCGCAGATGGACGGATAAATGGAAAGACTAAACTAGACACTAGAACAGTATCTAAGGTATTATATTAATTACGCATAAAATAATTAGGTATTGTTATTACTAGTTATATAGTTTGCATACAATATAACACCATAAGAAGGAATAGGGACATTACCATTTAAGGCGAATTATGGGTACGAGCTAAAAACATCGCTATTACTATATTAAGTAAAAAGAACGAGTAGTATAGCTAAGCAAAGAATAGAGACGTTAATGAATCTTTATATAGACCTTATAGAAATAGCTAAACTAGTATAAGAACAAATAAAAAGGTACTATAATACTAAGAGATCTAAGGGACCAGATCTTAAGGAGGGAGATAAAGTGTGGCTACTATATAAAAACTTTAAGAGTTGACAACTAAGCAAGAAATTGGACCATGTTAGGTTAGGACCTTTTAAAATTAAGTAAAGAATTTTATTAGTTATATATAAGTTAAATCTACCAGCTAAAATAAAGATCTACCCTATATAATATATCGCAATACTAAAGCCAGTATACAGGAATATTGAGCCACCAGTCTATAAGGCAGACACGTATAGAGGATAAGAGGTAGACAAATAGCAAGTTTTAAAGATTATTGGTTATAAGGACGTAGAGGACAAAACGTAGTATAAGGTAAAGTGGATAGGCTATAATAAGACTACCTAGGAACCACTAAGTAACTTAAAGAACGCTATGGGAAAGGTATAGGAGTATTAGAAAAAAGCAGGTTAGGCAATATTAATAAAGAAGGATCGCTAAAGAATAAGTTACCTAAGGGGGACCTAAGAGGAGCAATTGCTGAGCTACTTAGAGTTATTTCCCTCGCAGGAGGAGAGCCAGTCCTTTTATTACCCAGCTTAGATAAACCCTGTTAAATAAGTTTCTACTCCTTAAAACGGACCTTTTTACGCACTTTCTTAAGATAAAGAAGACAGGCAGAGGCTAATAGACGGGCTTTAAGGGCATGCTGTTAAGCAGCTACAGCCTCCTACTCCGCTTTCTGCGAATAATAAAGCTTATCTAAGGCGCTTAAGAGCTCACTGTTAAGCTTTATAGCGGTAGATTGAACATAAGACCCTATAATAAGTTACTTAGGGAACTTAAAGACTGTTAAAAGTTATAGGACGCGCATACTTAGCGTTAGAGATAGAGCGAACATCGCAGGACGATTAAACGTTTGCTTTAGTACACTCCGAATAAAACAAGGGTTGTTAAGACGAGGGACTCGCCATTATAATATATACTAACCCTACTTTCGCATAACAAGAACACAAAGACGACATTATCTCACCAAGTAATAGTATGGCAGCCACAGTGCGAGCACAACGTTGCGCTTATAAAGAAGAAGAAGCTTTAGGTATAATAAGTAAGAATATTAACCAGACTAATTAAACGGATATTACACCTCTAGTAGACAACTTGGAGATATTAGGAATCTTTAAGAACGAAGATAAAGAGGAGGGAGATGGTATTACGGACGCTTTAAGTATAATATTACGACTACTTAGAGAAGAGTCGGTGGAAGCTAGTTAGTTAATACAGGCATAGTCTAGAATAGATCTGGTGGAACTATATAATAAGGAATAGTAAGCGAGTCACATAATATTATACGCAGTGTACGAAGTATACGCAGTGTACGCTATGTATAATATGTATAACACGTACCTTACGTACAAGAGAGGATTTCTTAGGAGTATAGTTGTGTATTTAAAGGACCTTAGTCCCTACCATAGATAGTTCTCTCCTTGTAGTGAATCTTAGAATATAATTGGAGTTAATCTGTTGGGCAACTACTCCACTAGTTATTATTACGTTGTTGTTTTATTCATACCTATATACCTAGCCTAATAACAGAACCCACCGTAGTTCCTACTACAAGGTTCCGTTACATTTAGGCTATGTTTATCCTAGTAGAGGGTTAGGCTGGTAAAGGTATAGTAGCTATAGGTAAAACACGGGCTATATCCTATAGGTGGCTAAGGTAGGCGGGAGCTCTAGTTTATATGCTGCTTCTTTATTAATGACTTATTTAATCTGGTAGGGGCTAAGGTTCTTGTAATTGAGTAACTTTATAGGTCTTTATATGGAGATATTGCGTGCATCTAACTATACCTAGTCACTAATATGTATCTTAGGTGGTGGTGTTTTATAATAATTGGCGAAGTAAGCTTGTTTTGCTTAGGCCCAGGCCATCTCTCCTTTGCAGTAGTTAAGTAGGTCTTTTATATGGTTTATATATTAATTAGCAAGTAGCATCTTAAGGCGTTTTCTATATAGCAGTTTCTTATCAATAGGCTCTGGTAGCTCTATACTGGATTATAGGTGATATCCTTTATTTATAAAGAACGGGGTAAGTCCTATAGTGGCTAAGACGTAGTTGTTTACTGTAAATTTACCTAGTAGAAGGTGGTCTACCCAGTTGTTCTAACTATAGGCGACTACCTATTATAAATACGCCTTTATACTAGCGTTAGCGTTTTCCGGTTATCCCGCAGTTTTGTGGTAAAAGGATATAGATATCTTAATAGAGATACTAAGGCGTTGGTAGATCCGCCTCTATATATTAGAGTTAAATTGCGTGCCTTAGTTAGATGTAATAGAGTTAGGTAACCTATATAGTTAATAGACTTTGCGGAGAAAGGTATTGGCAACGTTGCTTATAGCTATGCCTTTAGTTGGGACGTAGGGGCGTTCTTTTATAAGTCGGCATATTATTATAAGGATATTCTTATAGGTTCGGCCATGTTATTTATAAGGCGGTAGGTTGATAATAAAATCTATAGCGATATCTGCCCATCGTTGTATAGGTACTAGTAGAGGGTGTAGTAGTCCTTGGTACTTTATATAAAATGCTTTAGCACATTTATAGCTGTGGTAGGCGCTTATAAAGCGTTTAACTAAGTCTATTATTTTGGGCTAGAAGTAGTATTGGCTAAGAAGCTTATAGGTTCCTCCTTTACCTAGATAGCCACTTAATTGGAGGTTATAGGCCATTTGGATTAGTTGCTGTTATAGGTCTTCTAAGTTAGGGATAAATAGATAGCTTCTATAATAGAGCCTGTTCTCTTTTACTTCTAAGGCTGCTATATTAATCTGGCCTAAGCTTTAGAGGTTGGTAGGTAGTGTATAGGTGCTAGTAATCTTTGCGGCAATTAGTTAATATAGTAATGGGTTAATAGGGGTGTTATATACTGTGGTAATAAGTTTATTAATTTTAGGGGGTAACTTTAGTTCTGTGGTATAAAGCTAAGGGGCAGTTGGTTCTGTCTTAGGTAGTATGCCTAGGGCTAAGTTTTATGCTTTTAGGATTATTTATTGTTGGAATTAATTATAAGGGTTATCTTCTAACTAAGAAAGGTCTTGTAAATGGCGTATTAGGCTATTAGGCTATTAGGCTTAGTACCTTATACTCCTAGCCTATATGCGATTTTAAAGTTAAAATTAGAAAGGAACTTATTCTAACATACTTAGTATTAGTTTAGTTGTTTTGTAGTTATAAAGTACTTAAGGTTGCGATAATCTGTAAGGACCTTAGTTAGCTAGTTAGGTTCTGCTAAGGAGAGTTCTAGTTAGAATTCCTTAAATATTTATATAATTATAAGGAGTTCCTTATTATAGATCTTATAGTTACATTTTTATAGTGTAAGCTTAGATGAGTAGAATGCGACTAGGTAGAGGAGACCGTTATTATCTATCTAGAAGAGGATGCCCGCATTAATGTGGTCTAAGGAGTTAGTTTTAAGATAGAGTTGTTATCCTAGTATAAAGTAAGCTAGGATAGGTGCTTTAGTAAACGTATCTTTTAAGTCTTAGAACGCCTTTTTGTATTTAGGCGTCTGGATAAAATATAGATATGTTTTTCTTCCTTTTATAGAAAGGCCCTTTGTTCATATTATTGCTATAAGTGGTGCTATAATACCTAAGAAGTTGTATATAAATTTCTAATAGAAGTTGGCGAAACTGAGGAAGGCTTATACATCCTTAATATAGGTAGGGGTTTGCCATCTAGTAATTATACATACTTTTTTAGGGTCCATATGGACACCCTTAATAGTAATAATTAGTTTAAGGTATTTTACTTCTATAATTAAGAATTTGCACTTCTTTAAATTAATATAAAGTCCTATATCTCTAAGGCGCTATAGGACCTTTTAAACGTGCTTAGTATGCTTAGAAGGGTCGTCGCTATAAATAAGTATGTCATCCAGGTATGTGGAGTAGAAGTTATTGAGGTAGTCCTATAAGGCATTATTAATGTAGCTTTGGAAGCTGCCTGGGCCGTTATATACACTAAAAGGCATAACGGTGTATTTAAATTGGCTGAAGTGTAATATAAATACGGTTTTCTATTTGTCACCTTCCCGTATTCAAAGGCGGTTAAAGGCCGCGATAATATTAAGTTTAGTATAGATTTTGGCTTAGCTAAGCCGTTTAAGGGTCTTATATATAAGCAGTATGGGGTATTAGTTTTTAATTGTAATAATGTTAAGTCCTTTATAGTTAATATAGAATTAAATACCTCCTCCTGACTTTTTAGTAAGGAGGATAGGAGCGGCTGCTAGGGATATACTGGGATGAATAAACCCTTTATTAAGGTGCTTATTAATATACTTTTTAACAACTAGGAGTTTGTCTTTTAATATTAGATAGAGTCTCTTATAGGGCGGCATTTTTCCTTATTTAATATTAATAGCATAGTTATTAGGTTAATGTGGGGGGAGTATATCTGCGCTCTTTTGTAAGTATATATTAATAAAGTTATAGTATTTCTTGGGGAGGAGCTTGCGGAGTTCCTTATTAGTAAGTTCTTTTTTAAGCTTTATAAACTTCTTAAAGTCTAAGGGTGAAAGTCCGTAGAGTTCTATAGGGGCATTATTTTCTAGGAGGTTAACTATGTCTATCCTATTACTATAGAGGATGTGGTCCTAATCTTTATTAAGCTTATATAGTTGTGATTAGGAGGCTATAGCAACGGTCCAGCCTTTCCTACGTGCTATATGGTAGAAGGCCGCGGCGCTTATATAGTGGCAGTTGGTTATAGGTGGGGTAATAAGGGTTTCCTTAGGTTAATATCCTGGGGAGTAGATAGAGGCGGCTAGGCTATACCCTAGGCAAGTCTCTCTATAGTATTTAGAGTTAAAGGTTACTTCTCTCTTTTACCAGTTAATAGTGGGGTTATGTTGTTTAAGCCAGTTTATTCTAAGGATAATAGGGTAGTTTATAAGTGGTATAATATAGGCCTAGAGCTTCTTCTAGTATCCATTTATGTTTAGGTAGAGTTGTGCTATATAGGTAATCTTTTGTGTAGTATAACTACCGTCAGCGAGTTATAGGGCGCGGGCTTTAGCAAGGGGTAAGGTAGGTAGGTTATAAGTGCGCACAAATTAGGTATTTATAAATTTATTAGTAGCTCCACAGTTAATTATAGAATGGGTTTTGTATTGTTTCTTAGCGGTAGTTCCCTCTATAGGTAAGACTATTTGCTTCCATCCTTCCATTCTTACTAAGCTATTTATTAAGCAAGCCGATATATAGATCCCTCTATTATTAGAGTGTCCTAACCTACAACTTAAGGCTGGGACTTTGCGTTTTTTGCTTCCGCGTTTAATTCTACTACTATTGCTACATCTTTGTCTTATGCGGTAGCGGCGCGTAGCGACGTATTTGGTGTCCGGGGTATAGGGTTAGGTGTTTAATAGTAGCTACTAAACCTAGCTATTAGGCAGTTTGGGCTATAGCTATAACAGCCTTTTTAATAGCATCTATAGTAATGCCTTAGCTTTTAGAGTAGCTCGCGCTCTCCATTTAGTAGCTTCTTTGGGAAGGCTGGTATGGAGAGGTCGATATTAGGACCAGTAGTATTGCTTAGGGTAGTAGGCGTTAGTAGTTTAGGTCCAGAGGGCTTCTATAGGGAGGTCTTTAGGCGGGGGTTTATAGTAGTAATCTAGTTTAGCTGTTATTTAATCTTCTATAGGGCTGCTACTATATTGTAAACGTCGTTATAGTTATAGCTGGCGGCTGCGTAACTAAGGCAATAAGTAACTTTTTTGAGGAGATCTTTCTGGTCTTTAGCGTTATCTTAGGCGAGGACTCTAGTGTATTCCTAGAATTTAACATAGAACTTATTAAATAATTTAGTAGGACTTATCTTTAGGGCGCGTAGTTTAGCTTAACTAGTGGCCACTAGGTTATAGTCGCGGTATATTTAGTTAAGGTTGTTAAGGACTTCTTAGTAGGACTGCTACTTTTAAGGACTGCTAGTCTCCTATTAAGCAAAAAGCCTATTAAACGGGATGCCTTTTGTTTGTTTAATGATATAGCTAATCTTAGTATCTTCTATAGGGAAAAGGTAGGCGCTCTAAGTTAGTTTTTTATGGGTTTATATCTTCCAGTAGCTATATTTCTTGCGGTTACCCTTAAAGATTAGGGGATTAGAGTAGCGTGTATTAGACCCTATAGTAGTAGTTTAGGTTTAATTATTATAGCTTTTGTTATTGCTGCTGTTGTGGTAGGGGTTCCTGTTAGGTAAAGCTGCTTAGCGCTAACTTTCTATTAAGCGTTAAGTAGGTGAGGTTGCTAGGGGCGTAGAGACTTAGGTGGTGTTGTATATAGTAAAGAGGTGTCTAGTATTGTTACAAATATGCTTATTAAGCTGAGATTGTAGGTATTTAATTATACCCTCTCTTTTGGTAATCGTAGTAATAAGTATAATCTCGGTCTTCTTTAATTGTTAGACGTTGTGTTTAGACGTATAGAGGTCGTCTTTAATCTCTTAGTGTATATTATTAGCGGGCGCCTTATAAGCTTATAGGTCTTAGATAATATTATAATCTTAGGTAGCACGCATCTTAGCTTGTGTAAGCTTTAGATAGTAGTTCTGTAGAAGGCGGTAGTATTTATTAGGTTCTTATACTACTATTTTTATAAATATCTTAGCGTCTCGTATCTTAATCTTAATGGGTAGTAGCCCTTCGGCTTATTTATCCGTGGTTATGTAGTTAATAAAGGATAAGATATTGTTAATATTCCCCTTATAGTTATTGTAGTCTTTTAAGCCACTAGGCTTCCCTTTAGGGGTTAAGGCTAGGGCTAATAAATTAAATCCTTCTAGGACTAATTGGTGTCGTGGTTTTAATATAGGTATTGGGTTGTTCTTTAAGTTTAATATAGTAGCTAGTAAGGAATTTTGTTTTACTATTATTGATTCTTTAGGAGTATAAAGTAAGGTAACTTATAGACACGCTGCTTCTAGCAGCGTCTACGGTATTATAGAGACGTAGAATTGGTCATAGGCTAAGCGTTAGTGAAGAAAAAAGGCGTAACGTAATGTTACGGAACGCGGGTAATGGCTATAAAGCGTATATATTTTGGGAGTCTATAAGACGTTGCGCGATCGATCGTAAGGGTCGAGGGCGTAAGGAGGTGATATACCCTCGCGTAGCTGACATAAGCTGTACGCGAGGTGTACGCGAGAGCACGGGGTTCTCCTATGGAGGCCCCTGTGGTCGGGTTCTGTGACACTAGCGTTGTGCTCTTCTTTTTATCAATGGCCCTATCTAGCGGATATCCAAAATGGCAAACGCCTATATTGAAATCGCACTTCCTTTCCGTCCTCTCTATCCTTGGCGTCCTTTTTATCCTAATGCGCCGGGTTATAAGTAACCCTAGATACGATCCTAGCGGTTATACTAGTTATATATTTCCTAAACTACTACCTATACTAATTCCTTTATCTAGTTTAAAGAGTATTATATCCTTATAGGATGTTAAGAACCTTATTTTAACCCTACTATCTTCTAATTAAATAATATAAGATACCTAGCCTATTGCGGTTTAATTTATTACTAGTTTAGCCCTTACTGACTACGGCTTACTAAGTATTACTTTATATAATATCTCTCTTATAGTAATAAACGTTATAGATATTAAGACGCTACCTATTACTATAGGGGCCATATATACTAATCCAATAAACTCTAACTAAGTCCTATTAGTAGACGTTAGACATGCGCCTTATAACTATAGGGGCAGACTTAATATTAGTAGTCTGTGTTATAAAGCCATACTTTCCTTAATAAGGTTAAGCTCCGATCTAGAGTTAATTAAGTATTTAACCTTTTTGTTTTCTATCTATGCTTCTACTTTTAGATATTATCTTTAAAACTAGGTAAATTTAGCTTTCCGTTTAATCTGGTCTACTTTAGCAGTTATTAGGCCAGTTTAATTAGCGTAAAACGTTAGGTGCACCAACAATATAGATGCTTTAACTTTCTCTTACTTTTATTAGTAGGGCTCTACAAGGGGTAGCGGAAGAGGTTTAAAGAATAACTTTATAACTTTGGGCATATATATAAGGAAGTCACTAATAATAACTTTAATAGTTTTTAATAAAATCTTGTCTGCCATTATAGTTGGGCTTAGGACATTTCCTTTTAGTATATCTATTATTCTAACTGGTTTTAGTTGCGGTGCTTTAGCAGTTATTATCGCGTCCGTCTTTTATTCTGTTTATCTTCTTAGCTATTTAGTATAGTTTATTTTATTAATCTTATTATTATTTAACTGCGATTAAGGAGCCTGCCATTATAATTGTAGTGTAATTTGGCATCGGGAAAATATTCGCAGGCTGGGTTTCAAGTCGACTTTGCTAAGCGCGTTTCGCGTAATTGACATGCAATTTAACTAACTTAACACGCAATTAACCAACTTAATACATTTAAAAGTTAAATAACACGCAGTTGACCAACTTAATATATTTAAAAGTTAAACAATACGCAATTAACCTGCAATTGACCAACTTGACATATTTATAAGTTAAATAATACGCCGTTAACCAATTTGACATATTTAAAAGTTAAATAATACGCAGTTGACTAACTTATACATTCCTTAATATGCAATTGAGGTAATGTAATATATTATTTAAGTTATATTAGTACTAGCACTATAGAATGACCTAATAGACCTTAACGCCGTTAAATTCGGTAGCGGTAGTAGTAGCCTCCCTAATAACATCTAAAGACATTATATAGATAACAGACTCTGCCTAGCATATAGTTAACCTAGCCACTAGAAAGATGCTTATAACCCTAAAACAAACCTAAATCCCCTTCTAATGCCACCGCGCCAACCCCTTCCTAGCTACAGCGGATTCTTTAGTAAAGGGATTAGTAACCAAAGTAACAACCATAGATAGGGACATAGGTTTGGACACAAAGACCTACCCCTACAATTTCCTTCCCTAATACAGCCCCAGCCAATAGTCCCGTATATAAACTACGGACAAGTGCTCTATACCGCTATTAACCGTAAGACCGGCTATATCCTTGGCGAAGTACCCCCTAGTACATATACACCATCGGAGACTGATATATTAGGATATACTAGCCAAAACTACAGTTACTAGCTAAGCCCCATAATCCAGTTATTAAAAGACCAACCCTTGGACTAAGTCGCCTCCAAGGGTTAGAACTATATAGGGAGGAGGATAAAAGGATTAGATCTATACTACTAGATTAGTTAGACCTTATTCTAAGCTAGCTATTATTTAACCTTAAAATAGCAAACAATGATAGGAATGCTATTCTTATTTAGACCTACTTCTCCTCACTACGCAACCCACTCCTATAAGTTTTTATTGAAATAGTAAGCCTTGTTAACAGTAGTAGTACAGCACTAGCGTTTACAGACGAAGACTCGCTTATAAAAAAGCATAATATTACAATAAAAAGACTCCTAGTCCTAAAACCACTTCGCCTTACTAATGGACTCCCATCTAGCTTTATTACCCACTACTTTACAGTAAGAATGACAATTGGCTACTATACAGAATCCATACTCTTCTACGTTATAAAGTTATTACCCTCAATACTAGTAATTCTTAGAATGCCCTAGCTTAAAAAGCATAACCTAAAACCAGACTTCTCCACTCTAGAGCTTAAGTTTAACTCTGATTACTATGCCTACAACTACCTCCTATGGTATGTTCCTAACTGTGACTAAGTAGCACTACGCGGACGCATTGTATGGCCAACGCTTAGATACCGTCAGCTAATAGTAGAAGAGGTGCCTAATACTAGTGAGCTAATATACGCAGTAAATGAAGCAGAGATTCTAGAAGACTGAACTACCACCCTATTCCTAAAAAAACAAACACCACTAGAACTATAAGTTCCCTATATACACCCGCTTAACCTAGGTCAGCTAATAAGATACCTAACTTTAAGTTATTTACCGTACATATATATGACCGCACGTATAATAGCTAAGGGCGTTATAGCTAAGACCGAAACCAGAGCAATTAAAACCTCCCCCCTATAACGCCTAACCTTACACCCGTCTTCCGCGCGTACCATACAGGGCCGCCGCCTTATTTCCGCCCCCCTGGGCCAACTGAGCCGTGCCAGCCTAGCTATAGCACTGAAGAACCAGACATGCCCTAACCTGGACAACATTAAATACACTTGTACTATTAATTTTACCCAGTTCTATAAATAAAAAGGCGTAAAGGTAATAAGGATCTATATAGCGGAGCTAGTAGAACTGGTTAAATAAGAAGAACACTGATAGCTGCTTAAGGAGCTACCTATAGGCCTAATAGAAGTACTAAACCTGTTAGAAAGGTCTTTCCGCTAGCTAATAGAAGGTAATTATATAATGGAGGAAGCCTATAAAGCGCTACCCCCTTATTTCTATAACTTTCTTAAGATAAACCTAACAACTAAGTCCAAGTTTCTACGCCAGAAGATAGTTAATACTAATATTAAGAAATTTCTAAAAGGCAAACCAGGATTAACCCGCGAGGATATTTTACAATGCTTACTAAAAGAGTTTTATAAATATATTAAACACTTCCTCCCTAAGAATATAGATAAGCTGCCCCCTTACCAACCATAGGACCACAAAATTGAGATTATACTAGGAAAGTAGGCCCCATACTATAAAAACAGACCACTCTTACCCGCTGAACTCAGCTGTGTAAAGAAGTGGATTAATGAGATACTAGATAAGGGTTTTATCCGCAAATTAACCTTACCAGCTGCCACACCACTCCTCCTTACAGCGAAACCTAGCGGTGGTATATAAATCTGCCATAACTACTGAGGCCTAAACACAGTTACTATTAAGAACCGATACCTACTGCTACTAGTCCGTAAGACACTTAACGCACTCTATAGTGCTAAATACTTTACTAAGCTTAACATAATTGCTGCGTTTAACCAGATCCGGATCGCAGAAGGCTATAAGTAGCTTATAGTATTTATCACCCGGTTTAGACTCTATAAGATGCTAGTTACACCATTTAGTCTCTATAACATACCCACCACGTTCCAAAACTATATCAACTATGTTTTACACAACGCCCTTAACAACTACTACACTGCGTATCTTAATAATGTCCTTATCTTCTTAAAAACACGCGCCGAGTACATAAAATATATAAATAAAATTATCCAGAGACTTAGTAATGCTGGACTCTAGATTAATATTAATAAGTCTAAGTTTTATGCTACTAAAACAAAATACCTTAGCTTAATTATCTTAATTAACGGCATGACCATAAACCCTAAGAAGGTGCAGGCCTTACAGGAATAGAAGGACCCAACATTAGTTAAGGAACTATAGCAATTTCTTAGCTTCGCGAACTTCTACCAATAATTCATTTAAGGCTATTCTAAGGTAGTTAAGCCCATAACTAGGCTACTAAAAAAGAGCATTAGCTGGTTATAAGGCCCTAATTAAGCATAGGCATTCCAGACCCTAAAAACAGCGTTCACTACAGCACCGGTCCTAGCGTATTACAACTATATAAAAAAGACAGTGGTAGAGATAAACACCTTAAACTAGGCTTTAGGTAAAGTGCTCTATTAAGCCAATAAAAGTAACAAGCTTAAGCTAGTCGCATTCTTCTCTGCTAAGCACTTAGCCCCTAAATACAACTATAAAATATATAATAAGGAGCTCCTGGCAATTGTTAAGGCACTAAAAGAATAGCGTCCCAAACTATAAGGAACTAAGCAGCCGTTTAAAATTATCACGGACCATAAGAACCTCCAGACCTTTATAATAACAAAATAACTAAACCAGCGCTAAGTCCACTAGGCTGAGTTCCTTTCCTAATTTAACTTTGTTATTACCTATAGGCCTAGCACTAAAGCCACAATCCTAAACGCTCTTAGCCGCCTCCTAGGCGTTACACCTGCTAATGCTAATAATAAATGTCTATGACACCAAGACCGCGTTATCTTACCACCAAAAAAAGTTAACCTTACTATCCTAGAAGAACTACTAAGCAAATCCCGAGACCAGAGCATTAAAGACTTTATTATAGTAATAAACCCAAAGCCTAAAAAAAAAACCCTTAAGGAGCTTATTAAGAATGCCTATAAAGAAAACAAACTCGCTAGGAATATATTGGCTGCGCTACATAAATAGAAAGACTATAAAGTACGCCGTTGGCCTAAGCAGATTAGGAAGCTGCTCCACTATAATAAATCCAAATATTCAATTGTTAACGGCCTAATCTACTATAGGAATTAAGTATTTGTCCCTAATTCACCTAAACTCCGACTAGAAGTTATATACTATACACATAGTTTAGGCCCTACAGGTCACCTAGGCCGCGTCAAGACACTAGACCTCCTTAATTAAACGTATTAGTGGCCAGGTATTTTACAGTTCACGGCTACCTTTATAAAAGACTGCGCTCTCTACTTCTGTATAAAGACCCCACACTTAGCACCGCCCAGTTTCCTAAAACTACTAGAACTACTAGTCCGCCTATAAACCGATATCTCTATTAACCACATTATCAACTTGCCTAAGTACCTTCGTAACGGCAAAACATATAGATATATCTTTGTCATTATTGACCGCCTAACAAAAATAAGACACTTTATTCCTATCACTAGCCTAGATACTAAGGAGCTTATTAAAGCATTTATCTACACTATCTATAAGTTACACAGCGCTCCAAATACTTATCTCAGTTGACTTATCCGCTTCGCCGAGGAATTTGAGGAGGCGGCTACCCCCCTGCTCCCGCCTGAGCCACAGGAACTTGTAAGCCAATCAGACGGTCGCTCTAACTCATAGGTACTTATTAGCCAATAGAATGCCACGCTACCCTCTACTACCCCTACCACCCTAAAAATTCCTCAGCGCAGCGTCTGAGAGATTATGGGCGCGCGTTTGGTGTAAACTGGGTCCTTTTTTCAATGTATGTTAATTTTAAATAACTCTAGCGGCGTAAATATACTAGCTACAGTCTTAGTGCGCGATGCATTTAAATTGTAATCTCTTCTTTTATTTAATTATAATAATTATAACTA